>Ga0307489_10001362_pt1 | contig 16024 bp, 14 predicted proteins | sample SB12metaG_FD_202247 | JGI IMG/M metagenome (GOLD analysis project Ga0307489, IMG submission 202247) | Sea-ice brine microbial communities from Beaufort Sea near Barrow, Alaska, United States - SB 1.2 | ecosystem: Environmental > Aquatic > Marine > Coastal | place: USA: Alaska | collected... | reverse complement strand
GTACTTTTAAAAAAGAGTTGTCAGATAATTTTTCTTCAATTTTCTTTAGTGTAGAATGAACGGTGTAATTCTTACCATCGGTTTTTATTAAAATATAATCTCCTTTAGCTTGGACTAACGTTATACTTTCAAAATCTATTTTAACTAAGCGCCTGTCAATATTTACGTATAGCTCTTTTTTAGAATTTGATGTAATCTCATTGGAATCAAGCTCCTGTACTTCTGAATCACTCGCTGTACTTATAAAATTCTCCGTCTTCTGTATGGCCTTTAAAAAACGAGGTAGCAAAACAGGCTTTACTAAATAATCTATGATACAATCATACTCTATAGCTTCAATCGCAAAGTTTTTATCTGAGGTGATTAAAATAATTTTAGGTGGGTTGCTTAATGTATCAATAAAGTCAAATCCAGTGAAGTCTGGCATATGGATATCCAAGAATATTAGGTCTACTTCATTTTTATTTAAAAACTTTATGGCTTGCATAGCATTCGGAAATTCGCCAGTAATCTCTAGCGTATCCACTTGTGAACAAAGGTGATTTATAATCGCCCTGGCCGAAGTTTCATCATCAACAATAATACATTTCATCATAAGTTGAATTATAAAGTATTAATAAAGCGAATCATTTTTTCTAAAATAGCTTCAAAATCTTCGCGAAGGTTCATATCGCCTAACTTTAGATTCTCCTCATAGTTAACAGCCATTTCATAACTCGCCTCTAAACCCAAAATACTAATTTTATGTTTAAGTTTATGTACATTCTCAGCAGCTTCTTTAAAATCTTTTAAACCTATATTCTCATTGTATATTTTAACTTCTTCAGGGAGCTCCTCTTTTACAATTGAGATTAGTTTTAACTTAAAAGATTCATCTCCTCCAGAAACAGCATCTATATATGACATATTAGGATGTTCCATTCTTTATTTTCTTAAGGTGAAGTAAAACGTTGTGCCCTTGTTTTCTTCACTCTCTAACCAGACGGTACCATTATAATGAGAGACTACCTTTTTCACAATAGAAAGGCCTATCCCAGTAGTATGAGCATCATTTTCCAATTTTTGAAATACTTCAAATATCTTTTTAAAATAATCCTTCTTTATCCCTTTACCATTATCTGAAATAGAAAATTCCCAAAAGTCAAGAACTTCTCTGCATGTAATCTTTATAGATCCTTGTTCTTTATCAATACTTGCTATTGCATTCACAATTAAGTTTTGAAATAATTGCATTAGTTTAAAACTATCTGCAACAATTATAGGTAGCACACCTACAGAAACAGTTACTTCTGTAGGAACATTTATGGAAGAAAGCACGTCCTGCACCAATGAGTTAAGCTTAATAGGTTTCTCTTCACTTAACACTTTATCAATAGAAGCATATTCTAAAATCCCTGAAATAAGTGCGTCCATCTTTTCTACTTGATCTTCAATCTTAATTAAAAATTCAAGTGCTTCCGCAGTAAGGCTCTTTGCATGATCTTCTCTGAGCCAATTTACCAGTGTGTCAATAGTTCTCAATGGCGGTTTTAAATCGTGAGACACGACATGGGCATAATCGTTTAATTCTTGATTCTGGTTTGCTAAGTCTTTTAGCAACACTTCTTGTTTTTGGTTCACCTCAACAAGTTGTTCTGCTTGCTTGCGAATCGTTATAGTTAACATCTCTGGAGTAACCTCTAGCTCTCCAGCATCTATTTGATTTATAGAAGGTTTTAAAAGACCTAATGTATTTAATGTTTGTCGTAGACTTTTAAATACCTCTTGTTGCGTTTTCGTCTCTTGAACTAGTTGAACATTCACTTCACGCAATTCGTAAGAACTTATCTTCATGGCGCGTTGTGTCATGTTATGTTGCTCCTCAGTCGTATCATAAGACCTACTTATTGCCTCTAAAAATTTGTTAAATTTACCTTCTTCTAGATGCTCTTCTGGAAAGAATTTTCTTATTTGTCTTTTAAGCAGTGGATTCATATTACTCACTTATTAGCGTTATAGTCATTGTTTGATTATGCAGCTCACATGTAGTTTCTCCATGAAATGGCGCAATCTCGCCATAAGAATAAAGACCTGCAATAATAATATCATCACCTACTACATTTAAAACTTCTTCTACTTCTTCTTCTATTCGCTGATCTAACACTAGTTTTCTCCCAATACAACTTACAAGCAAAGCAAGTTCTGGTTTGTTTTCTCTATGTTCCATAGCATGTAACGCTGCCGTTTCTGATGCTGCAGCAATAGAATCCATATTGGTCATCATTAATTGAACAATAGAATTTTCTGGCACATCGCCGGCTAGGGTCATTGTGTTTTCAACTTCATCTATACTTAAGATTGTTCGTGCAAAGGGTTGATCATTAGAAGTGCTTTTCACGTTTAAAGGATAAATAAGAGCAGAACCTGGTAAATCTGTCGCCTTGTCGCCCAAATACAATTTATATAAATCCAGTGCTGGTTTGTTATCTAGTTCATACAGTACATTATCCCTTGACTTTGTGACAATACGTTCTGGACCAAAAGGAGTCCACCCTCCATAAATTGAAAATGAAATTTCAAAGCTTGCTCCGTAAAAACCAATGACCACAATCTCACCCGCCTTCGGATTTTCATTATAAGAAGCAACTGTCTTTTCAAATCTTCCATCATCGCCACATAGTGCTCCCGTTATGAGTGTGTCTGGAAGCGCTTTTGTCATCCCTTTTGTAAGACCGCTGCCATTTACGAAACTCCCTTCGGAAATAACAAAGACGTGTTTTAACCCTTCTGCTGGAAGTTTCTTAACAGCCTTGTATCCCGATTTTTCACTATCAAGGTCTTCATCTAAAATATTGTGCGTCTCTATTTTAAATGTTGCTCTTTCAAATTCAATGGCAGTTATGGAAATACTATCATCACTTACTTTGCCTGCTGCAATCTCCCCACAAGATGATCCAAATACAATATGGCCATCAGGAAACAACGCTTGCACTTCTTCATAAATATGCTCGTCTTCTAAGAGAAAACGATTCCCAAAAACTAAAACCAATGGATTTTTCAACGCTATTGATGTACCTATGGTTGTCCACGCCTCACCATCTTTTCTCACTAACTGTACTGTTTTCATAAACCTTTTCTTAATATGAAATAAAAGGTAGTCCCAACGCCCGGAGAACTATCGAGCCATATTTCACCGTGATAACTCTCGACAATCTTCTTAACTATAGACAATCCAACCCCCGTTGACTCCTTATTCTGATGAAGACTTTGGAACATTTTAAAGATCTTTTCGTGATGCTCAGGGGCAATCCCAATACCATTATCCCTGACAGAAAATTTATATCGATTACCTAGATCTTTGCAGGAGATCTCAATCTTTCCTTCTTCTTTATCTGTATATCGCAGTGCGTTACTTATCAGATTTTGAAACAACTGCTGCAAACGAGACCTGTTTCCCATAATGAAAGGGAAACTAGTTTTAAGTTCAATCTTTATATGATCTGGCACATACACTATTTGAAATATGTCCTCAATAACCTCGTTTAAATCGACTTCAACTTTATACTTGTTATCAGCATTTACACTGGAATAGTCTAATACATCTGAAATGAGCTGCTCCATTTTTTCTAGAGTAAGATGTATTAATGAAAAGTTATGTTCCGTTTCTTCTGAAAACTTACCTTCATTATCTTCTTTAATCCAATCTGCTAGTGCATAAATACTTCTCAATGGAGATTTTAAATCGTGCGAAACTACTTGTGCGTATTCTTGAAGTTCTTCATTACTCGTTTCAAGTTTCTTGAGGAGAACCTCTTTTTGACTTTCCAGATTCTTTAGTTCAGTAATATCTAAGTGAACCCCTATCGAGCCTACCACTTCTCCATTGATATCGTAGTTAGGTGCACCACTAATGAGCCAATGTCGTCTTGACCCATCTTTCTTTATCGCAACTACCTCATATGAATTTGAAGCTCCTAATAATCTACCTTCGTTCTCGCTCGCCAACTTAGCTTTAGAGTCTTTATGTAATAAAAGATCTATTCCTTTTTTACCAATAAGTTCGGCTTCTGTATAACCGCTCATGATTTCAAAACTACTATTAGCCAGCAGAATCTCATCATCCCTATTAACCTCAAGTAGTCCAAGATTCATATTAGCAATGATATTTCTATACTTCTGCCTTTGCGCCTCAATACTCTGGCGATATTTTCTTTCTAGAGTAACATCTTTATAGGTCCACAAATGTCCTTTATAAACTTTGCTTTTAAAAATGGGAATATAATCGCGCTCTAAAATCGCTCCTTTAATAGTAATTAATTCATCTGCTAGCGCAATTTCCTTCTTATCTAATAGCGCTGAGATCCTGTCGACAAATCCTTCTGGATCTTTAAAAAGTCCTTTACTTTTTTCAAGAGCAACTTGGCAATCTGCTCCCACAAGTGCTTCTGGAGCGACAGGAATTGAAAATAATTCGCAAAATTTAGAATTTGTTAGCACTACTTTTCGATGTTCATCTTCTAAAAGAACGCCACTATCTAAGTTTAATATTATTGTAGCTAATCTGTTTTCAGATGCTATTAGCTGTTCTTCAGCCTCTTTTTCTTTAGTGATATCTCTTACAATACCTTGTGCTGCAATAGGAGTATCTTGGGCATTATATATGAGGCTTGCATTGATATCTACTAATTTTATTGCGCCGCTTTTAGTAACTATGCGAACCTGATAATTATTAACCGCCCCATGTTCCCATAGGCTTTTAAACTCAGTATTTATGGTATGTTGATCTTCTGGATAAACAAGATTAGCGAGATTAATCTTTTCTTTTTTATTAGAATACCCTAAAAATAATACTGCTGCATCATTCATTTCAATAACGTCCCCGGTAAGGTCCATTACTACATATGCATCTATTATATTTTTAAAAACACTTTTAAGTTCAGATGTTTTTTCTTTGACTAATTTCTCAAGTTTCGTATTTGAAGTTTGAAGTTCTTGTGTTAGTGAAAAAAGTTCTTCAGATTTTTGTTCGAGAATACCTTCGGCTTGCTTTCTAGCCGCTCGCTCTCTTTTTAATGCTCTTTCTAATATTTCTATAGAAACCTTCATTCATTTTTTGTAATACTGAATTTTACCTTGGTACCATCGTCTTTCAGCTTTTCCATAAGTATCGTACCAGAACTATTAAAATGTTCAAAGGTTTTATTCATTAAACCTCTCCCAAAACTATACATAGCCCGACTCGATTTATAAATCATCACCAAAGAAGTGTCTGTTCTTGATTCTATGGTAAAAGTAGGCAATTCTGCATCAGGATAAATCTTTCTTACCTCTACGTGAATATGATTTTCAATAGATGCTAACATCTCAATAGGTTCTTCATATTGTGCTAGAAACCCAGGATAGCTAACTTCAATAACACCAAAAAAGTGCTCTGCATACACCTCTAGCAAATCATCAACCGAAATATTTGTTTCCGCACTTAAGTTTGTAAGTAAAGCTAACATTTCAGAAAAGTTGTACGTCCCCACAGAAGTATAAATACCGCACGAGTCTAAATCCGCATTTTCAATGATAGTATCTACCATCACCAATCCAAATTTTTCTTCGACTAAATCTAAAAATTCTGTAAATACGATTCCCTTCATCTAAACTTTTATTAATTCATTCTCACTCCAATATAGGAGCGCCTTATGTATCTTATCTACATATTGGTCATATTTTAATGGTTTTAAAATATAGCCAGCTACGCCCACCTTATAACACTCTAAAACATCTTTTCTATTGTTAGAAGTGGTTAATATTACCGTAGGCAAATATCTTAATACCTCATCATTTTTTAAAATAGTAAGAAACTCTATACCACTTATTTTAGGCATATTTAAATCTAAGAAAATTAAATCTGGTAAACTTTGATGACTGCTCAACAAATTTAAAGCTTCTTCCCCATTTTTAGCCTCTAACAATGTAATATCTAATGCTAGCTTATCAACTGCACGTTTGAGCTTCATCACCTCAATCTGATCATCCTCAATTACTAGTATTTTCATTTTTTTTATTCCCAAAATATTTATTTTATTCGCGCAATCTAATTGAATTAATAGAAATAAAAATGAGTTTAAAGACGCAGCCTATTAAAAGTGTCGACGTATAACACTAAAGTGTCGACGAGTGGTTTTAACGTGTTTCTTAATATCAAGCTTATACCCCTATTTTAGTTAAAATAGTTGTCAATCTACTTTTTTGACTTTTTAAATTTAAGCTTTCAAAAAGAGACTTTTTTCCTTAATATTGTTAGATTTAAATTGTGAAAATGGCGACTACTCTACTACACGTGTCAAAAATTATTTCTACCCATTTTAATATTGGTGGTATTATTAAACCATTGCCTGGTGATGAAGATGAAAACTTCAAAATAGAAAGCACTCAAGGTAATACCTATATTTTAAAAATAGCGGATCCTAAGGTTTCTTTTGAACACCTGAACTTTTTAAACACGGTTTCTACCCACCTTAATGCCCAAAACATTTCAGTAAAAACTCCACTAGTTATTCCTGCTCAAAACGGTGACCTTATTACAGAAATTGAGCTGGAAGGAATAAAAAGACAGGTGCGACTTATCTCTTGGATCGATGGAAGAATCTGGGCTACCATTAACCCAAAAACTAAAAGCCTCAGAGAACAACTAGGACAAAAAGCAGGCGAAATCACAAAACAACTTTTAAATTTTGAACACCCAGCAGCCTTAAGAACTTTTGATTGGGACTTAGCAACATCTGATTGGACATTTAACCACGTACATTTATTTGATTCCGAAGAAAAAGAGATTGTTTTAAGTTTTCAAAAGCAGTTTGCTCAAATTAAAAAAAAATACGATGCGTTGCCCAAAAGTGTCATTCACGGTGATGTAAACGATTATAACATTTTAGTTTCTGAAAATTTAAAACACCCTACAATCGCTGGTATTTTTGATTTTGGTGATGCCGTATATACCCAAACGATAAATGATGTCGCGATACTAATTGCCTATGCCAGTATGGATGTGCCAGATCCATTAGAGGCTGCCGTTGCTATTTTAAAAGGTTATCAATTAGAATACACTTTTTCTGAAGCAGAATTGCACTGTCTATATATTCTAGTTGCGATGCGCTTGGTCACTACGGTCACAAAAGCAGCGATTAGACAAAAAAATGAAAGCGAAAACAAATACCATAGCATTAGCGAGCAACCTGCTTGGGACTTATTGAAGAAATGGCATACCATCCATCCTGAGTTTGCGGAGTGTTTTTTTAGAAACGCCTGCGGTTTTGATGCGCATCCTCAAGAGACTCACTTTGCAACTTGGGCTAGTAAAAATCAAGTATCTTTAAAAACCATGTTTCCTTCGGAACTATTAAATTCTATCACGGTTTTAGACATGAGTGTGGGAAGCACGCTTTTGGGTAATCTTTCAGAATACAGCGATCCAGAAGTTTCTGAGTTTAAATTAAAGCAATTTAACAAGCATAATCCTACTACCTTACTCGCAAACGGCTACTTAGAAACAAGACCGTTTTACACCACAGATGCTTTTAAGAGTGAAGGAAATAACGGTCCAAGATACCGCACCGTTCATTTAGGCACAGACTTTTGGCTGCCAGCACAATCACCTGTGCACGCTCCTTTTGATGGCGTGGTCAAAATTATACACCATAATGATTACGACAAAGATTATGGCCCTATGCTTATTTTAGAACATACTTTTGACGACCTTATCTTTTATACCTTATACGGGCATTTGACTTTGACTTCACTTAGCATTTTAAAAACTGGTGATCGTGTAAAACAAGGTGAATTAATAGCCTATATAGGTGCTCCCAATGAAAATGGAAACTGGGCTCCACACCTTCACTTTCAGATTATCTTAGACCTTCTGGGCAACGATGCAAATTTTAACGGAGTCGCGTTCCCTTCAGAAAAAGAAATCTGGAGAAGTATCTGTCCCGACCCTAATCTTGTTTTTACAGAAGAAATACCGCAAACAAAACCAAAATATACAGACGATGAAATAATTAATTTCCGAAGAAAACATTTAGGCAAGAGCTTGAGTTTATCCTATGACACTCCTTTACACATTGTAAGAGGAGAAGGTGTGTATTTAATAGACACTGACGGAAAAAAATATCTAGACACTGCAAATAACGTGAATCACGTAGGGCATCAACACCCAAAAGTGGTTGCGGCTGGACAGCGACAGATGGCCGTTTTAACAACAAATACGCGTTATCTGCACGAAGAGATTATTGCCTACACAGATGCCTTACTCAAAAAATTACCAAAAGAACTTTCTGTCTTGCACATTGTAAACTCTGGTAGTGAAGCAAACGAGCTAGCCTTGAGAATGGCAAGGACCATTACAAAAAGCAATCATATGCTAGCCATTGAAGTAGGCTATCACGGCAATACAAACGCCGCTATGGATGTGAGTTCCTATAAATTTGACCACACGGGCGGAAGCGGAAAGCCAGATACTACCCACATATTACCATTGCCTGATCCTTACAGAGGAATACACACAGGAACAAATTGCGGGACTGATTATGCCAACTATGCGCAATCCCATATTGACAGATTAAAATCAAAAGGGGAGACTATCGCGGGCTTTATTGGCGAATCTATGATAAGCTGTGGCGGACAGATAGTTCCACCCGTAAATTATTTTAAGGACGTTTACAAAGCTGTTAGAGCAGCAGGAGGTATTTGTATTTCAGACGAAGTTCAAACAGGTTTTGGGCGTATGGGAAAAACCTTTTGGGCTTTTGAGCTGTATGATGTCATTCCAGATATTGTCACCATGGGAAAACCTGCAGGCAATGGTCATCCGCTAGCAGTAGTTGCTTGTACAAGAGAAGTAGCAGATGCATTTGACACTGGGCTAGAGTTTTTTAACACCTTTGGCGGGAATCCAGTAGCTTGTGCTATTGGTAGATCTGTGTTAGAAGTGATAGAAGATGAAAACCTCCAACAGAATGCGCTAGACGTAGGAACCTTTCTAAAATCTGAATTAAGAAGGCTTCAAAAATTGTATCCTGTCATAGGTGATGTGAGGGGTGAAGGTCTTTTTTTAGGATTTGAAATCAATGACGTAAATAAAAGCCCACTGCCAGAACAAGCAGCGTATTTGGCAAATAGAATGAAAGAGCTAGGCATTTTAATTAGCACTGATGGTCCAGATAATAATGTGATTAAGATTAAACCTCCTATCGTTTTCAGTAAAGAAAACGCTCAAGAACTAATCTTAAGGTTAGACACTGTATTTGGTGAAGACTTTATGCATTTGCCACATTAGATTTTAAAAGCTCCTTTCCGAGGTACGAAACAATCCCTATATTGTAAAACTAACACAACTTAAAATGAGACTACTTATACTATTACTTTTAACTGTTACCTTCTCAAGCTGCAACTCACAAACAAAAACCAATACCATTCCTGAAGAAGATAAAGCCGCGATTCTCAAAGTGATGAAAAATCAAGAAATCGCTTGGAGCAATAATGATCTAGAAGGGTTTATGCAAGGGTATATTAAAAGTGACTCCTTAAAATTCTACGGAAAAAGTGGCCTTACAAAAGGATGGCAACCAACCCTTGACAATTATAAAAAAGGGTATCCTACTAAAGAATACAGTGGCACCTTAACTTTTGAGGTTGTTGACATCTCACCCATTGAAAGCAATAGTTATTGGGTAATGGGTAAGTACTTTCTAAGCCGAACCGTAGGCGATGCAAATGGGATCTTTATGATTATATTTAAGAAGATTGATGGAGAATGGAAGATTGTTTCAGATATGAGTTGCGGTTAAAAAGTAAAATATTTAATCTAATTCCCTTTTATCCTCGTCCATAAATCACTCAATAAACTACCAGCATCTGCTGGGCTTTTTTCGTTTTCTGTAAAGGTAAGTTCACCGTTTTTTTCTTCCATTTTAAAGGCAAACACATATTCTTGACTGGCAGGGTTCGTACTTAATAATCCAAAACGCAAATCATTGAAATAAAGAACACCATCCTTTTCTTTTATAGTGTACCACCCTTTTGCAATCTTAATCATTCGTTGCAGTTTTGGATGCTCTTTTAAGTTTGCAATGAGCTCATGATTTTTCGGATGCTTATGAAAGGTAATGGGTTGGGAATCAAACAGACTATAATCTGCAATTAAAAAATGATCCCCTGCATCTACATTGGCTGTCCATAATATAGTTTGCATCGGTGCCGGTTTCGTCTCTAGTTCTTCATAAGAAATGGCTTGTTCTTCTAAAGCAGACTTAAACTTGTAATATGTAATGCCCTTCAATCCTAAAGTTAATAGCAAATAAAGACTACTCACCAATAACCCAATGTTATTGAAACGACGTCGCTTCGGGTCAGCACGTTTTCGCCATAAGGCAAGAATAAGAAACACCAAAAATGGAAGCGTGTATACTGGATCTACTACAAAAATGTTTTTGTATGCGAGTCGTAAATCAAAAGGCCAGAACAGTTGTGTGCCCCAGGTCGTATGTGCGTCGAGCAGTGGGTGTGTAAGAAATCCCCAGAAAAATAACCAGGACCATTGCCGCCAACTCGCACTTTTATCCCATAGCGAAACAAGCCGACCAAAAATAGGAGCGAATAGTATGGAAAATAAAATTGAATGTGTAAATCCACGATGCCACTCGAGCGCAGTAACCGTATCTACAAAAGGTTTTACCAGCACATCGAGATCTGGAATCGTACCAGCAATAGCTCCATAAAAAGCAGCTCTATTGCCTACTTTTCTCCCTAAAACGGCCTCGCCGATGGCGGCGCCTAAAACAATCTGGGTTAATGAATCCATATATTAACTAGTTTACGGGTCTTAAATATCAATACTCAAATCCCAAAAGTGTTTTAAATTTTTTCTTTGATGTTTGATTTCTGGAATAGCCGTCTTAATCTACAATCCCCATTTTCTTTAATAAAAAAGAGGCATTCATATTTTGACAGATTCCCTTTTTAAAGGTGTAATCAAAGTACAATTCGTCGTCAATAATCTCAGCATCAAAATAATAATTCTTGACAGCATCAAAATCCTCTGCGGTGGTGCACAGACTTAAATCGTGAGTCGCGATAATTCCTGTTGACTTGCTACGCACCAGCTTTTCAATAAACTTTTTTGAGCCATTTGCCTTATCTGTGCTATTAGTTCCTTTTAAAATTTCGTCAAGAATTATAAAGTAGCGATCCTGTTTTATGGCATCTACAATAAACTTTAAACGGGTGAGTTCACTGTAAAAATAAGAGGCATCATCCTGTAGACTATCCGTGGTGCGCATACTCGTAATGAGCTTAATAGGCGTATAATGTGATTGCGCCGCATCTGTAGGCAAGCCCATATTTGCCATCACTATTTGCAAAGCAACGGTTCTTAAAAAGGTGCTTTTCCCGGCCATATTTGCTCCCGTGATAATGAAAAATTGTGCTTCGGAAATAGTAATATCATTCCGTACTGCCGTCTTAGGATCAAGCAAAGGATGCGCAGCGGCAGTCGCTTGCAACAAGGCTCCTTCTTCTTGAATCATCGGATAGGTATGCGTTGGCTGATTAAAATCATAATTAGCTAAGGAGTTATAGGCATCATAAAAATGAATTACATCAAACCAATTTGCTACCTTTTTATGATGTGTTTCAATCCATTGCTCGATGTCAAAACTCACTTTTAAATCTCGCAAGAAAAAACCATTAGACACAACACCTATCAACATATTATTGCGCTGATCGAGTCTATTTAACAACCTTGAAAATTGATGAAGTACACCAGACGCTTTTTCAGAATCTGTCACAATCTGTGATTTTTGGGCTACTAGCAATTCGCTTTTAAACTCTTGCTTTTCTATCAAAGAAATCAATTTGTAGTATTGCTGAAATGTGCTTTGTATTTTTGAAGTGTGAGCAGAAAGCTTGTTCACTTTCCCTAAATAACCACTAGAGATACCCAGCCCTAATAAGAACCACGCTACCACGATCCCACCGTGAATAAACCCTGCGATATAAACAGCATTCAACACTATAGAAAGGACTGTGAAAATAAGAGGAACTGTCTTGAAGAGACTTGGCACAAACTTTTTATGGCCTGCCAACCAAGCCGAAGCTTGCTCAGCGGTAATTTCAGTATTGACTAAAGCGGCTACGGCAGAAAACTGTTGTCTCCATCCTGCAATCTGAGAAAGCTCTTTGATTGCTTCTTGCTTTACTTCTACCTTGTCAATATTGTTCTCCTTAAACAGCGACGCTAAGTAATCTGTTCCATTCTTTAAGGTTGTTCGATTTAAAAACTGAAAGAAAGACCCCTCCCCAAAGAGGTCAATGTCCTCACTATATTCATGCAGCCCATCTTTGTATTGCTTTCCAGAAGGAAGCATAGAAAAATTTCTATTTTGAACTTCTAGCTCTATCGTATTAATCGCTATTAATTGCAGCAGGTAATCTCGTTTGTATTGCAAATTAGAATGTCGCGAGACTAAGAACAAGAAAACCACGACCCCGACAAAAAGAGAAATAAGAACGCCTGGCGTATTTCCGAAGAAAAAATAAATCGCTCCCACTATGGCTAAAAAAATAAACATTCTTAGAATGCTCGATTGCAATAGTTGCCCTTTTACCTTGGTCAACACTTCCTGGTGCTGCTTGATTTGAGCTTTGTAAAATGTAGTTGGTTGCTTCATAAATTAGCAAGTTCTGCTTGGACTTTTTTGGTCAGTTTTGCGACCACAAGATCGTAAGAATGATCTATTAATTCTATAATAAGTGTGTCTGGCACGTCTTCTAAAAGTATGGAATTCCATAACTTTTTACTCATATGATACCCAGGAATAATGCGGCCATCGTACTCCTCACGAAGCTCGATAGCGCGCTCTGGATCGCACTTTAAATTTGCTTGACTTGGTAATCTATCCAGACCTTTTAAGGCAAACATTTTTCCCATCACCTTGAACACGAGCGTACTTTCATCAAAAGGGAACGACTCTGTTACCCCTTTTTTTGCAAGACAATAATTTCTGAAATTTTCTACGTGCATATTATTTTATGATATACGCTAAAACAGGCTTGTCGTCCAGATAAATTAAAAGTGTTTTAGCGTCGCGTTGCAAAGGTATTGTAAAATAAACGCCTTCCCCTGCTTCTTGAATAGCATTCACAGGAAGCATCTCTCCATCGTATGCGTATGCAATTTGTGAAGGTGTTTCTTTAAAGCCAAATTCTAATTCATCGGGTTGCTGTGCACTGTCAATTATTCCAGTATAAGAAGTAGTGTACGCTGACAAGGCTAGACTAGACACAATATAAATAGGTTGCCGGGAGAACGTTTCAAAAGCAGGCGGGTTCACTACAAATGCATCTGTGATGTCTTCTGGGTAATGGGTTTTTATAAATTCTGACGGAGCTATTTGATAATAGTAATAAGAAGGCTCTTTGATAAACTTGCTCGTATATTTTCCCGCACCCCAGGTCGTGTCAAAAAGATACCAAGCATCATCTATTTTAATGGCATTCCACATATGACTAAGATCAAACTTGCGATCTATATCTTTGAAATGCGTTTTTGTATCGCCTTGTATTAGATAGTTATCTATCCCCTGCAGGGTTAAGAGCTTTTCAAAAGTCATAGCGTAGCCTTCGCAGACCGCTTTGCCTGTTCTCAATGTATGTTCGATAATTTTTTTTCTGCTACGCTCTTCTTTTTGGTTGCGTTCTCTATAATCTTTAAAGTTATAATTAAAGAGTTTATACGCTTCTGGATCATAGGAGATATTTGTGATCAGCCAACTGTAAATAGCTCTTACTTTTTCTTCATCCGTGTTAAAGTCCCGAGATAAAAAACGGTCAAACTGTGCTACCTCATCAAAGGTTTCCGGGTAGAGTTGTATCGTGGCGTCTATCCTATCAAAGTCCTGAGCGCAAACCGTTGTGGCAGTTGCAATAAAAAAACAGAATACGACGCTTCTAAGAGCCGCACTGCTTATGGTTGCAGTATGAAAAGGGAAACACTTCATATATATTATTCGAGCGTGTTTTTTGATGAAAGTTCTTTCTTGGGATTGTCAATACTCAAAGCGCTGTAATCTAATTTCCAATTTATAGTCTCCACAAGTTTGTCCATTAATTGTAAAGTTTCTAAAGCTTGCTGGGATGCTTCTTCCATCACACCACTGCTCGGCACTTTATCTATAATATGTTGTTTTGCTTCTTGGTTAATTTCCGTAAGATCTTCTGCAGTAAAAGGGTTTGCCCAGCCTTCTTTCTTGTCGTAATATTTAAAATCCGTTTCGATTGTCATTAATTCTGGTAGCGGAAAACTGTGCAATGTAATGGTACGAGATTTCACATCTGCTTCCATTTTAACTTTGGTTAGGTCAAAACCTACACTTGCTTTCGCATCAATTAAAATGAGCGCTTTTTTGGTACCCAACAGTGCGTTGATCCATTTATCTTTTACGTTTTCATAATGATAGATTTCAGAAAAATTTCCTTCGACCGTGATCAATTTGCACACCGTACGAATTTTTTCCATTAAAATAACTGACTGGGTTTTACGCCTGTCACGTTTTCGCCCTACGGCAAAACGCACATATAAAAAATAAGCCAAAATGGCACCAATGGCCAGCCCTATAAATAATAATTCCATGTATGGTATACGCTTCTTTGTTTCGAACCACTCTTTATCAAAGCAGTCATATTTAATTGTTAGTCTTCTCTTTCTATTTCAAAAATCTTACCATTCTGGTATATGGATTCAATTTCTGTTCTAGGAAATACAAATGTGTCTATGTTATAATTTTAAAAACATCTATATCGTCAATCCTTTCATTTTGCGGAGTTCGTTCCGAAAAATACCATACTAATTATTTGAATTTATATAACACGGGCCTACTAGGTGCCGCATCGTTTTTAAAATTTGCCATCTGTAAATTAAGTAGGTAACTACCATCTTTAACTTTGTTAGGAACAAAAATAAATTCAGTTATAGTAGCGTTTAAACGGGGTTGTTCTGGGTAGTTCCAGAATGCCTTGTGTGCGTGCAATTTACCATCGTCTTTCTCTTTATCTACAGAAGGAAGGTCTATTAAAAGGTGTTGAACGCCCAGATCGTGTAAATATTGAGCCGCCTCTTTACTAAGATACGGCCAGTTTGTATTAGAATATTTTCGAGACTTTTTTGAAGGTGTGTTAGGGAATGTTCTAATTACAACGGCCTCGGGTTGCTTGCCGTGTAGCATTTTTTTAATTTCATAGCCGGTAATTACTTGGTCCTTCCCTTTGTTTTCTGGTATCACTGAGATTACTTCGGCTAGAAAAAAGAACTCTTTGAGTGATGCATTTACAGCGTAAAATTCATTTGAAATATGGCCTACACATTCTGTATGGGTTCCGTGTGCGTGTGGATTGAATAAGATGTTTTTAAAATTAACAGCGGCGCCTTCTACTGTGCTTCCTACCCAATCATCTAGTTGTACGGGTTCTATTTCTGGCTTGTCTAGATACCATGCTAATGGGTTTTTCTCATCTGCGCTAAACTCAATGGAAATGTCTATAGGTTGTGAGAGGTCAACGGTTTTTAATTCGTTATTAATCTTTAGTGTAGTTACCATGCTGAACTTGATTCAGCATCTTTTTAATACTGACTAATTTTAATTAATTTTTTAATACTTAATCGCCAAACAGGTCATTCAATTCCTGATTGCATCCTTTTGTGAATTTGGCATTCTCCCCACTCTTATATTGTTTTACTCTTTATTAGTAGTTAGAATATACATAATTCCAGGAATCATTCCGAAAGATAGGATTTTCAATTGAATAATTCCAACATATTGGACTGCTGGACTATGAATTAAATCAAATAATGACACGTTTAGAATACAACGATCCTCGCTAGAAAAGATTCTGAATCTAGTTTATTAAAAACAAATCACTCGCAATTCCATCACTCAAAAACTTTCCTTTCTTAGTAACCATAACCCTTTCATCATCAAAAAATAACAATCCATTGCCAAGA
>Ga0307489_10001361_pt1 | contig 16026 bp, 26 predicted proteins | sample SB12metaG_FD_202247 | JGI IMG/M metagenome (GOLD analysis project Ga0307489, IMG submission 202247) | Sea-ice brine microbial communities from Beaufort Sea near Barrow, Alaska, United States - SB 1.2 | ecosystem: Environmental > Aquatic > Marine > Coastal | place: USA: Alaska | collected... | reverse complement strand
AGGTGCCCGCGCAGCACCACCAGTTGGGAGCGCAGCCACATGCGGGTGTCCGTGGTGTAGCGGCGCAAATTGAATTTGAAAGCGATATTTGAAGGTGGCTCATCATATCATGGTTTCAAGTGCTTGGTTTCAGGCGCATTCAACACGGATTTCATAGGGTCAACCTGCACCGCCCCACCGTGGCCACCTGATCGTTGCGGCTGCGCCCCGTGTGCAGCTTTCCCGCCACCAGACAGGGCCTAGTGCACCATGCTCGCCGCGTCACAGGGTGGCATACCTCAACAAACGAGGGTCTCGCGTCTCACGTGTGGTGGATACTGTGGCTCCGCAATATTTACCCGAGGAACGAGGGTCTCCTATCTCACATGTGATGGATGCCGCGGCTCCGCGTGGTTTCCTCGCGGCCCCACCACGGGCCCGATGAGCTCGCTGAGGCGCCGCTCGTTGGCCGTGTGGATGTCCTCGTCCCCGCCCTTCACCTCGAACCAGGGGCCTACACTCGTCCACATTTCGGCTCAACTTAAGCGCATTCTGTACGATAGGGGTGCATTTAGGGGTTGTCTTTAGGGGTGTTTAGGAGGTGTCCGAGGGTATTAAGGAGTATCAGGGGGTGTTCAGGGTGTAATTTGCGTCAGGAACAGCTCTGGTTGAGCTGAGAAGTGGACGAGTTAGGCCCCTGCCTCGAATGTGTCCGCGGCCCACTCCTTGCCAATCAAGTCCAGGCCCTCCACCAGGCTGTCGCGCTCCGCATCCGTGATGACGCCCGCCTTGGCGATTGCGCGCGCATAGCCCTTGCTCCCTTGGATGTCCTCCTGGGCCGTGCGCCAGGGGATCAACCGGCGATGTGTACGGGTGTGATGTACGTGCGCGGGTACACTATGAGGAGGAGGTTTGAAAAACGCTTGGTCGGATGAATGTATCGCCGCGTCTTTGCGTGATACGCGCTCGCCCCGGTCGACGCTGACATGGATGGGACACGGCGGTGGGTGAGGCGTGTACATGTGCACTAGCAGGAATCATCAGGGAAGGCGAGGGGAGTGACGACGACGATGTGTGGGGAAGGATGTACCAAGTGCTTCTGAGACGGATAGCAGAGTGCTTAGCTCATTAGCGCCTTACCATGCGCCGGTCGAAGCTGAGCGACTCGTTGAACTTCTCCATCAGCGGGTCGATGTCCTCGCTGAACCGCCCGCCCCACAGCTTCTTCGTCTCGCCCGCTGGCGACGCGCCCGCGGACATCGCGACGACGCCGGCGGCGCGGCGCGCGCGACGGCGGTGCGGGGCGGCGGCGGGTGTGAGGGCGAGCACGTTTCCGATGGGCTGGGATTGGGCAGACCCTCGGGCGGTAACGGCGGCGGCGGGGGGGGCGGGGGAGCGGCGGGTGGGGCGGGCGGCGGCGACGCTGGTCGCCACGCGGCACGCGGACATCGCCATCTGGCGGGGGGCGGGTGGGGTGAAGTGTGACCCCGACGAAACGATTACTAATGATGGTGCCGCGATGATGATGCGATGGCGGGTGCCTCCTGCTCGTGGCGCGCGTCCGGCGCGAGGCAGGCGGCCGGACCGCCGACCGGCGGCCGAAGAGAGCATTTGTGGGGAGGGTAAAAAACGCGCCCCCCACGTCACGCGTGCGTTCCTTGTATCCAATTCACCGCGCACGTCGATCGCGCGAACGATCCTCGACGCCAAGTGACAAGGCAACCCACCGCATCCGTCCCTCGCGGCCTGCGAACCCAGCGCGCGCCCAGATCTGCCCGCTGTAAATCGGAGGCATTTTCCAGCTCCGTCGACGTTAGACGAGCCTGTAGATCGAGAGCGCCGCCCGCCGTTCGCCCCGCCGCCACTCCCCCCCGCCGCCGCCGCCCGCCGCCATGGCGGACATGGCGATCGACTTCGATGCGGATGAGAAGATCAGCTTCGAGTCCTCCAAGGGCGTCACGGTGACGTCAACCTTCGACTCCATGGGAATCCGCGAGGACCTCCTCCGCGGGCTCTACTCCTATGGCTTTGAGAAGCCCAGCGCGATTCAGCAGCGCGCGATTTTGCCAATCACCAGCGGGCGCGACGTGATCGCGCAGGCGCAGAGCGGCACGGGTAAGACCAGCATGATCTCGCTGGCGCTGTGCCAGATGCTGGACACGAGCACACGCGAGATTCAGGCCCTGGCAGGTACTCACGCGCCGCGTCCCATTTCTGTCAATCCTAATTACTCAAGGCCATACTGTTGTCGACTCAGCGACCCTTCCTCGTATCACAGTGCACGTGTACACGTGTCCGGCCCTCTTCAACGGTGTTGTCGCCGACGCGCGAGCTGGCGGTGCAGACGGAGAAGGTGGCGCTGGCGCTGGGCAACTTCATGAACGTGCAGGTGCACGCGTGCATCGGCGGGCGCTCCATCGGCGAGGACATTCGCAAGCTGGACCACGGCGTGCACATCGTCAGCGGCACCCCCGGCCGCGTGTTCGACATGATCAAGCGCCGCAACCTGCGCACGCGCAACATCAAGACGCTCATCCTGGACGAGGCGGGGCCGGACACGTCGTCCTGACAATTTGTTCAGTGTACCTGTACACACTCGCCGCATCCTCCTCCCTGGCCTGCCGCTCGTTCCCTCACTGTTTGCTCCTCATAGCGCACCAGCCAACCCGTGCACACTCGCCGCATCCTCCTCCCTGGCCTGGCCACTCGTTTCTGTGCACCTGTACAATGATGACGCGGCGATCGTGTTTCACTTGGCCCTGCATCGAGGCGGACGAGATGCTCAACATGGGGTTCAAGGAGCAAATCTACGACATCTACCGGTACCTGCCGCCGGAGACGCAGGTGATCCTGGTATCGGCCACGCTGCCGGTGGAGGTGCTGGAGATGACCACCAAGTTCATGACGGACCCCATCCGCATCCTGGCAGGGGGGCTCTTCAGAACAGCTCCCGACCAACGTTCATCCCCCTCCTTCTCTTCCGCGCGCGTCTATGTCCGCAATCACCCTAAAGGTGAGTCACGCTCCGATCTCGGTTCGAGTGCCTGTTCTCAATGACCCTCCTGCCAGGTGAAGCGTGATGAGCTGACGCTGGAGGGCATCAAGCAGTTCTTCGTGGCGGTAGGGCCTTGCACTCGTCTGCTTTTCAGAATAACCTGACCGTTTGCTCATAGTGTACCGGTGTACCCGTGCACATTCGCCCGCGCATCTTCACACCTCGAAGATGCTGGCAGAAAGTTAGGGGTGACCGCGACCGGTCACCCTTATCTCCTCGGAACTGGCTGTCTATTTACCCAAGCATCGCGACCCGGTCGGACTTTACTCGAGTCTGTCAGCGGGATGTTCGCTTTGGACTTTTCTGATCGGTGGAATGGAATGGCCTTCGCTTTGATGCCATGTCTTCGATACCAAGCCCGACACTGAGTTTAAGCTGCCACATGTACTGATGTAAGACCATTTGTGGCGGTGGAGCGCGAGGAGTGGAAGTTCGACACGCTGTGCGACCTGTACGACACCCTGACCATCACGCAGGCCGTCATCTTCTGCAACACCAAGCGCAAGGTGGACTGGCTGACGGCAGGGGCTTACACTCGTCCACTTTTCAGCTCAACCTGAACCGTTTCTGATACAAAAACCCACCCTGAACACCCCCTGATACCCCCTGACACCCCCTAAACTCCCCATAAACAACCCCTCAACTCACCCCGTGAACGACAAACAGCGCTCAAGTTGAGCTGAGAAGTCAACGAGTGTAAGCCCCTGGGTGACGGACAAGATGCGCGAGAACAACTTCACGGTATCGGCCATGCACGGTGACATGCCGCAGAAGGAGCGCGAGGCCATCATGGGCAGGGCCTGGCCACTCTTGTCTGTGTACATGACACCCGTATAGAGAGACGGAGAGAGAAAGGAAGACGGACGCTTCAACGTGTATACGGAGGCACCAGGCTTTCGCCCTGCCCCTTGCGCCTGCCCCGCGTGGGCACACTGGTACACTGAGCGCAAGCAGTGAGGTTGAGCTGAAAGGAACGAGTGTCAAGGCCCTATTGATGGGCGAGTTCCGCGGCGGCACCACGCGCGTGCTCATCACCACCGACATGTGGGCGCGCGGGCTGGACGTGCAGCAGGTGTCGCTAGCAGGGGCTTGCACTCGCCCACTTTTCAGCTCAACCTGAGCCGTTTCTGAGACAAAACAACACCCTGCATACCCCCTGACACCCCCTAACACCCCTCAACACGCCCTGAGCACCCCCTAAACGCACCCCCTATCCCACAGAAAGCGCTTGAATTGAGCTGAAAGTGAACGAGTGTAAGCCCCTGGTCGGAGGTGATCAACTACGACCTGCCCAACAACCGCGAGAACTACATCCACCGCATCGGTCGGTCGGGGCGCTACGGCCGCAAGGGCGTCGCCATCAACTTCGTCAAGGCCGACGACATCCGCATCCTCCGCGACATCGAGCAGGCGGGGCTCATTCCCGGGGCTTACACTCGTCCACTTCTCAGCTCAACTTGAAACTGAGTCTGTCACTGACACAGAAACCACCCGCGTATCCCACAAAAGGTGCTTCGGTTAAGCCGAAACGCGGACGAGTGTAAGCCCTTGGGTCATCCGCACCGCGTCCACCCTCACCCTCCCCACGTCGCCCACAACGTTGAGCTGAACCATAGTGCTCGCCACGTCGGCACGTCCACCCAGTTGAGCTAAACCATAGTGCCCGCCACGTCGGCACCGCGTCCACCCTCATCTTCCCCACGTTGTCCACCACGTTGAACTCAACCACCCATAGTGCTCGCCACGTCGCCCACCACATTTGCCGACCCTCGGTTCGTGACTTAAACGTCATCCTATGACGTGGCGAGCAGTATTTGTCTGGCCCTGCGAACAGTACTACTCCACGCAGATCGATGAGATGCCCATGAACGTCGCCGACCTCATCTAAATCAACGGGGATTGTGTTTTCTTCCATTCTAAGGCTCGATGGAGGTAAGTGTTTATACGGCTTGGAAATCGGGCTTTGTGTTGGCGGGGGGGGCGGGAGGCGGGGTACTAGTATTGAATGAACACGGACGATTGGGTGCTTTATTGTAGTAACGAGTGACGGGGCGGGGCATGGGGGCGACACGGTGGTGACGGGGAGGACTTATAGCCGCATCTCAATGAAACCAACATTTTAGTTTTAAAATAAAGGTCATACCAGCGGCGCGGCGTCTACTCGTCGGTTTATATGTCGTATGGCCGAACCACCTTGTTTCGCACCACTCGGATGGGTTGCTCACTCCCAGTGTCATCGTTCCCATCCACGTCTCACTATGGGCTTTCCACCTGAATGCGCGCCACATGGATTGCTCATTTCCAGATCATCCCATCCACGATCGTGTCCGTATTGGCAGGACAGTCTACATTTCTACCTAACACCGCGCCACCTCGGGCCACCTGGACGGATTCTGACGTTGGACCCGCGTGAGGGGCAGCCGTGCGATATCGCCCGCTGACGCACCTCTTGGTCGGCGGCTGCGCGGGCGCACCTGCCAGTCCCACGGGCATCCGTCGTGCTCCCGCGCCTACCGCAGCACCTCCAGGTGCCCGCCCGCAGCGGCGTGCCCAGGTTGATGCATCCCGCGGGCAGTCGTGCTTCCGCGCCCACAGCAACACCTCTAGGTGCCCGCCCGCAATAGCGTACATGCAACGCGTTCTTCGCATTCCACGGGCAGCCGTGCTCCCGCGCCCACTTCAGCACGGCCGGGTCCCCGTATATGGTCACGGCGGTACACGTCCTCACTTCCCACGGGCACCCGTTCGCTTTGGCCCATGCCAGCCGCTCGACGGACCCACGAAGTACTCGACCTTGGGGTAGGGCCTAGCAGAGATCCCCCGCCCCGTCATGGGATACCGCCCTGTCACAACCAACCCAAGCTGGAGATGCCCTGGGTGGCATGTGGCGGGAAAGTGGTGGCGCTGCCGGTAGAGTGAGGCCCTGCATGTCTGACCCGGTACGCCGTGGTAAACAGTGCTATGGATTCCACTCCGGTTGGTGTGAGTACCACTCGGTTGGAGTTGGGAATCCTCTCCGTTGTATGTTTTCACGCCTCAGCGAATGCCCTTCACGCACACCCCCCCTCCCCGCCTCACACCTGGGGCGGCGGCGACATTGTAAAGAGAGAGCCGACTGTGCCTAGACCCTGAACCCCGAACCCTAAACCCTAACCCCTAACCCCTAACCCCTAAACCCTATATTCAGGGATTCTGATTTCAGGAGCGCGCGCCGACATGGAAGCTCGTGTCGTATGTCTCATTTGCATTTATCTAAGGCAGTACGATTAGAATCGATACCTTAGGCGCTCACATGACGAAGAGAAAATCAACGCTATCCACCAGACCGGTCTAAGAGATAGGTGTGCAGACATGCAAGTGCATCATTTCAACGGAATTCGACAGACAACGGCTCGGCATCATTATAATGTGTTCTGGATCATTCAGCTGCAGCAGCAGGTTTCAGTTTTCAGGGGGAGAGAGGGAGGTCATCGGTGTATCCCTTCGTTGCTGCCAGATCGCGCGTCGCCGCCTCCCACGGGGCGCCATGCTCCCGCGCCCACCTCAGCACCTCCATAAGCTCCGGCGAATCCAAAACCCAAACGACGCAGTGGCACGTCAGCTCGTCCCACGGGCACCCATGACCCCGCGCCCACTGCAAGACCATCAGGTGCCCGGCCAAAGCGGCATACTCGCACGTCGCCATATCCCACGGGCAGTCGTGCTCCCGCGCCCACTGCAGCAACTCCAGGTGCCCGCCTAAAGCGGCGAAGGAACAGGTTGAATCATCCCACGGGCACCAGTGCGCCCGCGCCCACTTCAGCACTGCCAAGTCCCCGTTTCCGGCGACGGCGGCACACGTCCTCACTTCCCACGGGCACCCGTTCGCCTTGGCCCAAGCCAGCCGCTCGACGGACCCCACGAAGTGCCCGACCCTGAAGCATGGCCCGTTAAAGAAAATTGCCCGCCATGTCACAGGATGCCATTCAACTCAATACAATATCCGGCAGATACTGCCCGCCACGTCATAGGATGCCATCAAACTTATGGAACCGTCTGGCAGATATTGCCCGCCACGTCACAGGATGCCATACAACTCAAGAAACGAGTTACACATACGTCTAATAATTGGGCGGGCAATAGCAGCCAGGTCTACCATGAAGAGGCGCACGGGGCCCAGGTCGAGCCCCCGCGGCGGGCCGGAGGGGAAGATGGCGAGGGGGTACACCGTCTCGCGCATCACGCGCCCCGTGCGAGCGAGCGAGGCACGGGCGGGGGGGTCCAGCCGCGGCAGCACCTCATCCTTGAAGAGTTCGGAGTACTCCTCGAGGAACGCGAGCAGTGACGAGAAAGGACGGGTGATGAGCCCCTTCTCTCGCATCCCACCCAACAACCCGTCCTCGTCAAGATGGGCCCCTTCAGCCAGGCCCACCACGGAGGGCCTATGTTACTTACGTATCTGCCCAGTAAAGTTGCTCGGCCCTGAAAGCCGCAGGTAAAAGGGTGTGGTTACTCAGGCATGCACTGCGGGTTTCGGCGGAGTGAGGGCCTGCGCAGACGCATGCAAGTTTACCGCCTCCTATCCTTCAATTTGGAACGAATAAAAAGGAAACTGGTTCAGCTCAACTTGAGTTGATCAGCAAGGTCATCTGTGTGTGTGAGCCGGGAAGGGTACTCATTGTTTAAACATCAAGGCCCTGCCAGCTCCTCGGCGAGTGCGCCAGACAGGCGTGTGCGGAGGCGACGAGGTGAGCTCGGCCCCTGCATCCGCACGAGCATCCACCAGGGCAGGAGCACAAGCAGCTCGAACAGCCGCCCGGGCAGGATCCCGAGCAGTCGCCCGAGCAGCGGCGACGGGTAGGTTATCAGCTTCGCATCCCTCAGCCCGTCCAATAGCTCGTCCTCGGAAAGCTCAGCGCCCGCGGCACGGCTCAACAGCACGGCAAGCGCAGCCGACAGGCACGCAACGTTTCCGCGGTGGGGAGGGCGTGCGGCGGCAGCGGCGGCGGCGGCGGGGGCGGCGGGTGTTTGCATGGCGGCAGTGAGGTGGTGGCGTGAGGACGCTGATCGGCGCGCGTTTGGGGGGTGTGCGTTGTGGCTTAGGAGGGGGTTCACCACACAGCTGGCGTTCAACCTCACCCACGGCATCTCCCTCGCCATCGCCGCCACCATGATCGTCGCCACGCTCGCTCCCGCCTTCATGGCCAAACCCGAGGTAGGGCCTGCTTCGGCGTTGTCGTCGTCATCGTCATCGTCATCTGGCTCGTTTTCTTTTTTTGCTTGCGACGGACGGGGTGCGGAATCGAGGAGTGGGCCTGGCCTGGCAGATAGCGCCCGCGCCTGCCAGGTCAACGACCCGCATCTTGAACCCTCGGTTCTTGACGCTTGAGTCAAACGTCGACGTATGACGCGGCCGGCAACATGTGCCCAGCACGGTGCTCGCAAGGTCAACGACACGCATGTTCAACCCTTCGTTCTTAAGTTAAATGTCGACCTCTGACGCGGCGAGCAACATCTGCCGAGCACAATCCTCGTTTCTTGAGTCAAATGGCGTCCTGTGACGTGTTCAGCAGTGGCAGTAGCTGGCAGTCCGCGACCGTACCCCGAGGGAGAGCCCTTCAGAGGCGAGGGCGTCGCCAAGTGGCGCCCCATCATCAAGGCACGCGCCGGGTAGGGGGGCTTGCACTCGCCCACTTCTCACCTCAATTCAAGCACTCTAAGGTCCAATAACCCATGAAACACGTCGACTCACCATGAACTTATCACGTGCCAACACTCTACAAGGGCTCACACTCGTCCACTTCTCAGCTCGACCTGAACCGCTTTCAGTTTTGTGTCCAGTTCGTGAAGTACTCGAGTTATGACCCATCTATCTACTGAAGGTCCCCAACGTATCCCACAAAAAGTGTGTTACGTTGAGGTGAGAAGTGGGGGAGTGTCCAGCCCCTGGCACCGGGCGCGAGTACCTGGTCGAATTGATGCTCACCATGTGAAGTGCCTTGGAGCTCGATGAACGTTATAATATACAAACAAACAGCCGCATGCCAGCCCTCTCGAAATTCAATTTGCACGCCGCAGCGCCGCTGGCATGCTGAGCGCCCCGCTGCAGCCGGCGAGAGGGACCCCACGGCCTCCCCCCCCACGGCCTGCGCCCCGCCCCTCCCCGCCTACCTCGTCGGCTCCTGCCTGGATCTCTTCGGCTCCGTCGCGTTCACTGTGGGGGGTAACTTGACTACATTCTTCCTCTTTTCTTTGCAACAAACGAGGAGCTGGTATGCTACTTGGAAACATATTTGATCAACGGGTGATTCCCCAATGCCCAAACACTACGATACACAGTCAAACAATCTTTCATCACCCCGCAGTGCCTCGCCGCCACGCACCTATCACCCGTGTTCGGCAGGGCCTTACGCTCGTCCTCTTCTCAGCTCAACGTAAGCACTTTATGTGGGATACGTTGGGTACCTGCAATAGATACATGGGTCATAACTCGTCACAATCTGGACGCAGAACGGCTCACTGACCATAACGGCTCAGGTTGAGCTGAAAAGTGGGCGAGTGTAGGCCCCTGGTGTTCGGGCAAGCGTCCTAACCGTCGTCACCGTCCATTCCTTCGTTACCGTCGATGCCGGGGGCGGGCGCGGGGGAGGGCGGGGAGGCTGGCAGGGAGGAGGAGGTGGAAGAGGCGCCAGGAAAGGAGCAGGGTGATGTGAAAGACGAGTGATTCAAGTCGCATTTGTATATTGTATAGAAATCAGAGGTACCCGTCGTCATTGGCGTGTTTATGTTCCCTAGCTAGGGGGTTTACAGTGTAGTGACAAGGCCATCGAGCACCCCACCGCCCGGATCCCCCGCCCTGCCCACGCCCGGCGCTCGGCGCGCCGCCACCTGGCGTACTTCTTACAGACTATCGTCATCCATCGGCATCAGCCGTCATCTATCGTTACATATCGGCATTACCCAAGGTGGCCGGAGCTCCATCTGTGTGGTCCCTGGTGGCGGCAGTGGTGCAACATGCGGATGTGTCGAGGCCAATATTGACATATGCGCGGCGACTACAGGAACACGCGGGCGCGCCACGTGATGGCGCAGCGGCACTCAGGGCACACGTGCACCCGCCCCGCGCAGGACCCGCACAGCAGGTGCCCGCAGTTCAGCGCCGTGTCTTTGCGCCGCTCGTGGCAGATGTAACACAGGAGGCTGTCAGCGACATCGACACTCTCGGTGGCGCGAGACTCCGCCCGGCTCAGCGCATAGCTCGCACAAATCCGGGCTCGCTCGATGTCGCCCACCAGGTGCCGCAGGTCCCCCAGGTAGGGCCTGCTAGATAATTCCCGCCACGTCAATCGACACGCATTTAGGACCCCGGTTTCTTGAGTTCAACGCCATCCTATGACGTGGCTGACAATATCTGTGAGTCTCTACCTCGAGGGAGCACTGGTGCAGCGCCTCATGATCTCCCCCCAGCCGCCGCGCGCGCGTGTCGGCGGCGGCGGCGCGTGTGTTGGCAGCGGCGAGGTCAAGGGCCGACCGCTCCGCCGCCACGCGCGCCTGCTCCGCGTACGCCGCCGCCGCCGCCTCCGCCCACCGCCCGACGTGCGCCAGCGCCACAGGCGGCGCGGCGTGCGCCGCCGCCGCCGCCTGCGCCCACGGCCCGACGTGCGCCAGCGTCACAGGCGGCGCCAACCACACGCGCACTGTGGTGTTGTCCGAGCCGGAGGCGAGCCTCGTGCCATCAGGGCTCCACGCGCAGCTGCGCACTCCCTCCAGTCTAGTCACCGTGCTTCATTTGTTAACGTCCCACACGCGCACATCCGAGGCGGAGGCGGCGGCGAGCCAACGGCCGTCAGGGCTCCACGCGCACATCAACACTGGGCCGCCGTGTCCCTCCAGCTTGGCCACCGGGCGCCACGTGTCGCAGGCCCACACCTGCACCGTCATGTCGGTCAACCCGGCGGCGAGGAGCGTGCCGTCGGGGCTCCACGCGCACGTGTTCTCATCAGTGCCGGTGGGGCACTGCAGCTCGGCCACCGCGCTCCCCGTGTTGGAACTCACGTCCCACACACGCACCGTCGCATCGTACGGCGACGCGGCGACGAGGCGCGTGCCGCCGGGGTGCCACGCGCACCCATTATCGAGCTCGCAGACATCACCATCCTCGTCGACGGGCCCGCCCTGCACTGTGCCCACCTCCAGCCAGGAGCCGACGTCCCATAGACGCACAGTCGATTGCGACGAGGAGGCGAACCGCGTGCCGTCCGGGCTCCACGCGCACCAGGTTACGATGCCGTGATGCCCCTCCAGCCTCGCCACCTGGCTCCAGGTGGCGACGTCCCACACGCGCACCGTCTGGTCCCACGACGCGGTCGCGAGTAGCTCGCTGTCGGAGCTCCACGCGCACCAGGTAGCCCCGTCACCTCCATCCGGACTGTGCCCCACCAAGCTGGCCACCACAAACGGCACCCCCTCGTGCACGTCCCACACGCTCACGGTATCTCCGTCGTCCAACACGCAGGCGAGGTGTGTGCCGTCGAGGCTCCACGCGCAACAGAACACCCCGCAAACTGAACCTGTTGAGGGGCTCACCCACCTCAGCTCCTGCGCTAGCACCCACGCTGCGACGCCCGCCATCCCTCGCGGGCAGCCGCTACGAAACGAAGTGAAGGGCCTGGCAGACAATGCTCGCCAGGTCATGGGTTGCCATTTGACCCAAGGTAAAGGCGTGTCGATGACGAGACTGGCAAATATGCGTGTCCCTACCAGGCGCAGCCGGCGGTGGGCGCCCCAGGGGGTGGACCAGGTAGGGCGGGCGGCGGCGGGCTCGCACGCCGCGGGCCGCTGGGGGTTCGGAGTCGCAGCTTGGGGCGCGAACTGCAGTGAAGTTAACTTTCGTGAAAAACGGATAACGTCAACGCCCAACGGACCGCTGCGGCTGGGTCTCGGGCAAGCGCGCCGCTGATGGTTCAGGCAGGATGCAGGATACGCTGGCGGCGTTATCGGCGTGGCGCGGCGCGCGTACGCAGTGGTGACGAGCGTGTGCGTACGCAATGGCAAGATGGTGTTTTCTGACGACGAAGCTTCGTTGCTCGCCGAGATCGGATTGTTCTTCTTCCGTGGCACGCGTTTCGGTGCATTTGAGAGAAAATAGACCATGATTATCGCCAATTAGCCAAATATGGGACCCACGGGGTAAGTACGAAACAAATCCACATCATCGCATCGCGTGGGGTGCCGTCTTCTTACACGCACGTCGCTCTTCAAACTCCCCCGCCCTCCCCCGCCCCGTGCGCCCCCCGCACCCCGCCGCGCCACCTCCAACGCGCCGGCCCGATCCCCGCTGCCGCCCACTTCCGCCGCCGCCGCCGCCGCCGCCGCCGAAACTGATTAACAACAACAACTTCCTTGGCGCGACGGCACCCCCAGCACTTCGCGGGATTGAATTATTCGACAAGCAAGCAGTGGGCCAAGTGCACGCGCACCCCGACGCACAGCTACGGCGCACCGTGCGCCCGCTGCGACCCCGTCGACGAGTACCGTTCCTCCCGGCGCCCGCGTATATCGCCGCGTCGCCACCACCACGATGTGCCGCGTCGACTGCGACGCTAAACCCCCCGCGTGGAGCCCCGACGGCACCCACCTCGCCTGCGTGTCGGACGAAGAGACCGTGTGCGTGTGGGACGTGCACCGCCGCCGCCGCCGCTGCCGCTCGGGGCAAGCCGTCAGCCTTCCACGCCGCCGCCGCCTCCGCCGCCTCCGCCGCCGCCGCCTCCGCCGCCACCGCCGCCGCCGCCGCCGCCGCCACGGCGACGAGTTGCAGCGCAGTCCCCGCATGTTGAAGTGGGCGCGGGAGCAGGACCCCCACTGCCCGTGGGACGTCTGGACGTGATGCAACGCCGCCATGGGGGCGGGGCAGGGCGGGCACCTGGAGATGTTGAAGTGGGCACGGGAGCGCGGATGCCCGTGGGATGATTCGGCGTGTGTGTGACGCCGCTCAGGGCGGTCACCTGGATGTGGGCGCGGGTGAACGACTGCCCGTGGTTGGCGGCGAACGCGCGTGTGAACACGCCGCTGCACACAGGACCTGGAGGTGCTGCAGTGGGCGCGGCCTTGCCCCGCCGCCTTCTTCAGAAGCGCCGTGCCGTCCTCCGGAGGCTGCCGCCTGCCGCGTGCCGGGGCAGAAAGACTGCTCAGGAAAATACGTACGTTCACGATTTCGGCCAAACCAGTGTTGCCCGTCATTGGCGTGTGCATTGTCAGCGCATCTGCGCCCCCCGCAGCGCCGGAAGGAACGGCGTGTTGCGATGAAGCGTTCATGCTGATTTTATTACATCGTGAGTATGTTAAGCGTCGCTTGTGACGACGCGTTGTGTTCGTTCTTTCTCTGAAGCACTGCCACTATTCATTCGAGGCAAAGGCTCCAGCTCGCAAGGTAGATCACCGGTGCCGCTGTCGCCCGCCCTGGCATATACGAGGGCAGCGCTTCCACCCCCCCGCCCCCCCACCCCGCCAGCACCGCTGCTGTGCCTTGGCTGCCGCCTTGGAGTTGTCTGCGAAAACGTCGGTCGCAAGAAGAAAAATCCGGCCGGCCAGTTGTTCCTTGGTCGGATTCTTTTCAAGTGAGGAGCCGCCCCTTCGCTGTGATAGACTGGAGACGGGCACTCTTGTTGTCGCTTGCCTCAGTCCTCCGCGCGCGTGCCCCCACCCCATCGCCGAGGCGCTCCGTCTCCCGCGATCTTAGACGATCATGACGAACATCAACCCCGAGGTTCTGTACAAAGCGTGCGTGGACGGCGACGCCGCGGCGGTGAGCAGGCTGCTACCCGCGGGCGGCACGCCACGCAACCTGAGCGGGCCACGCTTCCAGTCCCAAAACTACAAGAGTACGCCGCTCATAGCGGCGACAGAGGGCGGTCACACGGAGATCGTGCGCATGATACTCGCTCGCGCGCGCAACACCAGCGTGGACTACGCGGACGCGCAAGGCTTCAACGCGCAGCTCGTGGCGGCGATGTACCACCACGCCGATATCCTCCAGCTACTGGCTGACCGCGGCGCCAACGTGAACCTACTTGCCGACCGCCGGGGGACCACCGCGCTGCGCCTCGCCGTCGAGCAGATCGAGCCCGACTCGACTCCCCGCGACCCCGACCCCGACGGCACACGGCAAGTCGCCACCGTGAAGGCGCTATTCCAGCTCGGCGCCGGTACGTTGCCCCCCCGTTCCCCCCGCGCCCCTCGCGCAACCCTTTTTTAAGACGACGTTCCCGCCAAAAGATCCGTGTGGATTCAGACAATCGTCTCTTGAGTTAATGAAGATTTCAAAAGTCACGCGTCTGAAATGTGGAAGTGCTTGCTCAACTCCCACCACTCGCTCACTCCACGGACTGATCATCCATCACACGCCTGCCCTCGCAGACCCTGACCCTGTCGACGACATGTGCGGCATGACTCCGCTATGCGTCGCCTGCGCGTTTGCCCCGACTGTGGTGACTGTCGCCCTCCTGGACGGCGGCGCGGACATCGACTTCGTCACGCAGTCCACCAGCAGCTACCCCGGCTTCACGCCGCTCATGTACGCTGTGCTCATACACAACACCGGAGTCGCCAAGTTGTTCCTAAAGCGCGGCGCCGACGGCACCAAGCGCGTCGACCAGACGACCCGCAATGACCTCGCGGGGTCCACCGCGCTCGACATCGCGCGGGCTCAAGCGCGGGACAGCCACCCTGCCTGCGTGGAGACCTTCGCGGTGCTTCGCAAGCGGTGCTGTAGCACGTGCGGCAAGACGTCCCCCGGCCTGGCCGCGAGGACGGCGGGCGAGCAGAAGCACCTCAAGCGGTGCGGCAACTACCCCGCCCGCGGCTCCCGCGCACGGTACTGCAATGAGCAGTGTCAGCGCGCGGACTGGGTGCCGCGGCACCGCTCGGAGTGCGCCGAGGCGCGGCGGGCGCAGCAGGCTGCAGGGACCGAAGTATGAGCCCAGAACGAGTCGTGATATGCCAAGGACGATACACACTTGATGTGAATTCGTCAATTGAGGCCTGTTTCATATAACAGATGCTGTAACATCCTGTCATATGCTCCTCGGGGCGTCGTACGCGGGAGCGGGGGCCGGGCGGGAGGACCCTCCGGCGTTGGCAGCGGCGGCCACACAAAAATCACAACTAGTCAAAAGAGCACACAATAATCAGGCATTTGCTAGCATTCATCGTCATAGTATGCACTGGATTACGATACTATTGACTCACGCGCGCTCGCTCTTTCGCGGGGAGGGGTTGGGAGTAGAGGGCGGCGGCGGAGGCTGCCAAAACGTTGTCAGGCAGGCTGAGAACCACCACTTCGCTGGACTGATTGCTGACTCGAGGCATGTGCTAGCATTTCGTCATTGTAGTGGGCACTGGATTACGATACGATTGACTCGCGCGCTCTTCCGTGGAGAGGGGTTGGGAGCAGGGGGGCGGCGGCGGCGGAGGCTGCCAACAAAATTATTCGGGTTAGTAGAGCCGGGTCACTTCACGCATGATGACTTCTCGTCGTGTTTTGCTGGATGCCGAGCGGCGGCGTGTGTTTCCGCGCGTTCAATTCAATAAGTAGCACAGCCCGGACACCCGTGCTCCTTCGCTCACGCCATAACCTCCAGGTGCCCGTGCCGAGCGGCGATGCACACGTCCTTGCGTCCCACGCGCAGTGATGCTCCCGCGTCCAGGTGCTATGAAGCGAAGCGTCGGGTGGTGCTGGCGCGCGGTCTCGCCTCTCATCTATAACAGCTAGTCTAGTGCGTCATTCGTATTGAGTACCACCTGCAGATTCTGCACTACCTTCAGTACTTTAGAGTTTGGTGGTTTGGCCAAAAGTCGAATATGTATGATGGTAAGTTCCAAACAAACCGGGTACTACCAATGTACTACGATCAGACCAGGCACTAGAGCTCTAGCTACTGAGTGGTCTTTCAATCGTATGCTTCATGTATGTGTAATGATCGACACACATTCATCGATCGCAGGTGCCCACATGG
>Ga0307489_10001360_pt1 | contig 16040 bp, 20 predicted proteins | sample SB12metaG_FD_202247 | JGI IMG/M metagenome (GOLD analysis project Ga0307489, IMG submission 202247) | Sea-ice brine microbial communities from Beaufort Sea near Barrow, Alaska, United States - SB 1.2 | ecosystem: Environmental > Aquatic > Marine > Coastal | place: USA: Alaska | collected... | reverse complement strand
CGGGTGCGCATCGGGGTTCAGGATAAGTTTGGCACCACGGCAGGGGCTTACACTCGTTCCCTTTTCCGCTCAACCTGAGCTTACTTTGCCCCTTTCCGCTCAACTTACGCTTAATTTGTCCCCCATGTGACCCACATTAATCCGTGAATGTGTCCCGCAGGTGCTGGAGTTGAGCTCTAACGTGAGTGATGTGTCACGAAGGTCCTCAAGTTGAGCTCTGAAGGGGGCGAGTGTAAGCCCCTGCACCATGGCGCAACAGAACGCGCGGACGGAGGACGTGCGGCACCTAATCCGCTCCACGCACATTGTCCGCAACACCATCACGGCGGGTCCCGCCAGATGTTGCCCGCCACTTCGGTAATCCAACATGTTTTGAACCCTCATTTCTTATGTTAGATGGCATCCTATGACGTAGCGAGCGGGATGTGTTATGCTGCTGACCTCCCCTCTGAATGTTAGAGAGAGACTGGCTCTAGAGCTCTCAATTTGATGTCAACCGAGCGCTAGCTCCAATTTGAATACCCCAAATTTTAATAAAATATACCCCATTGTGTTAGGTCCTTGATGAGGGCGATACACGGGGCGACTGCACAAGACATGTTCCTGGGGTGGTGGGACATGGTCAGTCGGTGCATGTCGACCTTATCACACCCACGTTGAAAGCGCCTGGAATGAAGCTCTCGAAATTGAAATATGATGAAATGCTTTCAAGTTTTGCTGTCAAATTTAACTTGCGCCGCTACGACATGGTGCTGGACGGCAAGGCGGCGCGGGCGCGCGACAGCAAGGTGACGTGGATGACGGTGTTCGCGCTGTACGGGCCTGACACCGTAGGGCCTGGCAGACATCGCCTGCCACGTATGCTTGCCGAACTAAGCTAGTGCTGGAGATGGAACTTAGCTGGTGTAAGCTAGTTTAGGGTCTAGTGGACAGTGGGTTAGTGGGTTAGTAACGGGGACTGCAGTGGGTTAGTATAATAGGGGAGTTTAAACTAGGCTAGTTCAAGCTAGTTTAGGGGCTAGTGCTTAGTAGGCTGGTTTAGGTGCGACAAGTACACTGTCACGTGATTCAACGCATTTGACCCCTCGTCTCTTGAGTCTCATGGCATCGTATGATGTGGTGGGCGATGTATCTGCCTGTCCCATTGCCCGCCACGTTATCCAACGCATTCAACACTAATCTCTTGAGTTAATGGCATCCTTTGACGAGGCAGGCAAGTATTGGCAAGGCCCTAGGACGAGACGGCCGGTCGGACGGCGGTGTACTACTGGCTGTGGCGGCAGTGGGAGATGCGCGGCCGCCGCCAGCGGCGGGGGCTTACCCTCATCCACTTCTCAGCTCAACCTAAGCCGTTTTGATCAGTGAGCCGTTTTGGTCAGTGACGAATTTGTGACGAGTCACGACCCATCTGCCTACTGAGGGTACACGACGTATCCCTCAAAAAGTGCTTACGTTGAGCTGAAAAGAGTGGACGAGTGCAGGGGCTTACACTCGATCACTTTTTAGCTCAACCTGCGCCATTTCTATCACTGACAAACTGACGCTACCTGACATATCTCACAGAAAGTGCTTGCGTTGCGCTGAGAAGAGTGGACGAGTGTAAGCCCCTGGGCAGCGACGGTTCCTGGGAGACGACACGCACCGCGTGGTGGAGGCCATGACGGCCAACCCGGGGTTCGCGGGAATGAGCCTCAAGCGGGTGGCCATGTTGGCCGAGACAATGTTCCCGGTGGAGTTCGATGCCGGGCAGAGCATCGTGGTGGAGGGGGAGCCGGGTGACGCCTTCTTCGTCATCATGGTACGGCGCTGCAGGTTGAAGCTATCAAACCCACGTTGAAACGCCTAAAACTAAGCGCTGGAAACTACAACATGATGAACTGCTTTCAAGTTTCGATTTCAGATTCAACTTGCGCCGCTACATCATGGACGGCACGGTGGACGTGCTGATGACGCGAGAGGACGAGAGCGGCGGCGGCGGCAGGGGCTTACATTCGTCCACATGTTGGCTTGACTTTAGCATATTTTGTTGGGTATGCTGGGTTAATTGGCCGGTGTAAGGGTCAAGAATGACTAAGGTTGAGCTGAGAAGTGGACGAGTGTAAGCCCCTGCGCGGCGGCGGTGCTGGCGCCGTGTACGGTGGCGGGGGACAGGAGGGCGGCGGCGGCGCTGAGACGCACGAGGTGAAGCTGGCGACGCTTACACCGGGGTCCACTTTCGGCGAAGTGGCGCTGCGCTTCCACTGCCCGCGCACGGCCACCGTCCGCGCCACCACAGATTGTGTCATGCTCCAGCTGGGGAGAGAGGTAGGGCCTGGCGGATATCGCTCACCACGTTGCAGGATCATATTGAACACTTATTGAACTCGACTTGCGGCGTGTCGAATGACGGGACGGCAATACGTGTCAGGTTAGGGTTAAAGGTTTAGTGCTTAGGGGTAAAGGGTTTAGGGTATAGGGTTTAGGCCCTAGAGGGGGGACTTCCTGGCGGCGCTGGCGGCGGAGCGGGATGACATGGCGGCAGGGGCTTACACTCGTCCACTTGTCAGCTCAACCTGAGCCGTTTCTGGTCACTGAAGCCACAGCAAGTGTCAACTTGTAAGCTAAACCTGACATTTTTTCGTCAATTAAACCACCCAACATTGCCCACTAATTTGCTCACATCAAGCCGAAAAGCGGATGCGTGTAACTGAGTAACCCACGAAAAATGTTAATACTGAGCTGAAGAATTGACGAGTGTAAGTCCCTGTATGACGGCGGCGGCGGCGGCGGGGCATGGCGACGAGCGACCGCGCACCATGCTGGACCCCGAGGATCTGCAGAACTTCGGCAGCCTCGCGCGGCCGCTGGACCACTGGGAGCGCGAGATGCTGGCCACGCTGTTCACGGTGGAGCGGCAGGGGCTTACGCTCGTTTACTTCTTAACTCAACTTGAGCCGTTTCTGATACTCAGAACAGCCCATAAACGCCTAAATAACCCCTCCGCCACCGCCATAATACCCCCGTAAACACCCTCTAAAACACCCCTTGTCCCAGTAAAATCGCTGACGTTGAGCGGAAAGGTGGACGAGTGTAAGCCCCTGTGGAGCGGTACGCCGCGGGCGCTGTGCTGCCCGTGCCGGACGTGACGGCGCCAGCGTGGGCGGCATGGGCTTACACTCGTCCACTTCTCAGCTCAACTGAGCCGTTTTTGTCACTGCAACTGCACGCGACCACACAATGTATCCGCAAAGATTGCGCACGTCAAGCTGAAAAGTGGCGAGTGTAAGTCCCTGGTGGGCGGCGGACGACGCGTTCTTCGGCCTGGTGCTGTCGGGGCAGGTGCAGACCACCCGCCGGGACCTCACCTCCGCCGTCCCTAAGATCCAGACGGATGTCTTCGGTTGGGCCTGGCACGGGGTTATTGAGAATGAACACTCGACGGTCAGATCGACGTTCGCGAGGGTGAGGGTCAATGCTCATACAGATGCGCGGACTGGATTCGTGATCGCCGACCGACCGCAGCCCATCGTATGGGCATTCACCCTGAGCCTCGCGAACGTCGATCTGGCGGTTCATCGCCATCTGGCCGCCGCGCCGGTCCAGTGCTTATTCTCAATAACCCCCTTACCTGGCACATATTGCCCGCCACGTCATCCCACGACTTTTGAACCCTCGTTTCTTGAAACAAATACCGTCCTATGAAGTAGCCAGCGATATCAGGCAGGCACTAGGCAAAGGCCCTGGCGAGCACTACTCCGCGGTGGCGACGCGGCACGCGGACGGCGGCGGTATCGTGGTAGGGCGGTGCAGGTTGACCCTTTTAAACCCAAGTTGAAACCGCCTGGAAATAAACGCTTGAACTAAATTATGATGTTCTGCTTTCAAGTTTTGCTGTTAATCTTAATTTTCGCCGCTACATGGTGGTGCGGCGCGGCGCCACCACGTGCTCCGTCCCCGACGCCGCTGCGCCGGACGCGGCCCCCGGCGCCGTGGTGGCCGTGCTGCAGGGTCTGGACATCAAGGCAGGGTGGATACGTGCACAGTGACTATATCGATACTGTCATCTCCCACATCATTAGATCACATCTTATGTCGATATCCAGGATGACCACATCGATATGGTAGATAACCTTATCGATACACTGTATCCCAAATCGATATCCCATATCACCTATCGATATTCATATCGACATCTCATTGATCTCCGATCTCCCATATCGATATCCCATATCGTTCTCCCACACTTGTCACACTAGGTATAATACGTGGACGACTGTTTGCTCATAGTGTACCTCTCCACATCTCCATCCTCTCCACAAGGTCCGGTATCATCCATATGATTGGTCGCTATCCTCTCCCTAAGGCCCTGTATCATCCACGTCAGTATGGTCCTGACTGTACCTGGGACCCTCCATAAAGGAGCTGCCCCGCACCCTGCAGGAGTTGCTGCTGGACGCCACGCTGCCGCGCGACTGGTCGCCCCCGGCGCGCTCCATGGCGCACTCTTCTGCCGCCGCCGCCGCCGCCGCTGCGCCTGCCGCGCCCGCCGTTACGGGCAGGGGCTTACACTCGTCCACTTTTCAGCTCAACCTGAGCCGTTTCTGGCACAAATTACCTCCTAATCACCCCCTAATACCCCCTGACACCCCCTAAACAACCCATGAATGCACTCTCTATCCCGCAGAAACCGCTTACGTTGAGCCGAAACTTGAATGAGTGTAAGCCCCTGGCTACGGGCAGCGACGATGGCGGGGACCAGAGTGTTGACAAGGGCGGCGATGACGGTGACGGCACGGGTGGCACTGCTCCGGTTAACGGCAAGGGTGATGATGCTGACAGGGCAGGGCGGTGTAGGTCGACCCTATCAAACCCACGTTGAAAGCGCCTGGAACTAAGCGCTTGAAACTAAAGAATGATTGACTGCTTTCAAACTTTGCTTTCAAATTCAACTTGCGCTGCCACAGCAAGGGTGACGATGATGCGGAGGGGGGGGTGGACGCCCACGGTAAGGCGCTGCAGGTTGAACCAATGAACGCCGTGTTGAAAGCGCCAGGAATTACGGCAGTGAAGCCAAAATGTGATAAAGTGCTTTCACGATTTGCTTTCAATTTCAAGTTGCGCCGCTATACCACGGGATGCTGCCCGCGTTGGTTCAGGAGCTGACGGAGGCTTTCAGGTTTGTGGACACTGACAACGGTTGGGCGGTGCAGGTTGACCCTATCAAACCCACATTAAAATCGCCTGGATGTAAGAGCTTGAAACTAGAACATGATGATCTGCTTTCAAACTTCGCTTTCAATTTTCAGCTGCGCCGCTACACAACGGTGGGGATATCGACGGGCCCGAGCTCAAGTTCGCGGCCCGCGCCCTGGTAGGTCCCTGTCAGATATTGTCCAACGCGTTTATATCGACACAAATTTTGAGCCCGTGTCTCTCAAATAGGACGATTTCGGTATATCGCCTGGGTGAAATTACCCATACAGAGTTACGGGCGAAGCGCCTGCGCTCCGCGCGGGAAAGCGGGCGTCGGGTGTGATGCCCATACAGAGTTGCGGACAAAGCGTCAGCGCTCAGCGCGGGCAGCAATATACCGAAATCGGCCTGTTGAGGCATCTTGTGATGTGGCGAGCAACATCTGCTTGACCATACGCGTTGGGATTCGAGCCGGACCCCGCGGATCTGAAGCGCATGCTGGACGCCATGGACGAAGACGGTGGCAGGGGCTTACACTCCTCCACATTTCAGCTCAACCATAGCCGTTTCTGACACAAAATACACCCTAGACAACCCTCAATACCCCCTAATACCCCCTAACACCCCCTAAACACCCCCTAAGCACCCCCGAAAAACCCCCTAAACACGCCCTGGACACCCCCTAAATACCCGCTACACACCTCCTAAACAACCCCTAAATGCACCCCATATCCCATTCAAAGCGCTTACGTTGAGCCGGAAAGTGGACGAGTGTGAGCCCCTGGACGGCGGCGGCAGCGTGGACCTGCAGGAGTTCATCGCCAAGTGCACGCAGCGCATCGCCGAGGTCACCGGCGACCAAGCGTTGGACGTCGGGTTTGATTGCTTCGACGTGGATCACAAGGTAGAGCGGAGCAGGTTGACAGTATCGAACCACGTGTTGAAAGTTTCTACGGTTTCAGCGCTTGAAACTGGAATCTCATAATCTGCTTTCAACGTTTGTTTTCAAAGTCAAGTTGCGCCGCTACAACAAGGGGTTCATCGTGCTGCCCGATCTAGCAGCAGGGGCTTACGCTCTTCCACTTTTCAGCTCAACCTAAGCTGTTTATTGTCACTGAGTCCAACCACAGACCCATTGCATCCAACGGAATGTGCTTACGTTGAGCTCAGAGTGGACGAGTGTAAGCCCTTGCCCAGCGGGTGCGGCGAAGATGGTCGGAGACAACGTGTCGTCCGAGGAGCTCGAGCACCTCATGAATCTGGGTAGGCCTACGCGATATGCGTCCCTCTGCTGTAAGAAACTGGGGGGTACAGTGTGCTTATACCGGATTCCGGATAACCGTCCGACACCGGCCGACCAGTTTCAGCACCTTCTCGAGTTATTTAACTCCCACCCAGTAAATCCGATTGATCTTTCCCTCAGTTTCTTACAGTGAAGGGGATCGTACCGCGCAGGCGGTGCAAGTTGAAACCTTTAAACCCGTCGCAGAGGCGCTGGTGGAGGCATCGAAACTATCTCATGATGAACTGTTGTCAAGTTTTACTTGCAGCTTCCAACTTGCGTCCCTTCGCCCAGGCGCCGCGGATCTGAACGACGACGGGGAGATCGACCGCCAGGAGTTCGCCATCATCATGGACTTCTACGAGGCAGGGTTCGGGGACAAACTCTGCTGTGTCACGCTGAGTGTCTACCTAGGTTCGAGCAACGAATTCCGTTCACCTTGTCATGCGTCTTGCAGTCACAGAACCTCTGTGATTATTGAGAACAAGCACTCGAACACTGATCGGAGCATGGATGTTTGTTCTGATTGACCCTACTGCTCGGTGTCATTGGAGGTGAGGCAGCGGAGGATGCGGGAGGAGCTGATCAGGCAGGCAAAGGTTGGGCTAGGTTAAAGGGTTTAGGGTTTAGGGTTCAGGGATTAGGGTCGTGGTTGCGCGGCGCGGTGCAGGTTGACCATATGAAACCTATGTTGTAAGCCCCTGGAATTCAGCCATTGAAACTGGAATGTGATATACCGCTTTCAAACCTTGCTTTCAATTCCAACTTGCGCCGCTAGCCCAAGGCGGCGGAGGAGGCACGCCTCATCGCACAGGTGCTCGCCCACACCCAGGCCAAGTCCGGGGACGGCAGCGCTGCCGACGGCGGGAGGTTTCGTGAAAATCTGCGCAACATTTTTGCCAACATCGCGGGGGCGGAGAAGATCTCCAATGGGTTTGATCTGGAGTCGGATGAGGTGGACGTGCAGGATCTGATCACCGCGCTGCGGAGGGATAGCGCCGGCGACGGCAGCCTGGCCAAGATGCTCAACCTGCCGGGGCGGATTACCGCCGCCAACGGCAGCCGCGACGTTTTCGAGACTGTAGGGCCTGGCAGATATTGCTCGCCATGTCACAGGATGTCATACAACTCAATAACGAGGATTAGAAACCAAGTCACTAACGATGGTTAGAAAATTGAAGCGTCGATGACGTGGCGGGCAATTGGCCTGGCATATGTCGCTCCCTTTGTCTCATTATGCCATTTAACGCAAGCAACGAGGGTTCAAAATGCGTGTCGATGACGCGTCGAGTATCATATGCCGGACCCTTCTCGACGGTGTTCCGTGAGATCGACAAGGATGGCAGCCGCACCATCGACTTTGGTGAGTTCTTCGACTACTTCCGGGCAGGGGCTAACACTCGTTCATGTCAGGGCTCAACTTGAGCAACACCGGGACGCATTCATGAGTTAATTCGGGTTATATGGTGGACCGAGAAGCCCAAGTTGAGCTGAGATGGGAACTAGTGTACGCCCCTACTTCTGGGGCCTGGCCAAGGTTCGGCGGTGCGAGTTGAAATCCGAGTTGAAAGCGCCCACTTTCAAGTCTCAGGGCCTCAAGCTCAAATATGATACACTGCTGTCAAGTTTTGCTTTCGATTTCAACCTGCGGCCGTATAGCAAGGAGCGGGCAAAGGAGATCGTGGACGCGGCCATCGTGTCGTACTCGGGCGGCGGCGGGGGCGGCGGGGACGAGGACGGGGAGGACGGGGAGTAGACTAAAATCCACTGCACGCTTGTATCTACGCTGTTCAGCACCCGGACTTACCTGCAATTACTTCGCCCGACCGGACCGGAAATATTGGGGGTTCATGTAGAGGTATCGGAAATCACTAGTCGTAGTCCGGGTGCTGAACATTGTAGATAGGATACCACCGGCACCTATAGATGATTGCGAGATTATTTTTTCCATGCAAGGATCATTGTGAGGGCAGATCGAAAACTATTAGGCTGTGGGATCTAAAAGATAGAGACTTAGTTTGCAGCGTGCAGGTGATTAAACCTGCGCGCTGCGGTCATAGATGTAGTAGAGCACGTCCCTGCGAGTACGACATGTTAAGGCGGCGTGGTAGGTATCATGCCGTCGCCTGATAGGTGCTTTCGATTATTGATATTTAACAAGACGGTGTAGTCTTCTGCGTTGTAGTCTTCATACATATAGTACGCCAACTTGAACGCGTTAACAGCAGCGGAGCCACCGGTACACGATGAACAAACAGTCAGGCACCTATTACCCCCATTTACGGAATATCAGTCAGCAGCAGTCATCTAGCAATAACGACACTCGATGCGGTGCCTGGATGGAGGGTCGGCCGGGTGTTGCTTGGCACAGTCCCTCGGAGTGGTTCATATCGAGGATCCGAGACGGAACAACTCCCCAAAGACCCGCCGTTCTTACTCGTTATTATGGGGCGGTACCAGTTGAAACTGAAAACAAAACTTGAAAGCAGTCGTCTTGGATTTCAGCTTCTGGGGATGAAACCAGGCACTTTCAACACGGGATGACCGTTCAAATTCCCCTTCTAGCGGCATAAAGAAGGGGTGCCCGGGCGTCTGACGAGGACGAATTATCGGCTAAAATCGGCAGTTGATGCTGGACCCATTTGTTTGATCTGACACGCCGCGCCGCTCGTAGCTGACAACATCAACAACAACAACAACGACAGCAGCAGCGGGGCTCACTTCATTCGCCGCGCGCACTCATAACACCGCCACCGCCACCACCACCAACGACAGGATGCCGCTGTACATGATCCAGTTCAAGATGGAGAAGGCCTCGCTCGTCCAGGGTGCGAACCTGCGAACGCGACTCGAATTTTGACTCTTGACGTTTCAAAGCCTCCATCAAAGCAACGATTCTGTCCCCTTGCACAGAATGCCGCGACTTCCAACCGGCGCCGGCCCCTGCGCTCGGCGTATACGCCCCCCCGCGCGCGGTGCCAGTGCCGAAACGTGGCACGACACGTCAATGATCGTCACGCGGGCGCGCCCGGACCGACGATACAAGGCGGCGGCTCGGAGACCGAAACTGAGAAAACGGCGTCGTGGCGCTTTGTCTCCCCCGGTAGGAACGTAGACGCCGTGAATGGGAAGAGAGTTGGGGCAGTACCAGCGATCAAGGGCGTGTCGGCGCCATCGCGCTGTATCTGCGAGCGGATATATGCTGGCGCATGTCTATCGGATCAGGTGCCGCGCCGCGCCAGTCGAGTATATATGGCGGACCTCCCCGCCTCTCTCATTTCGTCAGATCGTCTCTCCTCTCTCTTTTCATCTTTCTCGTTTTACTCGTGGCTCAACTTTCTTTTGAGGCGCTCTTGACCGTGGCCGTCTTTACCGCCTCCGCCGCGCACTGCGACAGCCTCTCCTCCGCGCTTGGCGTCTAACAATACTCTTCCCGCTTTCTCCACCTCCGCGTGCTGCAGCGTGGACCACGTTCGGCGCAATGACCCCCGAGGACGACGCCAAGGTAGGGAGTGCAGTGCAGGTTCACGAGAAGCAGACGCCCTTGGTTCCGGCGCTTGCTTGAAGCTCAAATATGCATGATGAGCCACTTGTAAGCTTCGCATACAATTTGAGGTGGCGGCGCTACTCCGCGGACGCGGGCCCCAACATCAAGGTGATCGGCAGGGGCTTACACTCGTCCACTTTTCAGCTCAACCCCAGCCGTTTTGGTCACACCTCCCCGTGTTGTCCCTTTGTCTGATAGACTGGGGGAAAATCATGCACCCAGCGTATCCCACAAAATGAGCTCACGTTGAGCCGAAAAGTGAGTCGACGAGTTAAGCCCCTGGTGATCGGGCGGTGGACGGACCTGTGCGGCGGCAACGGGGTTGTCATCTGTGACTGCGCGGACCCCGCGGACCTTGCCGCGTGGGGCGCCAACTGGGTGTGGCAACACTGGCTCACCCCAAGCTGACGCGGTGGCGAGGGCGAAAGCCTGTTGCCTCCTTACACACGCAGAGACGTTCATCTCTCTCCTTTGACCCAGGCTGACACCGGGTTGACCGCGCTTGGCCTCAGCGCTTGAAGCCAACGAGTAATTAAGCGTATTTAGACATTTGTTTCACTTTCGAGTTGCGCGCCCCTACAGGTGGGCGCCGGTATGCGACCAGAACGTGACACCCGTAGTGGACGACGCCACGGCGCGCAAGATTCTCACCTCCAAGCACATGTACACCCAGAAGTAGAGCAGAGCAGCTCTCGCCCTTCACGCCGGTCTTCTGACGCCACCTTTCTGCGAACGCAACACCTGCGGCACTAATACGGACCAAACACCCGCGGCACAAACACCATGCAACACCCACGTCACTAGTGTACCCGAGAGCACTCAACCGTGACGCTTAGTGCGCACAGGTGACCTCATCAGCAGATATCTCACATCTAGCACGTGTTATGCTTGTAGGCGCACGGCTGCGGGCGGGTGTTGCATACACACACATACATGTAAAAGAAAAACGTTCTACAAAAAAAAACACGCAGCGCCGCTCACGATGGTTCTCGAGCGACATTCCTGGATGCAGTGCCTGGCCGGGGGGGTGGCTTGGGTGTTGCTTGATTAATCCCTCGGTGTTGTTTTCGAGGTCCCGAGACGGAACTACTCCCCAAAGACCCACCGTTCTACTCGTTGTGGTGCAGGTCAACTTGAAACTGAATGCAAAACTTGGAAGCAGTCGTCTCGTGTCAAGTGTGAAGGGCTGACACCGGGCACTTTCAACACGGGCTGAACCGATGGTTTTAACCGCCCCCTTCGCTACTAGCGGCATACAGAAGGGGATGCCCACTGCCCATGCAGCCAGGCGTCAAGGCGTGTTGTCGAGGTTCCAGCGACGAGCCTACCCTAAACCCTAAACCCTAAACTATGAACCCTAAACCCTAAACCTTGGGAAATCTGATACGACGCGTCGTAGCTAACAACGGACTTCGCACTGTCTCACTTCATTCGCCGCGCGCACTAACGCCCACCTCATACCAACACCACCACGACCACCGCCAACGACAAGATGCCGCTGTACATGATCCAGTTCAAGATGGAGAAGGCCTCGCTCGTTCAGGGTGCGAACCTGCGAACGCGGCTCGATCTTTGACGTTGACGCTTCAAAACACAAACCCTCCCCCGATTCTGTCTCCTTGCACTTAGAATGCCGCGACCTTCAACCCGCGCCCGCCTCTGCGATCGCCGGATACGCTTCGCACGCGCGCGTGCCGTCATCAACATGTCGCACGACTGGTCAATGTTCGTCACGCGTGCGCGCCCGGACCGACGATATGAGGCGGCGGCGGGGCTTGCAAAACGGAAACGGAGAAAACGCGTCGCGGTATAAACTTCTGGGTAGGAAAGAGAGCCGTGAATGAGTGGAGAGTTGGGGGCAGTATCGGCGTATCAAGGGCGTGGCGGCGCTGTCGCGTTGTACATGCGAGCGGACACGTATAGGCGCGTGTATTGAAACAGGCGCCGCGCCACGCGCATCCCGCGGATCTCCCCGCCTCTTTCTTTTCGTCAGATCGTCACTCTCCTCTCTTTCTTGTTACATCTCGACTGTGATCATTTGAGCGAGCCGCTTTGGCCGTGGCCCTCTTCACCGCCTCCTTCTTCGCGTGCTTCACCGCCTCTGCCGCGCACCTTGACAGCCTCTCCCCGACCATCAGGCGCCGCGCGCCCCGGCGTCTAACAGCATCCCCCCTGCCTTCTCCCCCTCCCCATGCTGCAGCGTGGACCACCTTCGGAGCCATGACCCCCGAGGACGACGCCAAGGACGCGGGCCCCAACATCAAGATCATCGGGCGCTGGTCGGACCTGGCCGGCGGCAACGGCGTCGTCATCTGCGAGACCGACAACCCCGAGGAGCTCGCCGCATGGGGCGCCAACTGGGTAGGGCAACACGGCTTCACCCCGGGCTGACGCGGGGCCAAGGGCGAAAGCTGGGATGGGGTTCCCGGATTCGGACGGATTCGGTCGAGGGTCGGATTTGGGCGGATTCCGAGCAGCCCCGCAGGAATCCGCCCCAATTTTGCGGACATTTTAAAGTTTGTATGAGCATCTTGACTCTGTCTCTCTCTCTTTCTCTCTTTTGACCCCAGGCTGATACCGGGTTGACCGCGCTTGATTTCGGCGCTTGGAGCCCAAATGAAGTGATGATCCACATTCAAAGTTTGCTTGGAATTTCAAGTTGCGCGCCCCTACAAACGGGCGCCGATGTGCGACATCAACGTGACCCCCGTTGTTGGGCGGTGCAGGTTGCCAGCTTCAAAACCCGTATTGAAAGCGCCTGGGTATAAGTGCTTGAAGCTATAATATGATGAAGTGCTTTCAAATTATGCTTTCAATTACAATCTGCGCCACGACAGCGTGGTGGACGACGTGACGGCGCGCAAGATCCTGACCTCCAAGCCCATGTACACCAAGGCGTAGATGGAGGCAGGGGCTTATCCTCGTCCACTATCAGCTCAACCTCAGTAATCTTGGTCAGTGAGCCGATTTGTGTCCAGTTTGTTACGAGTTATGACCCATCTATTTACTACTGATATCCAACGTATACCACAAATAGTGCTTACGTTGAGCTGAATGGTGGACGAGTGTAAGCCCCTGGAAGAAGGAGCGGTCGCCCTTCACGCCGCTCTTCTCGCGCCACCCTTCTGCGAGCGCAACACATGCGGCACTCATACGGACCCAGCACCCGCGGCACAATTACCATGCAACACCCGCGTCACCCATACGATGCAACCCTGCGGCACTAATGCGGACGCATATTGCAGCCCTAATAGTAGGAGCCACACACTACGGCACTTATACGAACGCAACACCCGCGGCACAAGTTCCACGCAACGCCCACGTCACTAATACGTAATACGATGCAACGCTGCGGCACTCATACCGACGCAACGTCCGCAGCACTGATACGGACGCCACTGCAGCATTGATACGAAACACACACTGCGGCACTACTACAAATACAGACCGCTGGCACTGACATGAATTCTGACAACACTAATACGTACGCAACACCGCAGCACTAATTTGCACACACACAGCGATGCTGATACGAGCGCACACCGCACTTATACGAGCACACCCTGCATTGATACGATAACAGACTGCCGGGAACTAATATGAAGACATACCGCGCTACTTACCGGCTCTCTCCCTTCTAGAGCAATAGGTGCAATGAAACGAAACATTCTTCCACAATTATTGCCATTCCGTGTTCGCCGCACGCCTCGCCTCGAAACCACCGCTTCGCCCCGCCCAGATATCTTCGCTACGAGTATAGCGCATAGAGAAGTGGGTGCCCACTCGTCTAATGACGAGGACGAATTATCAGCTGCGAGTCCGAGGGGTGCCTACCATAAAAAAATAACTTTCCCAGAATGTCTTAGGGTTTAGGGTTTAAGTGTTGTTAACGTCGGCAAGTTGTTGCTTTGTTGAATCTGATGCGCGATCTGATGCGCTGTTCGCAAGTGCTGTAAACAACGAACCACCCTAAGGGTCCGCGCGAAGGGTCCCTCATTCGCCTCGTGCACTCTTCGCACACGTTCTTACGCCCACCCATACCACCACCAACACGAACGACAAGATGCCGCTGTACATGATCCAGACGAAGGTGGAGAAGTCCTCGCTCGTCGACGGTGCGAACCCACGAACGCGACTCGATCCTTGATGTTTGACGTTTCACAGTCCTCCCTCCAAAGCAACTATCTGTCCTCCTTGCATAGAAAGCCGCGACCTTCAACCCGCGCCCGCCACTGCGCTCGCCGGATACTTTCCGGACGCGCGTGGTGCCGACGTCAACATCGCACGACTCGTCAATGATGGTCACGCGTGCGCGCCCGGATCGACGATACGAGGCGCGGCGGCGGCTCGGAAAACGGAAACGGAGAAAGAAGTCGCGGTAACTCGAACTTCCGGGTAGGAAAGTAGACGCCAAAGTGGGTGGAGAGTTCGGGCAGTATCAGCGTATCAAGGGTGTGTTGGCGCTATCGCGTTGAATCTGCGAACGGAGATATGTTGGCGCGTGTTTTTCGGATCATCAGGCGCCGCGCCACGCGAATACATATCGCGTATCATACCTCCCAACCTCTCTTACATCGTCACTCTCTATTCTCTTTCTCGTTTTAGCTCAACTTTCTGCCGTGGACGTCTTCACCGCCTGCTTCATCGCGTGCTCCGCCGCCTCCTCCGTCGCGTACTGCGACAGCCTCTCCCAAACAGTTAACCGCCGCGCCGCGCGCTTCGGTGTTTAACAGCGTTCCTCCAGCCTTCTCCTCTTCGTGGCTGCAGCCTGGACCACATTCGGCGCCATGACCCCCGAGGCAGGGGCTTACACTCGTTCACTTTTCAGCTCAACTTGAGCGCCTTGTATGGGATAGGGGTTGCGCGTAGGGATTGTGTAGCACGTTTCAAGGGGGTGTTTGGGGGTGTTTCGGGTGTGTAGGGTGGTTTCTTGTGACAGACACGGCTCAAGTAGAGCTGAGAAGTGGGCGAGTGTAAGCCCCTGCCCCGAGGACGACGCCAAGGTGGGAAGGGTGCTGCAGGTTCACCCCAGGTTTAGGTTTTCCCAAAGTTGACGCCCTTCCGATTGGTTCCGGCGCTCGAAGCTCAAATGTGATGAGCCGCTTTCAGCCTTTGCTTACAGTTTCAAGTAGCGGCGCTACATCAAGGACGCGGGCCCGAACATCAAGATTATCGGGCGGTGGCAGGGCGGTGCAGGCTGACCCTATCAAACCCGCGTCGAAAGCGCCTGAAACTAAGCGCTTGAAGCTGATATATGATGGACCGCTTTCAAAATTGCTTTCAAATTCAACTTGCGCCGCTACATGGTGGCAGGACCTGTGCGGCGGCAACGCCTTGTGCATCTGCGACTGCGCCGACCCCGCGGAGCTCGCCGCCTGGGTAGGCCGGTGCAGGTTGACCCTATCAAACCCACGTTGAAAGCGCCTAAAACAAAGCACTTGATACTGAAACTTGATGAACCGCTTACAAATTTGCTTTCAAATTCAGCTTGCGCCGCTACACCTGGGGCGCCAATTGGGTGGGGCAATGCGGCGGAACCGTCAACTCAGTCTAATCCCTCATTGACCGCGCTTGGTTTCAGCGCTTGAACCCAAAGAGTAATAGAAGAACGCACGTTCTCCCCTCAGCCGCGCGTGAGACTGACACCATCTTCATTCGCAAAGACTGAGCTGTTGTTGGAGGTGCGGACACGCTTTCGTGCGGCGACCAGACACGACACATCCTGCTCTGCTCGGTTGTCTGTGCGTTTGGTTTGTTTTTTTCTGAATGATAATAAAATCCAAGTTGCGCCCTACATGTGGGCGCCGGTGTGCGACATCAACGTGACCCCTGTGGTGGACGACGCCACAGTAGGGTGGTGGTGCAAGTCGACCCAATGAGACTAACGTTGAAAGCGCCTGGAACTAAGCGCTTGAAACAAAATGTGGATGATCTGCTTTCAAGCTTTGCTTTCAAATTCAACTTGCGCCGCTACGCCACGGCGCGCAAGATCCTCACCTCCAAGCCCATGTACTCCAAGAAGTAGAGGAGAGCAGCTCT
>Ga0307489_10001359_pt1 | contig 16061 bp, 20 predicted proteins | sample SB12metaG_FD_202247 | JGI IMG/M metagenome (GOLD analysis project Ga0307489, IMG submission 202247) | Sea-ice brine microbial communities from Beaufort Sea near Barrow, Alaska, United States - SB 1.2 | ecosystem: Environmental > Aquatic > Marine > Coastal | place: USA: Alaska | collected... | reverse complement strand
ACACACACACACACACGATGACGTGCCACAACGACGCCGCCGATTCACGTCGATTCTACATGCACTGATCACTAGAGGCTACAACCACGTCTACCGTAGCACTGATGCCACCTAGCTGGAAGTTGCTTGGAAGGCCGATGAAATGAAAACGATGCACGAATTCTCTCGCACAACCAACTGCCTTTCAACCTCCGACCCTTGCCCGTGCCCAGCTTCCCGCGGCCTGCCATGTCACTGCCTCTGGCTACAGAAGAGTGCCTCCTTGCCCATGGAGCGTCTTCTCGCTGGCAGCGCGCACTGGCCATCATTCCAAATAACATGGCGCACCACCAGAGCACACTCAACTGGTTGCCACGTGCCACCTGGCACAAACAACTTTATAGCCGCTTTGTCGGTCTGACACCAGTAGAGCTACCTGAGGGATATGATGAGCGAATCCTCAGGACGCCCCCGCCCCCCAGCCCCAACCCCAGCAAGATCCGCACACAGACACACACCAAATGTATGGTCGGTCGGCATTCCGAGATCAATCAAAAGAGGAAGAAAGGAACACCGACATCGATACACCAGCGATACAATACACGGGACTCAAGGACGCCCACTCTTATTTTGCGCTTCGCGCCCGACGCCACACACATCAAGCGCACGGCGCCGCTTTCGCTCTCCGCTCCCGCCCCGCGCCCCGCGCCACCCCCCACCCCGCCTTCCCCATGACGTCGGCGACACGCAGCGGGCGGGAGTACCGCCAGCACCCGCCCACACTGCTGCAGCCCCTGTAGGGCCCGGCGGATATTGTTCGCTGGTCCTCCCCTACTAAGTAACGTTGCTGTTGTTGTTGCTCTCGGCCTCAACCTCATACTGAGGCTTGCAGATGTTGCTCGCTTGCTCGCCACGTCAAAGGATGGCGTCTCACTCAATGCACACGGGTTGACACGTCGATGATGTGGCGGGGGGCGATACTGGCGTGGCCCTCGGCCCTGGGTGGACGGCTACCCCGAGGTGTTTCGCAAGGAGGTGCTGACGCGGCTGGACCCCACGGACCTGGCGATGCTCCTCCGCGTGTCACGCGCCTGCCGCGCGGTGGTGGTAATGCCTGATATATGTCGCTCGCCCCGTCTCCGATACGTATGTATGAGCATGCAGACGCTTCCGCGTGACTGTATAAGGAGGAGCCAGGCTTTCACCTTGCCCCCCGTACGTACCCTGAGCCTCTTCGCTCCGCTTTCGAGGTGAGTTGATCGGCACCTGATGACCCGGCGAGGAACATTTGGCAGGCCCTGGACATCGGTGGCGGCGGTGGAGCTACCGCGCGCGGGGTGGGGCCGGCCGGACATTGCTCGCCGCGTATGGGGGGCAGCAGGGCGAAAGCCTGGTGCCTCATTATACACGGGGAAGCGTCTCTCTCTTGCTAGCCACGTCACAGGGTGCAGTGGAAACAGAAGAGAAGAGAGATCATAGTGCGTTGGATGACGTGGCGAGTAATATCGGCAAGACCCTAGCTCGGGGCGGTCGACGGGTGCACCCTGGCTTCGCCAGGCAGGAGGTTTCATTGAGAACACGCACTCTTCGACCGACGGTGGATGGATGACCTTGAGGCCGCTCGTTTATTACTCCCTATGCGGTTTCACCCTGGAGGTGAGTCATGCTCCGATATCGGTTCGAGTGCATGCGTGTACTAACCCTCCCGACCGGTGCCAGTGAAGCTCGAGGGCAAGTATTTTGTCGGCTCCGTCGAACGTCTGGCATGGGCCAAGGCGAACGGGTGCCCGTGGGACTACAACACCGGGCACACGTGGGAGCTGTGCTGCTCCTCGTTACCCGGCAGGGTGGGCATCTACCGCAGCCGCGGCCAGGGCGTGAACCAACGGAAGGAGCCTACGCCCAACAAGGCAGGGTGGATATTGTGAAGAGCACCCAACCGTCGTCGAATCGAAGAGATCCAGCCCACGCGTCTGTTTGAGCATTCAGCCATACACCCCCCAGTTGAGTCATACTGTGATATCGGTTCGAGTGCGTGTTCTCAATGACTCTCCAACCAGATGACAGTGGAGTACAACATGGGGCCGTCTTTTGCCGGCTTCTTCCAGCTGCAGGCTTGGGCCAAGGCGAACGGGTGCCCGTGGAACTACTCCATCCATTAGAGGAGCTATTTGAAGAGGGGATGAGTAAGCCCTGGCGTGTTGAGCGTCATCTGTCGGATCATATGACAATGTCGCCACGGCTACTTACGTCGAGGTACCACAGAGCTGATGTGAGGTCGTGGCTGGTGCGGCACACACCCACACGCGCCACGCACCTGACCGGCGTGACACACATACGCGACCGCGCAGACACCTCAATGACAAATCCACACACAAACACACACACGCTCACACGATGACGCGCCACAACGACGCCGCCGACTCACGCCGACGCTAAGTGTACTGATCACTAGAGCCCACAACTACGTCTACGTGCCAACTGCGAAACCTAGCTAGCTACCAGTTGCTGAAGGCAGATGAAATGATAACGAGGAGCAACTCGCAAAACCAACTCTCTGTCAATCTCCATCCCTTGCCCTAGCCTTCCTTTCCGCCCACCCGCCCCGTCACTGCCTCTAGCTACACCAGAGTGCATCCTTGCGCAGTGTGCATCTTACGCTTCCCACACTCAAATGTCGCACCACCAGCGGTTGCCATTGCGTGCCACCTCACACAAAACAATTTTATAAACGCCAAATACAGGTCGGTCGGCATTTCGAGGGCACATCAATCAACATAGGAAGCCACGAGGCGCACCACACAATACACGGACTCGACGACTCGCCACTCTTCGCTTACGCTGCCGCGCTCCACGCCGCACTCATCAAACGCACGGTGCCTCTTTTGCTCCCTGCCCCCGCTGCACGCCACGTCCCCCGTCCTCCACATGACGTCGGCGACCCGCAGCGGGCAGCGGGCAGGAGTACCGTTCACGCTACTCGAACGCCTGCAGGGCCCCATAGATATTGCTCGCTGGACTCCCCTGTTCACGTGTTTGCTGCTTTTACTCTGGGCCTCCACTTACTACTACTGTCAGGGCCTTGCATATGTTGCTCGCCACGTTATAGGATGCCGTCGAACTCGATGCACACGGGTTGAAAACACAAGTCGACCACGTGACAGGGGGCAATATGTGCTCAGTGCTGCTTTGTAGCGTGGCCCTGGGCCCTGGGTGGACGGCTACCCCGAGGTGGTAATCAAAGAGGTGCTGACGCAGCTGGACCCCACGGACCTCGCCATGCTCTTGCGCGTGTCGCGCGGCTGCCGCGCGGCGGTGGTGCGGTCTAGTAAACAGTCCTCGCCACGTCAGCGACACGCATTCTGAGCTTCGTTTCTTGACGAGACAGGGACGCTTCCGCGACCTTGTGTAACGAGGCACCAGGTATCAGCCCTGCCCCACGTGAAACCTCGTGCCTTGAGTGTAACTGCACCCTGTGACGTGGCGAGAAACATCCGCCAGGCCCTGGGCATCGGAGGCGGCCGTGGAGCTGCCGCGCGCGGGTTAGGGCCGGCCAGATAGTGCTCGCCACACACGGGCCAGGGCGAAAGCCTGGTGCCTCCTGATACAGGCGAAAGCGTCCCTGAAAGCCTGGTGCCTCCGTATATACGCATCAAGCGCCACTCTCTTGCTCTTTCTCGCCACGTCATATAACGCCGTTTAACTTGAGAAACGAGGGTCCAAAGTGCGTGCGATAACGTGGCGAGTAGTATCTGCCATCCCCTAGCGCGGGGCGGTTACTGGCCGGGGTGCCCGTGGGTCGCAAGGCCGGGGCGTTATTGAGAAGAAGCACTCCTCGACCGACGTTGAATCGACGATCCGGAGGCCACGCGTCTGTTACTCGGTAATCGCAATAACCCAGTGGGTGAGTCATGCTCCGATATCGGCTCGATCGCGTGTTCGTCATGACCATCCAGCCAGGTGCCAGTGAAGCTCGAGGGCAAGCGCTTCGTCAGCTCCATCGAGCTGCTGGCTTGGGCCAAGGCGAACGGGTGCCCGTGGGACTACAACACTCGGTGCAATCACCCGTGGACGCAGCTCTTCTCCTCGGTGCACACCGGCGGACGACCCTGTTACCGCAGCTACTACATCGGGACAAAATACCTCGAGCGAATGACGGAGCCCACGCCTTCCAAGGCAGGGAGGGTGTTGAGATCAAGCACTCAACCGACATTGCACAGTCGAAACCGAGTCAGCGCATTTGTATGAGCAGTCATTTGCCTGACAGCCTGCAGGTAGGTCATACACCGATATCGGTTCGAGTCCTTGTTGTCAATGACCCTCCCGCCGGATGACAGTGAAGGCCAACATGGGTCCGTCCTTCGCCGGCTGCCCCCGGCTGCAGGCATGGGCCAGGGCCAACGGGTGCCCGTGGAACTACACCATCGATGTTTGGACGATTCGTCAGTGGAGTGGTGTGCACAACTTCTACTAAAGGTAGAAGGGGTGAGTACCTCTTGGCTGCGGCGCCGATAATTCCATTGTTGAGCGGTTTCTGCTGGATGATCATGCACAGGCGCCACGGCCAACCGCCCATTGCAGGGCCTCACTCAAGTTGAACCATCCCGTCCTTGAAGGCGCTGGCAGTTCATATTCATAAACAGTACCTGGCCCTAGGAGGTGCTTATGTTGAGTTGCGACGGGAGCTAGTTGAAGGCCCTGGCCGTGCGGCACACACCCACACGCGCCACGCACCTGGCCCACGAAACACACAAACGGCACCACGCACGCACGTAGCCACCTCAAGGACCAATCCACACACGCACACACCGATGACGCACAACAACGATGCCGCCAACTCGCGTCGATGCTAGATGAATTGCTCGCTGGAGCTACCGCCTACAACCGCGTCTAAGTACCACTGGCGACACCTAGCGATGCGTTGTATGAGGGCAGATGAAATAATAACGATGAACAAGCTCTCTCAACTCAATGTCATACTCTGACCCTCGCCGTAGCCCTTCTCCCCGCCCGCCCCGCCACTGCCGATAGCTTCAGCATAGTGCCTTCTTGCTCATTGAGCGTCTTCTCCTGGCCAACAGTGGTTTCGTCGGGGGCACCACCTTCGCCGCCGCGCTGTCAGCCGCCTTCGCCGCATCCTCCGCAACGCATGAGGGTCATTGAGAACAAGCACTTGACCGATATCGAAAGGCACCACCGCACCACCTCTTCACATGTCTGCGCGCGATAGGATTAGACATCATGTGCGGAGTACCGTGCTGCACCTTACGCAAAACAACAGATTTCGTGAACTCAACTCATCATCATTTGTGGGCCGCTTCGCGCTTGGAGAGCACGCGTTCACTCGAGGTGACAGAGCAGTGATCGGGATTTCATCTTGGTATCTGCAATCGAAGTTCTCATACTCGCATAGTGCTCACAATTATAGCGCCGTCGTTCTAGCTATCATAGTACACTTACTCACACACTTCACACCATCCAATCGGAGCGGTGCGTTGTCGTGGCTTATTATAGTTCAGCTTTCTCAAACTTCTTACACACGTTCTCTGTGGTGGCCGCCCCCCGGCCACCGCCGCCTAGCCGCCTCTCCCGACCCCCTACTCCGACCCGTTCCCCTCCTCCTCGCCGTCCTCCACGACCCCCGCTGCCTTGCCGTCCTCCTCATCCGCCTCCTCCTCCCCATCCCCCCCGACCCCCTCCTCCTCCTCATCATCCCCGACCCCCTCCTCCTCCTCATCCTCCCCGAACCCCTGCTCCTCCTCGGGACACCCGTGCTCTCGCGCCCACTGCAGCACCTCCAGGTGCCCGCCCTCAGCGGCCCGTGCACAGGTATCCTCATCCCACGGGCAGTGGTTCTGCCGCGCCCACTGCAACACCGCCAGGTGTCCTTGTGCAGCGGCCTCGGAACAAGTATCCTCATCCCACGGGCAGTGGTGCTCCCGCGCCCACTTCAGCGCATCCAGCTGCCCGCCCCCAGCCGCCTCGGCACACGTCCACGCGTCCCACGGGCAGTCGTGATCCCGCGCCCACTGCAGCACCGCCAGGTGCCCGTAATACGCGGCGAGCTCACACGTAACCTTGTCCCACGGGCAGCCATTCGCTCGTGCCCACCTCAGCGCCTCCAGTTGCCCTCCCGATGCGGCTTGTGCGCATGTCGTAGTATCCCATGGACAGTCGTGCTCGCGCGCCCACCTCAGCACCTCCACGTGCCCGCGCTGCGCGGCCCATGCACACGTCAACTCATCCCACGGGCAGTGGTGCTCCCGCGCCCACTTCAGCGCATCCAGCTGCCCGTCCCCAGCGGCGTTGGCACAGGTCCTCGAGTCCCACGGGCAGTCGTGCTCCCGCGCCCACCTCAACACCTCCACATGCCCGCTCTTCGCGGCAAATAAACACGTCCTCTCATCCCAAGGGCAGTCGTGCTCCCGAGCCCACCTCAGCACCTCTAACTGCCCGCCAGCCGCGGCGTATGATAGGGTCAACTTGCACCGCCCTACCGTGGGGTTCAGCCACTTCCGCAACACCTCCACTGCAAAGACGTCGGGCCACTCGTGGAGCAGCGGTCCGAGCAGCAGGGGCTCTCACTCGTCCACTTCGCGGCTGGACGTAATCATTGTTTTGTGGACATTCCCGGTGGTTCTCAGTGATAGGAATACGCAAAAATGGCTCAGGGCGAGCGGAAAAGTGCACTCGTCCACTTCTCGGCTTGACAGCACCTTTTGTGGACATGGCCGGCGGTTTTCAGTATCAAGAATAGACGAAAACGGCTCATGGTGAGCGGAGAAGTGGGACAAGTGTAAGCCCCCGCCAAGCAACGGTGACTCGGTGGTGCCGTCGCGGACAATCGCTGAACCGTGGCCCAGGGACCAAGAGGTGTTCGTGGGTTCAGAGCGGCGCGTTGGTTCAACGGGTCTTGGGTCTGTGACTCGTCAAAATGACCGTGCGCTCTGATTGTAACGCGGGGTCATTTTTTACGAGCCACAAACCCAAGCCCCGTTTAAAGCCACGCGCCCCTCTGAACCCACAAATTCCTCTACACTCGTCCACTTTGCTGCATAGCCTGAGCATGGTTTGTGAGATGCGTTGGGTGGTTAACAGGGTTTCCAGTCTGTCAGTGACGAGAACGGCTCAGGTTGATCTGAGAAGTGGACGACTAGAACCCCGAACACATCTCTACACCCCATCTTAGGCATGTAGACGCAAAGTTGACGAGTGTAGGCTCGGTCGGATTGTAGGCCCCTGCCGTCGATGGCGATGGCGCGCGGCGCGGAGGCGGAGGACCGTCCGGCCATACCCTCGATGCAGAGTCGTCGTGCACTACTGTACCCACTTTCTCAGCTCAACTTCAGCATCTTCATGGTATGTAAGTCAGAACAACGTGCTGGTCTTGAGCTGAGAAACTGCGAGTCGTTAAGGCACTGCCGCTCGTCGACGTCCGGACGAGCACGATGAACTCCGCCGCAGGAGGACCGTGTAGCGAAGGGTCGTGGGAGTCGGTGACGTGGGAGGAGGCGGCGGCAGGGACTTGTTCTGAATTTAAACCCCCCTGCCAAGGTTTGCTTGGAGCGTGAGGTGACGGTGGGCCCGGTGAGCCGCTGCGCTGCCCTCGTGGGCTGACGAGGCGGACAACTGGACGAGTGGTGTGGGAGGTAGGTGGCTGCGCGTTGTTGTGTTGTGAAGGAGGGAACCCCAAGGTCACCAAGGCCACGTGCGTTGCAACCTCAATCCTGCGCAGATCCGATGGGGGGAGGCCCGAGATTCGATTCCTAACCTTTCTTTTATTGGGCCTGGGTTGGGCATCCCCGGCAGCCCGGAGCACATCGCGCGGCGTCCGCGTGCCGCAACGACACGTGCCCGCCTCCACGGACTCCCCTCACGTGTACGTGGCCCTCTGCGTGTACGTGTCGCGCCGTCCGTCGGATGATGTCGTGACAGGAGCGGCGCAGAGCGGACCGCGATGCCGCCAAGCGCGCGGCCAAGGCGGGAGCCGGTGGAGCCGGGGGAGCTGCCGCCGCTCGCGCAGACATACACATGAACCTGCTCGGCGACTGGAGCACTCAAACGACAGACCCATACGTTGGGCCCGGTGGACATTGCTTGCTCGGCACGTCATAGGACGTAGTTCAACCCTAGTGACGAAGGTTCAGAGTGCGGTGTATGACATGGCGAGCGATATCTGCCCGGCCCGACGCCTCGGAGCCGAGGTCGTGAGTCAGAGGGCCGCCAAAGGGGACGGGGAAGCGCAGTTCAGCCTGGGTTTCGTGTTCGTGAGTCAAGCGGATGGGCAAGCAGACCGGCCCTGGGCGCGAGCGGCAGATCGCCCAAGGCGGATGTAGGGTTGGCACTTTCCCCTGGCACGTTTCGAGTCGCTCACTGGACCGAGTCACGTCGGTACCACACGTCGGTACGGTCACCTGACCAAATGAGACGTTTGCGGGTGCCAACCCTAGGCAACGGAGGGCGTGGCGCGTCTGGAGACGGCGGCGGTGCAAGGGCACGTGCACGCTATGGATACACTGTGAAGTATTCACCACACGAGAAAGGAATACGAGCAAGCCGTGATGTGGGCTACTGAGGGCGCCGAGACCGGGTTGCCGGATGCGACGTTCACCCTCGGGTGCTGCCTCGACAAGGGGCAAGGCGTGGCGACGCCGGACTACCCGGCGGCGGCGGACTGGTACAGGCGCGCGGCAAACGCCGGCGACGGGCGCGCGGCGAACAATCTTTGCCAGATGTACGCTACCGGCCGCAGTCGGGCCTGGTATATAATGCCCGCCTCGTGATCTCCACATTGTAGACCCTCGTACCTTCGTTTCTTGAGATACATGGCGTAACGTGACATGGCGAGCAACATCTGCCAGGCCCTAGGGCGCGGCGTCACGCGGAGCAAGTGGCGGGCGATGCAATGGATGCGCAAGGCCGCCGAGAATGGCCACACCGAAGCGTGCTGGCAAGTCGCCGCTCGCATGTACGCAGACCTGCCCTACGCCCGCGAGGTTGGGCACCTGGAGGAGGCGGCCGGAGTCGCCACGTCGGGTGCGGTCACGGAGGGTCATGAAGTTCCCCCGGATGTCATGACCGGCGTGTTACATTGGTTGCGGAAGGGTGGGCATCCCATCAACACACTCGTCGGATTTCGCAGACAATCGCTAGAGGGGGGTAAGTATTGCCGCAACGAGGGGTGCGAGGTTGTGGGACAGTCGAAGGACTTCAAAGTTTGCCCGCAGTGCAAGACAGCCCGATACTGTGGCGACGCGTGTCAGAAACAGGACTGGACAGTGGGTGGGCACAAGGACACGTGTGGCACGTTCGCGAATTAGGGGATGTCAGGCGAATTCTCATTCACATATCATAGAATTTCATCAGAGCGTGGGACGTAGAACACAGCTAGTAAGTGAACGAAGGGGGACACCTAGCGGCTAGCTAGCAATGTGCTCAGTAATGAGCTTCGACCCGGGCACCACTGCCAGGGAAATTGCATTACATTTTGGTCATGCTCTTAGGTCACGTGACACGGTAAATCCTTTAGCCTAGGTTGTTTCCCTTAGCACACACTTGCGCTCACACACATAATACTCACAGAGCAACGCTAAGCGGCAATACGACGGTCGTATAACAATCGTCAGAGGAACCGAGTCGAGTTCGACCTTCGAGGGAGCAGTTGTGGCAGAGGGACAAGATATCCCATATCGATACTACCATATTCCATATCGATCTTGTCGTCTTGAGGACACGCTGCATATCGATGCTGTCGTCTGACCCATCGTTACAGTCAACTTATGGTCATCTCTTATATGTTCTATCATCTTGTGTACGGACGAACAGTTCATATCTTGTCACTCTTAGCGGTTGCAGCGGTATGTATGGTGCACGGCGGCGGCATGTTGGGACGGTGCAAGTTGAAACCAGTTCCGGCTGTGTTGATAGTGCATGGTCTCAGCTCTTCAATTGTGCCCGGCTGCTCCTCACGCTCAGTAACCTCCTTACCAGGTCTGAGTGCCTTCTGATGTGTAAAGCGTCGTCTGCTGGATTATAACCGCGCCTTCTAACCACCCTTGCGCTGCCTTGAGGTTTTAGGGTTTAGGTGAGGGTTTAGGGTTCAGGGTTTAGGGTTTAGGGTTATTTAGGTGCGCCGAGCGCCACCGCCGCCTCCTACGCTCAGTTATCTCTGTTTTGCACTTCTCCCTCACTCTTCGAGGCCCCGCCCTCCTCGCCCGCCACCCCACGGCGAGAGCGGGGAGCCATCACCACCACCGCCGCCACCGCCGCCGCATCCGGCTCCGCCGCCGTCGCCGCCATGGCGGCGACCGCGGTCGTCGCCGACACCACCACCGAGGTAGACGACGCGCCGCTCTCCAAGGTGCGCCCATCTTCTCAACCCTACAGCGAGTAAAACTTGCGCGCCACCGCGCGACGGGGCGACGCCGGTGCACTGTCGTCCGGCCGCCCAGAGCGCCGTGTGTGTTCCCGCAACATCTGCATTCGCTCCTCGTCTGGCGCCCTGCGTCGAAAGTGTAATCGGCGATAGCGTGGTTGGCTTCCCATCTCGCCTCGAAACCCCATTTAGTTGTTTGGCGGCGGCGGTGAAAGCGGCGGCGGTCAACCTAGGTTATATTCGTAGTAACCCACCGCGCCTTGTCAAGCGCGCGCGTGGTGGCACGTCGTAAGAGCACATCGCCCGTCTCCCTTGGTCAATTGGGACCTGTATTCACTATCCCAACCGCACCTCGCCACGCCCGCGTGGGAGGGAGGGAGCACCGGTGGTTTTTTGAAACGAGCCGCTTGTCGATGATTACAACATACCATTCGCCCGATCGGTGGGTCAGAGATCTCCATGGGGGCCACGAATAGACTACAATTCGATTAGGCCAGCTTGCTCCGTTTCCTGCTCGGGTTTCTGTCGCGGGTCAGATCCCATTCTGCTCCTCGCTGACGAGGTCATGGTACAGTCAGGCACCCGTGCCGCAAACCTACGCCCCAGTTTATTTTGTTTTTCCATCCATGCTAAGGTTCATCGAGCCTCAAGACGCTGGCCAGACGAGGATCATATTATACCAAACCCATCCAACGGCTCACCCGTACGACCCAGATGAATGGTAGATGGTTACCTATCTACATCACATGAGGTTTGTCGCTGAATTCAGACTGTTGAATCCACGGTTGGCCGCGGGTGCTCCACGGTCAGTCCGCGATCAGTCGTCTCCCTCGGTCTTTCTTTTTGGCTTGGCTCTCTGAAACTATCCGAGCTCTCTGCTGGTCGGAAACCGGGCTCTCCTTCTGTGGTTAGCGTTGATGCTTCACTTTTACATGTTAGACTTTCGAGAACCTTTTAGACGGGGTTCAATGCAGAGACATACTGATATACTGAGCGCCACAGCTCGAAACGGTTTCCAACACCAACTCGGTCCGCCCTCAGCTTGCTCTCGGCTCCGGACTCCCTCTGCAATCTGCTGTACCTCGTTATCAGGCTCTCTTCTCTTCCATCTCCGTGACTATTCTCACACGTTACCGCTAATCTCTCACCTCTCACATCGCATTCTCACAGCTCCCCTCCCTCCTCCCCGCAATCTTGTCTCGCAGGAAGCCAAGGCGCGAGTCAAGGCTGTCGGCATCACGCGCCTGACCCCCGTGCAGGACCAAACCCTGCGCGCTCTTATCGTGGAGGGCCGCGACGTTCTCGTGCAAGCCCCAACCGGAAGCGGCAAGACGCTGGCCTACCTCTTGCCGCTGGCGCATATCCTGGCGCAGCTCGACGCTGGCGCGCGCGACGCCGACGCTGTCGCTGCGGTAAGGTCTGCTTGATACTGCTCGCCACGTCATAGGATGCCTCCTCCTCCTCCTCCTGCTCCTCCACCTCCTCCTCCTCCTCCTCCACTTCCACCTCTTCCTCTTCCTCCTCCGTCTCCTCCTCCTCCGCCTCCTCCTCCTCCTTCTCCTCCCATATCCCAAGACAATAAGGTTCCATGGCGTGTCGATGACGTGCCAGGCAAATATGGCAGACCCTAGACGATGGCCCCTGGGCCTGGTCGCCCCTCCGCGATCGTGTTTCTGCCCACGCGCGAGCTCGCCGCGCAGGTCTTCGCGCACGCCGAGAAGCACGTCTCCGCCGCGGGTTTCCCCGTCGTGCTCTGCGTGGCAGGGCTGACATCTGATTAAACCCTAAACCCTTACCCAAACCCTGAGAAGCACGTGGCTGACGCGGGATTTACCGTTGTGCTCATTGTGGCAGGGCCTGACATCTTACTGAACCCTACATCTCAACCCTAAACCTGAAAAGCACGTCGCCGCCGCGGGTTTCCCCGTGGTGCTCTGCGTGGCAAGGATTTGTTTCTTACTAAACCCTAACCCTCCACCATAACCCTAAACCCTAAACCTGAGAAGCATGTCTCCGCCGCGGGTTTCCCGGTGGTGCTCTGTGTGGCAGGGCCTTACTGCTACTGATCACACATATTTGTTTATTTTCGCTGTCTCATCTCTCTGCGATTTCAGAATGTCCGTTGATCGCGGTTTGCTGTGGGGCACCCGTCACTCGCCCATCCTTCTGTTTTGCCTGGCCCACTGAGCTCTTCGCTGGTTGGAAACCATGCAGCTCTTTCTTCTGTGGTTAGCGTTGATGCTTCTCTTTTACATGTTAGACTTTCGAGAACCTTTTAGACGGGGTTCGATGCAAAGAATTACTGATATACTGAGCGCCACAGAAGCCGAGCCCCAAGGCACTCACAAGTTGAACGTTCCCCAACCACTTCAGCACCTTGGAGGTGTTTAGTGTGGTAATCAGGTTTAACCACCTACTTTCCATAAGCATTGTAGCTAATTTCAGACTCTGTTGTTTGTGGTTGTATGCGGGGCACTCGTCACCCTCCATCTTTCTGTTTGGCTCCGGCTCTCTGAAAACTATCTGGGCTCTGATCGTGTTCTGCTATGAGGAAATGACTGCTCTAACCCAGCTCGCTTTGAGACTTCGGTTGGTGAAGAAACCTTGTTCCATCTCACAATACTTCTGAGCAGACACGCCCCGCCCTGCCCCGCCCCGCGTAAAACCGGCCCGCACGGCCCAGCCCAGCCCGCGCCCGCGCCCATCCCGGCCCGCACCTAAACGCTTATTTGCATCTTCCTCCTCCCTCTCCTCCTCCGCCTACTACTCCTCCACATCCTCCTCCTCCTCCTCCTCCTCCAACATTCCTATTGTGCGGACAGGTTGCGGGACAGACAGCTGAAAGTGGCTGCTGACAAAAATCATTTGGATAAGGCCCTCATTTCTGGGCGGCACGCCCGACGCACCGCAGCTGGCGGCGATCAAAGCGGGCGCGCGGGTCATCGTGGGTACCCCCGGGCGCATCAAGGAGTTCGTGCACCGCCGGGTGCTGTCCACCGACGCCATCATCGTCCAGGTGCTGGACGAGGCCGACCGCTTGCTCGACGGCAGGGCCGGGGTTTGACTCCCTCTGTGCCCCCTCGTGTGGCCCCCTCTTTGCCCCCTCAGTACTCCCTGAGAATTCCCTTAGTACCCCCTCAGCACCCCCCATGTACCCCCTCTGTAACCCCCCCAGCATCCCCTCAGTACCCCCTCAGTACCCCTCAGGACCCCCTCAGGACCACCTCGGTCCCCCCCCTAATAGCCCTCAGTAATCCCTTGGTGCTGGACGAGGCCGACCGCTTACTCGACGGTACGTCCGAACCGCAAGTTTCCTTTCTTCACTACCATGGCTAGATGGAAATTCCCTGTCCCACACACTCACCAGTGATGATATTATAGAAGGGCGTTTCTCAGAACCACCATTCGCAGTGCCCGAACTTCAGAGTTTTCCTTGCCCGATTCGTCGGGACGCTCGGGTTGAGAACTAGTGCAGGCTTTATCTTCCTTGGATGTCTGAGGTGTCAAATGTGTGGAGACCTTTTTCTTTGTGTTGCGGAATGAAACAAATCTGGCTTTTTCTTTGTGTTGCGGAATGAAACAAATTTCGGTTTGCTTGGAGACAGCTTGGTACCTCAAGCATCTTCTGTTTCCTTTGGCTGCCCTGCAAGTTACACTCTCTTACTAGCCCTCTTTATGGCTTGCTCGAATTTTTATGCTTGCGAGATCGTACTTGTCACTGTTTAATAGCGCGAGTCGGGCCAACGTCACCCGGCCGCGTTACGCTACGGCGGCACATTCACATTCCGGCCATCCAGCGCGTACAATTTGGACAGTTTGACAGACACCATTGGCGGATGAAGTTAGGTATGGGTAATTTGCAACTGAGATACACTCTATGCTGAGAAACGAATGCTAACGACGCCAAAATAATTATGTTAGTATCGAAACAAATACAAAAGCCCCGCCCAGCAGGTCTGTGATCTTACTGTCAGTATCCCAGCTCAAGCCTTCCTGGGTTGGCATGATAGGAACCAGGGCCTCACCTACGTTCAATTCCGTTTCAGCTCAATTTCACACATTCAGCCGCTCCTGTTGCCAATGACGAGAATTACGAAATATCATTCATGCGTGTCAATTGAGCGCTTGAGTAATTACTTGCGTCATGATACGGACTTAGAATCTGAGGCACTATCAGGGCCCCATCCCCCTTCTTTCTGTTTGGCTCGGCTCTCTGAAAATCATCTGAGCTCTGCTGGTTGGAAACCGGCAAGTTCTTTCCTTCTGTGGTTAGCGTTGATGCTTCACTTTTACATGTTAGACTTTCGAGGGCCTTTTAGACGGGGCTCAATGCAAAGAAATACTGATAAACTGAGCGCCACAGCTCGAAACGGTTTCCAACTTCCCAACACCAACTCGGTTCGGTCCGCTTTCAGCTCTCTCCCCACGTATAAAGCTATGACATATATCAATTAACGACGCAGTCTGCATCGATTTCGTTGAGAGGATGTCTTTGACCCATCGACGAATCACAGCAGGGTGAATATCGATCGTTACTGTCCATAGCGTCATGCGCTTTGCCATTGAGATTACATTGAGGACGCCCAAGTTCAGCCATCGTGGGATCTCAAGTGTATGGCCCTGATCGTCGGCGGGTTTGAGCAGGACGTGGAGGCGGTGATGCGGTCCCCCGGGGGCCAGTGCCGCACCATGTGCTTGAGCGCTACGATGCCGCCACAGCTGGCGCGATTCCTGCAGCGCCGCTTGCCGCCGGGCCACGCGCACGTGGCGCTGCACGGCCGCGGCAGGGCCTTGCATTTGCTCATCTCTTCGCCATGTGGTGCTGCACGGCCGTACACACGCAGTTTCCCAACCGGTACGTTTGTATCGGTGAGATATAACTCATTGGGTTTGGCATCGACTTTTTGGTATCGAAACGCTTGAAGGGCAACAGGCAAAGCCCGCATTGCGTTTTCAACGTGACAACTCGGCAGTGACGACAACTCGTAGGGTGACTGAGACGGTTAGCGACGTGGTAAAACGTAAAACACGGAACAACGCTGCTGACAAAACGCGCCATCCATTTCCGTAGCCGACGGCGATATGTTTTCCTTTTGCTTTCCCCTCCCCTTGTTGTGAACCATAACCGCTACGATGTGCTACGAATAGTATATCCTTTGTCTGTAAGTATCAGTGTGACGGCGGCGTTGATTATACCCTTTGGCGACTTAAACTATCGTGTGGATTCCAACCAACTCAAACGCTACGAGCCTCATATGAGCCCCCGTCACCATGCAACCAGCGTTGATAGAAGCATTTCGAATTGGTTGCTCATATTTTATCGAAAGTCGTCATGTGGTCAGGCCCTGGATTCCGGCGGCGGCAATGTGGGCGGGTCCGTGGAGCACCTGGCGATGACGTGCCACCCCAAGGACGTGGTGGGCACCGCCCTGGCGGCGATTGAGACGTACGCCGGCGGCGGCAGCATCAGTGGGGGAAGAGCGGCGGCAGGGCATGACACTCTGAACACACCCATTCAGCCAGCTCCTCCTCCTCCCCCTCCTAATTGTTCTCCGTCTCCTCCTTATCCTCCTTATCCTCCTCCTCCTTCTCCTCCTTCTCCTCCTTCTCCTCCTTCTCCTCCTTCTCCTCCTTCTCCTCCTTCTCCTCCTTCTCCTCCTTCTCCTCCTTCTCCTCCTTCTCCTCCTTCTCCTCCTTCTCCTCCTTC
>Ga0307489_10001358_pt1 | contig 16067 bp, 13 predicted proteins | sample SB12metaG_FD_202247 | JGI IMG/M metagenome (GOLD analysis project Ga0307489, IMG submission 202247) | Sea-ice brine microbial communities from Beaufort Sea near Barrow, Alaska, United States - SB 1.2 | ecosystem: Environmental > Aquatic > Marine > Coastal | place: USA: Alaska | collected... | reverse complement strand
TCATAAATAAACCTGGTTAAAAAAAAGCTGGGTCCAAAAAACCTCCTGGATCATTTTCTTTTCGTCAACGGCCTTCCAATTTCCCTCCAACCACCGCCCACCCCAACTCCTTCCAACATCCTTCTAGCCTCCGCAATGTGCACCCAATCCCCGTTCACCGGAGACAATAAGCCTGTACAACCTCCCCCAAACAACCCAGTCCAACCACGTCCGTCCCAAAAGTCCCGTCCCCAAAAACCTGTGTCCAAGAAAACCCTTTTGCACCTGTCGTCCAATTTACCTCCGACCACATCCGATCATCCCTTTCCACATCCTCCCATGCTCGGTTTGATGGGCTCCTATTCCCCGTTCACCAACCCCCGCCCAACCCATCCCCAAACACCGCGTCTAACCTCTTCCGTCATTAAAAACCTGGTTCCAAGAAACCTCCTGGGTCCAAAATAGCTTTCGTCAACGGTCGTCTAATTTCCCTCCAACCACCGCCCAACTCCTTCCAACATCCTTCCAGCCTCTGCAATGTGCTCCCACTCCCAACCTCCGATCACCGGAGACCGCTTAACATATACAACCTGCCCCACCCAAACAACCCAATCCAACCACGTCCGTCCCAAAAGTCCCGTCCCCAAAATACTGTGTCCAAAAAAACCCTTTATTTGCACCTGTCGTCCAATTTCCCTCCGACAACAGCCCAGCCTCCTCCCAACCTCCCTCCATGCTCCGTTCGATGTGATCCCAACCACCGTTCACCAACCCCCGCCTAACCCACCCCAAAACAACGCGTCTAACCGCTTCCGGCATGAAAAAAACCTGGTCCGAAAAAACCTGGGTCCAAAAAACCTCCTGGGTCCATTTCTTTTTCGTCAACGGCCTTCCAATTTCCCTTCAACCACCGCCCAACTCCTTCCAACATCCTTCTAGCCTCCGCAATGTGCTCCCAAACCCCGTTCACCGGAGACCGTCCAACCTGTACAACCTCCCGCGCCCTCCGCAACACTGCCAGGTGCCCACCTAAGCGGCCGCGGACAAACACGTGCTCGCGTCCCACGGGCAGTCACGTCCCCGTGGCCACTGCAACACCCCTAAGTGCCCTCGACCGCGTAGACACACATATTTTACTCCTCGGTCCCACGGCCCCCCATGCGCCCGCGCCCACTGCATCACCTCTTCAAACATGTCCGCCCGCAGCGTGGCGTAGCGGCACGTCGCCCCGCTCCACATGCACCCGTGCTACCGCGCTCACTTCAGCGCATCCTTGTGCCCGACCTGAGCGGCGAGGGGCCGAGCGAGGCGTCCACCGGTCCCACCGGCACCCGCTCGCCTTGGCTTAATTAAGCCCGCCACCCAGTACACGTGCAAAGCTCCCTCATTTCGAGCCGCACAACTTCGCGCGAGGCACGTCGGCGGACGCCACGTGCCCGAGTGACCTGAGTGACCCAATGGCGTGGCGTGGGAGTAACCCATGACGGGGGAAAGTGTCCGGACCGCCCCAGCGAGGCGGGCGCGGTCCTCGGGGTTCAACTGCCGCAATCCCACCCTCGTCCCCGCGCAAGGGAGGCCAGGGGCCAGCACCGCCGCCCGGCAGCCGTGCGACACCTGCGCGAAGAAGGCGCGGTACGCGGGGTCCACCCGCTCGAGCATCTCCTTCGCCAAGAGGTCGGCACACTTCTCGACCAGGTCTAGCAGCGGCGACGCCTTGTCCTCCTCGGTAGTTGCTAAGGGGCTCATGGGCCCACGTATATTGAGTTGAACGAACATCCTGTGACGTGGCGAGTGATAGCGCGGCGAACGCGGAAGATGCCATGCTGTTAGCCCATGTTTTGAGTACAACAGATCCTATGTTGTACGATGATTGCGCGTTCTCTTAAACATTGGTGTAATTCAAACCCCTTCGCTTAATGACTCCTCGACCTGTCTTAAACATATGTGTATGTCCACCCTTCAAACCTCTTCCTTCTCTTCCTCCTCCTCTTCCTCCTCCTCCTCCTCCTCCTCCTCGTCGTCGCTACAGCTGCACGAATACTAGTCCAGTGGGTGGGATCCGGACTCCGGGACCACGTCGTTCAGCATGTGACGCGGCGCCCACCACTCCACCTCGCCCGCCCCTCCGCCGCCTCCCCCGACCCCCCCGTTCCCCCCGTCCCCCCCGCCGCCGCTGCCGCCGCCGCCCTGCGAGCCGCGCGGGTGCGGCAGCGCGCTGAGCTTGAGGTGCATCTGAAAGAAGGCGACCCGGGGCTTGATGACGTCCTGAATGACGTCAACACCCGCCAGCTTGCTGTACACCAGCACGCCTAGCTCGCGGCTCAGCGCGCCCAGCTCGTCCGCCAGCTCCTCGTCCGCGGCGCCCACCGCAGACTCCACCTCGATGGCGGCGCCCGTGAGGATGAGGTTGACGCGCAGCTCCCCCTCCGCGGCGCATCGCGTGGGGCCCAGGTGGCTGGAGAACAGCGCGCGGAAGAAGCTGACGCCGTCCATGCCCGTCATGAACACGTCACTGATGATGATGTTGAACTGCTCGCCGCGGTGCAGGCGCTCGAGCGCCGTCACGCCGTCCGCCTCGTGCACCACCACGCACTGGTCGCCGAACACGCGCTTGCACTTGCTTGTAAAGAAGTACGCCTGCACGCGCTCGTCCTCGATGTACAGGATGCTGAACTTGAACGCCGGGTGCGGCGGCGCCGCGCCCGCCTCTTCCCACGTCGACGTCCGCCGCGCGCCCGTCCGCATCCCAGGCGGCCGCCCGCCGTCGCTCGCGCCCGCGCCGGACGAACGGGCGCTGCCGCCGCCGCCCAATGAGCGGGTCCCGCTGTCGTCGCCGCCGTGGCTGGACTTGTGGCTGGGACGGTCGCCGTGGCGCGTTGGGGACCCCACGGGGTCGAAGAATGTGTCGGAGCCGTGCGTGGGGACCGTCATGACGATGCGCTCCGTGTGCGTGGCGGCGCCGGCGAGCACCTCGAAGGCCAGCGTGCCCCCGACCTCCTTCAGGCACCGCTCCCAAAACCGCAGCTCCGTCGTGTGCGTGTGCGCGTGCGACTCCCCACCCTGCGCCGCCTCCTTGGCCGCGGCGCCGGCGGGGGCGGAGCCGGATCCGGGGTCGGGTCCCGGGTCGGGCTGCGTCGCCGCCGCGTACTCCACCATAACGCGCACCAGCTCCACGCTGCCGGCGCCGGCTCCGGCCCCGCCTCTGCCGCCGTCGCCGCCGTCGCTGCTGATCAGCGACCGCCCCGCGGCGCTCGCCACGCTCCCGTCCACCGACAGCTGCCTCCCCGGCTCCGGCTCGCCCTCCTGGTCGGCCGGCTCGGTCGGCCGCGCGCAGTGGCGGCGGTCGCGCGGCGGCGGCGGCGGCGGCGCCTCCACGCCCTCCGTCCACATGACACAGTCGCCGGCGGCAATGCGCGTGCCGGCGCGGTAGAGCAGCGCGTACAGGCAGCAGCTGAAGGTGTCGCGGGGGAAGAAGCAGTGCTTGCCCTCGGCCAGCTTGTTGTACAGCACCAGCGGGGTCCCGGTATCGAAGATGGGCGCCGCCATGGAGCAGATCTCGTTCACGTCTGCGTGGGGCTCGCCCAGGTGCACGCTGCCGATGGTGGAGCGCCCGCCCGGCTCGGAGTCGAACAGCTTCAGCGTGTTGAGCAGCAGGGTGCTGAGGCTCACCGTCAGGTCGCTGTTGAGCGCCACCACGCTGACAGAGTTGTTGGCCTCTGCTAGCGCCTCCGCCATCCCCGTGATGCCCACGATCACGTCCTGCCACCCCGCAAGCTCGTCCACGTTGTGGGACTCGTTCGACCCGGAGTTTGTCGAGCTCTCGGGAACCGCGGCCCCGGTCGAGCCTTTCGAGCTGTGCGAGCCGGAGCCAGGCGTGGAGCGCTCGGGAGCCGCGGGTGGAAGCGGCACCGCATCGGGAGTGGCGACTGGAGCTGGCGCCGCCTCCTTCACCGCCGCTGATGACTCCCCCTCCCCGAGGGCGTCGTCCACACACAACACCACACTCCCCGGGGGGGTCCCCGCCCCCGCCCCCGCTTCGGAGACGGAAACTAGCTCGCCGCCATCCCCCGCCCCCGCCCCAGCCCCCGGCGACGCTTTGGGCGATGGCACCGCCGAGGCGTCCACGGCGTGCTCGGCCGGCCCATGCAGATTCAGCCGACGCCTCAATGACACCTCCCCCCCCGTCGGCTTCGGCGGCAGCGGCACCGCCCCCCCGAGCAGCGCCGAGCGCACTGCGGCAACTCCCGCGTCCCCCGGCGCCGCTCCCCCGAGCAGCGCCTGGCGCACCGCATCAACCGCCGCGTCCCCCGGCGAGAAGAGCACGAGTGAGGCGGCCACGATGGCTGTGAAGGCACTCACCACCCCGGTCAGCACTAGCAGCAGGTGGCCCGGCGCCCAGAACCCCGCAGTCCGCGCCTGCCCGGCCACCGCCAGCAGGTGCACCAAGCCAACGGACCAGGCGAACACCGCCACCGCGCGCACGTCCACCATGCTCAAACGGAGCGCCGCTGACGTTGAGTGTGGTTTCCAGTTTAGGCAGTAGGCTGCCGACGGGCACCGCTCGCCTTACCCCCGCCGCTCTCAGGACCCCCCCGCCGCCGCCGCCGCGACGCACATCATCGTCGACATAGTGCACAGCCGATCGGGTGCACCACCGCCGCCGAGCCACCGCAGCGTTACTCAGTGGGATGGCAACGTGGGAATGGCGGCAATGTCTGTTGCTGACTCAGCAGACCGTAGATTCAGTCCACCAAATTTCAGGTCGATGCCCCAGAAGTCACACACGCACTCCGGCTGCACTGGGCATGGCGGTGGGGCTGGCGTCAGTCCACTGGCGCCCTCCCCCCGCGCGCCGCGCCGCCGGCGTCGGTGTCGTTCGAGCGCGCACCGTGGCGTCGTCGGAGGCTTCAGAGTACCGGTGGCGTGCACGAGTTTGTCGAGGAAACACCTTCAGCCATGGCCACAGCCCGCGGGTGCGCGTGACACCGCACTCGACAGCAACACTTGACTGTCCCCCGTCTCCTACACCGGGCCGCCGCGAGGCCGTTCGGGACTACGTCCGCTCCGGCCCGCTGTCCCCGCAACTATCCCTGCCCTCCGAAGCCGTCCCCGACGCGGTGGTGGACACCTGGTTGGCGCTAGGCCAACAGCTCTGCGCCCAGCTGGAGTACGATTCAGTTGCCATTGAGCTGTCCCTCTCCTCCGACGCCATCCCCGACGCTCTGACCGCCGCCCAGGCCGCCCGCGTGTACCGGTACTACCTCCCCGTCTACCTCTACGTCACCGCGCGGCTCGACGCGCACCGGGAGGCGTGGCGGCGGCGGGGCACCGACACGGCGGCGCCGCCGCTGACCGTGGGCCTGAGCGCGCCGCAGGGGTGCGGCAAGACCACCCTGGTGACGCAGCTGCAACGCCTGATGGAGGCCACGGGGGTCGCCGCCGCGTCCGTCTCGATCGATGACGTGTACCTCACCGCAGGGGCTTCCACTCGCCCACTTCTCACCTCAACCTGTGCCGTTTTTGTTACAGTACTGAACTCCCCAACACATCCCACCGAAAGTGCTTAAGTTGAGCTGAAAAGTGGAGGAGCGTGCGGCCCGGCGCGGCGGGCGCGGGGCAGGAGGCGCTGGCGGCGGGGCCGGGGCCCCACCCTCACACCAGCTCCCTGTTCAGCTCAACTCCAGCTGTTACGTCGCTCAAACCACTGAAACTATGAAGCTAGTGCTTTACAAGACTTCCCCGTTCTGCTCAACTTGAGCTGTCGTGTCCCTGAAACCACGTAATTTATGAAGCCATCCACACCTGATTCCTCAAAGAAGCTCACGTCGCCACTGGCTTACTCGGTGAAGCTGGAACGAAGCACTTGTACTACCCGTAGTATCTCGTACTATGGGTAGTAAGTCGGAGTTTGGTGAATTTGACCAATAATGAACTGACTTTTGGCCAAATCACCACACTTCAATTTACTTAAAGTTACTTACCCACAGACTTGGCACTACGCAGTGCGCGGCCCTGGGTGGCGGCGGCCAACGAGGGCAACCGGCAGGGTCTTACACTCGTCCACTTCTCGGCTCAACGTGAGCAGTTTCTACGGGATGTGTCCGGTGATACTGTGACACAAACGGCTCAGATTGAGTTGAAAAGCGGACGAGTGGAAGCCCCTGACGATCGACTGCTGGAGTTCCGCGGCAACGCGGGGACGCACGACATGCGCCTGGGTGTCGACACGCTGCAGGCGCTGCGGCGGGTGAACGGCGGCGGCGGTGGCTGGGTGGACAGCCACGGTGTGGCCTTACACCCGTTCCTTCGCACTGGGGAATCATACGGGGACGCGAGGGAGGGAAGTGGAACTCTTTGCGTGCGCGGACAGGACAGGACGGAACGGGACGCGTAGTGGGACGGGTGGCGAGTGCGTGGGCGATCGGGGGAGTTTCCAATATGGCGGTCCGTCGACGAGGCAGCTCAGTACTGTAACGCAGCTGAGCCCGGGACTCAGGACCCAAAGGTTCCCGTTTCACCAAACAAACACCGCTCATATCGCAGCTCAGCTTTCAGGGCTTTCATGCCTGAAACAACTTGTGTGCGTATTAGTCGTCTCACTCGATACGTCAAGGATATGCCTCGATTTCAGCTGACACGGGGAACTGGGAACTGGGGGAGGGCCCTGAGGCACGGCGGCGGCAGCGGCGGCGGCGGCCAGGGTAACGGCGGGGTGGCGGTGCCACGCTACGACAAGACGCTGAGGGGCGGGCGCGGGGACCGGGTGGCGGGGGCGGCGCACGCCTCCACTTCTCACCTCAACCTGAGCCGTTCTTGTCGCTGAATTCCACTGAAACCATCCTTGAATTCCACTGAAACAACCCAACGTTTCCCTCAAAAAGTGCTCACGTCAAGCCGAACAGTCTGACAGTGGAGGAGTGCGAGCCCGTAGCGGGCGGCGCGGTCGGAGTGGGCGGTGGTGCGGGCCCCGCTGGACGTGGTGCTCCTGGAGGGTTGGATGCTGGGCAGGGCCGGGACACTCCTCCCACTGTTCACCTCAACATGCGCCGTTTTATCACTGGAACCCTTTAACCGACCCAACGCGTCCCACAAAAACTGCTCACGGTCACGATGCGACGAACAGTGGATGAGTGTGCGGCCTTGGGGGTGGGGTTCAAGGGCGTGGGGGCGGCGGCGGCGGCGGCAGTCGACCCCCACCTGGTGCAGGTGGACGCACAGCTGGCGGCCGGCGGGTACGCTGCCTTGCACGCGGCGGTGGACGACTGGGTCGTGGTGCGCTTGGCGGACCCGGGGTGGGTGTACCAGTGGCGGCTGGAGGCGGAGGTGGAGGCGCGCCGCCGCGGCCGCCCCACGCTGACGGATGCGCAGGTGGCAGGGGCGGGACACTCCTCCACTTCTCACCCTACATAAGCACTCTTTGTGGGATACGTTGGGTGGGTGGTTTCAGTGACACAAACGGCTCAGGTGGAGCCGACAAGCGGAGGAGTGTCAGCCCCTGGCAGGTGGCGGACTTCGTGGACCGCTTCATGCCCGCGTACGTCGCCTACCTCCCCGGCGCGGGCGGACACTCGTCCACTTCTCACCTCGACCTAAGCCATCTTTCTCTGTGGAATCACCCAACGTCATCCCACAAAATGTGCTTATGTAGAGCTGAGAAGTGGACGAGTGTAAGCCCCTGCTGCCCGGCCTATACAGTGAGGGGCCGGGACCGGGGCCGGCGAAGGAGGGGGATGGGAGCGGCGGCGGCAGCGGCGGCGGCGGGGGGGGGAGCGTGCTGACTATCCAGGTGGACGCCGGGCGGAACGTCATCTAATAGCTCGCAACAGACGGGGATGGGAAACCGTCGTAGACATTTCAAACATAGGTTGGGATCAAGGCACGCGGTACTGTAGAGGGGAGTACCACGCGCAACTGCGACGGTGCATTGAAGCAGTCGGGAGGCAAACGCGCGAACAACACTTCGAAAGGGTGGGGAGGTGTTGAAGGCGGTGTGATTTATATTTTCTCGTAATGTAGAAAACTGTGTAGTGTTTGTGGCACGCCCCATCACTCAAATGTGTTGCCAAGCAGCAAGCGACTCTTAGGTTGCGATCAAGAGGGTGGCTGATGGACTGACGCTGACGGGGGTGGGCTTTGGACGAGAGACAAGACAGGACGACTGCGACTATTCGAATGCGCTCAGAGGTGTGGTGTGTGTGGTTTTTTAATGTTTTTTTGTTTTTTACAGAGCGGCGTCCAGGTCTACCCAGACAGCGCCCCTAGCGCGGTTGCGAAAAGCGAATACCCGCTCCTCCTAACCAAACCACCTGGCCTGGGCGTTTAAGACCGCCCGGCCACCCAGCCCGGGCGTTTACGAGCGCGGCTTCTCCTTCTTGCCGCGGTACAGGGCGCTGAGCGCCACACCCGCCACCTTCACGATCTTGAAGCGCACACCGGGGATGTCACCCACGGCGTGCCCCTTACGGCCGAAGCCGGCGACCAGCACCTTGTCCGCGGGCCAAGTGAACAAGCATCGCCACGTCAGGAGAGACGACAATTGCAGTCAGCGCAGGAGACATCAACGTGTGGCGGTGGACGACGTGGCAGGTTTCACTCGTCAGTGGTCCCCACCTCATCGTTCTCGTCGACGAAGTTGAGGCAGCCATCGCGGGGCACGAAGCATGCGATCTTCTTGCCGTTCTTGATGAGCTGCACGCGCACGCACTTGCGGATAGCGCTGTTGGGCTGCTTCGCCTCAATGCCGCTGAGGTCAGGGAAAGCAACGGGAAACACAAGTCAGCCAGCGAGTCCACAGTGAGTGATGGACGCTCGCGTCGCCGATGCGCCCGCGACAACGGCAGTACTGAGCGCTCGCACGATCCGACACACCGCCGGCTAGCTGAGTGCGTGGTCCAAAGCCCACTGACCCTCCCTGCCCAGCCCCTCATGAGGATTCCTTGCCGCCCCCCGCCCCCGCTGTCTCAGGCACCGATCGTCGGAAGGGCCCCACCACACAGGGGTGTCGCGCCCCGCGCCCTCGCTCCCCATTCAACACAAGGCAAAGGAGCCGCGCGGCGGCCGGGTGAGGCCACCGCCAGCCGTCTGAGTGCTGATGCCCCACACTGTCCAGTCCACCCCAGCCCAGCTCTACGGAATTCACTCCATTTGTGGCAAGGGGTCTGTTTTGGATTGGAGGCACCGCGCGGCGCGCGCGTCGATCGCCTGCTCCCCCAAAAGAAACACGGGGACGTCGGCGGGGTCGGAGAGCGGCGGGGTTGCACTCAACCCCTCCATAAACCCTGAGCCCCAGCGAGATTCCCTCACGTGTGGCAGGCAAACTTCTAGGGGTTTGTTTATGTTTTGGAGTGGAAGCGCGCGCCCCTGGCTTCCAACCGGGACGCGGGGACGGCAGCGCGGTCAGGGGCGGCGGGGTCGGGGGTGCACTCACAGCTTCTCCAGCACGATACCCTTGGCGTGGGAGCAGCCGGCGAAGGGCTTCTTCCACTCCGACCCGAGGTTGGCCTTGTTGAAATCCTTGTCCGCCCACCGCTGCTCGCGCCGCAGGTTGCGGAGCTTGCGTCCGGCACCAAGCCCACGAGTCTTACTGCGAGCGACGAGAGACGAGGGAGGGACGTTAGCACTCGAGCACGGCGCGCTTACTTCAACATCGCGCGACCGCAAATCCGCCCCTCCCCGCAGAGACCCAGCGCGGCGACGCTGCGTCGCGCGGACCCCCGGCGCGCGCGAAAAAGCCGACAGCCAAGTCCGGGAGCTGCGATTCGCCGTCGATCCAGGCCGAGCCACCGCGCCGAGCGGAACTAGCGGTCAGCGACGACGAAGAGGACAACACCGAACGCTCCATTGCGGTCAGCGCCGTCCTCCGCTGCGCCCCCGGCGGCCTCCCCGACCCCCGCACGCGACCCCATCTCCAAGCCCTAACACACGGAGCTCCACCCCGCGACGACCCCATCCCACTCTCCCGCCGGCAGCCGACCCTTGCCGGGCCACGCGACTGGACCCCACAACGTGGCGGGCTCTGGCACGCACAACTCACCCCATGGTTGCTGTGTTTTGCGGTGTACGGCGCGTGTGGGAAAGGGTCGCCTTCTGGCGCCGCGTCGACAAACACACACGTGCAAACGTGCTCACAGCTCAGCAGCGGGATGGCGCGAAGCGCATGTAAATTAGGTCGGACCCCCCCACCGATCACAGAGAGGCCACATGACGCTGGAGATCTGGTCTGGCTATTTTCCTCCCCACCGCACGCCACATTCATGTCGCGGCCACGCGCTTTCCGTTGACGAAGCGCGCTCTAGTCCCACGCGCCGCTAAGGGCGGGAGTGGAGGGGGCTTTCGCCGCTCGGCTTGTGCCTCTCGCTGACTGGTTCGTTCGAGCCTGTGCGGCGGGTGTGGTGTGGTGCGGTACCTCGAGGGCCAATAGGGGGACGGGGATGAAGAAAGCAGCGTCCCTCTCCTCCTTCACCGCGGTGGTGAGCCACATACCGGTGTACCTGGAGGCGGGGCCGCGCGCGCCGCTCCCGTCGTCCCCATCCATCCCCTTTCCGCACAACGTAGTCCTCCGCCGCAGCCGGCGGGCTGTGGCTGCGGCCCAGGAGGAGCCCCCCGCTTTGATCCCTGCTCGGTGCCTCGAAGAGTGCTGCAGTGGCAGATGCTGACCGGGCACACGCGCAATGCCCTCGGCCCTGCCTAAAGGGGCGAGTGAAGCAAGAGAGCTTCATACACGAGGCGGCGCAGTACGCGCTGTGGGCGCCGTTCGCCGCACTGGCGCGCTACGCGGGCGAGGCTCCCAGGGTATCCGCTCCAACCAAAACGGAGGCTCGTGGTGAAACGACCTGGCGACATAACCGGGTGGCACAGCAATCGGGCACCCTCTTGACGGACGTCCAGGCTTCCACTCAGGCTTCCACCAGCCACATCTCAGCTCATCCAGAGCCGGTTTGTCACAGAAACCACCCTGCGTATCCCACCAAAACTACACACGTCAAGCCGGAACGTGGACGAGTGTAAGCACACCGGTCATGTGTCTGACTTCTGACCATCCGACCAGACCGATGTGTGCGGGGCCTTACGCGCGGGGTGGCACGGGGTGTCCTACCTGCTCCTCACGTGGTTTATACTGGGTGGGGTCCGCGGCTGCTACTCACCTGCTGCGTATCCATCTCACCTGGCTACAACGATGGACCGCTCAGTCCAGAGGCCTGACCAAAGGGTAGGCACGGAGTCATCCGTGTTGGTAGTGGTACGGTCAGTTTACCTCACGTTTATTGCGGTACCATGTGGTAGTGGTGTGCTGTACGCCTGGGGGAAGTAAAAAGTGTGGTACTCGGATGACAACGGCGTGAGGCTTAGCTCGCTAAGTGCACCTGCAATGCTTTGGGTCTATAGTCTGTACCGATGGAACCAGGCAGACACCAACAGCCGCGCAACACGGTCGGTCGGACCCTAGTCTCGGGCGAGATGCTGCTGGTGTACATGCATCAGAGCGTGGTCACCATCAAGTGGTGGTGGGGCTCGCTCAATCACGCGCGTCACGTCATCATCATCGACCCACCGACCGCGCGTTTACATTGCAGATGTCCGTGTCGTTTTGCGTGTGCGGCGAGATCACACGAGGCGGCGAGCATGATTTAGTTGACCGTGCGCTATGGCAGGTGCTGGCGGTGGTGGGCTCCGCCGCGGCGTATTTCTCGGCGGGGGCTTACACTCGTCCACTTCTCGGCCCAACCTGAGCCCTTTTCTGTCACCGAGGCACTGGAACTACCCAGCGTTTTTCTCAAAAGGTGCTTCCGTGGAGCCGAGAAGTGGACGAATCTAAGCCCCTGCTTCTCGGCGGAGCTCATGTACGATAAGAACAGCTTCTGGCGGTTCCTGGTGTGGTACGTCATCGTCGGTGAGGCCCGGGGCCCGGGGTCAGTCCACGCCAGTGCGGCCACCTCGCCAGGGGCGCACACTCGTCTTCGTCATGAAACCAGCATCCGCACAACAGCCCAACGTGTCCAACAAACAGTGCTCGCATCAAGCCAACGCGCAGACACGTGTAAGCCCTTGACGCCGACCTCACCGGACAGGACGCCACGCAATACGATCGATCCACCGAGGAGCGATGCCATAACACACAATACGGTCGCTTCACCAAAAAGTCGAGGCCTGGTATCGTCCACGGGGTTACGGTGGTTTTACCAAACTGGACGGCGCTCAACAGGATCGTTTAAACGGAGAGCTGGGTGTGACGCTGGGCCTTCCTTGTCGGCATCATCGGGCTAGCGGTGTGCTTGCCGCTGGTGCCGCGCCGCTTCCTCGCCGGAGCGCCGTATTTCCTGTTCTCGTTTGGGTTCCTCAGCAGCGCCAAAGGCGGCAAGAAACAGGCGTAGGGCCGGTGTCCAGGCCACGCTCTGCTCGTGCTCCAGTCTGCCACGTGTCGATGGATGTCATCAGTGAGGAGCAGACCGGAGCTTTAGCTTCTAGACTAGATGCAGGCTGTAGTATCGTACCGCAGATATGACGAGCGGCGGTTGGGTGGACTGGTGTTTAGGGTTCTGCAGTTGTGTGTAGAAGTATCTCCTAGGGCGGTGCTTTTCAACCTGGCAGTTTTTTTGTGCATCTCTCTTCCTTTGCCGCGCTCGCCTTCCCCCCCCCCCCCGTCCAATCGGGCGTCCCCCGCCAGCGTCCGCGACCGCCCTCTCTCTTCTCAGCTGTGTAATTGGCTTGGGGGCGCCGGGACTTGAGCAACAAGTGGGCAGGGCTCGCGCTCGAACCCAAAACCCTGAAGTCTAGTTAGCTCTAAACCCTAAACCCCAGGGGCCACCATCAGGAGGCAGACGGCACCCAGATGCCTAACGCGAGGCAAGTGCGTGCCGGCAGCATACCCGCCACCGCCGGACTCACAAACCGCTCCCGAGCCCGCGACGCAGACAACCCCCCCACTTCCGCGGCCGGCCTGCGCTCGGTTCTGACCGTCCGAGGCTCGCCCCGCACAGGTTCGTCGCTTCCCTGCAACTTCGTCGTTTTCCGTGGGCCTGTGGGGGCCCAACTGCCCAGTTCACCAGTCGCCTCGAGTCGTTCGGGCGCCGGCAGGCAGTGTAGAGCATGGCGGTCCCCACGCTCTTCGGTGTGGTCTTCGTGCGGAAGTCGTTTCTCATCGGCAGCGACGCATTCACGCGCGCGGACCAGACGCACTGGACCCTGGACCTGCAGCGCTACGTGGGGGCAGGCGGCGACTACTCTCAGGTGAGCGTTGCCGCTTCTGTTGTGGAGCCGTCTACTTTGATGATGAAGTCCACTATCACGCCCACCTCGACCGCTTCAGTGAACCGCCGCCTGTTCAAGAGGCGTCAGTGACGCCGATGATATCCACCTTCGCCCGCGCCACTCCGACAGATTCTGCTGTAGCGGCCTCGTCGAAAGTCTCTGACGTGCACCCGATGAGCTGCCCCATGCCATCCACGACAGGTGAAAGACGTATGCCTCTTCATCCCGGACGGCAACCTGCTCGACAACAACAGCGCGCTCGTGCTGTACGTGCAGGCACGGCCACAGCATCTGACGCATTGGGAACCCCCGTTTCTTGAGTCGAGCGGCATCCTATCACGTTGCGGGCAACATCCGACCGGCCCGGGTCTCGGCAGTTCTTATGCCACTGTGCCTCGGTCGTGCTCTTTCCGTTTTGAAAGGGCTGCAGCCTGTACTGTCGAGCGCTTTTGGTACGAGTAGATGACCACAACGTTGAGTGCCGATGCCGCCGTGTTTGTGTTTGGTGAGTACCGTGAGTTGAGCGTGGCGCCGCGGGTGATACCGGGCCCGGCGCGCGGGCGGGCACCTCGCCGTGGGAGTACCGCGGCTGCGTCATGAACACCAGTCCCTCCGAAGTAGGGCCGCCCCGCCGCCTCGCCGCCCCGCCGGGCCGCCCGCCGCCCGCCGCCACCGCCGTCTTGCCAACCGCGCATGCAATCGTTTGGTTAGATGTTCATACTAATCTCGTATAATGACCGAACACTCGTCTCGGTTTGGTGTACATGACCGAACACTCGTGTCGGTTTGGTGTAAATGACCGAACACTCGTCAGTTCGGTGTACATGACCGAACTCTCTTGGTGCGGAGTGGTGCGCCCTGCTGCTGGGTGTTCCCGCTGCAGTGGCCGCTGGCCAACGACGGGTCCCTGCCGCCCAACGCGCAGATTGGCGTCTCCGTGGTGAGGCCCGCGGCCTGTGACCCGCTGCCCGGGGCCCGCGGCCCGCTGGGTTAGTGCAGGTGGCCTGTGGGTTATCAAGTGCCATCGAATGAGGTGAAGTGACCACACTGACGAGGGCCCGGTGGTTGAGGTCTGGTGAAAGTGCCTTGTGGGTCATGGAGCGCCATCAGATGAGGGGGAGGGATCACACTGACAGAGGCCCGGTGGTGGCTGTGTGTTGAAAGCACCCCATGGGTCGTCGAGTGCCGCCGAATGAGGTGGAGTGACCACACCAACGTGGATGACACACCACCATTTATCTTTTCCCTTGGGGCGTGCCCACCAGAAATTTACTTACTCCTCCGTTTCCGGCTCAACGTTACACACTTGTTGTGGGATACGCAGTGTGGTTTCACGTTTCAATGACAAATTTGGCTCAGATTGAGGCGACAAGTGGACGCGTGTAAGCCCCTGGTGGCCCTGTCGAGCGGCGTGGTACGAGTATAGTTGATGGACCGTTTTCAGAAACTGTTTATTTCCGCAGATACAGCCGGTTTCAAGCGTAATGTTGGGGGCTAATTTGGGCGACTATCATATTAGAGATTTTTGCCGAAAATTACCGTCGTTTTCAACAACTATTTCTTGAAAACGGGTTCTGAGGTGTACTCGTCGTGGACGGAGTGACCCTGGGCACGGGAGGCCATCGCGGACACGGTGGGCAAGGAGCAGCAGGTGCTGGGCAGCAAGGAGGGGCGCTGCACCTTCATCCTGTCAAACCCAAGTTCAAACCGCCTGTAACTAAGCGCTTGAAACTAAACTGTGATATACTGCTTTCAAATTGTGCTTTCGATTCCAACACGCTCTCCTACAGCGAGGAGGAGTTCGCTAAGCGCGTGGTAGGGCGGTGCACGTTGCACCGTTCATCTCGATGTTGAAAGCGCCCGGAGCTAGGCGCTTGATACTATATCACGATTCCCTGCTTTCAAGTTTTGCTTTCAAATTCGACTCGCGCCGCTACACCGTGGCCGTGGACCTGTTCCGCTACATGGCAGGGCGGTGCAGGTTGACCCTATTTCCACCCACGTTGAAAGCGCCTGGAACGAAGCGCTTGAAGCTGAAATATGATGCACCGCTTTCAAAATTTGCTTTCAAATTCAACCTGCGCCGCTACAACACGGAGTCGTTCCAGGCGGCCACGGTTGGGGCCCGCCCCGCGGCAGACGCACCTCTCTGGTATCAATCCTCGTTGAGTTGGTTTCAAACCCCGACGTCAGACGGAGCTCTCTGGTATCAGACCACGATGAGTTGGTTTCAAACAAACGGACCCGTTGAGTGTCGAAGTTGCGTGGAACAACCTCACTGATGTGGATGGTAACGGGCCGAGCTTTTTGGTCGAATGACCATATTGAGTGTGTCGTGTCAGGTGAGGTGACCATACTGATGTGGATGATAGCGGGCCGTAGCGGATGGTACTCAACTCGGAGCAGATGCTGGTGCCGCTCAACATCCTGGACCGCTGGTTTACCAAGTTCCAGGCCAAGTTCAGGCGGGACCCTAATTTCCTCACGAGGGCAGCGGAGAAATCGTGATGCATGTAGCGGGGCGGGGGCGGAGCAAGGGGGTTCTGCTTGTTCATAGTGTACCGGCCGCCACAGCGAGGCGGGGGCGAAGCGCGGGAGCACCTGAGCGGGCGCCGGGCGCGGGAACCCCTGGCGTTCTGCTGCTCACATCTGGCGGTTCGCTGGTGCTGGTGGTGTCCGGCACCGCCCCCCGGCGCCCACTGCTCCTGGGCCCCCGCCGCCGCCGCCTCCGCCGCCTCCGCCACCGAGGCGGTGCCGCGCTGTGCATCTGATTCCAGCGCCTGGAGGGTTGTGAGCAGAGCTGCTCGACGAGCAGAATCAGAGAGAGGGACGCTTCGGCG
>Ga0307489_10001357_pt1 | contig 16071 bp, 12 predicted proteins | sample SB12metaG_FD_202247 | JGI IMG/M metagenome (GOLD analysis project Ga0307489, IMG submission 202247) | Sea-ice brine microbial communities from Beaufort Sea near Barrow, Alaska, United States - SB 1.2 | ecosystem: Environmental > Aquatic > Marine > Coastal | place: USA: Alaska | collected... | reverse complement strand
CCTGTGTATTGAAATAAAGTTAGGCCGTCATATCGCTAATTTTTTAATCAACTAAAGTATTGATTTTTTGTTCCGCGGTCCCACCATTTTAACAAAGTGTTATCGAGTGCTGTTTGAACTCCAATACCCAGTTTTTCGGGTAACGACTTTTTGATTTTGTATTTAACTTCGAACACGTCAGATTTTTCACAGGCGTTGCTGATATATTCGTCACTGGTCATCAGCCCGTCAACTAATGACTTGCCTAATGCTCTTTGCCCAAACCAAATTTCTCCCGTTGCTACTTCTTCGACATTGAGCTGTGGTCGGTGTGATGTGACAAATTCTTTAAAAAGGACGTGGACGTCTTCTATATCTTCAGCGAATTTTTCACGGCCTTTATCAGTGTTTTCACCAAACATGGTTAGTGTTCGTTTGTGTTCACCTGCAGTGATCATTTCAAAATCGATGTCGTTCTTTTTAAGCAAACGGTGAAAGTTAGGGATTTGGGCGACAACACCAATAGAGCCGATAATTGCGAAAGGGGCTGCTAATAGTTTGCTTGCAAGACAGGCCATCATATAGCCACCGCTTGCAGCAACTTTATCGACACAAATGGTCAGTGATATTTCGCGATCTTTTATACGTTGTAGTTGTGAGGATGCGAGTCCATACGCATGAACCATACCGCCACCGCTTTCGAGCCGAACCACAACTTCGTCGCTTTTTTCGGCCAGTGACAATACGGCGGTTATTTCCTGGCGTAGGCTTGATACTGCAGAGGCTTTTATATCACCTACAAATTCCAGGACGAAAACACGACTTTTTCTTTCAGTAACAGCGTCACTTTCTGGGCCCTTTGGGGCATTCTTTTTAGCGTTTTTCTTAAGCGCTTTGAGGTGGGCTTTTCGTTCAGCTTTTTCTTCTTTTGCGCGCTTTTTTAAGGCAATTTTAAATTCATCATTATCAATAACGGCAGAACTAAGCGTATCGCGCAGATGTTCCATTTCATCATTCACTCGAACAACTTCAATGTGACCTTCGGGCCCACCTTTTGATTTCATGCTAGCCGTTACTGAAACAACCACGACAGCAACAATGCCGATAATAATAGTTAATAGTTTAAGTGCAAAAAGTCCATAATCAAAAAAGAATTCAGCCAGTGAGTTTTAATCTGCCAGTGATATTAAAGAAAACATATCATACCCGTGTGTTAATCGCGATTATATTAGTATTTTGTAGTTACCTCATAAAACGTAATTTTACTTATAGACAGCCCTTGATGACCTATAATAATGGCATCTGAAGAATTATACCCTTACCGTTATGTAGTATCGGAATGGTGAACGGTTCTTTTTGTCAGTATTAAGATACTACCCAACGACTTAAGCTTCTTTTGAAATAATACTACGAACAAAAATATAGTTATTGTCGAAATAATCACGATGGAGCAAGCTATAAAAAAACAGAATTATAAAAGGTCTCTGCTAGCGCAGGTTGATGATGGTTTTGAATCAGTCGAATAAATTGACACTTAATATCAAACTATAAGGGGCCACTAAAATCACTCCTATAGAATTTTTGAGACACTAGGTCGCGTCTTTTACGCGAACATTAGAAATAGGACGCGTTTTTCGATGCTAGACGTTCGGCATTCCAATCGGCCTTTTCGCAACGTACTTATGCGCCCTTGATCATTTTTGAGAAAATTGAAAAATGGCGATTAGACCCTGTCAGAATAGTAGTAGCAATATCTCGATAATTTTTTAATGACGACGTTAGTCATGATTTTGTCACTGTTCAATCGATGTGTTCATAGGGTCTGTATTCAGTAAGTGCTTGTCTTTTATTCACGCGCAGGAATATTTAGCCGAAGTCGGCGCTCCCATAAATTTTTGCGGCTTATCCCTAACATTTTTGATAGTTCAGTTTCGTTAAATTGAGGCTGAAACCTCTTAACTACGTCAATGAAATAGTCATCAAGTGATAATGGGTGTTCTACTGGGTCGGGTTTTCCTTTTATAGCAGAGTCTATTGTGAGTGGTTTCTTAAACCCTAAATCGCTGGTATGTATGACTTTATCCGCACATAGAATGACTGCACGCTCGATTACATTTTCTAATTCACGCACATTGCCTGGCCAATGATAATGGTTCAGTTGTTGGTAAGCTTCCTCACTAAATCTAATTGCCTTGCGGTGAATCCTGCGACACATTTTGGTTAGTATAACGTCGGCCAATTGTTGAGTATCTGTTGCGCGTTCACGCAACGGAGGCAAATTTAATTCAAACACATTGAGACGATAATAAAGGTCTTCTCGAAATAGTTTGTCAGCAACCATTTGTTTTAAGTCTTTGTGTGTAGCAATTAAAACTCTAACGTTGACTTTAATTGTTTTGTTGGAGCCAACACGACGAATTTCGTTTTCCTGTAACACGCGTAATAGATTTGCCTGTGCCTCCATTGGCAACTCTCCAATTTCATCCAGAAAGAGAGTGCCATCATTGGCCGCTTCGATTAATCCCTTTTTTAATTGTAGTGCGCCAGTAAATGCCCCCTTTTCGTGACCAAACAATTCGGACTCAATTAAGTTGTCGGCAAATGCTGCGCAATTAACGCTAATGAGTGGATGACTTTTACGGCTGCTTTGAGCATGGATCGCGCGAGCAACAAGCTCTTTACCCGTGCCTGTTTCACCCAGAATTAATACCGTGGCATCCGTTGGCGCGACACGATGAATGAGATCGATTACTTTTTTCATTGGTTCGCAGTTACCGATCATTCCATCAATCGGGTAGTCTCGCGCGACCTCTTGTGCGAGAATTTTATTTTGTCGTTCAATATTGGATTTTTCAAGCGCTCGATTTACCGTTAACACCATTTCATCATGGTTGAACGGTTTGGATATATAGTCGACTGCGCCCTGTTTCATAGCATCTACCGCGGATTGAACGGTTGAATAACTGGTCATGATCAAAACTGGAATGGGTGCTGCTTTACTGATTAAGACCGTACCGGGTTCGCCAGGTAAACGGATGTCTGAAATGATTAAGTCATAACCATGTATCGACTGATCAATAGCATCGGCAACGCAGCTAACGGCTGTCACGCTATGACCTTGCTTTTGGAGTAAACGCGACAAACTTTCACGAATAATGAGTTCGTCTTCAACAATTAATATGTGGCTCATAGTTTGGTTATCTAATTGAATATTTTATCGGTCGGTTTAAATCTGGGGAGTGAAACCTCAAACTGACAGCCTTTATCTTCTCTATTACAAGCTGAAATACTACCGCCGTGTTCCTGAAGAATGTTATAGGTAAGTGAGAGTCCAAGGCCGGTGCCTTCACCGACGGCTTTAGTGGTAAAAAAAGGCTCAAAAATTTTAGCTAAATGGTTTTCTTCAATACCTTTGCCATAATCTCTAATAACCGTTTTCACCGTATTGTCGTGTGCTAAGGCGAGTATTTCAATTTTTCCACCTTGGATAGAAGCGTCAGTCGCATTACTCAGCAAATTAACAAAAACCTGAATCAGCTTTTGTGAGTAACCAAGAACATAAAGGGACTCATCACATTGATTGTCATAAGTTAATTGCAGACTAGAATGATTCAGTGACACTAATTGTATTGCCTGATTAATTGTATGATGAAGGCTCAGGGGGTCAACAGAGTGATCATCGAACCGGTCTATATGACTGAAGTTGACTAAGGCACGAACAATATTATCGATGCGCTCAGTTTGGGTGAGTATTTGTTCCAGCCCTTGTTGTAACACCAATGTATTCTCAGGCTCTGATTGTAAATCCTGTGCCAGGCAGGCAATACCCGTTACAGGATTGCCTATTTCATGGGCAACGCCTGTCGCAAGCTGACCAATTGAAGCCAGCCTTTCACTGTGTGCCAGTTTTTTCTCTAATGAGTAGCGTTCGCTGTGATCCTCTATCAGAATAACAATGCCACTCCGCTGTTTTTGATCGTGACTAACAACCGCTTTAAACAAGTTCAGAACATGAGGTTCATTATTAACGATTGTTTTTAATTTATTGATTTGAAAATTTGTGCTGGAAATAAAAGATACTAGGATTTTTTGCCAAGGTTGTTGGATATTACTAATAGACTGCCCAATAACGGCAATCTGTTCAATGCCCGTTAAATCCGCCATCGCATTATTCCAACTCACAATAAGGTTGTCCTCGCTGACCGATACCACGCCCAATGGCAAGTCTTGCAAAACCTGAAAATGAAATCGTCGTAACGCATCTAGCTCGCTCGAAACACCTTCAAGTTTTGAACGAGTCTTTTCATTTTTGGTTTCGACAAATTGAATGGTGTCTGCCAGTGCTGATTTGGTGGCTCGATCAATTTGTAGATGTTGATTGACGATCATACGAGATAAAACTGGGCCGACTAATCCAGACAAATTACGGTTTATTTGTGCGCGTAACAAAGGCAGGGCAGCCGTATCCAACGTTTCGTGATCCATCCCAAGGTCTGATAGCGCCCGTTTGATTTCACTACGAGCAATGTCAGTGCCTATAATTTTGGTTAATTGGTGCTCGAATTCACTAATAGAAGTCGCCCGAATCTTACCTTGAGGCACCAAAAATCCTTTTCGAAAGCAAGCATTGGATACCTCTCTTTCTTCATCTGATTGTGGCATTGTGAGTGAAAATAGAACGAATGCGAGGCTATTAAACGCAAGTGACCACAAGGCACTATCTGTCGTGCTAATCGCTAAAATTTGAGTGCTTAAAAACGGCAATGCGATAATACCTGCCCGTTCGAACAATGGTAGTAATAAGGTAATGCCCCAGATAGAACCGCCGACGAGCAAACCAGCAATAAAGCCAGCCTTACTGGCTCGTTGCCAGTAGAGCAAACCAACAATGCCTGGTAAGCACTGTGCCACAGCAACAAAGGAAATAAGTCCAAGACCGACTAATCCCTGATTATATTGCTTGACAAGATAGAAGCTATATCCGGCCGCAATGATAAGTACGATGACTAGTCGTCGCCCCCATAGTAACCAATGGTACATATTGGGTCCGCTGGACAGCCTTAAAGGAAAGCTGGCCGGTAACACGAGATGGTTCATACACATTGAGGCGAGTGCTAGTGTCGTCACAATAATCATCGCACTGGCTGCTGATAAACCACCCAGAAAAGTGAGTAGGGGTAAAATGCTAGAACCACTCTTTAAAGTGATACCCAGTACATATAAGTCTGCAGGAATGCTCAGGTTGAGAGACTCCCCAGCCCACAAAATGGGCAGGATTGAGATATTCAGCAGCAACAGAAATAGTGGGAAAGCCCAGCTCGCAGTATTGATCGCCTTTGGGTCGATGTTTTCGACAAAAATCATATGAAATTGGCGCGGTAATAAAAATGCAGCGGCAAAGGAAAGCATCATTAATGTTGCCCATGGTCCTTCCTTGACCGGTTTGAATAGAGCCGCATTGGCTTCAGGGTTGAGTTCGAGATAATGATTGAGCTCAGAAAACCCGCCGAATATGCCGAATATTGCGAACAAGCCAACGATCAACAATGTTACCAGTTTCACTAGTGATTCAAATGCAATAGCCACAACCAGGCCGTGATGTTTCTCGCGGAGTGAGATATGGCGTGCTCCAAACAAGATTGAGAACAAACCGATAGTGATGCAAAATCCAAGCGCCATATCACTATTTTGAGGGCTTTGCGTCATTATTTTGAGCGTATTCGTCATCGCTTGAATTTGTAGCGACATATAAGGCAAAGTGCCTGCCAACATAAATAGCGTTACCAAAACCCCAGCTGCCTGACTGTGATATCGAAATGCAAATAGATCTGCCAGTGATGCCAGTCTGTAACTCTCGGTTAACTTAAGAATAGGGCGTAATAGGATGGGTGATGCAACAAAAGCAATTGTGGCGCCAAGATAAATAGTTAGAAAACTAAAGCCCTCTTTTTGAGCAAATCCAACACTACCATAGAAGCTCCAGGAAGTGGCGTATACGCCCAGCGAGAGGGTGTAAACCAGCGGGTGTCGAGCAATTGATGCTGGTATCCAGCAACGGTCTGTTGCAGTCGCTATTAGGAACAGTAGCCCGAGATAAAGGATGCTAACCAAAAACAGCTGCCACAGCTCAAACTGCATGTTTTTTTAAATGCCGTTGTAATAAATAGCTTAGTAAGATGATGACTGACCAAATTAGATAAGGTACTAACCAGTAACTGCCTTCAAAAGCCCATAAACCTATTAATGGTGGCAATAAAAGCAGAAGCACAATAAGTACAACAATGATGGTAATTTCGTTTGGTCTGGATTCAGATGTTGATTCTGGCATGAATGGTTTTCACTAATATCACATCGACGAGATAAAGTGTTACCGATTGTTACGATAAGGTCAATGGGAAATCAATGTTTGGCTGCCAATAAACAAATATTATGCAAAATTTTGTGGATAATAGTTGATGAAATATAAAGACTAGGAAAAGCGTATTTTATAAGTTGTGACTTAGAGTCGATTGTGATCTACTTAGTTCATATATTTTTAGATCAATTTCTGATTCAGGTTCGAAGCAATGAACCAAAACCGAGTTCTGGAGGAGAAGCTGCAACTTTAAAAAATAAATACAGCAGCTAGGGTGGAAAGGCGTCGAATTAGGCGCCTTTTTTTATGTCAGAAATTGTTACGATATTGAGTCAATCACTAGGTTACAACGATTTAAAACCTATCCTATAACTTAGCCCTAATTTAGATGCATTTCAACTTTGTTGATAGCCATCGAGGAATTCTCCTAAAGCCAGAATAGCCGCCTTCAGTTCTTCAAGGTGAGGCAAAAATACAATTCTAAAATGATTGGGTTGTTTCCAATTAAATGCTGTTCCGTGGACCAGCAAGACATGTTTTGTGGTCAAAAAATCAAGTATAAATGTCTCATCATTTTGAATATTGAATTTATTTGTGTCTATTTTGGGGAAAAGATACAAAGCACCTTGCGGACGCGTACAACTCACGCCCGGAATGTCATTAAGCATTTGATAAGCCAGCTCCATTTGTTTATAGAGCCGACCATCTGATTTGGTGAGGTCATTAATGCTTTGATAACCGCCTAGCGCTGTTTGAATTGCATGCTGTGAAGGTACATTGGCGCACAACCGCATTGATGACAGCATATTGAGGCCATTAATGTAATCTTCTGCCTGGTGTTTTGGCCCGGTTAGCAGCATCCATCCAGCTCGAAAACCAGCGACTCGGTAATTTTTCGATAGTCCGCTAAAAGTAACGCAAAAGACATCGCTGCTTAACCCTGCAATCGGAATATGGACCGCCCGATCATATAGAATTTTATCGTATATTTCATCGCTATAAATAACTAGGTCATTCTCACGCGCGACTGCTGTGATTGCCTCTAATGTTTGTTTCGAGTAAACCGCACCAGTTGGGTTGTTCGGATTGATGATGACAATGGCGCACGTTTTTTTTGTTATTTTTGTTTTGATATCATCAATATCAGGTTGCCAGCTATTGCTTTCATCACAAACATAATGGACAGGCTTACCACCAGATAGATTCACCGCGGCTGTCCATAGCGGGTAATCTGGAGAGGGAATTAATACCTCATCACCCTCATTTAATAGTGCTTGCATCGCCATTACGATTAGCTCACTCACGCCGTTGCCGATGTAGATATCATCGACCAATGTATTGCGTAATCCCAATGTTTGGTAATACTGTTGTATCGCAATTTTTGCTGAATATAAACCGTTTGAAGGGCCGTATCCTTGAGCCATTGGTAAGTTGTGAATGACGTCTTTTAAAATATCATCGGGTGCATCAAACCCAAAAGGTGCTGGATTGCCAATATTTAATTTGAGGATTTTATGGCCTTCATCTTCTAGTCGTTTTGCTTGATCTAGTACAGGTCCTCGTATGTCATAACAAACACCTTTTAGTTTATTCGAACGCTTTATTTTTTTCACTGAACGGGTTACTGCCTCAAATGTTTGGTGTAATAATATCAATTTTGTACTATATCAAATCCCCCTCAATATTATGCTAGATAAACAAATCTGATTGTATGAAATGTGTCAATTCCAAAATACGATAGGTGAATGCAGAAGAAAACTAACAAGACTAGTTGCCTTACTTGTGATGACGATACAGCGAGCCGCTGATTTCACCGGTCAAGTTGTGTTGTATACAGATTGTCTTGCGATATAATTTTGTTTTTTAGTCAGAAGTTAAGATTCTCATGAATATATTAGGCTTTATTGGGGTCGGCGATCTGGCTGAATATACGATTAAAGGACTTAGGCAGGGAGGGTTTGATAAGTCAATTGTTGATTCAAGTGACGTCATTGTATTGGAAACTCGTCCAGCTTACTGCATAGAAGTGTTAAAAGTGCTGGTATTCAAACAGGTCAATTATTAATTAGCGTTGCAGCGGGTGTTAGTGTCGAAAGCTTACGTCAGGTTGTCAGCTTAGAAGTACCTATCGTTCGAGCCATGCCGGTTAACTGCGCGGAAGCAGTGGCCAGCCCTACGCTTATTTATCCTCATCATTCTGCAGTCCAAGCATTGTTTGATTATTGTGGTAATGCGATAGTCGTGGATGATGAGGCTGCCTTTGAACAAGGCTCTGTTATTGCCTGTGTTTACACCTGGGTTTTTGAATTATTTGAAAATCTAGTGCAATGTACGAGTAATGACGTTCTGTCTAAAAAGCTGGCAACCGACCTCATTTTGGGTATGGCTAAAGGTGCCGCAAGCCTGGCAATTCATGAGAAATCAAGCACGCCTGGTGATATCGCAAATCGTATAGCGACTGAAGGAACTTACTCGAAATTGGGTTTGGATGTCTTAAAAGATCAAGGTGCTTTCCAGCCATGGCAAAACGCTTGTCAGTTATTGGCAAAAAGACTGATGCAAGACAAATAAAAAATTCCATATCAGCCGGTTTAATTGGTTTATTTAGTGGTTGATTCAATCTGGTCATGATGCAAAGGATAATACGCAATGATGTTGATTTAAGAGCCATTGTAGTAACACAGATCATTAGGCACTAGATTAAGACTCTCTAGCTTATGGATGCTGATTAAATGCTGATAAAGCGGCACCAGAATCTAGTAAGCTTCTTACTCTGTCTGCAGCCTCACTCAGGCTAACCCGATTGAGAACACTCAGCATAATAGCGCCGCTATAAATTAAACTGTCTCGTGTTTCTCCTAGTTCACCCGAAAGTGCTTTTAGTCCCAAATCAGCTGCGTAGATGGCTAGTTGATCAAGCTTTTCTTCACTATTGGACTTCTCAATATCAGCTAGATGTGAGGGTAATGGTACATTTCTACTTTTTGGTGATAAGCCAATAGAAACGGGGTCTAGTTCATAATGATGCGATTCACCAAAATCCTCATATCTAAAATATCGGGCTTGCTGTTTTAAATTTGGTACAACACCGCCTTCTACACCGCGAATTAAAATCATATTGTCAAATGCTGTATTCCGAGCCAAATCAGCATAAATTTCAGGATAAGCTTGATGAACATAGCCGCTCATCATGTGGGTCTTACCGAGCGCTCGAAGGGGTTGGGCTAGTGCTTCAACCGTCGTCAATACTTGACGTTTCACCATGCGTTGGCGCAATGAAGTTAAATTATGTAAGGCAGGACAATAAACGGCCTGATCAAGATAAGACCAACCTACGTCATCACTTTCTAGGTTGTCTTTAACGTCACTGATTGATAATAAAACAGCTTTACCCGCTGCTTTTAAAATACGATGAGAGGTTATACCGTATTTTGGTGCAACCTGTTCTAGACCATGCGATACACAAGGATAACCAGCAGCAGCAAAAACAGCCGGTAAGAAAGGGGAGGCGGGGACACCCCGAATATAACCATTATAGGGGTCGGACAAATCAATTAAATGGTCGACATTTGCCACGACATGGTCAGTCTCTATTGATTTAAGGATAAAATGTCTGATGGCCTGTAGCACACCTAGATTTTCCTCACTGGTTTCACGTTTCATTCGTAAAGCAATAAAGAAAACACCCGTTTGAACCGGGTCCGCATGACCTTCCAGTATGTAGGTCATCGATTCTAGAGTTTCTTCGTAGGATAGATTTTTACTGTACTCTGGGCCAGTGGCAACTTTTTTAATGGCATTTTGTAGTGGGTTTTTAGACATGAGTAATTTATTTAGCCAATGAATTGTCCATTGTATTAGACTTTGGTCTCATTTAGGTAAGACTATCTAGTCTAAGTAATTAAGCTGCAACAACTGACATTGCCGTTAAACCAATCAGTACCAAAGTAGTAGCTTTCATGTATCGATACCGAGCATAATCGCGCCATTTAATTTTCAGATACCGATATTAATCAATGAAACAGCTTCCTATATTTTTGACTATACGCCATAAACCATGTCTTGTAGTCGGAGCGGGTAGTATTGCTGCGCGAAAAATAGGGCTATTACTGAAGGCCGGTGCTGACGTCAGTGTTGTCGCTAGTAATATAGGATTAGAAGTATCTGAATTAGAAAGGCAGGGAGTCATTCGTTGCCTACTCAGAAATTATGAGCCAACAGACCTCAAGGGTGTCAAACTCGTAATAGCCGCGACCAATAATGCTCAGCTTAATGCCGACATTTCAATCACGGCGCAAGCAAAAAATATTTTAGTGAATGTGGTAGATAACCCAGAACTATGCAGTTTTTTAATGCCATCAATTATCGACCGAAACCCAATTCAGATCGCTATTTCAACCGGTGGGGCGTCACCAGTACTGGCGCGACTAATAAGGTCAAAACTCGAAGCATCTATCCCATCAGCTTATGGCGAGCTAGCAAAACTTGTCGAGAATTATCGAACCAAGGTAAAACAAGCCTTTGCTAACGTGGATCTACGACGTCGGTTTTGGGAATCAGTACTCGAAGGTCCGGTATCAGAGTTTGCATTATCTGGCCGAATGAATGAAGCCGAAACTATGCTCAGCGAGTTAATTCAGTCAGCTGACCCTGACCCAGAGTATCAAGGTGAAGTTTATCTGGTGGGTGCGGGCCCAGGCGATCCAGACCTATTAACTTTTAAGGCACTTAGGTTAATGCAAAAGTGTGATGTTGTGGTTTATGATCGATTAGTGTCTGAACCAATCATGGCATTAGTAAGACGAGATGCCGAAAAAATTTATGCTGGTAAAGCTAGCGCTAACCACAGTATATCACAAGAAAATATCAATCAATTACTGGTGCGTTTAGCTAAGCAGGGAAAGCGTGTATTACGTTTAAAAGGGGGGGATCCTTTTGTTTTTGGCAGAGGTGGAGAAGAAATTGGAGAGCTCATCGAGGATAATATTAAATTTCAGGTCGTGCCTGGCATAACCGCTGCGTCTGGCTGCACAACCTATGCTGGGATACCCCTTACTCATCGAGATCATTCCCAAGCCTGTATTTTTGTAACGGGCCATCGTAAAGTAGATGGTGATGATTTAAATTGGGGGATGTTAAGTCACGCCAATCAAACGGTAGTGTTTTATATGGGGTTAGATAATGTCCAACGAATTTGCGATGCATTAAAAAAACATGGAAGGCATGAAAATACCCCAGCCGCATTAATTGAAAAAGGCACAACTCCAGACCAGCGAGTATTGGTCGGCGATTTAAATACGCTTCCTGATCTCGTGAAAAACAATAATGTCCGTGCACCCACTTTAATCGTGGTGGGCGAAGTGGTTAATTTACATAGCCAGTTAAATTGGTTTAAGCCCAGTAACAAGATTCAATAAAGGGATAAAATACACTAAAATGAAATCTCTAATTAAGCTAAATATTAAATAAATAATATCGTGTTGAATGATAAGTAATGCAATTTTGATAAGACTTATCCGTGTTTTTTAACGCTCGCTGTAAACATGTACCCTACACCACGCACTGTCTTTATTAATGGCGCCGTCCTGGCTGGCAGTTTTATTTTTCTACGTAACCGGCTAACAAGACCGTCAACCCCCCTGTCATAACCGACCCAGTCGAGACCATGAAGCTGATTTAGCAAGAAGTCCCGAGAGAGAACACGATTGGGTGCTTCGACAAATGCTCTCAACAAATCGAATTCCGCAGTAGTTAGCTCTATCCCCTTACCATCCTTCGTAAGCAGGTGACGCGAACTTAAATTAAGTTCCCAGTCGAGAAACTCGGCTACTTCATTACCATTACCAGTTATTACTTTTGGAAAGGTGCTGCCACGAGTTCGTCTTAAAACAGATTGAACCCGAGCCAGCAATTCTCTAGGGCTAAAAGGTTTGCTGATGAAGTCATCCGCCCCCATCTCTAAACCAACGACACGATCAATTTCACTAGTTTTCCCAGATACAATGATAATGCCCACTTCTGACTCTCTTCGAATCTCTCTCACAAGCGTGAAACCATTCCCATCGGGAAGATTTAAATCGATAAGGAAAAGATCAATAACGTGGTTTGTTGTTAAATTCTCAAACGTTTGAATATTTTTCGCACACAAGGTAAGAAAACCGTCATCCGTCAGAGTTTCATTGACCTCTTCCAATGTATCGATATCGTCTTCAAGGATAAGAATTTTGGGGTGAGTGTTTGAACGTTGATCTTTCACTTAATCAGAGCTCGAATAACCAAATTCTGACAGTTTTGCACAAATTTGCACAAACCTCGCATATTCATTACATATTTTGCATTTAAGATGTTTCATGGTATTGAAATTTAAGTAAAAGGTAGAAAAGCCATGCAAAGTAATCAAACATTGTTAACCAGCTCAGTTCTCATCGTTGATGACGATATTGAGGCATTAGAAGAGATGGCTGATGCTTTACAGGACTATGGGCTGGTCGTATACACCGCCAGCAATGAAAATACGGCATTGGAATTGGCTCTCAAACATCGACCTCAATTCATCATTATGGACTATTTTCTGCATGGTTCCACTGGAATCGAAGTTATCAAAGTGATTCATAATTCGCTGCCAGAAACTCAAGTCATTATGATATCAGGGTTTGAAGATCTGAATCGTTTAATAACAACCACCAACAGTGACGTAATTGCTGTTCTGAAAAAGCCTCTATCAATAGACAGTATCGGCCGCTATATCTCTAACCAACTAGAGCAGAAAAACCAAAAATCAAAATTAGCCATACAGTAAATGGTATTTCCTGGAGTATGACAATATGCCTATAACAACTGAGACTGGCGAAATAAACAGATCCATTTTAAGTTACATTATTTCTGGTGATGGATCCCCTCAAGTTGAGGTATCTGAGTCTAAAACCAAATTGCTGATAGTTGATGACGAACGTGAGTCCGCAGAGGAAATAGCGGAATTATTGACTTTTGATAGTTTTATGGAATGTGAAATAACAGATGATCCGTTTCTGGCAATGGATATTGTTGAAACTGATGAGAATGTTTCAATCATTATTACTGATCTTAAAATGCCGGGTCTGGACGGCTTGCAATTGATTAAGAAACTTCGAGACAGATATATTAACAACAGAGATTTTGCGGTTATTGTGGTTACTGGTCACGCGGGAACAAAAGAAGCGATCAAGGCGCTACAACTCGGAGCGATAGATTTTATTACCAAACCGATATCACCTGATCACCTGTTGCATGCGGTGAGCCGAGCAGATGAAACGTTACAATTACGAAAGTTAGAGAAACAATTCCGTGAGCACCTTGAACATAATGTTGAGGCGCGCACACAAGAGGTTAGACTGTTATCCGACGACCTATTGCGTGAAAAACGAAATCTTCATGCGCTCAACCGGAACTTATCTGCTTCAAATAAGATAAAGTCAGAGTTTCTCAGCATGCTGGGACATGGTCTCAGGTCACCGTTAACTCCAATTTTGGGCTTTGCTGAGTTGATTGCTATAACAAGCTCAGAGAAAGGTGACATGGAACAACACCGATATAGTAAAACAATCTCTGCAGCAGGGTTTAAACTACTTCGTGTTATCAACTCAATGCTAGATCTGGTAGACATTGATAGCGGTGATTTGAAACTTAATATTGCAGAAGTAAATATAGTGGATGTTGTAGATCATGTGGTCGATTTACTAAAACCGCAAGCCGAATCATCTTCCATAACTTTGACCACTTCCATATCTAAAACTCTAGCCCCAATGATCCAAGGTGATGAAAAACGGCTGACACAGGCAATTTATAATATAGTTGATAATTCGATCCGATACTCACCATCCGATACAAATGTTGATGTTGAAGTTATTAATCTAGGGGTAGATTTGAGCATTTCTATATCAGATAATGGAGTGGGAATGGACGAAGTAGAGGTTATGGCCGCCAGAGAAGCTTTTAGCCAGATAGAGGGAAGGGTAAAGCAGGGTTTTGATGGAATTGGATTTGGACTGGGACTTACGTTAGCCAATATTTCCATTGAATTACATGGTGGTAAAATGAATATTAGTAGCCGAAAGGGTGAGGGAACCACGGTCAAAATGGCAATTCCAAGTCAATCGGTATTGACATGCCCAAGCTAATTGCCGAGCGACAGGTTGGGTATTTTCTTTTTGCGAGCACAACTGAAGAGTGAGTGATTATGACCATTTCAATTCTTTATTTGAGTGAACTTATATGATCGCCTTTTTTAACTCAACAGCAGATAGCATGGAAATATTTTCCAAAAGCTGTCTTCGTTGCCCTAGCGTGAGAGAGGCTCTGTTTCTGTTAGTGCTGACCTCAACGGGTTTGGTCGGAAATTATCTTAATTTCGAACTCTATTTTGGAGTGAATTTTTTATTTGGCAGTGTTGCAACGATGATCGCGGTGCGGACTTCAGGAACCCTGTGGGGAACTTTGGTAGGGATTGTTATAGGTTCTTATACCTACATTATCTGGGGGCACCCTTACGCGATAATAATTTTTGGTCTGGAAGCTTTTTTTGTAGGCTTTATTGTATGCTGTCTAAAAAGAGACAATATGATTCTGATTGACGTTAGTTATTGGCTTCTGATTGGAGTTCCTATGGTTTGGGTATCCTATTATTACCATCTTGGATTGCAGGAACCCGCTGTAGCCTTGATTGCGCTAAAACAGACGGCCAATGGCATTACAAACGTTGTATTAGCCAGCTTTTTTGTTCAATTCACACCTTTAGCGCGATGGATAAGTCTGAACGGATTTGCTAGTGATAAGGCAAATGTGTCCATGTATTCGGCGATTAATACGCTTTTATCTATCTTCATTATCCTTCCTATGTTGGGTGCAACGATATTGTCGGGACAGGATACACTTGAAAAAATACAAGATAACCTGAATTACGTAGTCAATGATACGGCGGAGGATGTGGCGCGTGAACTTGCATCCGCTCTAGACTATTATGCAAAAACTTTCGCATTGGTGACGATTAGCGAATTAGACCAAAATAACCGAGTACTCTTGGATAGTGCTTTAAAGAGATTTGGAGAAGACATAATTCCAGGAGTACTCAACACAGAAACTATCAGTGCTGACGGAGAAGTACTATTTTCTTACCCAAAACAACGGTCCGGTATTTCTAAACACGTTCATCAGATTCCTACTTTAACGCATAAAGCACATTACATATCAAATATCAATGCCCATGATGATTTTGAAGAGCTACACTTCACAATAATTATGCCAACGGCTGGAGAACGCTTTTTGGCAACTACTTTTAATCCTAAGGTTTTTGGGAGGCGATTAAGAGAAGTCGCGTTCAACGGTCAACATATTGAACTGAGAGATGGCCAGGGCACTATCATTGCGATCAGTGATAATAGAGACTTATCTGGATTTGTTCAAGGTATAAACCCAAACCATCTATTGCCACCAAATGAGAAGCTCCCCGCTATGGTTCGCTGGAGACAGGCTTATTGGGAAGATACGGTGGTATTCATGGGTGATAACGATTGGACCATTCGTGTCGCTGTTCCTATGGAAAAATCCATTGAATTCCTGCAAAACGATTACAGCAAAAAACTACTAAAAATGCTCGTGATATCTGTAATCGCATTACTTTTGGTCCCGTTTTTGTCGCGCCGGCTTTCATCTCCAATAAAGGGATTAACACTAGCAGCTGATATGTTTACAAGCTCGACCGA
>Ga0307489_10001356_pt1 | contig 16073 bp, 8 predicted proteins | sample SB12metaG_FD_202247 | JGI IMG/M metagenome (GOLD analysis project Ga0307489, IMG submission 202247) | Sea-ice brine microbial communities from Beaufort Sea near Barrow, Alaska, United States - SB 1.2 | ecosystem: Environmental > Aquatic > Marine > Coastal | place: USA: Alaska | collected 2017-05-06 | reverse complement strand
CCAGGCGCAAACACCGCCCAACACGAGCGGCGCCGATGACAGCGCGATGCCCCCTGTGGCCACCTCGTCGGCAGGCAGTGTACGGAAGCGCAAACGTCCCAGCAAGGCGGCCTCTGCCGCCAAGGTCGCAAGTGCTAACACCGCTGCAACCGGCGCAGCAGGCAAGGCCCCGTGTTTAGGGCTCTCCGAGGCGCGGCTGCGGGTGCCGGAAGCGAGAGCAGGCGCAGGCGGTGCAGCGGGAGACCGGCCGGGGGCAGCGGCAAGGGGGGCGGGCACAGAAGCAGAAGGGGCAGCAGGGGGGTCATCAACCGCCGCCGCCGCCGCCGCCACCGCCGCCGCCGCCGCAGCAGAGGCAGCCGCAGCAGAAGCAGCCGCATCGCCGTCTACCGCGCTGCCGCAGCCGGGACAGGCCGCCCCCCCGGCGGCGAAATGCCGCGGCGACGAGACCGAGTCGGTGATACGCGGGCTCTTCCACCAAGTCGAGAAGCTGGCGCGGCGCCCCGGGTGTGCGCTGGAAGACGGCATCCACCTCGACAGCATCATGACACACATCCCGTACATCGAGGTGATGGAGCAGATGTTCGGAGGCACCGGCGTGGTCGACAGCGCGTGCGTCCCTGTCGTCACGCGCGCGTACGAGGAGAGCTACATGCGCGAGGTGATCGGTGGCGTTGACGAGGCGTGCATCATGGGCAGCAACTGCGAGTGCCAGTTCGTGGACGAGTACAATCCCTTCGTCGGGGTGCAGTTCGCGCTCCCGGTCGAAGCCCTCACGGGGTCCGCGATGAGCGCCGGCCTCGCGGAGGAGCTGAGCACCAACAAGATGTGCGTCCTGTGCTGCCGGAAGAACACGCAGGCGCTCTTCTACGAGGCTCTGTACAACCACCGCGCCTACAGCGGGTGCATCCAGCTCTACGGCAACATATGCGGCCGCCCAGGCGAGTACGCCCGGGAGGCCATGCTCATCTGCCCCCTCTCCGGGCCCGTGAACAACATGCCGCTGCCTGTGGTCGCGCACCAGCGCAACCGCTACAGCGTCGTCATCCACAACGGCGTGCGCCAGCTGCGGCAGCACCGCGTGGGCTACGAGGATTTTCAAGCGCCCTCGTCATCTCGCTGCTGAGTCACTCCCCGTGCAACACCGCCGCCCCCTCCGTCCCCAAGCCCCTCCCCCCGCGGAACAAACAGCGCACCAACGGTGCGGCGTCGCGCGGGCCGGGCTGCAACGAGGGGGGGCGCGGTTCCCACGGCGGAGTCGACTGTACCAGCAGCACCCGGCCAATCTTCACACTTTCGAAAAACTTCTCCACACAGCACAGCGCGCTGGTGTTCCCGGAGTTGACGAGTGGAACGGGTGATGGCGAGGGCGTTCCCTCCAAGAAGAACGCAGCGCAGGGCGCCCAGCCCTGCCCTGCGCACGCGGCGCACGCGGCGCACGCGGCGCCGCCGCCGGCGGCGGGGCGGCTGTGCGCGGACGACGCAGTGGGACACGGCGGCCGCGCAGCCCGGGCGGCACCCCCCGTGTCGAGCCTGTCCGACTACCCGCAGATGGACCGTGTCCTCTTCAGCCTCTACGACATCTTCACGCGAGACCCTGGCGTGAAGGTGCAGATGCAGATCGACCGCTACCTCTTTGCCGCGTCATCGCAGTTTGTGGACGCGTGTGGCGTGGACATGCCCGTGTGCGTGCTGCACGCGTCGCAGGCGCCCTCGCTCTTCAACCTGCCCGACCTCGTGTACATCCTGCGCCAGCGCCTGGTGCGCGGGTCGTGGGCCAACTCGATGCAGGAGACGGTGTGCCGCTACACCATCCCGGGCATGCAGAAGAGCCGGTGGGTCACGCGGCAGCGCAAGGGCGCGGCGCCGGCCGCGCTGGCGAGACAGGGTGGCAGGGCGGCGGCGGGCGCCAGCGCGGGCGCCGGCGGGGCGTCGGCGGGCGACGACGACAGCGCGCTCTCCGGTGTGTACATCAACACGATGCTGGGCCTGCTCCTCGGGCTGTACCCGCGCTGCTCGAAGCGCCCGGGCTTCACGATGCGCGTGCGCATTGTGCGCGCGGTCCGCGCACTTCTCACGAGCCCGGTGCGGGTGCAGACGGCCTTCATCTACACGCACGTGAGCCTCGTGCGCCTCGCGATGGTGGAGTACTTCGCAAACGTGCTGGAGCTGTACTGTCCGGTCGAGTACAACCTGCTGCAGAGCCACGTGGACGTCGACGCGTACATGAACCTCTGCCGGTCGTCGTGCGACCTCTTCCGCGTGAACAACCTCTCCGAGGGGGTCCAGCAGAAGCTGCACAACAAGCCGCTCGACTGGGGCATGCTCGACCAGCTTGCCTACAAGATGACCGACAAGATCATCCGCTCGACACGCGTCGAGACGAAGCTCGTGAACTACGTCTCCGTGCACCACCGCTCCATCAAAAAGCTCGTCTCCAGCGACATCTACAAGACGCCGGCGCTGTGCGACGAGTTCCTGCGCCTCGTGAAGACCTCGGCCGTCGCGTGCTGGCACGACGACCACAGCTACATCTACCAGCGCATGCTGGACGAGGCCAGCGCAGCCAGCGGGCGCGACTCGAGCAGCGTGGTCGCGGACTCGCTGGACCTCAACCTCGTCGTGTCCGACATCCACTCGGTGCTGCGCACGACGATGCTCCCCGCCAACTTCATCAGGGCGCAGGTCGAGACCCTGCGGCGTCTGTACGAGCACGACCCGATCCAGCTCATGGTCCTCAGCAAGAAGCGCGTGTGCCTGCACTGTCTGCTGCGCATCGCCCCGAAGCAGTTTGTGCTCGAGGAGAAAATCAACGGGAACATCCGCATGAACCTCGACACGGACCTCATCTTCTGCAACCGCTGCATGTCCGACGCGCACATCATCAACATCGACCTCGTGGGGCGCCTGCTGCGCATCAACCAGCAGTACCTCTACATCTGCATCGAGTGCGGGGGTATGCACGAGTGGAGGGGTGACGGCTGCGACCTGCTGCAGTGCCCCCGCACCAAGCCGCCGCGCCTCTGCCTGCGCGCCGCGCAGGACGAGGACGCCGCGGCGCTGAACAAGCCGGTGAGGTGCCAGCCGGGTAAGTGCCGCACACACTGTTTCATGTGCGCGAAGCTCTGCACCGGCAACGGTCTCTGGCTGCTGCACGTCGGCAGCCTGCGCATGATCCACTTTGACCTCTGCTCGCTGCACCTTCCGCCTCTGCACATGGCGAAGTACATCATCGACACGGGGGACTACAAGCGCTGGCTGCACAACGCGGTCGCGAGTGGTGGCACCGTCAGCCGCAGGAAGCGGCACCTTTAGCGCCACGGGGCGCATCGTGGCGGTGTGTGTGTGTGTGTGTGTGTGTGTGGTGTATTTTATTAAGAAACGGGGCACAACACACGCTCGTGTGCGCACACACAAGCAAACCCCCACCCACCCACCCACCCACCCACCCACCCCTCTCCTGCACGTCATCCCACGTCCTCCCGACCATGTGCCAGAGAGAGCGCAGCCAGTTGACTCCCGGGGCGCTGCTGCTGCTGCTGCTGTGTGTGTGTGTGTGTGTGTGTGTGTGTGTGTGTGTGTGCGCGGCAGCGCGCGCTCTCATGCCTGGACCTGGCGTGGGCAGCCTTTCCATTGGTGTTGCAGCATTGTCTCCTTGAAGAGAGAAAACCCCTCCTGGTTCGGCGCCCCCGCGAGAATGCTGCGCACGGAGTGCCCGGACATGTCGCACACGTCTGTCCTGGCGCCGTTGAACACGAGCATGTCGGCCATGATGAGCGCCTGTACCCTGACGTCCTGGCTGTCCGTAGACCTGAAAACCCGGAGCGTCTCGTGCAGCGCGGTGGCGCCGTCGCTGCCAACGGCGTCCAGGTCGGCGCTTGCGTGCACCATCGTGCACGCCACGAGAAACTGGCCGTTTTGGATGGCTTGGTTGAGGAGCGGCATCACCCCCTTCAGGCCGGTGCACGCCGCGGCCACGCCGCACAGCATCAGCATGTGCACGACCGCCGCGTTGTCCGTGTGCACCGCGTCTTGCAGTGGCGACGTGGGCAAGCCGTGGAGCCTCACAATCTCGCCTGCGCTACGAGGGCGCTGCAGGTACTTGCGCACCGCCCGCACTCGCTGTAGGACGATGTTCCGTCTAAACCTTTTGTAGAGGGTGGCCTCGCTTCGCGGCGACATCACGCGGCCGCTCAGCGCGTGTGCCCTGCGTCCATTACAGCAATGTTTGTGGTTTAAATAGCACCCAGCTGAAAAGAGCATCGTTCGAGCGCGGTGCATCCGGGATGGCGCCGTCCGTGTCGCCGCCCGGGCAGGCTCCGGCCGCGGCACTAGAACATCGTGACGTGGGTGAGTAGCGTTGCTTGTTCGTGCGCGTGGCCCCCCGAAGCCGTCTTTATCATGTCCTCCCCACTGCTGTCCCATTGCCCGTTGTACCAGTTCCCGGCGGCCGCGCACACCATGCATGCAAAGAGAACCGCAAGGACGATCAAGAAGACCGCCCACCCGGGCAGGCCCTCCTCCGCACGGGCGTAAGTGTCGTCGACGAAGAGGGTCGTGCGGTCGTGCGCGCTGACCACCCCGCTGTCCACTGTAATGGAGACATCGGACAACCGGATGCTCCTGACCCTGCGCGTATCCGACAACTGAAAGCGACCCACAAGCGGGCTCCGCAGCGTGTCTGGCGCGACTCTCAGCACCGCAGTCAGAGCCGCGGCGTCCTCCTCCGTCGGCATGCGCACCCACACCAGAATCGTGGTGCTCTCGGCGAAGGTGCGCATGCTCCGCGACGCCACGTCGCCCTCCGCCGGCGCCATGGGCAGGAGCGCCATGTCCTCACGCAACGCGTCGCCCATGGACTGCACGACCAGGGACACATCCTCCATGGAGAGAGGGTCGCCCGCAATCTTGCACGTGATGTGTGCAGCCCACTTGCTCGTCCCTGGCAATGTCGGCCCCTCGGAGGGGGAGGTGTTTGCGACGCCCATGGAAGCGCCAGCCGCAAACCCGATGGCCGGCACGAGGTGCAGTGTCGCTTCCAGCTGCAGGCGGAGGTCAGCCCACGCCTCCCCCGCGAAGCCGTTGTTCACCGGGGACCCGGCGTATTCTGCGCGCGGGTCCCTGTAGACAAAGACACTCGCGGTCGTGTCCGCGGCCAGCAGGCGGCGCAGTGTCCTGGTGCCCCCGAACTGCACCAGGACACGCTCCACGCCCACGCTCAGAACCTTCGCGACCCTCTGGCGAATCATGTCCGACACCGACGAGTCGGCCGTTGCGTCGGCAAGCGGGATCGACAGAGGCAGCGTGAACGCCAGCTGCGGCGTCTCGAGCGCCAGGCTCTTGGTGTTCACGGGAGGCGGCCGAGAAAGCACCGCCATCACCGCACGGATCTGGTTGCACTCTTTCACGTCCGCGACGTACTCCTGCGAGTCGACGCAGAGCGCCAGCCGCATCTGCACCGCGCTGCGCATGGGCGCGGGCATGCTGCCCCGCTCGCACTTGGCGACGAGGAGCTCGATCGCGCGCGCGCTGAGCGCGGTGTCCTCGTCCTCGAGCGCCCCCAGCGCGCACTGCAGCTCGTCTATGACGATCTCCCCGAAGTTGTCTCCCGTGTCGATGATGGCGGAGATGCTCATCGCGGAGTAGGCTTTCGCCGCGACGCCGGAGCTGGCGAGCAGCCGGCGGGTGCCTGCCGCCGCGGCGGCCGGCTTTACTCTGAATCCAGTCGCGCGCATCGCGCGCGCGTGTGTGCCGAGGCGTGGGCCGAGCAGGCCCATCACACCCTGCACGTTGGTGGCGTAATTGCGCAGGTCGCCCCCGGGCTTGTGGAACGCGTCGATTTCCAGCTGCTGCGCCTTGACAGCGCCGTACCCGGCCATGTAGAACATGCTGAGGTGCGGGTCGACGTCGTCGTGCTTGCACACGAAGGCGCTGCTGCCCTGCGAGTTGGCGACCCTCGCGGCCTTGTTCACCGGCGTTTCCTCCGCGAGCAGGTGGCGCGCGGGCTGCGCGCCCGCGTCGACGTCCACGCCATGCACCGCGCCGCTCGAGGCGTCCGCGGAGAGCAGACGTCGGCGCAGCACCGTGCCGTCGCCCGTCGCGATGGTCACTATGGCCACGACCACGGTCTTGTCACTGATCGTGAAGGGGCTGTTCGGGCCCAGGCCCTTGGCCCGCGAGATCCAGCGGTAACCGGGGTCGACGAAGAGGCAGCCGTAGGAGCGTGTCTCCGTGACGTCTTCCTGGTTGCGGGAGCACGTGCGCTCAAAGTAGTCCGACGCGGTGGCGGTGTCGAACGCGGAGCCCCCGCCGAGCACCGTCTCGGCGATCCAGCGCTTCGCGCCGTCGCGGCTGGAGTCCTCGTCCTCCCGGTAGAAGTAGAGCGACTCGGCCGCCACAGGCTGCACCTCGTTCGCGACGATGGCCCTCCGCCAGAAGCACTGCAGCTGGGTGCTGTCGAGGCCGTCCATGTCGGCAACTTCCTCGCAGAGCACGCCCGGGCCGAAGTTGGGCGAGAGTGTGTAGAAGGCGTCTGTGCCCTCCTTCGCAACCTCGAAGCCCCCCCCGCCCCGTATCTGTGCGGTGATAGCCTCGTAGTCGCTGTTGCTCTCGCCCAGGAAGTTGAAGATCAGCATGTTGTCGATGCGGTAGCTGTACGTGCCGGCGTACACGTGGTCCATGAACTCCACCGCGTCGATCTCCACGGCAATGGTGGCCTCCGCGTACGAGCTGGCCCCCTTGTACTCCGCCGCCGCCTGCGCGCCGGCGTCGGCGCTGTCGCTTGGGCGCGGGTTCGCGCTGATCTCGTTGATGTTGCGGTTCCCGCTCGTTGTCTGCGAGAGCACGGAGGACGACGAGTTTACGTCCTGCACGCCCATCGTTGCCGTGATCTTGAGGGCGTCGGTCACGTCGTTGTAGTAGAATACCTCGTCTTCGCAGTGCGAGAGCACGGGGTACGACTGTAGGTTGACGGACGAGAAGATGGTCGAGAGGTGCTTGCTCCCGTCCTCGTCGGTGATCCGCAGCACAAACTGCAGGTACAGGTTGTTGTGGCTGTCTGCGCCGCTGAGGTACCCCGATGACTGCGTGGCATACTCCTCGGGGAAGGGCATGTAGAAAGTGTCCTCTGCGTTGAACATGCAGAAAGTTGGCTCCGTGGGCAGGCAGTCCTGCTCGGCGAGCGCGTCGAGCGCCAGCCTGTCGCCCGTGTAGTAGTACCCGGTGTCCTCTCTGCACGGGTAGGTCCACTCGCTGCTGTTGGCAGTCGCGATCGCGGAGTGCTTGACCCAGCGCAGGGAGTCGTGCTGGATCTCCGCCGCACCGGGGTACCTGCCATTCTCGTACTCGATGTCGAGCTCGATGTACTGGTACAGCTTGTTGTTGTTCACCGACTTGCCCTGGTGGATCACGACGTCCAGCTGCTTCACGGGGGTGTTCTCTTGCTCCGTGGAGATCGACATGAAGATGAACTCAGACTTGAAGTACTCGTACGAGGCCTGCGCGCTGTTGATGGCGACCAGCGGGGACGAGTCGGAGAGCGTAAGAAACGTGACCCCGACGTAGAACTCGTACTTGCGATCCCCCCTGTACGACTCGCCCACGACCGTCTCGCGCGAGCGCGGCTTCAGGTACAGGTGGTTCATCCGAAGCTCGACCGTGTACATGCCATCGCTCTCGGCCACCACCTCGTAGCTCACGCCCCCGTCGTTCTCCGACGAGTTGTAGGGCCCCGTCGACACAAAGTCCATGCGCGCAAGGTCGCCGATTTTCAGGTGCGAGTCGAGCTCGGTGTTCTCGCTGCTGGCCCCGGTGTAGTTCACGGCCCACGCCCCGTCCGAGCCGCGCGGACACACCGAGGGGTTCTCGTACAGAGACTGCATCGAGGGGGGGACCTGGTAGTCCTCGATGATCTTGTTCACGCAACAGATGGAGTTGGCGTACGGCCCCTCCTCGCACGGGTGTTGGTTCAGATGGTCGCTCAGCGGAGTGGTGGAGCTCCAGTTCGTCTCTGAGAGGAACAGCAACGGGATAGTGTTCGGGCTGGCGCTCAGCGTAATCTGCAGCACGACCTGGTTGGTGTTGACCTCGTGCACAATTGGGCCTACTTGGAACCCGGGGGGCTTCGCCTCGATTGGGTCGTACGTTTTGGCGCTGCTGCGAGCTACGCCGCTGGCGCACAGCAGCGCGACGAGCGCATGGCCCAGTCGCGACCGCGCCTTGTGCCGCATTTCGGCCTGGTGTTCATTTTGGATTTAAATAGTCACTGGTACGCAATGCTTTGCGGTAGCCCTCTCGTGCGGAAACACGCGCACGACGCGCCGTCAGCCAGCGAGGCGCTCACAGCTTCGCCGCCACACACTTCTGCGAGCGCAGGGTCTTGGCGTTCAGGTCGAATGCAACCTGTCTGCACCGCTGCATCCCCATGCACGCGTGGTCCTCTGGGAGGCGGTGGTGGCTGCAGAACTGTAACGTGCAGTAGCTGCACGTCCCGATCATCGCGTTGGCCTTCTTGTTGCATGTCTCACGGCCACACACAGGGAGCTTCCCGCACGCCATGCTGTCCTGGGTGGGTGTATCTAGCGACCGTTCTACAGAAACGTCAGACGCGGTGTGGCTGTCGCCGCAGAATTGTGGTGGTGTGCGTGGTGTGTGAATACAGCGTGAATCAAAGGTGGCTGTTCGCCGTGTGTATATATAACCACGTCGCCCCATTTTCCAAACGGCACAAACGTGGCCGGCACCACCACCACCACCAGTCTGACGCGTGCCACCGGTGCCGCAGACGCGCCGCCTGCCGTCACCGGGACGGACGAGACGTTCCCCGACACGCCGTCGAACGGGTTTGCTAGACCTGGAATCGCATCAGGAATGCCTCGTGGTCGACGTACGTGGCGACGTGCTCGAACCCGCAGCGGTGGCTTGACCCGGGCGCCGCCTTGCACTCGCAGTCGAAGAAGAGCCTCACAAACGTGAGCCCTGTAGGCTCGGGGACGCGCACAGCAGCCTGCAGGTTGCGCAGCACAGCCGCGTGGCGCCGCTGGGTCGACTCCAGCGCCACTCTGACGCGCGAGGACTTGGAGCCGGTGGAAAACGCGTCCGGGTTCAAGCGTACGAAGACGACGGGGAGAAACCCAGCGCAGTTGCAGAGCTCCAGCTCCCGCCTACGTTCGCACGAGTACGTCTTGCCCTTGTGCTGCGCCTCGTCCACCTGCTGGGTGGTGATGGTGGTGTTGGAGACAGGGGTAGTGCGCGCGCAGCCGCAGTTGGCCCGCAGCGGGGGCGCAAGCGCTGGTGGCGGGAGAGCTGGTGGTGGAGGTGGTGGTGGTGGCGGCGGGGTAACCTCGAGGATGATCCAGCGGTCGGGTAGTCTCCAGAGGAAGTCTGGCCGGTTCGAGCCGTACAGCACCGGGTCCAGGCCGGGCGCTACAATCTTGTCGTGCGACGAATAATGCGGTAGGCTCCCTTCGGCGATGCACGCGTCGAGGAACGTCTTGACCGCGTGCTCGTGCCCCTTGCGCGGCGCGGCGCCGCACCGGAAGCGCCGGCATGTGCTACACTCGGTGCTCTTCAGTTTAGTCGTAATAAGCCTGCACGACACGCACAGATGGCTCCCCCCGTGCACGCTGCAGAACTTGCGGGGCTTGGCGCACGGGCAGACCTCGCCCGTCGGGCTCATGTATTCACACTGCGTGCCCGCCGCCTTAGACTCTCGCAGGCACTGCATGCAGTTGTTCACACGCTTGCGGTGCTTGCAGAGCTTCCCACCGCTCCCGCATTTGGTGCAACGGCTCTTGTGGTGCCCGCTCCCACACGGGCAGAGCAAGTAGCCGCCATGCTCCCTGCAGAGCCCCCTGGGCTTCCCGCAGCCGCACACGCCCCTGTGCTGCCTGCACTTTCTGCACTGGGATATCAACGTACCACAGGGACAGAAGTTGATTGGGGAGTGCAACGCGCACGTCTTCTTTACTACACCACACGCGCACAGCTTGATCTTGCAGCCGCCCATCCGACGTATTCACTACACAACGCCGCACTATCCCCCTATGGATGTATGCTCAGAATACTACCGGTTTTTCTTCCGGTCGCACCTCGTGCTGGGTGGCTACATATATACCCAGCGGTGCGCGCCTACATGCCCCTCTTACGCCGCTACTACTCGCCCATGGGCACAGATGTGGAGCGCGAGAGGAGTACCACACCACACCGGCGGATGGACGCGCTACGACTGGGTGCGCTTGCGCTTGGACCCGGTGCTCCCGGTGCTGACCTCGCAAAAGCGTTTGGGCGGCTCACAGGGGAACCACGGGAACGCAGCGTCACGCTCGCCGAGGAACGGGTAGAGATAGTCTCTCAGCACATGCTCTGGGATGAGCTTGAGAAGACAAGGATTTTCGCACGTGTCCGTCGCCGTCGGCGTGATGCGGGGCACGCGGAATGCCTGCTTGAACGGGTGCAGGAACTCCCTACGGCGGCGCCGCATCTCTATCGCCACCTTGGAGCCGCCGTGGTCGCAGAGGAGGGGGGGGTTCCCCCACAGGTCCTTGGCGTCCGCGTTCGCGCCACTCGCGAAGAGAATATTGTTCATCCCCTCACAGCAGTTGCGCTCCGCGCACTCGTGGCCGTCGCGTTTTTCGTTGTATGGGGTATCTCCCTTGTGCGGGGTAACGCAGTGCGCCAGCGTGAGGCGGCGGCACGGGCCGACGTTACCGTCGTTCACGGCGAAGGGGTCGTGGGCGAGCAATATCTTGACCATTTCTGGGCGCTTCTCCTTCACGGCGAAATGGACCACCGTGAGGTCGTCACTGGGGTTCACGTAGCGCAGGTTGACGCCGCCAGCACACTGCAGGATGCGCTCCAGCAGCAGGGGGGAAAGCGCCACGCCGCCCCCCGGCGCGATGATCATGTGGATGGCACGCATGGCGGTGAGGGGCGTGAGCATCAGGCCGTACTTGACCATCCAGTCCAGCTGCTTGGTGACATCTCGGTTGCACCCGCCAGACACGACGGCGGGGACCGCCGCCTGCAGCACGGCCCTGAGCGCAGAATCATCGAAGCTGAAGGGGTGGTCCTCCTGCAACCGCTCTGCATACTGGGTGGCAACGGAGGCCTTCTTGAAAGCTTCCTGGATGGCGGCGGACGCGGTGGAGTTCGTGTTTCCGCCTTTAGCGGAGGCGGTGGTGCGGGCGTCCGCATTGAGCGCATTGACGAAATCGTCGGCCACTCGTGCCCAGGCGACGGCGGCGGCGCACGCGATGACGGCGGTGTCGTCGGGCGACAGGCAAACTGACAGTCTTTTGGTGAGGTAGTGCAGCTTTTTCTCCTCGTCGACACCAGAGAAGAGCGCGCTCATCAGCAGCTGCTGTTCCATGGCGGTCGTAGACATGATCTTTCCATGTCGGTCTCTCCTTTTGTACGCATTGACTACGAGGAGGCTAACGCGATGTATGAACGGCTCAATGCTCTCGTTGATGGGGCAGTCTTCCGCGTTGAACCAGGCTTCCACCGGGGGGTACGATGCGAAGGACCGCGCCTCGCGCTTCTGCATGTCTGTAGAGATGGGCCCGGGCTTCAGCCAGCACTATATCGTGGGCCTGCAGAACCTCTTCAGCCGGCTGTTGCTGCTTGCGTTGTCGTTGACAGGCCTTGCGTTGTTTTCACACGTGTCGCGGGGACAAAAATGTAAAGTGATGACTGCCCGTCTGGGAGGTGTCTCTCTTAAATAGTACGCGGTGTGGTGGGCTTGTGCCGTTGGCCCCTGTCATTCTAAATTTAGTACGTTTTCAACGAAAGCGTTTACAGACTACGCCCCTGGCCCCGCATGTCGGGGAGGTCGGACAAGTGATCAGAGTGCGTGTCGTCCTGCGTGGTCGTCAAAGTGCATGTCGTCCTGTTGAAGTGTGTTGCATGTGGCGCATGTGGCGCATGTGAAGAACGGCATGCAGCGGCTTGTGGTCCGAGCCTGTCAGTTGTTTCGGGGCATACGTCGCCAACTCGACGTCTGATCCGCTCCATAAGACACGGTCCGTCCACGCTGGCTTTCTCGCAGACGCGGTGTCGTACCGGCCGGAGTCGGAGTCGTACTTGTAGGTGGGTGGGAACGTTAGCTTCCCCTCCTTGAAACCATGCAACGCAGCCCCCTCCGAGAACAACGTCTCCCCTGCACCACCCCCCCCCTCCCCTGTGAGCAGCTCGTCAAAATTGGACAGCGTGTCAATCGCTCGCTGAATCTTGGCTGTGTTGCCACTCAACGCCTCGACGCCTTCGATGCATGCAAGAGCCTGCGTTTGCTGCACTGCGAGTTGGGTGGGCGGGTCCCGGATTCGGAAGTTAAGGTCTCCGAGGAGGAGGACTTTCGAATGCTCGGATATCGTGCGTGGCGTACCACAAGTGTCGCTCTCGAAAACCATGCTCTCCTGGATGCGGTTACAGTTGGCGACACGCGTCTTGTAGTTTCCCGCATGCGCTGCCAAGTGTGCGCACACGATGCAGATTGCCACGTTGTGCACTGCGAGACTCACACCAACAGCGCCCTTGCTGCGGAACATGTTTCCTGGCCCGAGGGTTACGGTCTTGCCGGAAACGCACGATATGTGACGCTTCAACGCCGTTTTGACGTATACGGCCAGCATTGTACCCCCAACGTGCTGTGCAAAGAGTTTGCTCATCCCGGTGGGCGAATTCGCCGTGGGCGCCACCCCAAAGTATCTGTCGAGTGCGCGCACCCACGCCTTTGCCCTGTCGTCTGCGTTGGCGCGTCTGCCAAAAACTACGTCGAACGGCGGTGTCACTTCCTGCAGCCCAACCACGTACATGTCCACGTCATCAGACGCCTCACCTGTCTCGCTGCGTAGCATGCCCTGCACATGCTCGAATAGCCCGTCCTTGGGTTCTATGCAGCCCACATTCCACGTCCCGGCCCACACAACCAGCGAGTCCGGCTCCAGCAGCTTGCTGCTCACCCCAGCAATCTGCTTCTTGGCCGGCCGGTTGCCTTGACCCTGTCCGCGAGCGAGTCTGCTGAACGGGCGGGCTTGCCACGGGAAGCGTAATCCTGTGGTTGCGTCCCGGCCCACGTCCACCGACTGCAACGCGGCGCAAACTTCAGTTGCCACAGTATCCGCGATCTGTTGTTGTTGGGCAGCAGCGTCCTCAGAGCGCGTCTGCGTGTCATTCTGTACCTGCTCCGATATTTGCCGGGTGACTTGGATCTGCTTGTCCGCCTCAATGCCACCCCACATAGGTCGAAACTGAACAGGTCGCCCCGAGGGAGGAGGCTTGGTCAAATGAAAGTCTTCGTATTTTTTGATGTTTGTTCCATCTACTTTAGCTGCCTGCCGTTCCTTATGTGTCGGCGGCGTAAGTTCTTTGTACGATAGCTGCCAGCCAGGGACAATCCACGCCTCGTCGGGGGTTCTATCCAAGACGCCGTATCGAGTGGTATCGAGCCACTCGTCTACGCGGATACAAATGTTCTGAGTCGAGACTGCTGCATCAACGTCTACGTCCCTTAGATCCTTCAACCTATAGTTTTGTTTACGCCTGCTGGGTAAAGCGATTTCACATGTTGTCACGACGGTACACGATTTGATCCAACCCAAGCCTGTGGATTCCCCCGATGGACGCGGTGTAGAAGGCCTGCAGGTAACTATGGTGCCCATTCTGTCCTCGTCGAAACCCTTGTCTGGTAAGACCATAGTCAACAACGTCGTGTCAACTGGTTTGGCAAAAGGCATCAACAGGTTGGATAGTTCAGCAGCAGTTGACTCGCTGTGAATCATCCTGGGGATCACAGCCCGTAGAGGGTCGTACCACCGATAACAGAGCGCCACTCTCGAAGACATCGGGATATGCCGCATGTTTTTCCACTTCTCGTGCTGGTACCAGCGTGCGAGAGCGTGGCTGGAGTAGGTGGCATCCGCGATGGTACCGTGGCTTGTAAAGACCTTCCGCAATGCTTCTTGGCTTGGACGGTGTTGCGTATCCCGGCGGATTTTGATATGGTACAGAGTGTTGAACATAAAACGTTCAAATTCCTGTTTATCAGTTCCGTCCAAGGTCTCTCCAATAGCAGGGACAAACGTCAGGTCACCCAGAGGCTGCCGTCCGGTTAGGTCCGTTAGAACACCCATCAGAAAGATCAGGTGCTCTCTGCTGTCCCCAAAGAGAGTGTGTACTGTCCCGTTTGTGAGGTCAGCAAGATCGCCACGAAAACGTTGCTTTAGCGTGAGGAGATAGCTCACAAGATCAGATCTCTGCCCGCCACCGTAAAAAGCGGATTTGCGTAGAGCATCTATGAGATATGGGTGGAAGTCAAGGGCGTCGCGATATCTTGACGTTGCTGTTTTTAAACACCGCTCTTCCAACTCAGCCAGCACCAGTGGGCGGTATACAGAGTACCAGAACGGGTCGGCTTCGGTATCATCTGACCCGGCAGACATCGCAGCGCCTGGGTGGGTACATGCTTGCATCTTTAAATAAGACGTACAATTTATGGACATCGACGTGGTGCGCACGCTGCTGGGGAAATTGTGAGGCCGGGGAGGCGCGGGTACGTTTTCAATAAAAGCGTTTACAGGCACTACACCTCTAGCCCCGCATGGCGGGGAAGTCGGACAAGTGGTCAGAGTGCGTGTCGTGCTGCGTGGTCGTCAAAGTGCATGTCGTCCTGGTTGCACAGCCGGCACAGGCCGTACTGCTCCAGGACCTTACGTGGTTGGATGCTTTGGCAAGCGTGGCACCGCGCGACACAATTGCCGCAGAACACCAACCTCTTCACGCGCGGGAGGCGACGGAGGAAATCGTCGTTGGCGATGGTATCGCGCCACCACCGCTCCTCGCTCGCCAGCTGGCCCGACGCGCCCTCGTCTGTGTGGTGGAACTCGTGGTAGTGCCTGTGGTAAATCCAGTCGCGACACGCAGGGCATCTCCCCCGGCACTTGCTCTGGGTCTTGACGAAGTGGGTGCGGTGGAAGAGCTGCAAGCGAGAGAAAGCCTCGTGCTGAAGCCGCTTGCGCTTCGGTCGCCTCCCTCTTCCGGCTTGTGCGGCGTCGCGCTCGTGGGCTCTAACGGCCTCGTCCTGGGCTTGAACGACTTCCAAATCGGCCCACATGGCAGTGTACCACTCCTCATACGCTTCCCACCGCGCAGCGCGTGCCGCTGCAAGTGCCTGCATGCACCCGTGGCAGGTCCAGGGGACAAGGCCGTCGGTGTGCTGGTTGGGCAGGTAGAAGGGCCCGTCTGTCTGCCGGCAGGCCAGGACGGCGCTCGCAGACACCTCCACGACGCCGCACCCCACGCTGCGCAGCTCGCGGGTCTTGTCGGTCGACACGGCATGGGAGTGCCTCACCTCTAGCGCATAAAGTGTCTTCAACCTACCGGGCACAGCAGCAGCAACAGCAGCAGCAGCAGCAGCGGCGCCCCGCCACAGCAGGATGTCGGCCCGTCTTGCGCGCGAGGTGCCGGTCCCGGGGACCTTGCCCTCGACAGCCACGTTCCACGCGGTGGTCGAGAACGCCACACAGTTCTGCGTGTTGGGCGCCCCGCACATGTCACAGGACTGCATCACGAAGCGGAAGTCGTCGAGGTGCCGGGCCAGGAACCACTTGGCCTCGAGGTGCTCGACTGTCTCGCCGCCCGAGTACCCGCTGCACTTCACGACGTTGCGCGCGCAGTGCGCGAAGTGGTGCAAGTTGACCCTGCCCTGTCTCGGAAACACCCTCTGCGCGCAGTTTTGGCAGCTGTGCGCGTCCTTCCTTCTGGCGGTAGTGGCGTGCACGAGGTTCCCCGCGCTGTTCTCCGCGAACGGGCCTGCAGAATGTGCGTGGACCTCCTGTGCTGGCGCTGGCATCTTATGCGTCTGCCGAAGCGCGGGGTGGCCCCTCTGTGCTTGGATACTGGGCTCTCGCCCGCAGGCCGTTATATGTCGCATGTATTAATCTTTACTTCGATGGAACGTACTCCGGCGACCGTTGCGGGGACCGTTCCCTCGGGGAGGCCGGTGTCCACCTGATGGTACGCAAAGCTGTCCCCGGTATCGTCCTTGGCGCAGTAGCAGAGGACGCACCCACACACTGCAC
>Ga0307489_10001355_pt1 | contig 16080 bp, 25 predicted proteins | sample SB12metaG_FD_202247 | JGI IMG/M metagenome (GOLD analysis project Ga0307489, IMG submission 202247) | Sea-ice brine microbial communities from Beaufort Sea near Barrow, Alaska, United States - SB 1.2 | ecosystem: Environmental > Aquatic > Marine > Coastal | place: USA: Alaska | collected... | reverse complement strand
CCCGGGATGCGGAGCGGGCCATGGGTGGGGTTCGCACCGTCACTGTCACTCGCTTCGCGCCACCCACGAGTGATCAGCCGTACCTTTGTCGCTATAGAGGCTCCGCTTTCCGGCTCAACGTAAGCGCCTTCTATGGGATAGGGGGTACATTCAGGGGATGTTTGGTGGGTGTTTGGGAGGTGTTAGGGGTTATTGAGGGGTGTATAGGGTGTACTTTGTGTCAGAAACGGCTCAGGTTGAGCTGAAAAGTGGACGAGTGTGTGAGCCCCTCCGAGGCCCAGCAGAGACGTGGCGGTGTGGTGACGCTACTGAATATTTTGTTCACCGTTCTTGCGGCGGTCAGCGACCCTCGTCGCTGGCAAGCTGTTCGACGGCGTGAAGCGGCCGGGGGACAAATGGGAGGACAAGTGGGAGCAGCGGCGCGCTCGGCGCTTGGGCAAGCCCCCCCCGCTGTTGTTGAAATCCGACGACGCCGGCAGGTCCTCGGGGTACTCCGAGCTTGAGGAGATGTGGCCGGCGCCCAAGTATAAGTCGTGCGCCCTCGTGGTAGGGCGGTGCAGGTTGACCCTATGAAACCCAGGATCAAACCGCCTGGAACTCAGCGCTGGAAACTAGAACATTTGAAACTGCTTTGAAATTTGCTCTCAGTTTCAACTTGCGCCGCTACATCGTGGGAAACTCGCACCGCATGCTGCTGGACTCGGAGCAGGGCGCAATGATCAACCGCCACGACACGGTAGGGCGGTGCAGGTTGACCCAAGTTGACCCAAGTTGAAACCGCCTGGAACTAAGCGCTTGAAACTTAAATACGATTAACGGCTCTCAATTTTGCTTCAATGTTGCTTTCAAATTCAACTTGCACCGCTACAGCACGGTGATGCGGCTGAACAACGCCCCAACGCTGGGGTACGAGGCGTTTGTGGGCAACTACACCTCGCACCGCCTCATCAACAACAAATGGGTGAGGCCCTGAGACCAGGGGCCTACACTCGTTCCCATTTCAGCTCAACTTGAGCTCTTCGGTCCACCGTATGATCCGATTTAGCTGATGAATGTGTCCAGGAGTTGCTCGAGTTGAGCTCTAACGTGAACGAGTGTAAGCCCCTGCCTGAGACCCCATGCCCGAGGCCCCACGCCCGCTGCCAAGTTCCACCACTCTACCCCGCCACTTGGCTTGCTGGCCTGTTACTGAAGCGTACCCCTTTTCGATTATACCGGGCCTTGCTGGTGGGCAGCGGCGTACAGCGCCCCGATGACGGCCCGTGCGTCGATGCGGCTGCCTCTGGAGTGGAACGTGTCTGTTATGGTCAGCCGCATGGACCACGGCAGGGGCTTACCATCGTCAACTTTTCAGCTCAACTTGAACCATTTCTGACACAAAACACACCCTCGATACTCCCTAGTACCCCCTGACACCTCCTAAACACACCCTACACAACCCCAAATTGCACCCCCTATCCCGCAGAAAGCGCTTACGTTGAGCCGAAAATTGGACGAGTGTAAGCCCCTGGACCACGGCACCTTCTACAACACCATCGAGGCGGTCAAGATGAGGCGCCCGGCAGGGGCTTACACTCGTTCCCATTTCAGCTCAACTTGAGCTCTTCTGTCCACTGTATGACCCAACTTAACTCGTGGATGTGTCCTGGAGTTGCTCAAGTTGAGCTGTAACGTGAACGAGTGTAAGCCCCTGGCGCCCGGATGTCAACGTGCTCCGCATCACGCAGCCGGCCGTGGTAGGGCGGTGCAGGTTGAACCTATCAACCCGAGTTGAAACCGCCTGGAAGTAAGCTCTTGAAACAAAAATGTGATACTGCTTTCAACTTGTGGTTTCAAATTCAACATGCGCCGCTACACCGTGGCGGCATCCAGCGCCACGCTGGCGCAGCTTCGCGCGCAGATTGAGGAGTGGCGGGGCATGGTAGGGCGGTGCAGGTTGACCCTATCAAACCCTCCTTGAAAGCGCCTGGATCTAAGCTCTTAAAACTATAATGTGATGAACCGCTTTCGAATTTTGCTTTCAAATTCAACTTGCGCCGCTTCAGCATGGCGTACCCCGGGCTGGGGTCGCCGTCGTCCGGCTTCATCGGCATGTGGTTGATGCTGCAGGTGTGCGGCAGGGGCTTACACTCCTTCCCATTTCAATTCAACTTGAGCCGTTTCTGACACAAGATACACCCCGAACACCCCCTACTACCCCCTCATACCCCTCATACCCCCTAATACCCCCTAATACCCCCTAATACCCCCTAGTACCCCCTAATACCCCCTAATACCCCCTAATACCCCCTAATACCCCCTAATACCCCCAAATACGCCCCGACACCTCCTAAACACCCCCTGAACAATCCCCAAGTGCACCCCCTATTCCACAGAATGCGCTTAAGTTGAGCTGGAAAGTGGACGAGTGTAGGCCCCTGGTGTGCGACAGCGTGGACGTGTACGGCGTGGGGCTGTCCACATGCGCCGGCATCTCGGACACGAACTGCATCGGGGGCAACGCGTGGCACTACTGGCAGGCCGATGACTTCCACGACTCCCGCGAGTTCTCCGAGGTGGGGGGCACTGAAAAGTTCAAACCCATTTTTCTTTTTTCTACTTAACGTTCATCGAGCCCCAAGGCGCTTCACATGGTGAGCTTCACCAATCCTGTCCGCAATTTCAAGCGGACAGACCCCAGTATGTCAAGGGTTATGACGTATTGAGGGGCATCCATTGAAGCCCTTTGTGGAAGCGCCAGATTTCAGCTCTTCAGACTGACATCATAAACTGCTCTTCAGACTGACATGATAAACTGCTTACACGTTGTGTTTTGAAATGCGCCTTGCATCGGTACACGCCTTGCACCGTACACTGAGGTGCCGCACCACAGCTTCCAGCTGGAGCACGACGCCATGCGGGCGTTGGACGCCGCCGGGGTCATCACCATGCACCACCCGGCAGCAGGGGGCTTACACTCGCTCACTTCATAGCTCAACTTGAGGACCTCCGGGGCACATCGCTCACGTTATAGCTCTACATGAGCACCTTCGGGCCACATTCAAGGGTTACTTTGAGTTATGTGGGGGACAAAGTAAGATTAAGTTGAGCGGAAGGGGGCAACGTCAGCTCAAGCTGAGCGGAGAGTGTAAGCCCCTACCCGGCGGGCTTCGACTCCACGCAGGATCGCAAGAGGGTGGACGAGCTGCTCAAGGACAAGCTGCCGGAGGTGAGCCCCGGCCCCCCCCACAGCGCACCCCGTTGTCAGTCAGACGCGGGTGCCCTGCCCCGCCCCGCCCTGCCCCGCCCCGCCCTGCCGCGCCTCACTCTGTGTCACGGTTGAGGTGTATGTGCAGACCGCGTGACTTGACATCCCTGACGTGGGTGGGGCGCTGCGCACTGCCGCGGAAACCCTAAAATCATAAAACCCTAACCCTAATCAGAAAAACCTAAAACCCTGACCCTAACTCTAAACCCTAAACCGTGGGAGGCCCTGCACGGAGGTGATGGAGAACGCGGTGAAGGCGCAGGCCAACCTGAAGGGGCGGGCCGAGATGATGTGTGCCAAGGCGCTGGGGGTGGGGTGTGGGTGCCCCAAGGTGGGGCGGTGCAGGTTCACCGTATCAAACCCAAGTTGAAACCGCCTTGAACTCAGCACTTGAAACTGAAATGTGATGAACTGCTTTCAAACTTTGCTTTCAAATTCAACTTCCGGCGCCACACCAAGGTGTGCCTGAGCCCGGCGGACCGCAACATGCAGGCCAACTACCGCAACCTGGTGGGGCGGTGTAGGTTGACCCTATCAAACCCAAGTTTAAACCGCCTGGAACAAAGCGTTTGAAACTATAGCGTGATATACTGCTTTCAAGTTTTGGTTTCAAACTCAACTTGCGCCGCTACAACTTGGTGAGGAACGCTCACCGCCCGATCCCCGGATCCAAGCAGGCGCCCCCCAAGACAGCGGTGAAGACTGTGGAGGCAGGGGCTTACACTCGTCCACTTTTCAGCTCAACATAAGCGCTTTCCGTGGGATAGGGGGTGATTTTGGGAGTTGTTGAGGGGGTGTTTAGGAGTTGCCAGGGGGTGTTAATCGATTTCAAGGGTGTATTTTGTATAAAAAACGGCTCAGGTTGAGCTGAGAAGTGGACGAGTGTAAGCCCCTGTATGGAGGACACGGCGAGCTACAGCGACGAGGACGGGTCTGGGGGCGGGGGCGGTGGCGGGGCCGGGGCCGGGGTGGACGCGGGGGGAGATGCCCAAGAAAAGCGGCATTAGTAATTTAGGGCGCTAGGGGTTGCGCATTTATTTTGTGTATGGGTTATCGTACTGAGCTTTGAAATATGAAAAATATCGAGCCCCGAAGCGAGACCATCCCATCAAGTCGAGCCAAATTAGTACAATTAGGGCGCTAGGGATGACGCATTTTGCCATAGAGCACACAATCCAGACGCGCAGCTTGCGGGCTGAAGCGTCAAATGACATCATTACAATGCTGCGCTCCACCCTAGGCGATTATGCTATGTACCTGAATCGCCTTCGACACCTCGCTACGAACCTAAATCGGAACGCCGTACAACGCAACGAGCGCAGGCTACATTCGACTGCGTCCAGGTTGTAGCGGCGCAGGTTGTCATTGAAAGCAAAACTTGAAAGCAGTTTCACAAATACTAGTTTCAAGCGCTCAGCTCCAGACACTGTCAACGTGGATTGACAGGGTCAACCTGCACCGCCCTACCATGGCCGTTCACGCAGGCCAACACCTGGGAGGCTGCCCGAATACCCGTCTCCATCGCGCCCTGCATGCACGGATTGACGCCCAGATGCGTGGCCTCGCCGGCGAAAAACACGCGGTCCCCGAGCGGCGCCGCCATGATATAGCGGCGCAAGTTGAACTTGAAAGCAAAATTGAGGCAAAAGTGAAAGCGATTCATCATGATTTACTTTCAAGCGCTTTGTTCTAGGCGGTTTCAACGCGGGTTTGATAGGGTCAACCTGCACCGCCCTACCATGACCCCCCGGTTCCCCGACGCCCCCAGCGTGGGGTACGTGTACGCGCCGCCGACCAGGCGCTCCGTCGACCAGTCCGCGACATGCGATCCCGTCAGGTGTGTCCTCGACGTAGCGGCGCAAGCTGAAATTGAAAGCAAAGTTTGAAAGCGGCTCATCATATCTTAGTTTCAAGAGCATAGTTCTAGGGGCTTTCAATTTGGGTTTCATAGGGTCAACCTGCACCGCCCTACCTGGACGGCGCCGGGTCTGCCTTGGAGCCAAACATCTGGTCGAGCTGATCCATGGCCTTCCCCACAATTTCATCCTTGGACATCTTGGAGAGTTGGTCCGCCAGGTTCCCCGCCGCGAAGAACGTGACTACCTCCTTGGTGCGTGCCGCCACCTGCGGGCAGGGGCTTACACTCGTCCACTTTACTGCTCAACGTGTGCACCGTTTGTCCCATGTGTTGGGATGCTTTGCTGGTTTCAGTGATAAAAACAGCTCAGGTTGAGCAAAGACGAGTGTAAGCCCCTGCCTGCGGGTCAAACAGCCCGGCGTCGGCGGGTCCCGTTGGGGGCTCCGGCGGGTACGACAGAATCCACAGCTCCGGCAAGTAGAGCCATCCGGAATATGCCGGCATTACTTTTGGCATAATAGGCAAATTAGTCGGAATAATTGGGCATAATCCGGCATAATTCGAGCATAATTGACTGAATTTGGGGAATGAAGCATAGGACATTTGGGCAAAAACAAAAGCATATTCCGGATGGCCCTACCGGCAAGAAGCAGCCGACGCACGCCACGTCAAAGAGCCCCTCCGGCCAGAACCGCCGCTCGAATGCCACGAAAACCTTGACGGTGTTTCCAATTTTCAAGGTGTCCACCGCGCGCTGCTTGAGCTGCGGGAGGGCCGGACGGAAGCGGATGCTGCAGGGCGTGGCGGGCTGCAGCGCTGTGACGGGCGCCGCCACGATGCAGCGCTGAGCCTCTACCGTTTTCTAGCGGCGCAAGTTGAATTTGAAAGCAAAGTTTGAAAGCAGTCCATCAAATCCCAGTGTCAAGCGCTGAGGTCCAGGCGCTTTCAACGTGGGCTTGATAGAGTCAACCTGCACCGCCCAACCGTGTCGCCGCCCGCGCCGCGCACCGTCACGCCTGCCCCCCCCCCCTCCCCTCCCGAGTGGTCCACCACCTCGACCTGCCAGTTGAGCCGCACGTCCAGCCCTCTCGCCAGGGGCTTACACTCGTTCACGTTAGAGCTCAACTTGAGCAATTCCAGGTCACATTCATGGGTTAAGCTGGGTTACACGGTGGACAGCAGAGCTCAAGTTAAGCTGAAATCAGAATGAGGATAAGCCCCTGCCCCGCGCCAGCGCCTCTGCCACGTGCCGCAGCGACCGGTCGAGCACCAGGTACTTCTCGCCGTACACCCAGTGCCAGGGGCTTACACTCGTCCACTTTTCAGCTCAAGAGCAGCGCGTTACGTGGGATAGGGGATGCGTCTAGGGGTCACCTAGATGGTGACTACGGGGTGTGAGGGGGTATTTGGGGGCGTTTTCGGGGTGAGAAACGGCTCAAGTTGAGCTGAAAGGTGACGAGTCAAAGCCCCTGCCCAGTGCGTCTGCTCCACGATGGACTCGTGCATGCCCGCCAGTACGGCCCACACACAACAACTATGAGCAAATAGTCAGGACGCTGTGGCAGGGCCCGGTACACTATGAGCAAAGTCAGAACCGTGCTGGGCCCGGTGCACTATGAGTAAATAGTCAGGACCGTGCGGGCCCGGTATACCATGAGTAACAGCAAAGCCCGGTCAGGTCAGGAAACACCCGGCGTTCTGCCTGCGCCCGCGCCAGCGCGGCGCCCACGCGGCACGCTACCGTATTGGCACCCAGCCGCAACCCCCGGGAGGCAGGCAGGCAGGGGGGGGGTGTCGTTCCCTTACCCATGACGCTCAGCGAGCACCCGAAGTCGTTGGCGTAGATGGTCTCCGCCAGCGCGATAACTCGCTCCGAGGCGCCGACGATCAGGGGCGTACAATCGTCCACTTTTCAGCTCAACCTGAGCCGTTTCTGACACAGATACACCAGTGAACACCCCCATCATACCCCTTGCGCCTCCTGACCACCCCCTGAACAACCCCTAGATGCAACCCCTATCCCAACAGGAGGTGCTTACGTTGAGCCGGAAAGTGGACGAGTGCAAGCCCCTGCCGACAATATCGCGGAGCCACTCCAGTGCGGTCACATCGCGCTCGCGCGGCACCCCGGGGAGCTCCTCGAACAGCCGGTGCACCTCCACCTCGGGGCTTACACTCATTCACGTTAGAGCTCAACTTCAGCAACTCCAGGACACATTCATGAGTTAAGTTGGGTTATACGGTTGACGGAAGAGCACAAGTTGAGCTGAAACGCGAACGAGTGTAAGCCCCTGCCTCCACCACATCCGGGTCGGTCGCGTCCGCCGTCTCCGCGTCCACCAGCGTGCGGCTCTCGCCGAAGTAGTACCGGTCGGGCCATTCGAACTCGCGGCACGTCCACCCCTCAGCGTCGATCAACTCCTTCAGGCAGGGGCTTACACTCATCCACTTTTCAGCTCAACTTGAGCGCTTTGTATGGGATACGAGTGCACTCTTTAAATAATGTTCCGTACCTAGCTTGGAACCTGGGATCTAGAAGTGTTTTGGGAGCGTACCTACGCTGAAATCGCCCAAAATTGATCAAAACCGCCCAACATCGCCGAACATCCCACCGTCGAGCGGTTGGAACCTCCGGGACAACTGTGGTGCGTACCTGACTCGGAACATTATTTAAAGAGCCCACTCGTATGGGGTGCGCGTATGGGTTGCGTAGCCCGTGTTAAGGGGGTGTTAGGGGGTGTTTAGGGTGTGTAAGGTTGTTTCTTGTGACAGGCACGGCTCAAGTTTGGGTAAGAAGTTGACGAGTGTAAGCCCCTGCCTTCAGGATGCTGTTCTCATCCCCATGGATGAACTCCGGGCCCAGCTGCACCGGCCACGGCGCCAGCCCCTCCAACTGCGCGCAACCGTACGAAGGGGTCCAGGCCCTTTTAAAAGTGGGTCTCGCGCCGTGCCCACGCGACGAAGCCAAAACGATAAACGCCGGCGCTCGGGTGCCCGCCCGTCAATCGTCGAGCGGCGCGCGCGGGTGGAAAGCTGTGGCGATGGCGTGATGTCGCCCCCCTGGAGGAGGCGCGGGTGGAGGCGGGGAGTGGGGGGTGCGGGTGGGAGCTGTGACGCTGCCGCCCCTGGTGAGCTGCTCGGCGCTGTACGCGCGGGCGGCGGCGGTTGGAATGTGTATTGTGGAAGCGGCTAGCGGCGGCGAGTGCACGCACCTGGGACACGCGGCCGCCGACGTGGTCCCCACCCTCCAGCACCACCACTGCGCCGCACGACGAGCGGAGGGAAGGGGATGTCGCGTCAGTCGGGGCAAAGCGTGCATGGCGTCGGCTGACGTCTGCGAAGACGCTGTCCACGGCCCACGGTCAGACGCGCCAACGGGTGGGGCGCTGCCCGCGAGTATACACAAGCACGAGCAGCTGTTGCGCGGCGGCAGTGACGGCGACGGCGGCGGGGTGGCGTTGGCGGCGGTCGTGAACGTGATGAGTCGGCAAAAACATGTTCCACGGACGCACCTGAGACGCCCTGGTCGGTGAGGCGGCGGGCAGCCTGCAGGCCCGCGAGCCCCGCGCCGATGACCACGCACCCCACGGGCGCCATCGTCGCCGCTCACACCGCCTCACACCGCCCTGTCGTGTTGTGTGTGTGTGTTACCTGCTTCGCGCCCCGGTCCCGCGCACATCAATGCGGTGCCGTCTTGTCTTGGCGCGTGGCGCGGGGGACTCCCCAAGCGTATGCGTGTTCACTATAAAGACACATCGCTCCGCGCTACGCTGAGGAGCTCGCGCCGCGTTGAGTCCCAGCGGGGCGGCGGCGGGTAGCCGTTCAAACGAACGCCTAAGATGGGCATTCAACACAGGTGCGGGCTGACGCCCTCTCCCTCTCACTGCAATCGTCACACCACCACACCACGGACTCCCCACTGCGGTGGGCACCCACCCGCCTGCTGCCAGACACATCGACGATCGACAAACGCCCCCCGCTGCGTGTGACCGCACAACACGATCGCGACGATGGGACCCCGGCTACGGTGAACGGAACTGGGTCGTGCTCAAAGCAGCCGCGGGCCGCGCCGCCGCCGCGCCGCGTGTGCCGCTCGTCGCCGGCGCTGACACTCTGAACCCCCCGTTCACCTCGCCTCCCCACACGTCCCGTGGCCTCCACACAGGATCGTGCAGTGCTGCGCAGGTGGGTCGCGGATAGCTACGACGTTCACTCCCAATACTGCCAGGCCCACTGCCCGCCACATCATCGACACACGCTTTCCAACCCTCGTCTCTCGAGTTTAACGGCACCCCATCCTATGATGTGGCGAGCCATATCCGGCAGGCCCTACATTGAGGGATGGAGGTGCTAGGCGACCTCTTCATCCGCGTCACCGGGCCCTGCTACGTGGGCATGGGCAGGGGCTTACACTCGTCCACTCTTCAGCTCAACTTAAGCGCCTTCTGTTTAACAGGGGGTGCAGTTAGGGGTAGGGGTTGTTTGGGGGGTGTTTAGGGGGTGGTAAGGGGTGTTTAGGGTGTGCTTTTGTGTCAGACACGGCTCAAGTTGAGCTGAGTAGTGGACGAGTGTAAGCCCCTGGGCATGGGCGTAACACTGATCAGCAGCGTCGCCTTCTTGCTCTTCACCGTGATCCTCCCGCTCACGCAGAACTTCCGCACCGCGACCGGCGCGTGCTCCCTGGCATTCACTGTGTGGCTGGTCTTCAACATACTCTTCAACTACCTGATGTCGATTCGGACCAGCCCTGGGTGAGGCCCGGGCGGGTGCTGCCGTGTTGATGTTGGTGCCATGTCCATCACATACAGCACCCCATTCTGACGTGGGTGCCCCCCCCACCCCGCGGCCGGCCAGCAGACAACGCTCCGCCGCGCCCTGGGTCCCGGTCCTACCCGCGGCCAGGGTCTTACACTCGCTCACTTCACAGCTCAACTTGAGGACCTTCGGGAACGCATTGCTCATGCTAGAGCACAACTTGAGCACCTGAGTGACACATCCATGGATTAATTCGGGTTATACGGGGGACAAAGTGAGCTTAAGTTAAGCGGAAAGGGGCGAAGTAAGCTCAAGTTGAGCAGAAATGGGAACGAATGTAAGCCCCTGCCCGCGGCTCTCCCAACGACCACCAACTCTTGATCGCCGAGGCGGGCGCCAGCATCAGGCGCTGGTGCAAGCGGTGCCGCTGCCCCAAGCCCGAGCTGGCGCACCACTGCCGCGTGTGCAAACGCTGCGTGCTCAAGATGGACCACCACTGCCCGTGGATCAATAACTGCGTGGTAGGGCCGTGCAGGTTGACCCTGGTCTAGTGCCTGTTCTGTGGGCTAGTAACTTTTAGTAACCTGGAGTTTGGTGATATGGCGACAAGTCAAATGACTTTTGGTGAAAATCACCAAACGCCTATCTATTACAGGTAGTACAAGATAGTATATATAGTACGCTTTACAGACTAGGCACTATACCCGTGTTGACAGCGCTTGGTCCCAACGCTTGAAGCAAAAACATGATGAACCGCTTGCAAACTTTTCTTGCAAATTCAAGTTGCAGCGCTACGGCGCGGGGCACGCCAACTACCGGTACTTCTTCAACTTCCTAGCGTGGCTCTGGCTAGGTAGGGCGGTGCAAGTTGACCCCATCAAACCCACGTTGAAAACGCCTGGAACCAAGCGCTTGAAACAAAACATGAGGAACTGCTTTCAAATTACGGTTTCAAATTCAACTTGCGCCGCTACAGCTGGGGTGCCTATTCACCGTCGGCATGTCGTGGCGCACAGTGCTGCGGAGTGGGGGGCTGGGAGGGGAGGGAGAGGGGGGCGGGGGCGGGGGCGGGGGAGGGGGCGGGTTTGACGCAGATGGGGCCCCCGGCGGCGGGGGGGAGGGCGTCGTTACGCATCTGTCGGAGGCAGGGGCTTAGACTCGTCCACTTTTCGGCTCAACGTAAGCACTTTCTGTGGGACAGGGGTTGCATTCGGGGGTTGCTTAAGGGGTATATGGGAGGTGTTGGGGGGTTATCAGGGGGTATTGTGTGTCAGAATCGGCACAGGTTGAGCTGCAACGTGGACGAGTGTAAGCCCCTGGTCCGAGGGCCAGCGCGGCGCTGCGCTCTTCTCGTGCGTGCTGGCGATGTCCATCTTCCTCGCCTTGGTAGGGCGGTGCAGGTTGACCCTATCAACCCCACTTTGCGGGCGCCTGGAACTGAGCGCCTGAAACTAAAATGTTATCTGAACCGCTTTCAAACTTTGCTTTCAATTTCAACTTGCGCCGCTACACCTTGTGCGTGCTATGGTTCTGGCACGTCTACCTCGTGCTCACGGCAGGGGCTTACACTCGTCCACTTTCCAGCTCAACCTGAGCCGTTTCTGACACAAAATACACCCTGAACACCCCCAAATACCCCCTACCGCCTCCTGAACAACCTCAAGCAACCCATAAGTACACGCTGTATCCCACAAACCCCCTATCCCACAGAAAGCGCTTACGTTGAGCTGAAATGTGAACGAGTGTAAGCCGCTTGCTGACGGCTCAGACGACAATCGACTACTACAACCACCGCGAGCGGCGCGTGGAGGCGGCGAAGCGGGGCGAGACGTATCGGAACCCGTTCGACCTCGGGGCGGTGCGGAACTGGCAGGAGGCAGGGGCTTACACTCGTTCACTTTTCGGCTCAACTTAAGCGCATTCTGGGGGATAGGGGTGCAGTTAGGGGTTGTTTAGGGGGTGTTTAGGAGGTATCACGGAGAATTAAGGAGCACCAGGGGGTGTTTAGGGTGCATTTCGTGTCAGAAACGGCTCAGGTAGAGCTGGGAAGTGGACGAGTGTAAGCCCCTGTCATGAGGTGTTTGACGAGACGGGGCGGTACTGGTGGGTCATGTGGGCCATGCCGCGCCTCGCGCCTCACAGGCAGGGGCCTACACTCGTCCAATTGTCAACTCAACCTGAGCTGTTTCTGATACGAAATACACCCTCAACACCCCCTAATGCCCCGTAACACCTCCTAAACACCCCCTTAACAACCCCTCAATGCACCCCCTATCCCACAGAAAGTACTTACGGACAGCGGAAAAGTGGACGAATGTAAGCCCCTGCTCACAGGGGGACCGGCGTGTATTTCCCAGACATGTCGGGATCAGATCGTGGGGAGTGACGGTGACGGTGACGGTGACGGTGGCGGTGACGGTGGCGGTGAGGCTTTAGGTTATAGTGTTTGGGGTCTTGGTTATAGGGTTTAAACCCTACACCCTGAACTCTACGGCGACGGTGACTGTGGCGGTGGTGACCGTCGGCGGCGACGATAGATGGGCGGGTGATAAACTTTGAAATAGATTAGATTACTCTTCAAACGTGTCTCAAGCCAGCAGCGGAGGGGGGGGGGCGTGAAGACATATTCGCTACGTCGATGATGATCGAAGATGGCAGCGGGCGGGCTCGAAGGGCTGGTGACAACTTCGGAATCTCATCGCAGCGCACTGCATACTTTCGAGACCGTGACCGGCAATTTACGTTGACTAGGTGTGTGACGGAAATGCGGGGATCCACACATCTGTATGTGGGTCTTGAAGGTTGACCGCATCGCCTCTCGGGCAGCTACGAGTGCACTCTTTAGTTCAATGTGCCGGGCCCGGTACGCACCCTAGTTGTTCTGGAGGTTCCGGGCTCTGAACGAGTCGAATTTCGGCGGTTTTTATTTCAATTTTTAGCGTAGGCCAGCTTCCAAAACACAACTAATTTCCAGGTTCCTGAGTTGCTCTGGAACATTATTTAAAGAGTGCACTCGTATCAGCTGCCCATGCCTCTTCGTGCCAGGACAAAGCTTGCGTAGCATCCACGAGGCGAGATGGGACCCTGTGATCGTGGCTTCAGACAATCGTTTCCCAAAATTGTGTCACCGTGCCCTGTGGATCGTCAGGGCGAGTTTGTCTGTCTCCACTCAATTATACATGATACCAGGGGTGATTACCCCTGATAACAAATCTAACTATAGCCCTAGCAGCGCGCTACAGTACTGATCAGGCGCGCTCTAGACGTCAGACTCGGCACTGACGCTCCTGGGCGCTTGTGGGTTTAGGGTTTAGGGTTTAGCTTGTTCCCGCGTCAATCTACTAGCTCCGCGTGAGAACGGCCGCTACGTGCTCCCGCATGGCCTCCTCCGTCACCTCGTCCACGTCCGTGGCCTGTAGCTCCAGCGTGATCCCGTCCAGCTTCGTCTTGAAGAAGTCCTTGGTGGACGCGTACAGCATCTTCTTCTTCAGCTGCGCGCCGTCCGGTGACCAGGGGCTTGCACTCGTTCACTTCTCAGCTCAACTTGAGCGCTTTTCATGGGATATGGGGTGCGCGTAGGGATTGTGTAGCCCGTGTTAAGCGGGTGCTGGGGGATGTTTAGGGTGTGTAGGGTGTTTTTGTGTGTCAGACACGGCTCAAGTTGAACTGAAAAGTGAACGAGTGTAAGCTCCTGCCGGGGACCACATGACGAACACCAGCTTGTTGAAGACGCAGTCGTCAGCGTTGCGGTACTGAAAGTCGTACACCAGGGGCTGACACTCGTCCACTTCTCAGCTCAACTTGAGCCGTTTCTGACACACAAGCACACCCTTGACATCCCCTACCACCCCCTGATACCGGCAAACATCCCCTACACACTGCCTCCATGCCCCCCCTATACCCACAGAAAGCGCTTAACTTGAGCTGCAAAGTGAACGAGTGTAAGCCCCTGCCGTACACGGCGAAGCGGCAGTCCGCGGGCGGCAGCGCGTCCAAGAAGTCGTCGTACGTGTCCGCCGCACCCGCCAGGCGCTCCAGCGTCACCAGCCCGTGCCCCTCCGACACCGCGAAGACTGCGAACGACACGGCGCGCTTCTTCTTCAGATCCGCGAACGCCGCCAAGCAGGGGCTTACACTCTTTCCCATTTCCGCTCAATTTGAGCTCACCTTGCCCTTTCCCGCTCAGATTAGGCTGACTTTGTCCCCCATACAACTCAAACTAACCCGTGGATGTGTTCCGAGGTGCTCAAGTTGAGCTGTGACGTGAGCGATGTGTCCCAGAGGTCCTCAAGTTGGGCCTTGAAGTGAGCGAGTGTGAGCCCCTGCCACCAAGCACTCGTCCGCCACCCCGATGCCGCTCATCCCGGTTCCGCCGCCCGTGCGCGTGGTGGTGACCGGGCAGGAGGAGTCCGTGGCGTCCGCGGCACCCGCGCGCGGCGTCGGCGTCGCAACCGGCACCGGCGGCGAGGGGGGTCGCGCCGGCGCCGCTCCTGGTTCGCCGCCGACGGAACCGGGCGGTGGCGCGGGAACGGGCAAGGGTACCGGCGCGGTTGCTGGGGCGGGGGCGGGGACACGGAGGTGGTGGTCGGCCCCCGGATGTAGCGGCGCAAGTTGAGCTTGACAGCAGAATGTGAAACCGGTATGTCACACATTACTTTCAAGGGATAAGTTCCGCTTCAACTTGGGTTTGAAAGGGTCAACCTGCACCGCCTCACCCGGAGCCGGCGGCGGAGTCTGGGCCTCGCCGCCACTCCGCCGCGGACTCCCCTCCTCCTGGCTCGCACTGGCGACAACGCCTACCCCGCCATAATCACCAGCACTCCGAGCACCATTCGCCGCCGCCACTGCGCCTTGTCCTCCCTCCAGGGGCTTATACTCGTCCACTTTTCATCTCAACCTGAGCCGTTTCTGACACAAAACACACCCTGAACATCCCCTGGTACTCCTTAATACCCCCTGACACCTCCTAAACACCCCCTAAACAACCCCTACATGCACCCCTATTCCACAGAATGTACTTAAGTTGAGCCGAAAAGTGCAGGAGTGTAAGCCCCTGCCTTCCACGCGCGGGTCCGGCAGGCGCGCCGCGCCAGCCGCCAACGCGGCGAGGAACGAGGCCCGTACCGCCGCCATGTCCTCCGCCTGGAGGATGCCCGCCTCGACCCAGGGCCGTACATCGTGCCCGTTCACCTTAAGCGACTTCGCGAGGTTTAAGTTGAGAGCGAACTTCCACAGAGCGCTAGAGCTATGCTGTTTGATGGCGGGGCGACCCTGCGCCAGCGCCAGCATAGGGACAACGGGGCGAGGCAGAGTGATAACTGGCAGAAATTCGCATCTGGCAGAAATTCGTAATTTCCAGTATAGGTAGTTGCAGGTGCATGACCTGAAGTGGAGTTGAGGACGGATGGGGGGAAGGAGGAGGAGAAAGCGGGAGAGGAGGAGGAGGAGCAGCACAAGGAGGAGAAGCAGACGGAGGAGGAGGAGGAGGAGGAAAGGGGATGAGTGTGAGGCCTGCCTCAAACCCCGCGCGCACCTGTTGCACCTGGTGGCCGTGGGGGGAGAGGGTGCCGAGGCGAGTATTTTTTGTAAAAAAACGAAGAGGGATGGTCGTGGTCAAGTGGTGAGAACGGGAGATGCGGGGCGAAGGAGAGGGAGACGCATACATGTAAGCAGAGACGCCCGGGCCGGCCGAGCTCACAGACACGGTTCACGCTGCGCCTGTAACGGGGCGAATGGCCGAGGCCTCGCACGGAGCAGGCAGCGCCGAACCCACGAGCGATTGTGCTGGGGAATTTATAATATGCATATTACCTTTACGAACCAAGTCTGGGCGCGAGCGAAGTCGGGCGGCTCCAGCAGCCCGGCGTCCAGCGCCGCCTTCACCTGAGCGAGTGCCTCCATCGTCCGCCGCGGGTCGTGTGTCACGTGTACAGCGTGTCTGTGTGGGAGGGAGGGTGTAGCAAAAAGATGTTTTAAAAAGTGAATAATGTCCATATCGGTGCGCAGATCCGATGGGGGGTCAGATCTGACGCGATGATGCTGCTGGTGCGCAGCGCGGTCGCCGGCCCGCTTTTATTGTCATTTTTTTGGTATCATAGAGACATACGAAGGTACGATAGTCTCTACGAGGCAGTGTCAGCCAATAGAATCCAACCTTACTTACGGTCACCTGCCCACGCCGTGGATTGATGGATCGGAGTCTCGCTTTGAAAACACGATA
>Ga0307489_10001354_pt1 | contig 16082 bp, 11 predicted proteins | sample SB12metaG_FD_202247 | JGI IMG/M metagenome (GOLD analysis project Ga0307489, IMG submission 202247) | Sea-ice brine microbial communities from Beaufort Sea near Barrow, Alaska, United States - SB 1.2 | ecosystem: Environmental > Aquatic > Marine > Coastal | place: USA: Alaska | collected... | reverse complement strand
TTTATAAACTATTTAAAACAATATTTTTTAAAAAATATCATTTTAAAATTAGAAACTCGGAAAATCTTTGTCATTTTTTCCATCAAACAAAATTTTTTAATCCAAACTTTTTTTTTATAAAAAAGTACACAAAAGCACTTAAACTACTTTTTATCACTTGTTTAATTAAAAAAATCCAAAAGGATTTGGCAGATTATAAATTTATTGAATATTCAAAAAAAATGTTAAACAGTAAAGGTAAAAAGAAAATTTTTTGGGTTTTAAATTTTAAGAATGGTAATTTATCAAATATGTTAAAGGTTGCAGCAATTTTCGGTTTTGGTTGTATAAATTTTTCAACTCGTAATAGTACTTTTTTAAGTCAGAATTTAAAGTTGTTTAACAAAATTTCTTTCTGGACTAAATTTATCACAGGAGCATCGATAGGAGCTATTTTTCGGGGCGATAGAATTTTTTACAATAATTTTTTTGACAGCTTAAAAAAAAGAACTGTATCTGATTTCTTAAAGGCAGGGATTTTGATTGATTTTTGTTTCAGTAAAAGATTTACAGTCGATTTCGAAAAAGTTTTTATAAATAAAATGCAACTTTTGGCAAAAGGAAAGATAGATCCTATATTAAGATATAGCACTTGTATCGGGCTTTCTTTTATCGGAAGAAATCGTATGAATTCAACCAAAAAAAGTTTTTTATTAAAGTTTATTAAAAATTTTATATCATTAGACATGATAAGTGCTTCTGGTTCTGCACTTGCCATCGGAATTTTATTTTTGGGTTCCAATTCAAGATATCTTTTGGAAGTTATAATATCTTTAATACAAGAAACAGAATATGCAAAAATTGGAAAAATTCTTGTTTTTTCTTTAGCTTTTATTTTTTTAAAAACCAAGGATGAATCGAACCTAGTATTTCAAACTTTAATTAGGGAAAGAAACCCACAAATTAGAGAAGGTGCCGTTTACATTTATTCCTTGGCTTTTTTGGGTTCTGGAGATTTTCAAGCTACTAATAAAATTCTTGAAATTTTGTCTTTAGATCCCGACGAAAATGTAAAAAAAGCAGCAATAATAAGTATCGGATTTATTTTTATGTGTGATTTTGAAAATATAAAATCAATTTTTTACTTAGCCATTAACCATTACAATCCCTTCGTCAGATATGGATTATGTTTTGCTATTATGCTTTCGGTAATAAAAGGTATTTATATTCAAGAGGCCAATATTTTTTTGAAAAAATTATGCAATGATCCGGTTGATTTTGTCCGTCAAGGAGCATATATATCCATGGGGTTCATTTTTTCGAACGTATATCATAAAAAAAAAAAAAAGGAGATTTTAAAAAATTTTGAAAAAATTTTGAAAGACGAAAAAGAATCACCCTTAATAAAATTTGGTATAATGATAGGTTATGGTATTCTTGAATCAAATAAAAATTATTCTTTCGCTGAACTCGAAGGAAATGTAAATTCTTCAAGGTTTTTAATTGGCCTTTTTAATTTTATAAATTATTGGGGTTGGATACCTAATATTTATTTTTATTATTTAACAGTTTAGATAGCAACGGTGGCCGAGAGGTTAAGGCGCTAGCCTGCTAAGTTAGTGGGTTATACCCGCGCGAGTTCGAATCTCGTCCGTTGCGCTTTTATTTTTAAAACAGATGGTATTCATAACTAACTCAAATCAATTTTATTTTTTTAACCAATTGAATATTTTTTCTAAGAAAAGCGAATTTTTCTGTATAAAAAAAAGCAATTTTTTTAAATTCAAAAGGATAAATAAAAAAATCAACATTTGTGGGTGCGCGGGAAATTTAAAAGATGTTAAAGGTCATAAAACATTTAAAAATGGACTTCTAACTAGAAATCACTTTTCAAGGGGAAATTTTCTTAAAGTTTTGACAGTTTTATTTTCTTTTATTGGATTATTCGAAACAAGTTATCTTTCTTTTTCAAAACTAAATGATTCTACTATATTGTGTTCGACCCAAACATGTTCATTTATTTTAAATTCTACGTTTTCTGAAATTTTTAGCGTACCTTTGGTTTTTTTTGGTTTTTTTTTTTATTTTGGAATTTTCACTCTAGTTTTGTTAAATATTTTTATACAAGATATTTCAAAAATAAATACATATATACAAGTAACCTTTTTTTATATTTCTTGTTGTTTAGGTAATTTTAGTTTATTTTTCGTTTTTTTATTGGAAAAAACGCTTGAAAGCTCTTGCCAGTGGTGCTTATTGTCGATTTTCTTATCGGGGATAATATATTTTTTTCAACTTTTGATAATTTCTGGAAGATTTATATGTGATCTAAATTTTTTTTCAAAAATTTTTTTCTTTTTTAATTTTACCATCTTTTCAATATATTGTTTTAATGTGATTGAAATTTCATTTCTGGCTTCATAAATAAGTTGGTGCTAACCTGTCTTTTTATTTATATGTCTGTCTCTGAAAAAGTTCTTAATTTTAATTTTAGAAAATATTTAAAGGCAAAGACTCGACAGAAAAAAAATCGAAATATTCTTCTAAATAAAGATTTGTTTAAAATAAGGAAAAAAAGAAATTTTTTAAACATTTGTTTAAAAATTACCCTAGAAGAATTATCTGTTATTCAAAAAGAAGCATCTTTTATAGGAGAAATTATTCAGATGACTAATAATGAAAAAGTTTTGATTAAGATTTCTGATGTAGAAAAAATTTTGGTAGATTTCTCAATAAAAATTAAAAAATCTGAGCTTAAAACTGGAGCCAGAGTAGGTTTAAAAAGTGAAACGTATACTATATTCAAAATACTTTCTTCAAAAATTGACCCGTTGATATCTCTCATGAAAGTCGATAATATCCCGCTTTCCACGTACAAAGTAATAGGAGGATTAGAAAAACAAATCGAAAAGATTCGAGAAATTATTGAATTGCCGATTAAATTTCCTGAAATATTTCAATCATTAGGTGTGTCCCAGCCCAAAGGCGTCTTGTTACATGGACCACCTGGAACTGGAAAAACTTTATTAGCGAGAGCCGTAGCAAACCAGTCTGGTTGTACTTTTATTAGAGTAAGTGGTTCTGAATTAGTCCAAAAATATATTGGGGAGGGAAGTAGAATGGTAAGAGAGGTTTTTTTAATGGCAAAAAACCATGCTCCTAGTATAATTTTTATGGATGAAGTTGATTCAATAGGCTCTAGTAGAAATCAAAATACTAGTTCTGGAGGAGATTCGGAAGTCCAAAGAACAATGTTAGAACTTCTTAATCAATTGGATGGGTTTGATACACAAGAAAACATAAAAATTCTCATGGCTACTAATCGACTTGATGTACTTGATTCTTCTTTGATAAGGCCAGGCCGAATTGATCGTAAAATTAAAATTCCAAATCCAAATACAGAAGGGCGGATAATGATTCTTAAAATTCATCTAAAAAATATTAGAATTGAACCGGGAATAGACCTATGGGAAGTTTCGAAGAAAATAGAAGGATGTAGTGGAGCTGAAATAAAAGCAATATGCATGGAATCTGGAATGTCTGCGGTTCGGCATTTTCGAGGAATGGTGAATTTTAGAGACATTCAAAAAGCAATTTTTAAAATCACTAAAAAGAAAATTGCCGATTTTCAAACAACAAGGAAACTTTTTGACTACGATATTTGATACGAGATATAGGTAGCATGTAATATGTAAATAACTTTTTCAAAGCTTTTAATCATTATCTTCTTCTTAAACATGTTAGATATCTTTTGGTCAAGCGGATCATTAAAATTCGAATAAAAATTGAAAACTTGAAAATAGTGTTCCTACCTGGTGCACCGCGTTCTATAAATTTTTTATTATACCGATATAAAATTTTCCTGAAGAATAGATCTTTGGGTGATTTGTATGGGGGATAAAATAATAGGCAGTTTTGAAGAATAAATTAGTGGTAAATTTATTTCTATTATATTTAAGTTGAATAAAAAAATTGGATTTTTTTTGGTAGCCAATTTTATAAAAAAAATTTTTTTATTTATATTCGTTCGTAGGAAAAATATCCCACCGTAAAACTAAATTTTCGAATAAATTTGTAAAAAACTTTCTATTATCGGCCTTTCACATCATTGAAAAATATCCTGAATAGAAAATTAATCTCTATTGTTCATATCCTTTTCATTATTTTTTTCATCGAACAACAAAGAAAAACTACTCTTAAAGGGTCGTTGGCTACTTTATTATTTTTTAGGAAAAAAGGAAAGTCGTGTGTCACAAGTTTTTTCGATTGTCCTGGACATCCTGAATTTTTTGATCAAACAATTAATTCATTGAGTTTATCAGACGGATCTATTGTTATCGTCGATATTGCAGAAGGAGTTCTGCTTCGAACGAAACTAGGACTAAGAACTTCAATTTTAGCTAGCTTTCCCGTTATTCTAGTGGTGAACGCCCTAGATAGAATGGTGATTGAGTACAATTCCTCTCCTAGAGAAATTTTCATAAAAATTGTGCAAATAATAGATGATCTTAACTTTATCCTTGGATAATGTTTGCTTAAAATTGAATCAAAAAAAAAAATTTTTTGTTTTTTAACACAATAACAAATAATATATGTTTAATTAAAAAAATATAAAAATGGTAACTAAAAAATGCCTCTATTTTATGAATGTTTATAATATTTTAAAACAGAGTCTTTACCGGAAAATTTCATTCATTTCTGAAAACGAAAAAATATACAAAAAAAGCTTAGGTGATTTTAAGAAATTTATTTTAATAAAAAAATTTAAGTTTGTCTTTTTTAAAATATCAAATGATTTTTGAAATATATTGACTTTCAAAATAAATTCTAAAATTTCGTAGAATTTTTTGCTTTTAAACTTTTTCACGTAAGAAAGTTGTAAAAAACAAAGATCTGGACATGTATTTTGCTTAATAGTTTTAATCAAATTATTTCTGTTTCTTTTTTTTAATGATTTTATAAAAATTCTCTCATTGGAAATATTTTCACCATTGGTACATTGTCTATAGTATTCTCCTTTTTTCTGATCAAAAAATTGAAACCTGGTATTTAAATTATTATTTCGAATTTTACAATTTTCTGATTTAAAAGAAGAATTACAATCGAAATTTTTTAATTTTTTTAAAATTTTCTCTTTCTGCTTTATATAAAAATAATTTTTTATTAAGAAAAAATATTTTTTTTTTGTAAAAATTAATTTATACCCCGGATTTCTGGATTTCTTGTATTTAGAGATTTTTGCTACAATTTTATAGCCTCTTAAATAAAAATTGTTTAAGTAAAATTCGAAAATAAATGCTTCAAATGGGCGTTTAAATTTTAAGATCAAATAATTTTTTTTAATTTTATTTTCCTGAAAATATGAAATAAAAAAAGAAATTATTTTACCGAAAATTTCCGAAAATTTTTTCAGAAAAGAAATTAAATTTTTAGGAAATTTATAAAAAATTATTAATTTGCGATTTTCAATTTTAAGTTTAAATTTAAAATAAACAAAAACTGAACATATACTTTAAATCTCGAAAGGTAATCAATGGATAATAGTTCTTTAGATAAAAAAAAGGAAAATACCCCGTATCAAAAATATATGAAAGAGAATGTTCATAAATTTAAAAAAAAGCACCAAAATTTAACTCATAAAGAAATTTTTAAGATTTGTGCATTAAGTTGGAAAGATGCGATTGAAAACCCAAAAAATCAGAAATAAAAAAAAATTTTACAATCTATTTACCTAATTAACATAATTAATAAATAAATAATAATTTTTAGGTTTAACTAAAATTAGATACTCGCATTAAATCTCGAACCAAACACATGATATTAAAAAATTCTGAATTAGATTTTTTAATGTATTTCTACCTTATCGAATGTGGATATATACACACAGCTTTCACATTTAATTTTGAAGCTAATCTGAACTTTTTAAAAAACAAATCTAAAAATGCCCCCCCGGGTTTATTAATCTCTCTTGTTCAAAGAGGGATTCTTTATGCTCAAATCGAATCTGATTTTTTAACAGTAAAGTCAAAAAATTTTAGGTCTCCTATCGAAAACTTTTTTTTTCAAAAAAGAGAGCCTTCAGAAAAAAAATTTTATTGTTTTAAAAATTTCCAAAATCCTAAAAAAGAATTTAGATTAATTAAAAAAAATAATTTTTTTATACAATGTCTCGTATGGCACTCTAGAATATTAGGTTTCTTTTGGGCGACAAATGATTCTCCTATTTTTTTTATTTATTGGATTAAATCTAAAACTTCAATCAACTACATCACAAAGTATTTCTTATGTTTCCGGCAAAATAATCAATCTTTTTTAAAAAAAAATATTTCAGCTTTAGATATGAATCTTATTGGGACCCTAATTGCAATTGGATCATTTGTTGGGCAATTTCAAATTTGGTCTGATTCGGGGAAGCTCTTGTATGAAAAAAATTTAATAGTTGGCCCTGTAGTATCGATCCAATGGTCTGAAAAATCAGATATTATAATTTTAGGATGTCTTTGGGGAAAGTTGTTAATATTTTCACTCTGGAACATGGATGTTTTATTTATAATTTCTCCATTTAAAGATTTTTTGGGAGGAACTTTATTGTTGAATAACCAAAAGGTTTCAACCTTTTCTGAAAAAAAAGAAATTCTTTTGTTAAATATCAAAAAAAAACAACATTTTTCTTCAAGATCCAACTTTTGTAAATTAAACCAACTTGCATTTTGTTCTCGAGAAAATTTTTTAGCATCTTGCGGTGAAGATAGAAAAATTTTTATTTGGATTTTAAAAAAATGTTTTAAATTGCTAAAAATTATGGATGGTCATAAAAAAGAGATAGTATCTATGCAATGGAAACCTTATTTCTTCAATAAAAAAGAAAATATTTTTTTCTTAGTGAGCGCATCGTTAGATTTTTCATTTAAGGTTTGGCAATTAAATAAAGAAAAACCAATGTTGACATTTTTTAAAAACTCCCCAATTGTTTCTGTGATATGGGACTTTTGTGGGAAAAATTTTTTGGCTGGTATGATAGGTAGGATATCAAAAATTAATCAGAAAAATTTAAAATACAAAGCTGAAATAATTTTAGGCGACGGAGGAATCTTTAATATGTACACACATTCAATGTTAAAAATTTTTTCCGGTTTTTGCAATAATTTGGTATTTTATTTCTAAACATAAACAATAATATTTAAAAAATATTTAATAATATTTTAATAATATTTTAATAATATTTTAATAATATTTTAATAATATGAGTAATATAATATCCAAAGGAAGAAAATTTATAGCGGACGGAGTTTTTTTTTCCGAACTAAATGAACTTTTATTTAGAGAATTATCAAAAGATGGGTATTCGAAAGTTGAATTAAGGAGAAAACCTTCTAAACTCGAAATAATCATTAATACAACAAATACCCAAGCAATCATCGGTTTTAAAGGTAGAAGAATAAGGGAGATTTCAAAATTAATAGAAAAAAGGTTTAATTTTGCGAATAATCAGATCGATGTTTTCGTGGAAAAAATTTTAAATAGGGGTTTATGTGTTCATTCTCAAGCGGAATCATTAAGATATAAATTACTCAAAGGACTAGCTATTAGAAGAGCTTGTTATAGTATAGTTCGTTCCACCATGGAATCAGGAGCAAAAGGCTGTATAGTAACAGTTACGGGAAAATTGCGTGCCCAGCGTGCCAAATCAATGAAATTCATGGACGGATACATGATTCATTCAGGTAAACCATATGAAGACTATGTTAAAACGGCTACTAGACACTGTCTCCTTCAATCGGGGGTTATTGGCGTTAAAGTGGCCATAATGTTACCATGGGACCCCACGGGAATTTTAGGACCGAAAAATCCATTGCCTGATGTAGTGACAGTTTTAGAAAAAATAAATACATAGTTATAAAAAAAGAATTTTTTTTTTATAAAAATTTTTTATAATGACGCTTTCTAAAAAATAATTTTTAATAAGGACGTTCGATAATACCGATTTATTCTGGTTGAGAATATAAAATATTTCATTTTTTTTTTATTAGGATATTTACAAACCTAAACCAATATTTAAAATTTTTTTTTTAAACTTTTTCTAGGTTTTTTTTTAACGTAAGAGTCCGTGCATTTTAATCGCTTGATATTAATTCGTTATCAAGAAATGTTTCTATTTTTACGTCCCATTCTTCACTTTTTGACAAAACACCCTTAAGGCGTAAGACTTCTCTGGTTAATAGCCACCATAATATTGCTACTGAATGCCGGTTAGTATTGTTTCCCGGGATAACGATATCAATAAATTTAAGAGAAGAATTGGTTGTTGAAAAGGCAATTGCGGGTAAGTTTACATACGCAGCTTCGTTAAGTGGCCTAAAGTCAATTTCAGGATTGGTAAGAATAATAAGCTGTGGTTCAAGGTAATCCTTGCACATTTGATTAGTTAGTTTTCCAGGAATCCACCTTCCAACAGATAATTGACTCCCAGTGAATCGTGAAAATCCAATCACTCCTTTTTGTCCTATGTTACTTGTTGAAATCGATATGATGTTGTCAGGATTTTTGATAGCAACTATTGCGCGTGAAGCCATCTTTATTTTTTCTATAGTCTTTGATATATCAATTATAAAAATCCCATCTTTTCTCTGTCTCCAAACATAATTTTTCATTAATTTCTCGCAGTTATATTCTCCTAAATGTGTGTTACATGCTAGAAGTCTTTTTATCTCAACATGTTTTGATTCAAAATCTTTATCCATCATGATTTTTTGAAAAAAATAAGCTAACGGTTTTTTTTACTTTAATCTATTAATTTAAGAACAAACACCACCATTGTCTAAAAAAGAAATGCATATAAAAATTTTCGAAAAAAACAAAATTTTTTCCGTTTCAGAAAAAAAAAATCTAAGTGTATTTAAAATTAAAATTTTTGATCATACAGGATGTATCGAATCATTATTTATAGGCAATTCTAAAATAAAAAATGGGGACTTATTAAAAATATTTTCTTACAAGTTTCTTTTTTATAGAGGGAAAAAATTCCTATTTATTCGAAAATATAAAATCATAAACTTTTTTCTCTCCCAAAGAGTACTAAAAATAAAAAAAGATGTAAATTTTAGCCAAATCATACATCGAAGACAAACGTAAATAAAAAATAATAATATTTATTTAAATATTTTTTTTTAAAAAAAAACAAATGTTTAATTGTGAATTAAAAAACATATTTCTCTCAGATTCGATTAAACTATTTGTAAAAAGAACCGTAAAATGTAAAAAAAACAAATTTAAATTGTATAAGGAAATCATAGGTTTGTATGAATTGTGGTTAGAAATTTTTTTACATCAAATTTTGGGTTTACTAGTAAGAGGAATGCGAAATATTATTACAGTACAAGATATATCGAGTATTCTTTCTATGTCCCATTTGGATTTCCTTGAAAAAATGAACATTTTCCCTAGAAAGTGCTTATTTGATTATAAAAAAAAAAAGGATAAAAAAAAATATTATATTAAGAAAATTTCACAAAATAAAAAAAGCAAAAATTTATTTTTTTATTATAAATTTTCCCAGAGTTGGCTCTTGTATAGACCTCGCAATTTAATGTCTTTTAAAAAAGAAAATCTATATAAAATTAAATATCCGAAAATGAAAAATAAAAATCAAAAATGTTTTTTAAATATAAAAGAAAAAATTTTTCTTCGATATTTTAGAGCCAATTTAGAAAAAAAAGAAGATACAAATGAAAACATACCTTTTATAAACACATTAATAAACAATCCAATTGTAAACAAAGTTGGAAATTCTTTAATATTTTTTTTATTGAAATCATTTTTTCTCAATCGTGATTCTGTTAAAAATACCCAAACATTATTGAAATTTACACGCGCACTTTTCTTAAATAGATTTTTTAAAATTACCTTATATACTAGAGATATCACGATCATTCTTTTTTTTACTTTACTCAATAATTTTAGTATAGATGTGAAAACAAAATATTATGCTGCAAACTTGTTATGCTTTTTAAGATTATGGGCCGAGAAAAAGGGCTTGGGTATATTTTGGAACATAATTAAAAGCATGTTTAGAATGTTTCTTTCCATAAAAAAAAAAGAACAAAATCTATTAAAGTTTTTTATTAGCTTTTTCTCGATAAATAAAAACTACTCGGATTTATTTTTATTTCCTTTGTTAAAGTTATGTCTTTGTGATAAAAATAATCGAATTGAGAATTTACCTTTTAGTGAAAATGAAAATTTTATAGATAAAAATTTTTTGAAAAAAATGGCATTAACTTATATATTTTTTATATGGAAAAATCCTAGTAATAAAAAAAAATTTAAAAAAATAAAAATAAATCTAATTTTAAAAAATTTTCTATATGATGTGTTTATGTTGTAATTTTAAGAATTCATACTATATTTAAAATTCAAAAAGGGATTTTTGTCCCCATTTGGCTAAAATATTTTTCCTTGCATCTAAATTGTGTTTAGCTTCAAATATTAATTGTTTTACCCAAGTGTGAGCAGAAAGCCATTTTTTAAAATCCAAAAAGGTTAAACACAAATCACCGATTAGCCCTATACAAATTTCTATCGCTCTACATAATCTATTTTTTGATAATACAAAAAAAATAAAATCAGGTAACCAAATTAATTTTTGAAAAATTTCCAACGAATTTATTTTATTCAATTCACTTGGAAAATTTTGAATAATTCCAGTGATCCCCTCTAAAATCGAATCCTTTAAAGTTAAATTTAATTCTACATATTTTAGGTTAGCAGGAATTTCGCTAGTTATGATTTTAACTCCTTCTTCTTTGAAAATTCCAATTGTCTTCGTCGAAAAAGAATAAAATTCATTATTCATAGAAAATGCCAGATCTCCGATAGATACTAAAATAATGGTTTTAACCTCAGAATTACAATCTTCTTTTTTTAGGTGATTTAAAAGAGTGGTAGTAAAATCGTTCAAAAAAGGTTCGAATACTTTTCCGATAGTTCTGGATAAATCACCTATTATTCCAATTGAAAGATTTGTTATTTGGTAATTTTGGTTTTTCTTCAAGCATAAAAAAAGGTATTGTCCCCAATAATTTAAACGAGTCTCAAATATTAACACAAAATTTTGAGCTATTGAACTAATGCAGACGAGTATCTCCTCTTCTAATGCCCAATTATAAAATTCAGACTCAAAATTTTTTGTAAAAAAACCTAATAAATCTAATAACTCTTCTATAAATAAAGTACTTATTTTTTTGTTCAATTTTTGAATTAAAAGACCAATTGTTCTACACAAATGGCTTTGTATTTTTTTTTCAAAAGCCATTTTGGTTGATCTTTCACTTTTTAATAGTTCATTTAAAAATTTCAAATAAAACGGAAAAATACTAATTAAAAAACATTTGTTCCTCCCACTAGAATTAATAATACATGCGCATAAAATTTCAAAGATTTCATCTAAACAATGCTCAGATGCAATTCCTTTTAATAGAAAAAAAATTGGGCTAATAAAAATATTACGAAAACACCAATCCAAAATTCCTTTTTTTCCAAAGGAATGTAACAATTCATTAATAGCCCAAAGTAGGTTTTTATGTATCGTATTTTTCTGAAAAAGTTCAAGCGCCTGCTTTGTTATTTTTCCTAAAAAATCTCTAATTAGGTAGGGGACACAGGAAGTTATTTTACCGAAAAACCAAAAAATAAAAAATTTCTCTTCAATTTTATATTCGTATGTATTTTTCATTAAATAAGAAAGAATGTTATACACATTCCCGTAAAGAAGTTTTGTTCCTAATCCATCAAAAATAGACAATAAAGTAACAAATATATATTTTAATAAATCTTTGCGTTCATTTGATGCTTCACTTTTTTGAATAAAAAGAATGGTGTGTTGAATTATGTTGGAAGGAGCTACTTGGCTCATTTGATTCAAACAAACTGCGGATGCAGTTCCCAAATTCCATTCCTCAAAATCATTTTTATTATATAAATTTTTAATATTTCCTAAAAGTAAGGTTGGTAAAAAATTACTTGCCCGATTAGTATATTGGCGAGAATATTGATACGGGATTACTCCCTCTCGAATTGATTGTAATGATTTTGTATTAATTTCAAATTCTTTGTCAGCAATAGTTGACCACAATTCAATTGTTTGTAAGGATACAGGTTCTTCATCAGTTTGAATTGTTTTTATAGAAATATCGAAAATTATCGGTATAAAATCCTCTAAAAAATCGTAATAAATTTGTGCTATTGTACCTAATATTTCAAAAATCAATATTCTTACATGAATATCGGGATTAAATATCTGATTAATTATCAGCCTAAAAATATAATTTCGTTCGTCGTGAATTAAAAAATTTTTTTTAAGTAATGGAATTGCCGTATAAAAAGCCTTCAATGCGGCAAAGACCAAATTTAGTTCTTTTTTTTGCGATTCTTCAATTTTAGGTAAAATAATATGAAGAATTATTGTTGAAAACGGAAGTAAGAAAGGAATCAATTTGGGATCTTGATTTGATTCGTAACAAATAAATTCGATTATTTCTAAAATAGAATGATAGACATTCATATCTCTATAATCTTTTATAATTTTATAAAAGTTTGAAAAAATTTCACACCCTTGTTCTTCTGTGATTTCTAGGATTGCTATTTTTGAAAAAATTTGAGCGGATATTCGCCTAGCAATAGGCGAAGAACTAAACAAAATAGTAATTATCTTTTTTTTAATATGTTCTCGCTGATCCTTTATAAATAAACTATACCACTTGTAGTTATTAGCCCTATTATTATAAAATTTATAATCGTCGATGCGATTTTTTAAAATCAATCCTGACAAACGCCTAAGTTCAGGCATTTCTTTTTCATTTGATATGATAAATATTAAATTATTAAAAAAAAAGAAAATGTTTTCTTTTTCTTTAATCTCTAATAATTTTTCAGCATCTCTTCTTATAGAGGCGTCTTGATTTTGAACATTATTCAAAATTTCAATAAAATTCATTTAAAAAAATTAATAGCAACCTCAATTTTTTTCACCCAGTATTTTTTGAAAATCCATATCTTAAATTTCGCTTTTCCTAGAAAAAACAACATAGATAATTTTTTTATTTTTGAACGTATTTTATTCTAAAAATTCACAGAAACATATTGAAAATACCTCCATAAAAAAAATCGGGATGGAACATATGGAATAAAAAGAATAGGAAAGTTTTTTTTATTTAATTAATAAATTTAATGACTTTAAACATTTTTTTAAATTTTATTCCAACTACAACTTTTGGAAATAGAATAGTTAAACAAAAAAAATGTAATATAAATGAAACAAAAGTATTATGCAGTAAATATAAAAAAAAAAATGCTAGAAATTTACAAAAATTTTATAGAAATTTGTACGCGATAAATGTAATTGAATATTCAAATAGCCAAATTGCACAAACTCTTCGCAAAGAGTTGGATAGTGATTTGAAAGAGAACGCCAACTATTTAAATGTATTTTTTATTGCAAATAAAAATTTAATTTCAATCATAGTAGGGATATCAAGTATTTTAGGGGGATGGTTTTTTACACCTACAAAAAAAAAAATATTTTCGATAATTATATCAGTTATCATAGGAGGTGTTGCATATTTTGGAATCAGAAATTTAAAATTCAAAAACAACATAGAGGCACAAGGAAAAATATTAGAAACTATCTTAATCAATAAAAATAACGATAACATAAAAAAAGAAATAGATGATATTCAAAAAAAGTACAACATTTCCCCCAAAGAAACGAGGATAGAGATTTTGAATGTTTACAAAAAATTTATAGGTTTTTTTCTTCGAGGACCTTCGATAAATTTTAATGAAATAAAAAAGTTAATGTGGCTAAAATCTTTTTTAGGTTTAACCGAACAAGAAATCGGACAATGTCATTATGATTTTGCAAAAGATTTTTACAAAAAATATATAATAATGCTAGAAAGAAACGAATCGTCCGAAATCACTTCATTGGTAAACAAATTCTTTTTTTTGTCTGACAAAATTTTATCTAAAGACTCTCGAAAAGGTTACCAGTATGAGTTCAGTAGGATCGTAAAAATTTTTCAATTTTCTCAAAATGAAATGAAACAACTATGCAATGATCAATCTGTGCGCCTTTACAAAGAAAATATAAAAACATTGGTTAACTCGAAAAAGTATGAAAATTCAACAATTCAAGAAATCACAGAGACCTTAGGGATTATTGAAAATCAAAAACATCATATCGACAAAGATATTTTAACTGAAAAAATTCAGGTCATTATTCAAAAAGAAAAAAAAATTTCTCAAGAAAGAAAAACCGAACTTGAAAATCTATGTCACTTACTTGATTTATCGAACAAGGTATTTAATGAAAAACTGATCATACAAACCGGTCCACTTTTCAAAAAAGATCTGATAGATATTCTTTTAGCACTCGAGTCCAAACCATCTAATAAAGAAACACAAGATACAATTGATGAGATTAAAAATAAACAAATAGCTTATTTGCTTCCTGATTATAAAGCAACCGAAATATTTCGTTTGGCTTGTTACAAGGTACATAGACTTGTTCGTGAAAAAGTTTCCATTGGTATAAAAGGATCGAAAGAAGATGACATTCGTAAGTCTTTTGATAAACTATTTTTTTTCAAAAGCAACATGATTAAAGTATTTGATTTAATTAATTTCCCTGATTATACTAATTCTTCAAAATTTAAAAACACACAGTTGCTTTCGGTATGGCTCGACAATATAGGTTCTACCTATGATTCAAAAAAAATAATTCAGATTTATAAATATTTTGTTGGATTTTCATTAAAAGATTATTCTTTATCAGAAACTAACGAAAAAAAGCTTGAAATGTTAAAACAAATATTTAAAATTTCTTCTCACGATGCTGAAAATATTTACAATATTACTGCAGGTCCAATGTATTTAAATAAAGTTCATGATTTTATAATACCAAAAAGTCTTAGCCCTGGTCAAAAAGAAAAAATTCAACTATTAGAAAGTTCTATGAAGCTAAATCATAAATTAGTTCTAAACTCTAAAATTTCGATCTACCAAAATACTTTGAATAAGATTTACGAAAAAACACAAATTCTTTCTGAAAAAGACCTCGAAGAACTTAATAAAATAAGACAATTTTTAAATTTAAAATGGGAAAACATTCAGACTATCCATAATACAAAATCGGAGCCTATTTTTTACAAATCGGTTACTGAAGCTATGGGAGCCACGGGTATTATACCGGCTGCATATTGGCAAGGACTAGAAAAACTAAGAAAAAGGCTACAATTAACTGAGGGAAAAGCAAAAGAAATATTTTATAAAGCGGTCAGAGAAAAATTAAAATCAATTTTTGAAAAAGCTATTGTAGAAAATAAAAACAAGAATCAACCCCAAGAAATAAAAAATGAAAATGGTGATGATCCTACTGGCCAAAAAGGTTCTGGGACAGCACTGGGAATTGAGGCTGGTAATGCTGAAGGATATGAACTTTTCAATCTAGTAGACTTGTACTTTAAAAACAAGATTTTTATTGATAAAGGTACCTCTATAAATGAAACTAAAAAAAATAATATGAATGGATTGCATGGAAGAACTGAAATTCAACTAAGTTCTAAACCAAAGCCCGAATTCATTTACCCAGTAAGTTTGAATGGTTTATTTGATAAAAAAACAGTTAATACAATGTACAGACAGTATCTAGTCGAATGTTTTTCAGCAAAACTACAAAGTGAAAAAAGGAGATTGTTCAATAATTTGGACAAACTAGGGCCAATATTAGGATTGGATGAAAAAGAAATAAATTTGATTCATTCAAACGTGGGAATGGTGATTTTCCAAAAATATTTATCACAGGCATTAGCAAAAGGATATTTAAATCAAGGTGATAAATCGTTCTTGGATAGTATACGAACAACATTATCAATGAATACTAAGGAATGTACCGATTTGTTATTAAATGGAAAAAAAAGCACGGTTAACTTGGCTGTTGAAAAAATATTCTCTAGCCCTAAAATTGATCCATTAAGCGTAACCAAAACAAGAGACTTGGCCACTCAACTTGGAGTAAACTTAAAAGATGATCTAAACATCTCTCTTGA
>Ga0307489_10001353_pt1 | contig 16086 bp, 9 predicted proteins | sample SB12metaG_FD_202247 | JGI IMG/M metagenome (GOLD analysis project Ga0307489, IMG submission 202247) | Sea-ice brine microbial communities from Beaufort Sea near Barrow, Alaska, United States - SB 1.2 | ecosystem: Environmental > Aquatic > Marine > Coastal | place: USA: Alaska | collected 2017-05-06 | reverse complement strand
CGCCGAGTGAGCAGGCGAAGCTGGCGCGCAGTGCGGCCGAGGGGGGCTCTGCGTTGGCACAGTACGCGCTCGGCGTGTGGCACCAGCATGGTGAGGAGGGCCTCGTGCAGGACGACGTGAAGGCGGCGGCGTGGTTCCGCAAGGCGGCCGACCTCGGGCTTGCGCGCGCGGAACGTAGCCTCGCCATATGCTGCTGCGGCGGAAAGGGCGTGGAGCAGAACTTCATGCTGGCGATAGAGTGGGGGCGCAAGGCGGCCGACCAAGGCGATGCAGTCGCGCAGTTTTTCGTGGGCATGTGGTACGCGCGTGGGGCGGGTGTGAAGAGGGACTTGCCTCTGGGGAAGAGGTATCTGGATCTCAGCGCCGCGCAGGGCGACCAGGACGCCGTCGCGCTCCTGAAGGAGCTCCGCAAGTGCGTGGCGTGCGGGGAGTTGGACGTGCACCACATGATCTGCTCGCAGTGCCGCAACGTGCGCTACTGCGGCAAAGGCTGCCAGCTGCGGCACTGGGAGAGCCTTACGGACCCGCACAAGCTCCGCTGCCGCAGCCAGCGGCGCGAGTCGGCGGGAGCGGGGGGGGGATCATCGGATCCCAGCGCCGACAACGACGAGTGCACGATGAAGGAGGCGCTCGAGGCGGCGGCGGCGGCGGCGGGGAAGGTGGAGGCGGCGAAGGCAGCGGTGGAGGCGGCGAGCGCGGCGGTGGTGGCAGCCGTGACGACGGCGACGGCGGCGAGGGCGGCGGTGTTGGCAGCGCCGGCGGCGAGCAAGAAGGAGAAGAAGAAGAAGGCAAAGTTGGTGGCGAAGGCGAAGGCGGCGGAGACAGCGGCGGGGGCGGCTTTCGAGGCGGCCAGTGAGGCGGAGGCCGCTTTCGAGGCGGCCGCAGTGGTGCTGCATGCGGCTCTGTAGGCAGCCACGCAGGCGGCAGCGGCGGCGGCGAAGGAGGCGGCAGGCGCCTCACGCGGCGTGGGTGCGGCCAGGAAGGCAGCGGCGGCGGAGGGGGCGTCAACAGGGATACATTGGCGGGGTTGAAGGGGGCGGCGGCACTTGACAAGGAGGCGGCACCGGATGACACACCAACCATCCCGGCAACAACTGGGAGTGAGATATGAAGGAGACACAACACGCGCATGCATGCAGCCAGTAAACGCGGGAAATTGGATGTGTTGCGATGGGCGAGGGAGCACGGCTGCCCCTGGGACATGGCGAGCACCGGTACAATGTGTATAAGGCGCCATGCGTTTGTCCGTGACCCGTTGCTATACGAGGATGAGAAATAATATATGACAGGGCTCAAGTCTCAGAGTTCACGCACATGTGCACAACGCAACGAAGACGACACCTGCGGGCAAACAGCCAGGCGCGTCACGTCCCCTACGCGCCCGGGGCACAACGCAATGAAGACCTATCGCTATGGGCAAACAGTCAAGTGCGTCACAACCCCCACGCGCCTGGGGCCATCACCGCGCCATTGCCCGGCATGCAGGAACGCCGCCAGGGCCCGGCCATTCGTTCCCTCACTGCTTGCTCATAGTTCGCCAGTGTACCTATACGCGTACATATTCGCCGAATCCGAGAGAGAAGGAGAGACTCTTTCTGTTGTTAGAACTCGTCGCCGGATCGCCGAGACGTGCACTCATAAGGATATCACTTCACCTCTCTCACTAGAGCTGATCATGTTTGCCTATTCATTCATCTCTGGAGTCGGAGAGGGTTGGTTAAGCGTACCATGTGAAGCGCCTTGGGGCTCGATGAACGTTATTAGAAAAAATCGGAAAAAAATCTCTGGAGTGCTTTCATGCATGTGCTCGTTTATTGGTGCTGGAATGTTAAATAGAACGATAATGTTCACTTCACAATTCGTTCTTGCTCGCGTGGCGCTCGCCGGTTTGCCTAATTGTAGTAGGTAACATAGCCCTGCTTGTAGCACGCCGCGCGGCGCACCTTGACGCAGCGGCGCACATTGAACTTGAAAGCAAATGTTGAAAGCAGTATATCACATTTTAGTTTCAAGTGCTTAGTTCCAGGCGGTTTCAACATAGGTTTCACCGCTCTTCCTTGAGGTCCACGACGCCGCGGTGGCGGACGGCGATCTGGTCGAACGCGGCGTAGGACAGGTCCAGGTGCGTGCGGTCGCCGCAGCACCACCGCTTGTTGCTGGCGCGGGGCAGGGCCTGACTGACGCCGCACAATTCCCGCGCCAGCTGTAACTACTCCGCATCTCCGAGGTATCATGGTGGGATGTAAACATGGGCTTACACTTGTCTACTTTTCGGCTCAATGTAAGCGCTTTGAGTGGGATAGGGGGTGCATTTAGGGGTGTGTAGGGATTGTTTAGAGGGGGTCAGGGGGAATTTGGGGATGTATACGATAGTGTATTTTGTGTCAGAAACGACTCAATTTGAGCTGAAAAGTGGACGAGTGTAAGCCTCTGGATGTAAAGTGTATGTTCAAGGACAACGCCCAGCTGCTGCGGCTGGCAGTTGATCCGCAGAGGGAAAGAGTGCCAGGCCCTGCTGTTGGGGTGGTGGCACGGGCACGAGTCCGTGATCTGGACAATCACGCTTTTCCTCGAAGGGTCCTCAGGGTAAGGTTCCGACTCATCGGTTCCCTGCCTGGTGTCACAGCTGTTAAGCAACACCCTCGTTCAGTTCATTACCACGTTGAAGAACGAAGGCTGCACGCATGATGTTGGGTGGGGAAATCACTGGTGAGTGAGTCGACCTTGCCTGGCAGCCGCCCCAGCGTCCGAGATCGCTCCATTCTTCGCCGCGCGTGGGGCCGTCGACGCAGAGCACTTCGAAGCACTGCCCGCACTTATCGGTCAGGCCCCAGTCTAACCCGCCGTTGGTCTGCCGCGCGGAAGGGGCGATAACAGGATGGATCAAAGAGGTGTGGGAGAGAAGCGAGTGAGTGCGGGTGCGTGCGTATAACGGGTCTGGTTGGTGAGCACCAGCCAGGGTTGGTGAGTTCAAACAAAGAAAGGGGACAAAAAAGGGCGGGACGGTATTTCTTTTTGGTGCCCCGTTTGAACTTGAGCTTGTCCCCCTGCCAGGCGGAGACGTAGTGGTTACCGACGCGGCCGTAGCCGCAGCTGCCGGTATAGATGGACATGCCGTCGGGGCCGGCGCCGCCGGGGCCACCGTACCACGTGGCGCGCGCCGCCATCCAGGGGCTTACACTCGTCCTTATCTCAGCTGAACGGAAGCACTTTTTGTGGGATAAACCGTTCGTGGGTGGTTGAAGGGTGCGGGGGCCAGGGCGAAAGCCTGGTGCCACCTCATACTCGCGGACGCGTCTCTCTTTCTATCTGGTTGAAGGGTTTCAGGAACCTGGTTGATCCGATCAGTGGACGGGTGTAAGCCCTTGCCTCCATCCACCCCTCGCCCGCCAGCTCGCGGCGGTCGCGGTGCTCGTAGGTGATATTGTGGGCGGGGACGGCCTCGGGGTAGGGGCTTACACTCATCCACTTCTCAGCTCAACTTGAGCCGTGTCTGACGCACAAAAACACCCTACACACCCCTGAACACCCCCTGAAACCCCCTTGACACGGGCTACACAACCCCTACGCGCACCCCGTATCCCATAAAAAGCGCTCAAGTTGAGCTGAGAAGTGAACGAGTGTAAGCCCCTGCCTCGTAGGTGATATTGTGGGGGACGGCCTCGGGCTGCAGTCCGCGGGCCTGGAACGCGGCGGGGGATAGGTCGAGCAGCGCGGCGCCGCCGGAAAGGTCCGCGAGAGCGGCGGCGGCGGCGGCAGGGTCCGCGGGGTCCGCGGGGTCCGCGGGGTCCGCGGGGTCCGCGGTGGGGGGAACAATCAACGGCGACGTGGTTTGCGCTGCCGCTGCCGGCAGATGTTCCCGAACAGGACCAAGCACCTGGCCCCCGGTGGTGGTGGGGGCCACCCCGGCCGCGGACGCGATCGTCGCTGCCGCCAATAGGGCCGCGAGCGCGGCGCACGCCTTAGCGGCGCTCGCGACGGTGTACATGCTGCGGGCAGGGTGTTCGCGGGAGCGCTACGGTTGGCGTCGAAAGTGGCGGCGAACCCGTGCAGCGGCCCTCCCCTCGCTCGCAACTTCAAACTGGGCCACTGGCGAGCTTGAGTGAGGCTGTCCGCCCGTGGGCTGGTCGGTGGGCGCCCTAATTATTTGATCTCGACCTCCTCCACAAAAAGTGGCGCACACGCAACCGCGCGGGGTCACCTCTCTCCGCGCCGCGCACGCTGTGGGTCATCAGCGCCGGTCGATACACCGCGGTGGTTCCGGTCGCACCGCGGCAGATCCGGAGGTGGGGGGGTCGCGATGGGGCCGACGAAGCACGCGCAGAAGCTGCGCCGGGCCGCTGAGCGGAAGGGCAAGGCAGAGGACCAGTACCGACTCGCCTGCCTCCTCTACTACGGGAAGGAGGGGCTGAAGCAAGACAGGGTGGCGGCCGCCAAGTGGTTGAGCAAGGCCGCCTCGCAAGAGCATGCAAGCGCTCAACGCAAGCTTAGCGTGTGCTGCGTAGACGGCGAGGGCGTGGAGCAGAACTACGCGCTCGGGGCAACGTGGGTCACCAAGGCTGCCGACCAAGGGGACGTCAAAGCTCAAGGGGAGCTCGGCTGCCTCTACGCACAAGGCAAGGGCGTGGAGCAGGACGACACTCTGGCGGTGGTGTGGTGGGAGAAAGGCGCCGTGGGGGATGACGCCCCTTCCCAGTTCAACCTCGGCCTGGGCTACATGAAGGGCAGGTTCGGCCTTGCCAAGAACGCGCACTGCGCGAAGATATACATGATGGCCGCGGCCGCGCAGGGCAACGCTAGGGCTATCGTCAAACTGAAGCTCCACAACGCGTGCGCGGCATGCGGCACCCCCGACGCCAGCCGCGCGTGCCAGGGCTGCCGCTCCGCGACGGGCGTCAGCACGGCGCGCTACTGCAACCCCACCTGCCAGGCGGCGCACTGGAAGGCCCACGAGCCCGACTGCGGCCCCTGCCAGTGCCACCGCTGCAAGTAGAGCGGCACCTCATCACGTCGTGAACGCCCGGCAGCGGCGCCAACCACTGTACAGACGCGCAATGGACCAACTGCGCGATGGCAACGATGGACGTGCACGCATGCCGCGGGCACTTGCTGGCCCACACGGGACACGGCCGACTGCGGCGATCGCCAGGCCTGCGAGTGCCACCGCCGCCAGAGCGACCGCGGCGAGTCAGAGCGGCGTGTGAGCGGTGGCGATGGCGTGATTCATCGGGGGCGCACAACCCCTCGGACGGCCAACTGAGTTTGTCAGTACCTCACATTACGAGTATGCACACCCATATAATTGTCCCACGCATGACGAGCACTTGTGGTAACACACATAGATGTTGATGCAACTGTACATATTGCATCGCCGCAGTGCCGCCCCGTAGGTTGTTAATATCGATTACAAACATGCTATGAAGCACAGACGGAGCCTCATTTAATGGGTTCGAAGTGTCCACGCCAACTCGCCTCATCACCCCTCCAGCGTCTTCTTCCCCACGCCTTCGCCCCCACGAGCGGCGTCAGCACACCCAGCAGCACACCCAGCAGCACATGATCGACCGCGGCGGGGGCGGCGTGTGATTGACGGCGGTGGCGAGCATCTCTGGGGGCGCACAACCTCTCGGACGGCCAACTGAGTTTCTTAGCACCTCACATGACGAAGATGCACACGTGTTGTAGTCTCCCACGCACGACGAGCACTCGTGGCAACACGTATAGATGATGCAGTTGTACACATTGCAGCGTCGTAGTGCCGCCCCGATGCTAGTATCGATTCCAAACATGTTACGATGCACAGAGTACTCGTTTTATGTTTACAAAGTTTGCGCGCCAACTCGCCTCATCATCCCCCCAGCGTCCCCTGCCCCACGCCCACTCCCCCTCGAGTGGCGTCAGCACTCCCAGGCTCGCACCCTCTCCTCGTTCTCAACTTCAAACTGGGACACGAGCTTCCTGGATTGAGGCTGTCCGCCCGTCTGGTGGTCGGTGTACGCCCTAATTATTTAATATCGCCCTCCCCAACAAATGGCGGCGCACACACAGCCGCGCGAGGGGGCGCTTCTCACCGCGCCGCGCACGCTGCGGGTCATCAGTGACAGGTGTCACATCGCGGTGGATCTGGCGGTGTAGGTCGCGATGGCGCGGACCAAGGACGCGCAGAGACTGCGCCGGGCCGCTGAGAGGAAGGGCAAGGCGGAGGACCATTACCATCTCGGCTGCCTCTTTTACAACGGGCACGAGGGGCTGAAGGAAGACAGGGTGGCGGCGGCGAAGTGGTTCCGCAAGGCCACCGCGCAAGAGCACGCGGGCGCCCAAGGCGAGCTCGGCCGGTACTACGCGGACGGCGAGGGCGTGGATCAGAACGACGAGCTCGCGGCGACATGGGTCAGCAAGGCTGCCGAGCAAGGGCAGGCAAGAGCACAAGGATTTCTTGGCGTCCTCTACCACGAGGGCAAGGGAGTGGAGCAGGACGACTCTCTGGCGGTGGCGTGGTGGGAGAAAGCTGCCGTGGGGGACGACGACCATTCCCATTTCAACCTCGGCCTGGGCTACATGCACGGCAAGTTCAGCCTTCCCAAGAACGCTCACTGCGCGAAGATCTACATGATGGCCGCCGATAAGCAAGGCAACCCTGAGGCTATCGAAGCCCTGAAGCTCCTGCGTGCCTGCGCGGCATGCGGCACTCCCGACGCCAGCCGCGCGTGCCAGGGCTGCCGGTCCGCTACGGGCGTCAGCACGGCGCGATACTGCAACCCCGAATGCCAGGCGGCGCACTGGAAGGCCCACGAGCCGGACTGCGGTCCCTGCCAGTGCCACCGCTGCAAGTAGAGCGGCGCCTCTGGTCAACGGCGGCGGCGGCGGCACAAACCACTGTGCAGACGCGCACTGGATCGTGAGGGGAGTGCACGCATGCCACGGGCACTGGAAGACCACACGGGACACGGCCGAGTGCGGCGGTCGCCAGGCTTGCACGTGCCACTGCTGCCATACCGATCGCGGTGAGAGCGGCATGTGAGCGGCAGCTGTGGTGTGAATCACCGGGAGCGCACAATCACTTGGGCGGCGAACTGAGTTTGTTAGCACCTCACTTCACGAAGCTACGCACCTGAAGTGAACTACCACACGCGACGGGCACATGTCGCAACACGTCTAGGTGATGATGCAACTGTTAGTAGATATTGCCTCGTTGTGAATAATATCGATGTTAACACATTTGCGGACGGCGCGGGAGCACGGATACCCGCTTTGATATCATTTGCCGACGCCCCGGCTTAGCTGCGCACTACTTACCACACATCAACCGCTGTTAGTTTCAGAATGCTTTCTCACATCCCCGGATGTACTGTCTGCCGGTATGACCCGTTTGACTATAGGGATGCTCGTAAACACTTGTAATGCACCCACATCCGCAATCATTCTACACTCGCAACCCTGTCACGACACGGACGGACGCCCCTTCTCGTTCACAGTGTACCAAGCTGCGCGCGGGTTTTTCCCAGACGTCGTGCGAGTGCAGCCGCCCAGCGGCCTGGGCCCTACACCAGATCCGTTTCGGCGGGGTTCAGGCCGAGTGCCTGGTGTATCCTAATAAACGCGGCAGCGCCTCTCTCGCTCAGATCTGTTTCCAGCTCAACGCTCAGCATCTTCGAGGCGTAAGTCCCGCAACTGCCAGTGGGTTCAGGGACGAATGATTCCTGCCGCGTCATACCTTATGCGTCATCCACCAGGTTGTGCTGATGAGTGCGAGTGCACTTTGTTTCTAAAATCATGTCCGTACCAACCCGGGAACCTGGAAACCAGGTGTATACTGGGAGAGTGCCTCCGCTGTAATCGCCCAAAATTGAACAAAACCGCCCAAAATCGCCGAAAAAACCCGCGGCGGGGGGCGGCGGCGCGATGGACAGAGTGCTCACTGACAGAAACACCGTATCTAGAACGAGGCACCTTCGGCTGAGGGTCGGTGGCAATGGCGGTGGCGGCGGTGGCGGCGGTGCGTGTAATTTCTGGTGTGACGCGCGAGTGCGGAACCATCGGAACATTTTGTATTTTAAACTAACGTTCATCGTGCCCAAAGGCGGTCTCGATGTCAAAGCAACATTGTGACATGGGTGAGTCGGGATTGTATGAAGTGCCTTGATGGCACGAAACACGGCAAGCGCAAGCGCATCCCAAACAAAACATCTCCGTCATCGTTCTGCCTCGGGGCGTCGTGTACGGGGGCCAGGGCGACAGCCTGGTGCCTCCATATGTACACGCGGAAGCGTCTCTCTCTCGGGGCGTCATGTGTAAACCCCAGGGCATCCGCGTCTCAAAAAACGTGAAGGCATCTTTTATAAACCTTCGAGCTGCTGAATCAATGCCAGCATGTCCTGGTTCCCGCCCGCCGCGCGCCTACACATTTGCGGGTTCCACGGGCAGTCGCGCGCCCGCGCCCACCTCAGCACGTCCATGTGCCCTCCCCTGGCGGCGCGTTCGCACGTCCACTCATCCCAAGGGCAGCCCAGCTGCCGCGCCCACTGCAGCACCTCAAGGTGCCCGCCCATAGCGCCCGCTTCGCATGTCGATGTGTGCATCCACGACAACGTCACCTCCAGCAGCCACCGCAACACCGGCAGGTGCCCGTGGCGAGCGGCCTCTACTACGCACGTCCGCTCGATCCACGGGCAGCCGTGCTCCCGCGCCCACCTCAACACCATCAGGTGCCCGCCCATGGCGGCGGCTTCGCATGTCATCGTATCCCACGGGCAACCGTGCGCCCGCAACCACAGCAACGCCCCCAGGTGCCCAGCCGTGTGCACCCCTGTCGCCAGGTCCACGTCCCACACCGAAGGCGTCGCACCGCCCCGAGCGGCGCGTGCGCACGTCCACGCGTCCCACCGGCACCCCTTCTCCTTGGCCCAAGCCAGCCGCTCCGCGGACGTGAAAAACTCCTCCAGCTCAAGTCTCACAACCCGGCCAGCACGAGGCAAGTCGGAGGACTCCACGTACCCGATTCGCCCGAGTGACTCCAGCGGGGAGTAATCCCGCCGAAACCCGAATGGGGATTTACTCATGTAGGGAGTGAACGCCCGCACCGCCCGAGCGAGCCGGGCGCTGTCAACGAGGTTCAGCCGCCGCATCCCCACTCTCGTCCCCGCGCAAGGGAGGTCGGAGGCCAGCACCGCCGCCCCGCAGTAGAACCAGGCGGACATTGCTCGCCACGTCATGAACCGCCCTTTTGAACCCTGCCACGTCTCTCAAGTTAAACGGCAGAGAGAGACGTGTATGCGTGTAGTAGGAGGCACCATACTTTGGCCCTGGCCCCGTGGTATGTCCCGCGCGCTGGCGCGCGGGGCCGGGGCGTAGTATCCATCGTATACGCTCCTCTCTTCACCTCCCTATGACGAGGCGGGCGATATCCGCCAGGCCCTACCCTGCAGGCGCTGTCCACCTGCCTGAGGAAGGCGCGGTCCGCGGGGTCCAGCCGCTCGAGCACCTCCTTCTCGAAGAGGTCGGGGTGCCGCTTGATCAGGTCGAGCAGGGGTTCAGTGTCGTCGTCATCGTCGCTTCCGTCACCCCCGTGACCCACCGCCTCGGGTGGATCGGCGGCGTCGACGGCGGCGGAGGAAGAGGTCCCCGCCGTAGCGCTCAGCCAACCCGCCGTAGCGCTCAGCCACGCCGCCGTAGCGCTCAGATCGTGCACCTCCTCTTCCGACGGGCTTAGGAAGAGGGCGGGCAACTCCTGGAGCAGTGCGTCGAGCAACCTACGGTCGTCGTCGTCGCCGTTGCCCCCGTGGCCCACCGGCTCGGCGTCGGCGTCGGAGGAGGAGGTCCCCGCCATGGCGCTCAGATTCGTGTGCGTGCAATTATCGCGAGACAAGCGCACGCGCAAGAGTGGAGTGGCGCCGCTCTCCCGACGGCGCGAAACTCGTTAAATAAAACCCTAGAAAATCACGTCTCGGATCTGACACAATTTGTGAGGTCGTCTCGTCACCCAGAAGCCCCCGCCGCCCCGCCGACGTCCTCCGCCGCCGACGACGCCACTGCATATGATTTTCACCACACTTTCAACGCTGTATCCACCCCAGCCCATAGGCGTTGAGAAGAGCACACCGTCGCCGAAGGTGCCGAGGAGAGAGGCTTCGGTGGTGGGTGCAAGTCCCACGTCCACTAAGAGGGTCAGTCGTAGTGGGGTCTCCCACATGACATTTCTGGGCATCGACGGAGGAGGCTCCTGGTGACACGAGGGTAGGGGGCGTAAACCGACCGTCCGATGCCCCCAGTCGGTCCTCCGCAATTAAGCCATACGACGCCCGATTGTTTCGTATGGTCGTGTGGCCTAACACAGTACTGAGATACCACCATTATTATGATCATCTCGCCCATTGATATCGAGAGAGACGCTTCCGCGTGTATAAGGCGGCGCCAGGGGGGAGAGGAAGACTCTTCCGCGTGTATGAGGAGGCACCATACTTTCGCCCTGGCCCCCGTACTACGCCGTTCAGGTGTCAGTGTTGCATAGGCGCATAGACAATCTGAGGTGGGCGCGGGAGCACGGCGCCCCGTGGGATGCGGGGATTCGTGATGTGGCAGCAACGAGGGGGTACACTGACAACCTCCCTCTCTTCCTCTGAACTGACTGCCGCAGCGGACGCTTACGAATGCTCGCGCCGGCGTTATGTGGATGGTACTTCAAATGCGTGTGTACATATTCAAACAAGCTCAAGTTTGACTCGCTCGAGGGGCTGCGACCTGCGAGGGCGCCACAGCCACCCAAGAGACATGCTCCAGCCCCCCTGCATCCACCACCACCACCGGGCGGGACGGAGCCGAGCATCCACAAACACGAAGCCCTGGCGCCTGCCGCGTCGTACAGGCGCTTGCCGCGTCGTGCATCTACGGGTACGGGGCCGGGCATCCACCCGCCGCGTATTGCATCTTATGTGTGGCCAACAACAGTCGCGATCATGGTGTTTCATCATCTAACGTGTCGTCGTCAACCCTCGTGACTGCGTTCTTTGTTGCATCATATTCTGTGTAGTCGGCGACAGGCGTGTCTGTGTTCTGTGCTTCATCATGATCTATTTCGTCGTCAACTGTCATGATTGTGTTCTGGGCGTCATCATCATATGTGTGGTCGCCATCTGTCGTCACTGCTTTCAGTGCTTCTCGTGTAGTGTACATGTGGATGATTTCTGGGGTGGTGTGTGCTTACGAAATTATATGTTGATGATACAGATTCCGCCGTGCGCCGTGCTCAGTTGTTCCACCTGCTCCGGCAATGCCGTCAATCCGGGTTCCCGCCGAGGTCCAAAGACATCAGCGCCTTCAGGTTCCCGAGCTCCTTCGGCACGCTCGTCAGCTTGTTGTCGTCGAGGGACAAAGTCGTCAGCGCCGTGAGGTTCCCGAGCTCCTTCGGCACGCTCGTCAGCTTGTTGTCGTCGAGGGGCGCGTGGAGCTTGTCGTCAGCGCGGCGAGGTCCCCGAGCTCAGCGGGCACGCTCGTCAGCTGGTTGCTGCTGAGGGACAACGTCTTCAACGCGGTGAGCCGCCCGAGCTCCGCCGGCACGCTCGTCAGTTGGTTTCCCCGCAGCTGCGACGCCGTCAGCGTATTGAGGTTCCCGAGCTTCTTCGGCACGCTCGTCAGCTTGTTGCCGCCGAGGCTCAACACCCTCAGCGCCTTGAGGTTCCCGAGCGCCGCCGGCACGCTCGTCAGCTTGTTGGCGTTGAGGTACAACGACGTGAGCGCGGTGAGTTCCCCGAGCTCCGCCGGCACGCTCGTCAGCTGGTTCGAGTAGAGCCACAACGTCTCCAGCGCGGTGAGTCGCCCGAGCTCCGCCGGCAGAGCGCCCGTCAAACCCTCGTCATGGAGATCGACACTAAACACGCGCCCCTCCGCGCCGACGGCGACCCCCTCCCATGCAGACACGGGCGCGTTCTCGTCGCTCCACAGCTGCAGCAGCTGCGGGGAGCCTTCGCGCCATTCCAGCAGAATGGATCGGTCGAGGTCAGCGGGAGTAGGCTTCGACCTCTTCAGGACGTCCTTCTTGCCATCACGGCCGTCGCCCTGCGCGAGCGCTCCGCCGGGGGCCTCGAGCAGCAGTAGCGTCACGGTGAGTGCGATGGCGGCGGCGGCGGCAGACATCGTCAAACGCGGCGACCCTGGTGCACGGGCAACGGGGATAACAAAAGAGACCGTCAAGGGATACATTTTCCTCCCGGCAACCCTCGGTGCTATGCACGCAGACCAAGCAACGACACCGGAAGGGAGCCTGCTTGGGTTGTGCTTGCTTGGGCTGCCCGCCGGCGCTCGAGCGAGCGCCCTCAGCGGGCAGGTTCCGCGGCGATCGCGGCAGCGCAAGACGACATGGTCTGACGCCACCGCAGCCAAGCCACTGGAAGCGCGGCGCGTGCCGTATCGCCACGTCCGGGGTTTCGGTGAGAAGGGGATGAGCCACGATATAGTGTACCACGCGGAGGGTCTGGGGGGGGACACACCTCGCGGGGGGGTCGCGGCGCTGCGACGGCGCGCGGTGGCGCAGGACGTCATGGCGTCGGAGGGAATCTTTGGGTGTTTGCTTGGTGGGAGCGCTTCGTCTGCTCTGGCGGGGTGGCGGCGCGGGCGGCGGAGATGAAGGCCGGCGGTGATATACAGCGTTTGCGCTGGCAGAAGTGTCACACCTGAAACCTGTTTCACTGCGACGAGAAAATAGTCACACCTGACTTCACTACAGTCGGTATGCCTTGCTCTCCCGGCAGCCGGTAACACTGAAGGCAGTCGGACGCGTCATATCTACGTTTGAGACTCTGAGCTGTACCAGGCACTTCAACACGAACTGAGCTGGTTTTAACTTGCACCGCCCACTTCCACATCCAGCTCCACACCCATCTAACCCACACCCTAAATTATTAACCCTGAACCACTGGGCAGCAGGGCACCCCATGTGCGAGTTTTTTTCAGTCACCCCTCGGCGGGCTGCAAAAGCCTGCCACTACACGCGCGCCACCCGCCGCATTAACACACACCACTCCGCCCTCGCGTGCCTGAACGGCCGGCGCACCCCCGCGCGGCGCCCACATGACAGCGTCGACCCATACAGAGCCCGGATTCGCCGGAACAACTAGGGTGTGTACCCAACTCGGATCATATTTGAGGATGCACTCGTACGTGATGGACAAGTGGAGCTACTGGATATAGCTAGGCTAGTTCGATTCAGATGATGGGGCTAATTCATATCGCATACGTTTCAGGCTAGCTAGGAGTGCAGCTTATTCGTTGACGTCGATGTCAACGCGCCGCGAGCTCCAGCTCCAAGAGCGTCTCCTCCAGCAGCTCCAGTTCCGCTTGCGCTGGCGGCGGCGCGGACGACGACTTGGTGACGCCGACGCCGTGTTTAGGTGTGGCGGGTGATGCCCGGCGATCAGGGGCTTACACTCGCTCACGTTTCAGCTCAACGTAAGCACTTTTAGCATGATATGATGCATAGTTTCACGCCGTTTCAGCGATGAAATCGTCTCAGGTTACACTGAGAGAGAGACGCTTCCGCTTCTGAGGAGGCACCAGGCTCTCGCGCTGCCCCCTGTCGAACTGAGAAGTGGAAGAGTGGAAGCCCCTGCCGGCGGTTCTTCCACAGCCCGCCATAGCGGTAGTGCGGGTGTTGCGCATCGCCGTCGGTCACGCCCCCGCCATAAGGTCTGACAACTGGCGTGTTCCGGCTCGTCATTGGGCATTTAGGGCCGGACAACTGGCATTTCCGGCTTGACCTTGGGCATATTGGAATATATCCGGGAATTCCACTTGTAGCTCCGCGCACAGCTCAGGATTTCGGAAGTGGAATTGTGGGAAACTCCAAAGGAACATTAGAGCTATTGTCAGGCCCTACCCCACTGGCGCCCTTCCAACACTTGCCGCACATCATGCGCCGTGGGGTAGGGGGCACAGCATCAGCAACACATCATTAGCATGTGTTAAGTTTGCGCATAACACCTAGCCTCTGCAAACACACACCAGAGATGGGATGTTTATTCCGTGTGTGCAAAGTGTAGACAGCCGTGCACAGCTGTGTGTGCAACCCCCCATACCATTGCTTGGTCTCATCCACACGGCACCGCACCAACAGGTCCACAGGCTTGGCGCAGCCGTCGCACGGCTTACTGCCGCTATTGCTGCTGTTGCTGCCGTCAGGTTCCTGAAGCTAGGGCCCGGCAGATATCGCTCGCCACGTCATCGACGCGCATTTGAACCCTTGTTTCTTGAGTCGAATGGAGTCGTTGTAGGGAGAGGTCCCTACGACACCTCCGCCGCCACCACGCTTAGCTCTCTTGGCCGCCTTGATGTAGTGGCGCAAGTTGAAAGTCAAAGCAGAGTTTGAAAGCGCTTCATCATATTGTAGTTTCAAGCGCTGGCACCATGTGCGGTCAGCACGGGGTCAACTTGGGGTCAACCTGCACCGCTCTACCTTGACTTTCATCTTCGCCACCTTGCGCTGTGCGCGGTGGGCGTCGACAGGGCACCCACCTGCTGTTTCCCCCCCGTTGCCGCCGTGTTGGTCTCCCTCTGACGACCCGTCGTCGGCGGCGTCGGCAGCGACGGTGGCGGCATCGGTGGCGGCGGCGGCGGCGGCGGTGGCGGCGGCGGCGGCGGCGGCGGCATCGGCAGCGGCAGCGGCGGCGGCGACAGACTCGTTCTTGTCGTTGGGTATGTCTGTGTCAACACTCGCGTCGGCGGCGATTGCGTCGTCGTCGTCGTCGTATTGGGAAGCACCAGCAGCGGCAGCCGCGCCTCCCTGCTTGTCCTTCCGTCGCGACGCATTGCATCCTTTAGAACACGTCGTGACCTCGTCCCAACACCGCTCCCACTTTTTCCTCCACGTGAATGGCCGGTTGCAGACGACGCACACCTTCGTCGGCAGGTGCTCCTTCTTAACTCCCCGGGGCATGGCCGCCGCCGAGGTCACGCTCCGCGCTGCCCCCGCCCCTCGCAGCCCGCCGCAGGAGACGCGGTGGTGGGGTGCGACGGTCAAGCCGCTCCTCGCCGCCCGAGCGCTGCTACTGCGGCTGCTGCTGCTGCTGCGGCAGAATCGTTGTGGATTGGTGCTGGTGAGAAAGCTCGCACAGCAGCGGGTGCCAGTGGATGACGTCGTCGACGCGGCGCCACGCACGCTGATGACACCTGCGCCCACCAGACGACCGACGACTAGCATCGGCTGGCCGGGCGGCGTTGGCGCGGTGGCGGGTGGGTTGTCCCACGAAGGGTGCGTCGACGCGACGTGGCGTGACGCCGGGAACATTGTATGTGGCGGTCGGTCGGCGCGGCCGGCGGGTGCCCACTGCTGAACCTTCTTTTTGTTTCCGAGACGTGCGAATGATGTGCACAGGACCGCTTTTGAACGCGGGTCGGCAAACGCGTCACGGCATCCTCCTCCACCCTCCACGAGAGCCGCTCCGTGCGTTCGCTGCGCCAGCGCGACGCCGAGCCTCGGCCGCATTGTTTGTTCCTTTAACGACGCATAGCTTCGCGGTCAGGTAGTCAGAAGAGCAGGTGCTGAGGTTGAAAGACACACGTTTGGGGCATTGGGGGAAGGAAGTGCTGTGCCACGCTGAGCGTCCGCCGACGGCCGAGGGTTGGAGCAAACCAAGCAGGGGCTTACATTCGTCCACTGTTCAGCTCAACTTGAGTCGTCTGTGACACGAACACACCCCCTAACACCCCCTGGCACCTGGTAAACGCCCCTTAAATACCCCCAGAATGCACCCCCATCCCATAAGAAGCGCTTACGTTGAGCTGAAAAGTGACACAGTGTAAGCCCCTGCGGCCGAGGGTCGGAGCAAAGCAAGCCCACACGAGGGGCCTCTCAGCCTTCTCTGTGCTCGAACGAAAGCGAGGGACACCGTGCCGAACGTCAAGGACGATTGGTGCCACGCTCACCAATCAGGGAACCCGGATACTCTGACGACTGCCGGACATTCAGTTCGGATCCCCCAACCTGTGGTCTCGAGAAGGAGGGAAGGCGTGAAAGGAAATGGACACCCGCGGGCAGCAGCAGCGGCAAGGGCTTACACTCGTCCACTTTTCGGCTCAACTTGAGCGCTTTTTGTTGGA
>Ga0307489_10001352_pt1 | contig 16090 bp, 26 predicted proteins | sample SB12metaG_FD_202247 | JGI IMG/M metagenome (GOLD analysis project Ga0307489, IMG submission 202247) | Sea-ice brine microbial communities from Beaufort Sea near Barrow, Alaska, United States - SB 1.2 | ecosystem: Environmental > Aquatic > Marine > Coastal | place: USA: Alaska | collected... | reverse complement strand
GCACCAGCTCCTCCCGCGCGGTGTGGACGTGAACCGGCGCGGTGTGGAAGTGAACTGGTGCACTACGCTGCGCCTCTACCGGTGCACAGGGGCTTACACTCGTTCACATTAGAGCTCATTAACTTGAGCAACTCTAGGACACATTCAAGAGTAAAGTTGGGTCATACGGTGGAGAGAAAAGCTCAAGTTGAGCTGAAATGGGAACGATTGGAAGAGCCCCTGCCGGTGCACCATGCTGCTGCTGCGCCTGCTGCTGCGGTTTTTCGGGTGCACTATGCTGCTGCTGATGGTGCGGCAGCTGCTGCGGTTGGACCAGTATGCTATGGTACTCATCGTACGGATGCGTGACGGGCTCCTGCGATTCCTGCCGCCTGTGCGGCTTCCACGCGTCGGGCGGGTCGCTACCGCTGCGCACCCCGGCCACAGACTCCGCCACGCTCCGCATCTCCGCTAGCCGCAGCGTGGCCTTGGCACCTGCCGCCTCCGCCTCTGCCCAGGGGCTTACACTCGTCCACTTCTCAGCTCAACTTGAGCGCTTTTTATGGGATAGGAGGTGCACGTAGGGTTGTGTAGCCCGTGTTGAAGGGGTGTTCAGGGTGTGTAGGGTGTTTTTGTGTGTTAGATACGGCTGAAGTTGAGCTGAAAAGTGAACGACTGTAAGCCCCTGCCTCCGCCGCCCGAGCCTCCGCCGCCTCAGCCCGCGCCACCGCCGCCCGCGCCTCCTGTCTCCCCGCCGCCGCCTCCGCCGCCGCGTCCCGCGCCTCACCCTTCACCTTCTCGTTCTTCCCCCACACCTGCGCACCCCCCATCCAGGGGCTTACACTCGTTCCCATTTCAGCTCAACTTGAGCACTTCTGTCCACCGTGTAACCCAACTTAAGTCATGAATATGTCCCGAATGTGCTCAACTTCAGCTGTCACGTGAACGAGTGTAAGCCCCTGCCCCCAACGCCAACTCACGGACCTGGCCCTCCAAGCCACTGACCTGGGCCTTCAGCTTCGCACCAGTCATGTTTTGACTGTTGAGCTCGTCCTGTGTTTCTGCCAGCTGGTGCTTTAAGTTCCCTTCGCTTTGCCGCCACACGTTCCGCTCCATGTCTAACTGCTTGGCCGCCTCTGCTTCCGCCCGGAAGGAGGGTCATTGTAGAACAAGCGCTTGAAGTCTCGAGCCGAGACCGGAGTACGACTTACCTTCAATGTGAATGCTCATACAGACGCACGGAGGAGGAGGAGGAGATTCAACGTCGGTCGAGCGCTTGTTCTCAATGACCCCCCTGCTCGGATGGTCCGAAGGTGAGCCGCGTCCTCTGCTGCGGATTTGAATGCCTCGCTCTCAGCCTGCAACCAGGGGCTTACACTCGTCCACTTTTCAGCTTAATCTGAGCCGTTTTTGTCACTAAAACACCATGGAACACCCAGCTCATCCCACAAAAGGCGCTTATGATGAGCCGAAAAGTGGACGAGTGTAAGCCCCTGCCTGCAAGGACTGCAGCGCCGCTTTGGTTTGGACCAGCTCGTCGGTCATGTCCTGCGATTTCTCGATCACGATCCGGTCCGTCGACCTCACGTCAGCGGCTTACACTCGTCCAGTTGTCGGCTCAACGTGAGCGCTTTCTATGGGATAGGGGGTGCATCAAGGGGTTGCTCAGGGAGTATTTGGGAGGTGTCGGGGGTTATCAGGGGGTGATCAGGGTGCGTTTTCTGTCAGAAACGGCTCATGTTTAGCTGAAAAGTGGACGAGTGTAAGCCCCTGCCTCACGTGTTCCGCTTTGAGGAGCTTCACTTCAGCCGCCGCCGCGGCTCGCGCCTCGTCCAGTGTCTCTTGCGAGGGCCAGACTCATAATTCTGGCCACGTCATAGGGAGGCACACAACTCAAGAAACGAGGGTCCATAACGTGGAGAATGCCGTGGCAGGTATAATCCACCAAGCTCGACATGTCACAGGGAGGCAATTGAGTGGAGAAACGAGGGTCTCAGACGCGGTTCACGACGTGGCAGGCATCATCCAATGGGCCGATTTCGGTGTATCGCTTCCCACGCCAAGCGCTGAAGCTTTGCCCGCAACCCTGCATGAGCATTCAACCTGACGCCCGCTTTTCCGCGCGGAGCGCTGACGCTTTGCCCGCAACTCTGTATGGACATTTCGCCCAGGCGATACACCGAAATCGGCCTATTAGCCCCGCCTCTTGCAGGGTGAGTCTCCGAGCGCGGCTCTCCGCCAGGGCAGCCTCCAGGCCGGGGCTTACACTCGTCCACTTCTCAGCTCAACCTGAGCCGTTTCTGACACCAAATACACCATGAACACCCCCTGATACTCCTTGATACCCCCTGACACCTCCTAAACACCCCCTAAACAACCCCGGAATGCACCCCTATCCCAAAGAATGCGCTTCAGTTGAGCCGGAAAGTGGATGAGTGTAAGCCCCTGCCTCCAGGCTCCCGCCGCGCTCGCGAACATTCTCCAGCTCCTCCTCGCGGCGGGCGAGCTCGGCATCCGCGTTCACCGCCCGGCCCTCAGCGTTCTCCACCCGGGCCTCGGCGGCCTCGGCGCGGGCAACGGCGCCCAGCTCCCCCTGGTGTATCGGTGCATCGTCAGTCATCGCACATGTTGATATCACTTCATTCGCACAAAGGATCGCACGTGTTGAGGTCACTGCATATCGCACACAGGCATTCAGTCAGACAAATCTGGCGAACGGTACATTGTTACTTACTACTCGCGCCGAGCCCCTCTACCATAAGAAACACGCGGTTTGGAGGAGATATCCCCGGATCCGGGATGTCTGTCGACCGACCAACCGGCCGGTGTTTCGCTTTGCACGAGTTAATGACCCCTCAAATCGATCAGTTTGTCGAATCGAGGTTTCGGCGCGATTTGAGCCCTCAGTTTCTTATGGTAGAGGGGGTCGGACCGAGTAGTGTAACAGATCCCTATCACACACAGGCATTGTGTGAGGCGCACCTGGCGAGCGTCGGCACTGCGTTGGTCCGTGGCAGCGGCGGCGGCGGCGGCGGCGCGGCCCGATTGCCCCAGGGCCTCCAACTGCATCCGCAGCTCGTGTAGCTCCGCCTTCAGTCAGTGGCTTACACTCGTTCCAATTTCAGCTCAACTTGAGCTCTTCTGTCCACCGTGTAAACCAACTTAAGCCTGAATGTGCCCTGGAGTTGCTCAAGTTGAGCTCTAACGTGAACGAGTGTAAGCCCCTGCCTTCAGTGCGCTCTCTCGCGCGGGAAACGCCACTACCTCGGCACAAGGGCTTACACTCGTCCACTTCTCAGCTCAACTTGAGCCGTGTCTGACACAAGAAATCCCCCTACACAACCTAAACACCCCCTTGACACGGGCTACACAACCCCTACGCGCACCCCCTATCCCATGCAAAGAGCTCAAGCTGAGCTGAGAAGTGAACGAGTGTAAGCCCCTGCCTCGGCATCGAGCTCCTTGACCCGCTCTTGCAGCGGCGGAAGGCGCGCAGCGGCCACGTTACAGCGGCGCAAGTTGAATTTGAAACCAAAACATGAAAGCAGTTTATCGTATTTCAGTGTCAAGAGATGACTTCCAGGCGCTTTCAATGTGGGTTTGATAGGGTCAACCTGCACCGCCTTACCACGTCCAGCTTTGCCGTCAGGAAGTCCACTTGCCCGTTGAGGCGCGTGACGTCGTCGCGGGCGAGGGCCGGGCAGACGTTCTCGTCGCATCACAGGATGCAATTTAACTCAAGCAACGAGGGTTCAGAATGCGTTGGATGACGTGGCATCCCCTGAGGTCCTGGTAGATATCGCCCGTCACGTCTTAGGATGCCGTTCATTGGAGACACTTCGGCTCAAAATGCGTGTAGATGACGTGGCGAGGGCAAGATTTGCTCTTCCCTACCGCGGGCGATGTTCAATGCGGTTTGGGTCTGGGTGGCGTTGAAGGCGGCGGTGGAGGAATCTTCTCGCGCGGCGGCACGGGCGGCGGCAGCGGCCGCCGCCGCCGCGGCCAGTTCACTCTCCGCGTGCGCCGCCGCCGCAGCCGCATCCGCCCCGGCGCGTTGCGCGGCGGCGGCGACAGAGCGCTGCTCTTGAGTAAAGGCCTGGCAGATTGCCCGCCGTATCATCCAACGCATTTTGAACCCTCGTTTCTTGAGGCAAATGACATCATATGACGTGGCGAGCAATTCCTGCCGGGGCCTACCGTCGGCGGCGGAGGACTGTTGGGCGGCGGCGAGCTCGGCGGCATGGCGAGCGGCGACAGCACTCGTTGTAGCGGCGCAAGTTGATATTGAAAGCGAATTTTGAAAGCAGATTTTCCAAATTCAGTATCAAGCGGTTGCTTATAGGCGCTTTCAACGCGGGTTTGATAGGGTCAACCTGCACCGCCCTACCTCTCCAGATCGGCGCGCAGGCTCGTGGCTTCCGCCGTTGCGGCTTCGCTTTCAGCTTGGAGCGCGGCGCACGACGCTTCGAGACGCGTCTGTTGTTCCATGACGGCGGCGATGGAGTTGGTGGCGGCGGTGAGACGGCCGGTAAGCGTGGAGTTGCGCGCCTCCGCCGCCGCCACCGACACCACCGCCGCCTCCGTCGTCGCCGCCGCCGCCGCCGCCTCTGCGCGAGTCGCTGCGAGCGCCGCCGCCGCCTCCGCCGTCTCCGCCTCCGCCGCCGCCGCCGCCTCCAACGCTCCGTCCCGCTCCACCAGGACCTACGGACCAGCACATATCGCCCGCCACGTCATCGACACGCGTTCAGAACGAACACTCATAATTTGAGCTGTGAGGTATGACATGGCGAGCAACGTTTGTCAGGCCCTACCAGGAGCGCTGAAGCCCGCGTGGCCGATCGGTCCTTTGCCGCCTCCCATGTCAGCGCCTTGTCTTCCGCCGACCGCACCGCCGCCGCCGCCGACTCCGTCGCCGCCGCCGTCGCCGCCGCCGCCGCCGCGTCCGCCGCCGCGTCCGCCGCCGCCCCAGACCCCGACCCCGCTGCCGCCGCGCGCCGCTTCGCATCCTCGGCGCCCTCCATAATGTAGCAGCGCAAGCTGAAATTGAAAGCAAAGTTTAAAAGCGTTTCGTCATATTTTAGTGTCAAGCGCTCGGTTCCAGGCACTTTCAACTTGGGTTTGACAGGGGCAACCGGCACCGCCCTACCATGAGCTCGTCAAGCATCTTGACGACGTCGCCCGCCTCCCCGTCCGCCACGCCTAGCTTCACCGACAACAGTGTCGACTCCGCCCGCGCCCCCTGCGCGTTCAGGCTCAATTTGACATGACGTTAGTTTAGCCGGCGACGGGTGTGAAATCCATTTTAGGACCTACGAAGGCAACAATCTTTCACCTCTCAAGCCATGTATTATGAGAATCACATGTGAGGTTCAGATTGATAGGGTGGCGGATTCGAATGGACGGGGGGTTGACCTCGAAGGCGGCCGTCATCTCTCGATGCTCGTGGCACATGGCCTGGTGCTCAGCCTCCGCGGCGGCCGCCCTGCTCTCCGCCGCCGACAGCTGGGCCTCGGTGCAGGGGCTTACACTCGTCCACTTTTCAGCTCAACCCGAGCCGTTTATTCTGCAAAACACACCCTAAACAACCCCTGATACCCCCTTACACCTCTCCTACAACCCCTAACAACCCCTCAAAAAACCCCTGAGTGCACCCCCTATCCCACAGAAAGCGCTTACGTTGAGCCGAAAGGTGGACGAGTGTAAGCCCCTGCCTCGGTGTGCTGCAGCTGCCCCCGGAGCGACTCGGCGGCGGCGGCCTGGTGCCAGGGGCTTACACTCGCTCCAGTTTCAGCTCAACTTGAGCTCTTCCGTCCATCGTATGAGCCTACTTCATTCATGAATGTGTCTTGGAGTCGCTCAAGTTAAGCTCTAACGTAAACGAGTGTAAGCCCCTGCATGGTGCGTCACCTCCCCCTCCCGGGCCACGTGCGCAGACCGCTCTTCGTCCAGCGCCGCTTCCTAAGGCCTTGTATATATTGTCCGCCACGTCAACCCACGCAAGCTGAAACTGCATTTTCATTTCTTGACTGAAATGGCATGCTATGACGTGGCGAGCACATCTGACAGGCCCCTACCACTTGCGCCGCCGCCGCCGCCGCCATGTAGTCGCGCACATCGCTCTGGAGCGTGACTAGTGCGTCGCGCAACGCTTTGTTGTCATTGGCCGCCGCGGTCAGCTTCTCCTCGGCCTCGATGTAGCGGCGCAAGTTGAATTTGAAAGCAAAACTGGAAAGCAGTATATCACATTTAAGTTTCAAGCGCTTAGTTCCAGGCGGTTTCAACTTGGGTTTGATAGGGTCAATATGCACCGCCATACCTCGATGGCCGCCTGTTCCACGGCTAGGTTTCGACTGGAGATGGTCCCCACACCATAGGGCCTGGCAAATGATGCTCGCCTCGTCATCAACACGCAATAGGCCGATTTCGGTACATCGCCTGGTTGAAATGCCCATACAGAGTTGCGGGCAAAGCGTCAGCGCTCCGCGCGGGAGAGCGGGCGTCAGGTTGAATGCCCATACAGAGTTGCGGGCAGAGCGTCAGCGCTCGAAGCGGGAAGCGATAAACCGAAATCGGCCTATTTGCACCTGTATTTCTTGTCCGTGGCATCTTGTGACGTGGCGAGCAGTATCCGTCAGGCCCTACCGCGCCGGCCCGCGCCGCCTCGAGCTGTTTCTTGAGCGTGGCGATCTGCTCGGTGGTGGTCCACTGCGCCTCACCGGCGGCGGCGGAGGTGGCGCGTAGCGCGCTCAGCTCCCCCTGCGCCGCCTCCAGCCCGCCGCTAGGGTTCCACCAATGTATGACAAAGTGTGTCATAGTGTTACGAGCAAAAGCAAATGCAAAAACCATGAACCAATCACAGGCTCGGATTTGGGTCGGAACCTGTCGGAACGGTTTGATCCGAGCTTGTGATTGGTCCATGCTTTCTGCTTTTGCTTTTGCTCTGTAATACTTTGACGCACTTTGTCATACAAGCAGCCACTGGCAACGCAGCCAATGGCAACGCCTCCAACGACAATGCAGCCATTGGCAAAGCAGCCACTGACAACGCCTCCAACGACAATGCGGCCAAAGACAACGCGGCCAATGGCAACGGCCCCCATGTGGTGTGCACGCACTCGATGTCTTCGAGGCGGATGTTACAGCTGGCTCCACTCCTTCCGCGCATCTGATAATTTGATGTTGTATGGTTAAGTGTATTTGGCATTCAACATTAGGGAACCCCGAGCAATTGATATGTTTGCGTTGAAGTACGACGAAGTGCGTCAAACCACTTGGCGACTTAGCGACTTAGCGTGCTAAGTTGTCCCGGTCGACCAATCAGAACCGTCCATTTGGACGACTTAGCACGCAGAGTCGCTAAGTCAGTCAAGTGGTTTGACGCACTTTGTTACAGCTGCGAGGATAAACACACACTGGCCAGTAGTTTGACGCACTTTGTTACAGCTGTCGGGATGTGAGGATAAACACACACTGGTGGTGCGCACGGCCCGACCTGACGCGCACGTTACCGGCCTCCTCCCGCGCCGCCTCCAGCTGCTTGGCGTGCCGCCCCGCATCCGCCTTCAACATCGCCGCCTCCCAGGGGCTTACACTCGTCCACTTTTCAGCTCACCCTGAGCCGTTTCTGATACAAAATACACCCTACACAACCCGTACTACCCCCTAGCACTCCCTAAACAACTCTTAAATGCACCCCCTATCCCACAGAAAGCGCTTACGTTGAGCCGAAAAGTGGACGAGTGTAAGCCCCTGCTGCCTCCCCGCGCGCCTCCCGCGCCTCACCCTCCGCGACCACCCTCTGCACTGCCAGCTGCGCTTCGTTCCTACTCGTCCGCTCCTCCACCTCCCATGAGGGGCGTATACCGGTACAATATGAGCAAACAGTCAGGCCGTACGGGTGGTCCATACCGTTACACTATGAGCAAACAGTCAGGCCGTAGCGGTGGCGTATACCGGTACACTATGAGCAGACACTCAGGCCGTACTGGTGGCGTCCCATGAGGGCACACTAGTACACTGCGAGTATGAGCAATCAGTCTGACGTAGATACCGGGCCCTCCGGCGGAGGTACATCGCATCGGTACACTGACAGGGCAAAACAGTCACGAGTTGATTCTAATGAATATGACCCCACCTCCCGCGCAGCCTCGCGCTGCTTCGCAATGGTCTCCTCGTTGGTCTTGAGGGTGAGCGTGCAGCGCTGCTCCATCAGCTCCTGATCCTCCACGAGGTCGCGCATCTCGCGCAGCTCCCGCGCGAGCTGCGTCTTTGCCTGCACGGGTGTACGAGGGGTGCATTCATAAGGGTGACGAGGGGTGCAGCGCAGAGAGGGGTGCATGAGGGGTGCATGAGGGGTGAGGGGTGTGTGAGGGGGTGTGTAAGGGGTGCACCTGGATGAGTGCGGTGACGCCCCCATGGCCGTGCGCGAGTTTGAGCGCCTCAGCGTCGCGCTGTGCTTGGAGCGCCTCGGAGTGGCCCCCGGAGAACTGGTAGCCCGACATGCCCGTACCCGCCAAACCGGGGGCCACCACCTCTGAGGACACTCCACGCGAGCTGGCTGGTGCTGAGCAAGGAGGTGGCCCACGTGTTCCAGAAGGCCGGCTCGGGCGCCTGGGCGCTGGCGGTGCCGCAGGAGGTTGGTGGATGTGTAGCGGGAGGCGAAGCCGCGGGGCGAGGAGCTCAGCATACTTGCATCGACTTTATGGGATATTGGCGCGAAGCGCGTGGAGAGCACGCACGCCTCAATCGTCTCTGCGCCTCCTCGGACAAAATTTGCAAGGCGGCATCCAGCGGCAAGCAGCCGCACACAAGTAACCCGAGTTTGCTTGTTTCCGTGCCATAGCTTTACAGGGCGCAGCCGCATGCAGTCAATGCTCGAGGAGAGGAGCCCGCCCGAGCTTCACCGTGCACGAGTTTGAAGAGCACATTTTAATTGGAAGTGGGCACCCCCCATCCACGACCTCGTAGAAGGAAGGCAGGAAGGAGCTGCTCGACCGTCAAACGCGCCGATGCCGCTCGACGATCCGGGCGGCGGCAGCTCTCGCGGCGGCGGCGGCGGTGGCAGCGGTCTGGCCGTGGCGGCGGGGGCCGCGGCGGTGCCGGCATGGTGGCCATAGGGCGCTGCACAATGCAGGGCCTTAAACTCGTTCCAGTGGCAGCCGGGAGAACTTTACTCATACTACGCTCGGCGGTGCGGCCTGACCAGCTACTGTTGGCTCATGGTGTACCGGTATACGCCACCGGTGCAGTCTGACTGTTTGCTCATAGTGTACCAGTATACGGGACCGGTGTGGCCTGACTGTTTGCTCATAGTGTACCAGTATACAGCGCCGGTGTGGCCTGACTGTTTGCTCTTAGTGTGCCAGCACACGCCACCGGTGCGGTCTGCCTGTTTGCTCATAGTGTACCGGCATACGACATCGGTGCGGCCTGACTGTTCGCTCACAGTGTACCGGCATTAGGCACCGCAGGGTGAGATTAGTTGTTAGGCTAGCTGCGAGGAAAAAAGTCACGCTTCCGCATTATGTGGAGTCACCAGGCTTTTGGCCTGGACCCTGATAGGCTAGCTAGCGTTGTTTAAAAGGTGACATATATTCGAGGGACGCTGCTCCCTTCCAGTCGTGCGCATTGCTCTTGACAGCTAAATTCCGTCTCCGCGCACTTGCGTGCGGGTCACTACACGGGGGCCAGGGCGCCTGGTGCCTCCTCATACAAGATGACGCGTTCATCTCTCTTCTCTCTTAGCAGATTGCTCATTGCCGAGTCACAGGCTGTCAAGGAGCATCCCTTCACTGAACTTCGCCGTGAGCCGGCCACCTTGATATCAGAGCACGTCCTTCTGTTTCATAGCGCAAATAGTTTCAAACTCAATTTCACTACGTTAGTCAGTCTTCGTAGTCAGTCTGGCAGTGGTGTCTGTTCATCAGCTTACACCCCCCCCGTCTCTCAAGCATTCCCTCGCACAAAATCTCGATTTCGTCTGACACTGTTGAACCCGAGCCCACCTCTGCCCCCGCCCCGCCCAAGCCCCCGGCCACTCGCGCGCCCCCTCAGCACTCTAACTCCCCTCAGCCCCTTCACGCCCCTCGCGCCCCTCACCTCCCTCAGCCACCTCAGCCCCCCCCTTCATCCCCCTTCCTCGGCCATGTCGGGGCTACCCGGGGCAGCCGTACTCCAGCGCCCACTGCAGCAGAGGCTTCCACTCGTCCACTGTTCAGCTCAACGTGAGCACTTTTGTCCCATGTGGTGAGGTGCTGTGCTGGTTTCAGTGACAAAAACGGCTCAGGTTGAAGAAACATGTGGACGAGTGTAAGCCTCTGCTGTCGGCCCCGGGTGGAACGACAGCGACAGGACGGTAGCATGGCACTTGGTAGGGCGCGGGCGGTGCAAGTTGAACCGATGAAACCCCATGTTGAAAGCCTGGAACGTAGCGCTTGAAACTGAAATACGATGAACTGCTTTCGCACTTTACTTACAATTTCAACTAGCGCCGCTACAGCTGAGCACAGTGCGGTGCGCGCTCTTCCCTCCGTTCATTCCCTCGCTTTCAAGCGGGGTTCAACCATGGGTTCAACCTGCCCCACCAACCTCGTACGTTGGTTGTGCTATTTCCTTTTTGTGCGAAAACCAAAATGTGCACAAATCCCCCAGGTACTGTCACCAGTACCTGAGGGATATGATGAGCGGATCCTCAGGACACCCGCCAGCAAGATCCGCACACAGACCCTTCCCATCGGCCCTCCAGGCCACGACGTGCAGCCCGATCCGTCACTCCGTCACGCGCCGCACCACACGAGCACCTCGACCAGCGCCGCGACACACGAGGCCACCAGCCGCACCTCAGCGACCAGGAAGACCCCCGACGCCGCTCGATCCACATTTTCTTTCTCACCAGCTACTGCTGCGCCGCCTCCGCACACCCGCCAGCATGCTGCTGCCTGCACGCCAGCTACTGTGCTGCCTCAACCTGCCCGCCAGCCGCCGCATTGCTCCTACTTGCGCGCTAGCTAACGCGCTGCCTCAACCTGCCCACCAGCGCCCCGCCCCATCTTGCTCGCTAGCTGCCGCGCCGCCTCTGCCGCCTCGATAGCTGCTGCGCTACCTCAGCACGCTCGCTAGCTGCTACGCCACCCCAGCCTGCTCGCCAACGCCATGCCTCAACCCGCTCTCCGGCCGTCGCGCCGTCTCAGCGTGCTCGCCAACTGCGGCCAGCGCTGCCTCGGCCTGCTCGCCGACGCCTTGCCCTCGTGCTCGCCGCTGCGTCTGCGTGCTCGCTAGCAGCTACGCCCCCTCAGCATGCTCGCCGGCCGCTGCACTGCATAAGCCTGCTAACAGGCACCCCGCCCCGGCTCGCTCGCCAGCTGCCGCGCCGCCCCTGCACGCGCGCTAGTTGCTGCTACCTGCGCCTGCTCGCCAGCCGCGGCGCTGCCTAAGCCCGCCCGCCGGCGCCCTGTCTCAGCCTGCCCGCAAGCAATCGCATCGCCTCAGACAGCCAGCCCGCTAGCCGCTGCGCTGCACCCGCCTGCTCGCCGGCGCCTCACCTCGGCCCGCTCACTTGCTGTGGCATCGCCTCAGCCTGCTCGCTAGCCGCTGCGCCGTCACTGCCGCGCTACCTCAGCTTGCTCGCCCGCGCCTGCACCGCCTCAGCCTGCTCGCTAGCCGCTGCGCCGACACGGCCTTCACGCTAGCTAACTGCTGATCACAGACTGCCCAAAAGGCAGCTAAGCCGCCTCCAACACGACGAAGCTGCCGCTATCACATACGCACCATCGCTACACTGCAAACGCCTACACAGCTTCGCAGCTGATTCGTCGCACGACCACACCCCTATACTGCTGCACCAACTGACGCCTACACCGCCACACCGCACCTCGCCATTACATCACACTGCTACCCTGCCACAAAGCAACACTGCTACACCACCATATGCCCACATACGTACCCTGCTGCCACAATACAACACTGCTACAATACCATACAACGCATCGCTACCCTGCAATAACGCCCGCCACTCTGCTACACTGTCACAATGTTGCCACCTCAGCGCTCCGCACCCGCCATCATCGGGGGTTGATGCCGGCCCACGTCCCACGTGCCCATCATCATTGGGAGACACCACACCTCCTGTGCGGTGACGGCACGATGACATGGGCTGCGGTCGATCCCCCATTGAGACACACGATAGCATAAAGCACGCCTGAGCTAGCCTAGCATAACAGCACGCATGAGCTAGCCTAGCGACCTGTCATGAAGAGGAGCTCTATGAATATCAGGAATATAAAGTGAAAAAGGAACAGGTGGCGTCATCTGGATCGTCCGTTGTTCGTTTTCGGTTGTCGTTCCAGAGCGTGCCACCTCACCCCACCCTGCCGCCTTCACCCCACTCAGCGCTGCGCACACCATCACGTTCCCCACCTCAGGCCTCGCCATTCACCGTCACCGCCCACCACCGGCCACCATGATGCTCGCCGCGCCCTCGCGCGTGCTCCTGCTCGTGCTCGTCGCCGCCTGCGCGCTCGGCGCCGCTTCGCAAGCGCCGCGGGTGGCCGGTAAGCCGCGGCCCGCGACCAACGTCACGACCGCCGACGTCACCTCGCCCAACGAGGGGAAACGCTGGGGCAGCCTCTGGAGCGGCTTCAAGCAGTACTACGCACAGAAGGACAGGGTCTGTGTCGGCGCCGCGATAGACGCCTCAACCGGCAGGGCCCCTGTCGCTCTCCCTCACCCTGCTCGCTGTTCCCCTCGCCTTCTGAAACTCTGTCGTTTTGTACGAGCTTCTTTCACCTTATCCATTCCCCGCCCCTCAACCCGTCACTCATCCTCCCTTCGATGTATCGCTCGCCCCCCCTCTTCCCTCCCTTCACCTTCTTACCCTGTCAATCCCCGCCCCTCAGCCCCTCCCCGTTCTCGCCTTCGCCTTCTTGCTCGCGCCCTCTCCCCTTGCTATTTGTCACCCTCTCTCGCTCCCTTCGCCCTGTTTCTCTCGAGTCTCGTTTTATCCATCCATCTCCTCACGCAGCCCGCCCTGTCCCTCTATCAGTCCCTGTCCTCCTGCCTGCCTCCATGTATCTGTCTCGTACCCTCTCATGTATATGATCATGCATCCCTCTGCCAGTCCATGTCTCATAATAGTCGCCTATGATGCCCCTCTCATGTCTCGCGTCTCCACTCCCGTCTCCTCTTTGGTCGAGAACGGATGCCTCAGCACCCGCGACAAATGCTGCCAGGGCTGGCATGGCCCGACACGAATTGTGTTTCACAGTTTAACTCCAGCATAAACTCCAGCATTAAGGCAAGCATCGACTCAAGCACGACCTCCCCTCCCTTCGCGGCCCATCCTCCCCTCCTGTCACTTCCCGACCCGTCCCGTCCGGTCCAGTCCCATCCCGTCCCTTCCATTCCCTTCCAGTCCCTCCTCTTCCCTTCCTTTCCCGTCACCCGCTTCAAGGTCAGGTATTGAGCTGAAAGTGAACCGATTGAGCAGCGTGTGACCCTGCCGCTTGGACCTGCACGCCCGAGGATGACGATGTGCTGGTGGGGCCTGTCACGGGGCACTCGGCACCCTCACTGTTTGCTCGTAGTGTACCGTAAACACTCGCCGCGTTCACCTCCTCCGTTGCCCGGCCACTCAGTCCTTGCATGTGTGCTCATTAATCATAGCCTCCCTGAGTGTTCGCACTCGCCGACGTCTACACTCGCTGCTGTCATCCTCCTCCTCCTCCCTGGCCTCACACGCGACACATGACTGTTCGCTCAAAGTAAACCAGCGCACCCGTGCACACTCGCCGCATCCTCCTCCCTGGCCTGGCCATTCGACCCTGACTGCTCTCTCATAGTGACATACACACTTGGCGCATCCTCATACCTGACCTCACACTCGTTCGCTGACTGTTTGCGAATTGCATATCAGCGTACCCGTACACACTCGCCGCGTCCTCTCGCCTGGCTCGCTCGCGGACTGCTTGCTCAACGAGTACACCGGTAAACTATAGGTGTGAACACACAGTCAGATGCAAGTATAGGTACCAGATCACCGATCCACTATGCACTCACATTCAGTTAAGCTGCGCAGCCAAGGCGCAAGATACGGCGAGTGTGTACGATTACACCGATATTCTATGAACACACTGTCATGCAGAGTGCAAAGGGTCCGCTGTGCACGGCCCTGCAGGGCGGCGGTCAAGTACTCCAAGAAGTACACGTACTCCAAATACAAGTACCCCAAGAAGACGGAGGAGGTGTTCCAGGCTGCGAACACCTACACCACCTTCGGGTCCATCCCCGGCAGGGGCTTACAGTATTCCACCGTTGAGCTCAACCTGATCCATTTCTGACCAGAAATACACCCTAAACGTTTTCTGATACGCCATAACACCTCCTGAACACCCCCTAAACAACCCTTGTATTCCCCCCATACCCCACAGAAGCGCTTACGCTGGGTTGAAAAGTGAACGAGTGTAAGCCCTTGATCCCGGGCACCTGCTGCATCGCCGACGCCGAGGACGATGGCGATACTGATATCACCAACCTGGCGAGGCGGTGCAGTTGACCCTATCAAACCCACGGTGAAAGCGCCTGGAACTAAGCGCATGACAACGAAATATGATCAACTGCTTTCAAACTTTTCAGCTTGCGCCGGTACAACCTGGTCTGCAACGGCGACTTGTGCGACCCCGACGCCACGGATGAGGAGGCGGGCTTCATCAAGATCGATGGCCTGAACGTGGGCGGAATTCGTGACGTTGGCCGCCAGACGGTCCGGAATGAGGTGGCGTGCCTGTGTTGCAGTAAGGCGGTGCCGGTTGACCCTGTCAAACCCACATTGAAAGCCCTGCAAGTAAGCGCTGGTAACTATAATAAAATGAATCGCCTTCAAACTTTGCTTTCAAATTCAACATTCGCCGCTTTACTGAGGTGGCACCATCGAGTTCGTAGGGGAGTTCACAGATCAGTTCCAGGGGAAGTTGAAGGTATTGTGCGTTTTGAGTGCGATTGGTCATGACGGGCCTGGCCCCTCGTTCGGTAGGGTGGTGCAGGTTGAACCTGAATATACAACCCATGTTGACAGTGCCCGGAACTAAGCGCCTAAAACTATAATACGATGAACCGCCTTCTGACCTTGCTTTCACATTCAACTTGCGCCGCAACAACAAGGCCAATGCGGAACGGTGGTGGAGTAGGCGTTGCTGTGCCGTGGGTGTTTGGCGGTCACCCCCCCTGACGCGCGTTGGGCGCCGCTTTAGGTTTCGGGCGGGCACCCCCCTTGATGTGTTCGAGTGTTTACCGGAGACGATTCCACCGCTCCTGACTGCTCGTGTCTCCTCCAAGAAACCTTGCCTTATCCCTGCCTACCATGTATACTGCTGAGAGCAAAGGCCGGCGGCGCCCACACCACCCTGCAGAGGGCGGCTGTGGCATTCCTCTCGGCATGCATTCATAAATAAGCGAATTTGTGTATTCGTTGATCGGTATCGTTATGAACTAACATTAGCTTTATCGTGATGCAATATAATTACCACCATAAAAGTACAACAATAGAGTCTACAATCATCAAACGCGGAACACTGGTACACGCTTAGGTGTTGTCACAGCTTTGCCCGGCATCCTTCTGTGTCCCCCGCCCCTGGTGCCTCCTCAACCACGACGTTGGACCAGTCCAGGCGCACCACCCCTCCACCAACCCTACCCCACCTCGGCTGCAGCTGCTGCACTAGTTTCTGCGCGTGTACCGGTACACATCATGCTCCCACTACACGTATCGATCCCTTGGACTAAACTGGGTGGACACTTGGATCGCACGTGTTTCCCCTATGACAAAGTGCGTCAAAGTGTTACAGAGCAAGGCACAAGGCAAAAGCATCGACCAATCACAGGCTCGGATTTTGGTCGGAACTCGGCACCCCTTTCGCCCCCACCTTCTGCCCGACCTTACTTGAGGCGCGAAGGCGGCGCCACTCCGCGCCGCGCAGTGGTGCGGACCCGTGCCGGGTTCGCGTCGGCGAGGTCGCGCGGAGGCCGCGGTACAACACAGGGCATGGGCCAGGCGGTGAGCACCCTCTGCAGTAGCCCCGCGGAGCTGCTCGCGGCGGCTGAAGCCGGGTGCGCGGCGGCA
>Ga0307489_10001350_pt1 | contig 16096 bp, 35 predicted proteins | sample SB12metaG_FD_202247 | JGI IMG/M metagenome (GOLD analysis project Ga0307489, IMG submission 202247) | Sea-ice brine microbial communities from Beaufort Sea near Barrow, Alaska, United States - SB 1.2 | ecosystem: Environmental > Aquatic > Marine > Coastal | place: USA: Alaska | collected... | reverse complement strand
TTCAAATACTAAGTAACCAACAGCAACCAACTCACTACTCATAACCAACAAATAATAACCACGGCTCCTCCCCACGCTCGACAATCATCCACGGCTCATCCGCGGCTCAACAATAACCAGCCAATACGAGTGCACTCTTTAAATGATGTTCCGTACCTGGCTTGGAACCTGGAACCTAGATGTGTTTTGGGAGCGTACCTGCGCTGAAATCGCCCAAAATCGATCAAAACCGCCCAAAATCGCCTAACATCCCACCGTTGAGCGGTTGGAACCTCCGGGACAACTGTGGTGCGTACCTGACTCGGAACATTATTTAAAGAGCCCACTCGTACTCGAACAACAATCACAGCTCATCCGCGGCTCGGTCCATCTTAAACTCGGCGAGGATGGATGCGAAAGAGGTCAGCACGTCATCACCGCATGGTGTACCGGTGCTCGCCGCGTCGTCGTCATCCGAGCCGTGGTTCAGCTGAGGGTTCCGCCGGCGAGGATGGAGACAACTGCGGTAAGGACACCAATGACCAGGGGCTTGCACTCGTCCACTTTTCGGCTCAACGTAAGCGCTTTTAGCGGGACAGGGGGTGCATTCAGGGGTTGATTGTTGGTCATTGAGCAGGTATTATGGGGTATTAGGGGGTATGTGGGTGTATGTAGTGTCAGAAACGGCTCAGGTTGAGCTGAAAAGTGGACGAGTGTAAGCCCCTGCCCATGACACCGCTGCCGGCCAGCAGGCCACTGGCCGCCACCATGCTGTGCCCCTCGTGGTGCGCCGGGTGCCGCGCCGCCCACCACCAGGGGCTCACACTCGTCCACTCTTCAGCTCAACCTGAGCCGTTTCTTACACAAAATGCACCCTATAAACCCCCTAATACCGCCAGTCACCTGCTTAACACCCCCTTTACAACCCCTAAATGAAACCCCTATGCCACAGAAAGCGCTTACGTTGAGCTGAAAAGTGGAGGAGTGTGAGCCCCTGCCCACCACCCGCTGCCCACGGCGCCCGCCGCGATGGTCACCGAAAACTCCGGCGGGATGATGAACGCGATGCCCTCGCTGTACGGGCGCAGCAAGTACAAATTGAAAAAAGAACTTGGAAAGCCGTTTATCGTATTTCAATTTCAAGAGCTCAAACCCAGCACTTTCGACACGGGTTTCAAGCTTTGTGAGCGGTTTCAAGTTGCAGCAGCACACCATGGTTGAGTGGCGCAAGTTGAAACTGAAAGCAACAGTTGAAAGCACTCAATCACACTGTACTTTCAAGCGCTGAAACCATGGGCGCTTTCAACACGGATTTTGAGCCTGTCAACCTGCACTGCCCTACCATGGAGGTGGGCGAGGGCAGCAGGCGGGCCCACGCGGCGCCGGCGCCCCAATGCTCCGCTAATCGGATGCCCACCGCCACGCACGCCGCCAGCGCCATCAACATCTTGGCCTCGCCCGCCAGGCAGGGGCTTACACTCGTCCACTTCTCAGCTCAACCTGAGCCGTTTCTACCACAAAACATACCCCAAACACCCCCTTACACTCCCTAATACCCCCTGACAGCTCCTAAGCACCCCCTAAACAGCCCCTATATGCACCTCTATCCCACAGAATGCGCTTAAGTTGAGCTGAAAAGTGGACGAGTGTAAGCCCCTGCCGGCAGGCCGCCACCGCCGTTGGCGCCCGACGTCAGCACCTCCGCCACCGCCTTCCACGCCACCGCCGCCGGCGCCGGGAACTGCTCGCCGCCCAGCGGGTACACGTTAACGAAGAGCACGAAGGTGGGCACGGCGCCCAGCAGGCCGGCGGGGATACCCATGAGCAGGGGCTTGCACTCGTCCACTTCGCAGCTCAACCTAAGCCGTTTCTGACACAAAAGCACACCCTGAACATCCCCTAACAGCCCCTGACACCTTCTAAACACCCTGATCGACGCCTCCATGCACCCCCTATCCCACAGAAAGCGCTTAAGTTGAGCTGAATAATGGACGAATGTAAGCCCCTGCCCATGAGCTGCGCCAGGAGCTGCTTGCGCGGGCTGAGGCGCATCATCAGCCCGGCCTTGAAGTCGTGCATCAGGTCACCCGCCTGCCCCGCGCCGCCGCACGCCACCGCCGCCGCCATGAGGCAGGGGCTTATACTCGTTCCCATTTCAGCTCAACTTGAGCTCTTCCGTCCAGCGTATGACCCAACTTAAGTCATGCAATTGTCCTGGAGTTGCTCAAGCTGAGCTCTAACGTGAAGAAGTGCAAGCCCCTGCCATGAGGTTGGTGACGATGGCCCCCGGCGCCACCAGCGCAAACACCAGCTGGATGATCTTGCCCATGGGCAGGGGCTTACACTCGTCCACTTTTCAGCTCAACCTGAGCCGTTTCTGACACAATAACACACCTTAAACACCCCCTAGCAACCCCTAAGCATCCCCTATACACCCCCTCTGCACCACCTAGCACGCCCTAAGCATCCCCTATACACCCCCTCTGCACCCCCTAACAACCCCTGCACACAACCCCTATCCCATAAACAGCGCTCAAGTTGAGCTGGAAGGTGAACGAGTGTAAGCCCCTGCCCATGGGCCCGATGGGGTTGATGTCCGTCTCGCCCGTGCACCTCACCGCGATGTAGCTCATCACCCCCGCCACTGGCAGCGCCACGCGCAAGGGTCATCCAGAACAACAATAGGCCGGTTTCGGTATACAGGTTTCCGCGCCGAGCGCTGATGCTTTGCCCGCAACTAAGTATGGGCATTCAACCAGGCGCCCGCTTACCTGCGCGGAGCGCTGACGCATTGCCCGCAACTCTGTATGGGCATTTTACCCAGACGATATACCGAAATCGGCCTGTTCCACCCATGTCAAAATTGACGAGCCGACTCCACTCGTCTCACCCTGGAGGTAAGCCATGCTCCATTCTGGGATCGAGTCGTTGTTCTCGACCACCCCCCTGCCAGGATGGGCTGCCACAGCGCCAGGCCAAACTGCATATGAAGCACCGCCACAGTGCACGTCCCCGCCACGGAGATACCCACCACCCACCAGTGCGCGGGGATGGTGTCGGGGTGGTCGTCCAGCACCACACGCCCGCCGCCGCCCCGCCGCTGGTCAGGGGCTTACACTCGTCCGCTTTTGAGCTCAACGTAAGCACTTCTTTGGGAGACACTGGTTGGCATCAGTCTATCGGTGGCCAAAATGGCTCAGGTTGAGCTGAAGTGTGGACGAGTGCAAGCCCCTGCCGCTGGCCCCGCTCACCCTGCTCCCACGCACCGCGACCGTCCACGCTCAGCCGCCGCCCACCCCGGGGAGTGCCCTCCCCCGTGGTGTGCCCGCCGCCGCCGCCGCCGCCGCCCCCACGGTCCCACTCACCCGCCTCGGCGGGTCCCTCTACTGCCAGGAGCCCGCCCCCCGCCGTGCCCCCCTTGCCGCCGTACTCGCCATACTCATACACATCCTCGGCGTCAGCCCCTCCCAACAGGGGCTTACACTGGTTGACGTCAGAGCTCAACTTGAGCAACTCCAGGACACACTCATGAGTTAAGTTGAGTTATACGGTGGATATAAAAGCTCAAGTTGAGCTGAAATGGGAACGGGTGTAAGCCCATGCCCACCAGGCGGAGCGGCTTGGCGCCGCTGCACAGCGTGGTGAGCGCCAGCTGTGCGAGGGAGTCCACGGCCATCATCGCCACGCCGGGCCACAGCAGCAACCCCCGCGCGCCTTCCTTAATATCCAGTGCCTCGGGCCTGCCACATCCTGCTCAAACTATCCGTAAACACATTATGAGATCTCGTTTCGTTTCTTGAGCTGTGGCATCCTATGACGTGGCGAGCAATATCTGGGCGGCCCTACGAGTGGGTTGCCGTGCACCCAGCCCACGCGGTGCGCGTACGGCCCCACCACCCCCCACGCTGTAGCGGCGCAAGTTGAAATTGAAAGCAAAACTCGAAAGCAGATCATCACATTCAGTTTCAAGTGCTTAGTTCCAGGCGGTTTCAACATGATTTTTGATGCTTGAAACGTGCACCGCCCTACCACGCCGCCACGGCGCCGCACAGGATCGACAGCCCCACCTGCGTGCCCATGAGGATCCCGCCGCCCACCAGCGTGGCGTCGCATCGGAACCCCCACCCCCACCGGGCCAGGGAGCAGGGGCTTACACTCGTTCACAATCCAGCTTAACTTGAGGACCTTCGGGAACACATCGCTCACGTTAGAGCTTAACTTGAGCACCTTCTGGACACATCCACTACGCATTTTGGGTTACAGTGGCATAAAGTAAGCTAAGTTGAGCGAAAAGGGGCACAGGAAGCTCAGGTTGAGCGGAAACGTAAGCTCCTGCCAGGGAGCCCAGGCCGACCGTGGCCAGCAGAGGCGGCTTGAGCAGCCACGGCACAGGGGCTTACACTCGTTCCCATTTCAGCTCAACTTGAGCTCTTCTGTCCACCGTATAACTTAATGCGACTCATGAATACGTCCCGCAGTTGCTCAAGTTGAGCACTACCGTGAACGAGTGTAAGCCCCTGCCACGGCACCGCCCACGTTGCGAACGTCATCGCCGCGGCGATGGCGCTGGCGGTCAGCAGCGTGTTCACCTGCTCCTTGGCGCGGAGCGGGTCGGCGAACATGCTTCCGATTGTTTCTGCTGTCGCCGTTCCGGACGGGAAGCGCAGCTTGCTCTCCAGCAGGAAGTGCGAGCGCAGCGGCACGGCGAAGAACACGCCCAAGTACGCCACGGAGATCCCCCACAGCAGGGGCTTGCACTCGTCCACTGTCTGGCTCAAGTTAAGCGCTACCTGTGGGATAGGGGTTGCGTTTATGGGTTGTTTTTTGGTCGTTTAGGGGGTGTAAGGGAGTATCACAGGGTGAATGAGGTGTGTTTTTGTGTCAGCATGGCTCAAGTTGAGCTGAGATGTGGACGAGCGTATGCCCCTGCCCCACAGCATCAGCGTCGGGATGGGGTACTCTATACCCAGCATGCGCAGGGCGGGGATGGGCCCGATCAGGCCGGCGGCCATGGTGTAGTGGCACAAGTTGAAACTGAAAGCAAAACTTGAAAGCAGCTCATCATATTTTAGCTTCAAACTCTGAAACGAGTTCCTTTCAAATCGGGCTAGAACTGGGTTCAACCCGCACCGCCAAACCATGGTCATGCTGCCCGCTGCGGAGGCCACCGTCTGGCACACGTTGGCTTCCAGCTGTGTGAACGGCACCGCGACGTGGGGGCGCAACTTGATATAGAAAGCCAAACTTTAATGCAGCTTACCATATATCAGTTCCAAGCGCTGAAATTGGGCGGCTGCAACACGGTACTCAAGAGTGTCAACGTGCAGCGCCGCCGCACCTTGGGCTTGATGGCGCTGAAGAGCGCGATGCTCACCGCCGCCGCCAGGACGCTGCGGCGCGAGGGAGCGGGGGAAGCGGGGAATGTGTGGGGGTGTGTGAGGGCGTGTGAGGGCGTGCGTGCGGGGTTTGAAGGGTAGGTGTGCGCAGGGGAGGTGTGTGAGGGTGTGGAATGAGGGGGAGTGTGGGAAGGAGAGGTGTGTGAGGGTGTGTGTTGAAGGGGAGTTTCGTGGTGAGCAGGCTGGGACGAAAAGCGTTTTCTCCTGGCCAAGGGAAGGGAGCATCGAGAAGACACCCCTTGGCTGAGCCGTGAAGAGGAACAGAACCCACTCCCGCCAGCCCGCAGCGGGTCAGACATCGTCGCCCATGGTCCGCTCCATCTCCCCCGAGCCGGTGCCTGGCGTTGGCGCGGTTCTGTCCGTGCTCCTCGCGGTTCCGACGCTCCGAGAACGCGAACGGCGTCGCAGGAAAACATGACGCTGTGTGTGCCCAGTCTTCAAAACATCTTACCTGCCCCCTTGCGCCCAGCCCGCCTTGAGTCCGAACGAGACGTTCATTGCGGCTACGATGGTGCCGACGACGAGCCCCGCGAACACCGCGCGGGGCGAAAGCGGGTCCACATCCTTCTCCCTGCTCGACATGCCCCCGGTGAGCCGTCGCGCGTGAAGCGCGCTTGGCAGTGGAGACCTAAAAAAGTGTCTGTACAGCTTACAATAGGATTGCCCCGGCTCTGCCCGAGCCGAGACGACGTTTTCTCTCGGTCGGAAGCTTGGGAGGCTTGGTTGGCTCTTTGCGATGAGCAGTTGCCGGGCAGGGTGCTGCGGAGGGGGCGCTGCTTGCTAGGTGCTAGCACGGACGGCGCGCGCGGCAGACGTCAGTCGGATTTGACTTCATTTTCCGACGCCGATACCAGTATAAAGTTGAGGGGGAAGCTGGCCCGATTCCAGCCCTTGCGAGGGGACCTCTTCCCCCGCCCCGCCCCCGACACCGCCAGCCACACCGTCGACGCACTCGCAGGAGGCGCGCCCTAGGCTTCGCCTCGCGTGTGACCCCCGTCGCCAACCTCGCCGACCCCGCCGCCCTCCGCCATGACTGCCACCCTCGGGATGAAGCGCGAGCACAACGACGAGGACGAGGAGGACACGGCGCCAGCAGCCAAGAAGGCCGCCACCGACGCGCCCGCCGCCGACGCCTCGACCCCGGACATCAGCGCCGATGCCAAGACAAAATACATCAACGCGGCCGTAGCCGCCGCCCTCGCGAAGGCCACCACACCCGCCGCCGCACCCGCCGCCGCTGTCGTTGTCGGTGCCGGTGACGGGGAGTTGAAGGAAGCCAAGGAGGAGAAACCCAAGGAGGAGAAGATAAAATCCTGCCTGCGTCTGGTGATCCCTGCGGGCAAGGCGGGGTACATGATCGGGCCGAAGGGGTCGATCGTGAAGGAGCTGCGCGCGGCGAGCTCGTGCGGCATCCACGTGCAGGACAACGTGGGGGCGACGCCCGACTCGCGCGTGTGCGTCATCACCAGCAGCGACACCCCCAGCTCCGGCAAGTTCGGCGCCGTGAAGGGCCTGCTCAAATGCTACCTGCGGGCCTCCGAGGTCCCCACTCTCGCGGTAGGGCAAGGCGGATATTGCTCGCCTCGTCACGTCATCCAACGCAGTGTGAAACCTCGTCGCTTGCATTAAATCGCAGCCTATGACGTTGCGAGCACCATCCGCCAGGCCCAATGCCCGGCACGTATCTCATCGACCGCGTGTTGGTAACCCTTGTTTGATGAGTTCAGTGGCACCCTAGGTGGCGGACGCGGCCCCCAACCCGCCCCCCGCCGCGCGCCCGGTGGGCCAAACCTACAGCTGCAAGCTGCTGGTGCCGGAGTCACAGATCGCCGGGGTCATGGGCGACGACAACGCCGACGCCCTCGAAGACGCCACCACCACCGGCGCCGAGATCTCGCTGCTGCCCATCGAGGAGCGGCCCGGGTGCGCTTTGGTAGGGTCCTGTCAGCCTGTCATTTAGTAAAATGGCTTCTCATCTAGGGTACGAAGCATGGCTCGGTGCCCCACAACTGCTCGTACACGCGCATCTTCAAGCTGCTGTCGCAGCTGCGGCGGGCGCGGGTGTGCGACCACTCGACCACCCGACCACCCGCACCTTGCGGTGCCATGTACGCTTGTCGAGTCCCTTTTCAGGTCGACTCTAATTGGTTCCTCCCTGAAAACACCACTGGCACTTTCCCCGATTGATTTCTGAAAGACGCTCAAGTTGAGTTGGAAAAGGGACGCGCGTGCGGCCCTGCTGGCCGCCGACGGATCGTGTGCTGGAGATCAGCGGCACCGACGCGGCGGTGCAGGTGGGGCCGTGCTGCACTGTTTGCTCGTAGTGTACCCAGTTCACGCTTGCCTCCCCTGTTCCTCCGTCGTCCCGTCGTGTACCCGCCCGCCCCTGTGCCTCCTCCGTCTCACGGTGTGTCCGTACACGCTAGCCTCCCCTCCTCCTCCTCATCCTCCTCCTCCTCCTCCCTCCTCCTCCTCCTCCTCCTCCTTCTTCTCCTCCTCCTTCTTCGCATAGCGTACAGGTGCACGCTCGCCGCGCCGCATACTCTGCATAGCCTTACACCAGTTCCCTCCTCAGCTCAACTGCCAGCTGTCGCAGACATGGCTTTGTCCCTGAAACCACTCGAGTTGACATCCTCACTGATTCGGTAACGCTGAAGATGCTTCAGAGTTAAGCTGCAAAGGGCACTGGTGTAAGGCCCTGCGTACAGGCAGCTCTGGGCAGGGCCTCTCCCTAACTCCCCTCTGCAGCCTACTGGTATATTGAAACCGTCCCTGAAAACCTCGTCACCAGAAGTCATCCCATCACAACCTCATAAAGGGCTGAATTCAGCAGACTATCCCATAGAAGAGCAATCAAGGCGTTTACATTACAAAAGGCCGAACCCCTTCATCATACACCTCTAAGATGCACAAGTCAAGCCGCCACAGACGCCCACGTCGAGCCGCCACAGATGCTCAAGTCGAGCCGCCACTTGTCAAGATGCCCATGTCAAGCCGCCACAGATGCTCAAGTCGAGCCGCCACGTGTCAGACTCTGGCGCCCGTCTTATTTGCCGCCCGCCTCTATTACGGTCGCAACCCGCCGGCAGGGCCTTTCACTCACCTCAACTTGAGCCGTCTTGTCCCTGAGCCACTCAAGTCATCCCAACTTGATACATCGCGGGTGCTCAAGTTGAGCCACCACATACCCTGGCGTACGGCCTGGGAGGAGGGCACGACCACGACGAGTGTGTATGGGTATACCGGTTCACAACAATGGAACAGTGAGGTTGAGGCAGCACGGGCGGCCAGTGGCGTGAGACCCTGCGGCGCGGCCACGGACGAGGACCCGCTGCTGCTCATCAGCGCGCCGTCCGTGGGTGAGGCCATCCAGATATTGACAGCCACGTCATCCAACGCATCTTCAACCATCGTTTATGTCCTTACGTGGCTTCCCATGCCGTGGTGAGCAATATCTACCAGCAACATCTACCTGGCCAAGTGCCCGCCACGTCATCGACACGCATCTTGAATCCTCGTTTGTTGAGTTACATGGCATGCTGTGACGTGGTGAGGAAACTATGTGAGGCCCCGGGCGTGGGCGGGGCGGCAGCAGGGGACCGGCGGGGCGACCGGTCGGCGCCCGGCTTCGGAGGTGGAGGCGGAGGCCAGCAGGCAGGAGCTTACAATCGCTCACTTTTCAGCTCAACTTGAGCGGTTCCAGTGGGATGGGGGGTGCAGTGAGGGGATGGTTAGGGGGTGTTTAGAAGGTGTTAGAGGTGTTTAAGGTGCATTTTGTGTCAGAAACGGCTCAGGTTGAGCTGAAAAGTGGACGAGTGCAAGCCCCTGCCGGCAGGGCGGCGGCGGCGGGCCCGGCGGTAACCCTTACGTGAACCCGAACGTGAACCAGTACAACAACCCGCACGTGAAGGCCCCCACGCCGGTGAGCGAGGGGCAGGTGCTCATGACGTTCCCCGTGGAGTCCGCTCTGGCGGGCGGCGTCATCGGCAAGAAGGCAGGGGATTACACTCTTTCACTTTTCAGCTCAACCTGAGCCGTTTCTGACAGCAAATACCCCTGAACACTCTTGAATACCCCTTAAACCCTCCAAGTATCCCCCTTTGACAACCCCCTTGATGCATCCCCTATCCCACAGAAAGCGCTTACGTTCAGCCGACGTTCAGCCGAAGAGTGGACGAGTGTAAGCCCCTGCAAGAAGGGCGCGTCCATCAGCGCCATGCGCGCGGCCAGCGGCGCTAAGATCACTGTGCACGACTCCACGGTTCGCGGGCAGGCGGAGCAGCCGCGCACCGTGGAGATCATCGGCTCGGAAGCAGGGGCTCACACTCGTCCACTTTTCAGCTCAAGTTGAGCTGTTTCTGACACAAAAACACACCCTGCACACCCCCCGATACCGCCTGACGCCTCGTAGACACCCCCTAAATGCACCCCCTATCCCGCGGGAAGCGCTCAAGTTCAGCCGAAAAGTGGACTAAGGTAAGCCCCTGCTCGGAGGCGCAGTGCTGGCACGCGCGCGGGCTGGTGGAGGCTAAGGTGTCCGATCAGGGCGGCGGGCCCTGCGACAAGCCGACCATCACCCAGGGCGGCGACGGCGTCGTCGGCGGCGTCATCGGCGGCGCCAAGGGCAACGGCGGCGGCGGTGGCGGCGGCGGCGGCGGCTTCGCAGGTGGTCCTCCCGGCGGCGGCCGGGGCGGCGGCGGCGGCGGAGGCTTTCAGCAGCAATTTGGCGGGTATGGTAACGCCCCTCCCATGTACGGAGGTCACGGCGGGGGCGGCGGCGGGGGCGGCATGGGCGGGTACGGGGGCGGACAGGGCCAGGGCCCGGGCGGATACGGTGGCGGCATGGCGCCATACGGCGGCGGCGGCGGCGGGGGCGGCTGGGGGGGTCCCGGCGGTGGCGGCGGCGGCGGGTACCCCCCGCAGCAGCAGCAGTGGCAGCCGCAGCAGCCGCCTATGCCGCATCAACAGCAGCATCAACAGCAGCAGGTGCGTAACCACCCAACCACCGCAAGGGGCCTCACTGAACTCCCCATCATATGTGCTAAACCACCGCAAAACCACCCAAATCCTCACTGGGCCCTCGCTGAACTGCCCTAATCTGTGAGCTGAACCACCGGTACAACCCCAATTGCACCAGCAGCAGCAGTTCCAGCAGCAGCCACCCATGCCGCAGAGGCCGCCGCCACAGCACCAGCAACAGCAGCACCAAAACTACGCCCCCCCCGACAACCAGCAGCAGCAATACGGCAGGGACGAGCGCATACGTCCCCGCCACGTCATCCACGCGCATTCTGAAATATCTTCTCGTGAGTTGAAAGGTATCCCATGACATGGCGAGCAACACTTGCCAGGCCCTAGGCTCGACACGCATTCGACAATAATTTTGGAATCCTCGTCTTTTAGTTACTGGCAGTGCGGCGAGCAATGCAATACCTATGACAAAATGCCTCGCACCACTTCGCAACATAGCGACTTTTGAGTGCTCAGTCGTCCCGCTCGACCAATCAGAACTGTCCATTTGGACAACTTAGCAGTAAAAGTCGCTAAGTGGTTCGCAGCACTTTGTCATACCTTGGTCCTAGGTTACGGAGGGCACCCCCAGCAGCAGCAGCAGCAGCCGCAGCAGTTTCAGGGACAGGCACCGCCGCAGCAGCAGCAGCAGTACCAGCAGCCGCCGCAGCAGCAGCAGTACCAGCCGCAGCAGCAGCAGCAGCAGCCCGGGGGCGGCGCCCAATCATATGGCGGCGGCCAAGGTGGGTATTTCAGTGAGGACCACACGAATGTTGACCGCCACGTCATCAACGCACATTGTGAACCCTCGTTTGTCGAGTTACGTGAACCCTCGTTTGTCGAGTTACGTGGTATCCTTTGACGCGGGTAGCATCATTTTGGCGGCCCTATTAAAAGACCAGCAGGGCCCGCCCCAGGGCTACCCTCCGCGCCAGGCCGGTCCGTACTGATGTCCGACCGACCTGCGCTATCATCCGTACTGATGACCGACCGACCGTGATGATACGATGACCATGACGTCGTGTTTCTCATCAGCTCAATTGAATGTAAAGTTCACAATAAGCGGAAAGAGAGCGAGAGAGCGGCAACGCAAGGGGGAGAAAGAAGAGAAGACAGAGAACCAGAGCCAAAGAGAGCGCGAAAGCAAACACGATAGAGAGAGCGAGAGAGCAGAGGTGATGAGGCAATGATTAAAGAAATATTTGAAAATTAACTAAACGCCTCTCCTAAGAGCGCTGGAATCGAGACGACCGCTATAAACCGCGCCCTCGTCCCTCGCAATCTGTGTCTAAATAATACTAACATGCATCTATGATAGCCCCGGGCGCCCTCTGGCGGCTCACGCAACCCCATCCGCTAGGTAAACTGAGTGTAGGGGTGACTAGGCACCCTCATCTCCTCGAAACCGAGAGTCTGTTTACTCAAGGATGGCGACCTTGTTGGACAGTCGGCGAGTCGATCGGTGGGATTTTCGAAACGTAATGATTGTGCGAACGGGATTCGACACCATACCTTCGATACCAGACCCGACACTGAGACGGAGCGATTTGAGCCATCTGTAATGTGGATTACCCACGCGGCACACACACCCGTCAGTCGGTGGTACTATGGATGACCCACACGGCACACACTCCCGTCAGTCGGTGGTGCTGGTGATGAGCGAGCACGTGGGCGGCGCGAGGATGTACAGCTGATCGCCGCCCACCAGCATGAGGTCGGGCGGCGGGCTCGTGTGCACGAACGCCTTGAGCCAGGGGCTTACACTCATCCACTTTTCGGCTCAACTTAAGCGCTGTCTGTGACATAAGAGGTGCATTTAGGGGTTGTTTAGGGGGTGTTTAGCAGGTGCTAGGGGATATTGTGGGTGTTTAAGATGTGCTTTTGTGTTAGAGACGGCTCATGTTGAGCTGAAAAGTGGACGATTGTAAGCCCCTGCCTTGGGCGCGCCGGCCGTGCCCCGCGGCCGCAGCAGCCCCAGGCCAGGGGCTTACAATCGTCCACCTTTCGGCTTAACGTAGCACATTGTGTGGGATACGTTGGGTGCATGATATTCCCCCAGTCTATTAGACAGGGGGACACGGGCAGGTGTGACCAAAACGGCTTAGGTTGAGCTGAAAAGTGGACGAGGGTAAGCCCCTGCCCCAGGCACACCGACCCCTCCATGGCCACAGCGTCGAATAGGGCGCCGTACTTGCCTCCCGTGAAATCGTCCGGTACGTCCACGAGCCAGGGATACGCGACCTGCTTATGCTCGGAGGAGGGGCTTCCCGGATTATACGCAAAACGGTAAAGACAGGGATTGAAAGAACAAGAACTTAGCACGTGCAACGTGTTTCTCGAAATGGGTAAGTGCGAAAGCAACAGGCCGATTACGGTATATCGCCTGGGTGAAACGCCCATACAGAGTTGCGAGAAAGGCGTTAGCGCTCCACGCGGGAAAGCGGGCGTCAGGTTGAATGCCCATACAGAGTTGCGGACAAAGCGTCAGCGCTCGGCGCGGGAAGCGCTATACCGAAATCGGCCTATTGCGGGGTCAGTGATGACACGAATGATGCGGACGCACCTGCGGGCTGGCGTTGCCGGCGCCCAGCAGGCTCTCTATGATCTCCAGGATGCCCGGCGTGTAGAAGGAGCAGGCCCACAGCTGGCAGAAGTCGCCGCGGAAGATCGCTTCGCCCGCCGCAAACATGGGGTGCACCTCCGGCAAGGGCCAGGCGGAACATGCCGGCATCACTTTCGGCATAATGAGGATATCAAGAATTCTGGCATAATGCCGGGAATTTTGAGCAATTTCTCGGAATTTTGGGCGTTTTCTGGAGTTTTGGGCGTTTTCTGGAGTTTTGGCCGTTTTCTGGGTACATGCGGAATGTTTTTGGCATTTTCCGGCATTTTACATGCGCGTCTTTAGAAAATTAGTGGGCATAGTTGGGCATAATCCGAGCATAACACGCAGGATTTGGGGAATTTGGGCAAAACAAAATGCATATTCCGCCCGGGCCTACCTCCGGCAGCACGTCCTCCCCAAAGTCCGCCGTCTCCCCCACCGCCCCCGCTTTTCCCATGAAGCTCATCCGCTGCTCCGGCGCCTTGTTCACGCTGTAGTTCATCAGCTGGTTGCATGAGTCCGGCGAGTGAAGCTCCATAACTTTGTGGATATTAATGCCCCAGTCGCTCTTCTGCGAGTCGAGGATCGCCGACAGAATAATCGAGCGCCGGTCGAGCAGCATAATCTCCGGCGTGGTGGGCGGGCCCAAGATGTAGCGGCGCAAGTTGAATTTGAAAGCACATTTTGAAAGCGGTTTGTCACATTCCAGTTTTACGAGCTTAATTCCAGGCGGTTTCAACGTGGGTTTGATAGGGTTACCTGCACCGCCTCGCCGAGAGCACGATGACGTCGTGCGCTTTGTTGGCGCCGGCTTGGAGGAGTGTGGGGAGCTTCTGCGCGATGCCGTAGATCAGGGGCGTCCACTCGTCCACTTTTCAGCTCAACCTGAGCCGTTTTGGTCACACCTCCCCGTGTTCCCTTGTCTAATAGACTGTGGTAAAGTTATGCGCCCAACGTATCCCACAAAATGTGTTGACGTTGAGCAGAATAGAGGACGAGTGTGAGCCCCTGCCGCAGATGAAACATACGTCCGGTAGTAGAACGCGGAGCTTGCCCGGCGGCCTTTCGACGGTGACCACGACGATCTGGCGGTGGCGCCGCAGCCGGGGCATCGGGCCGAGTTAAACATACTTGCCGCGTCATAGCACGGCGTGTGACGTGACTCAGCACACGAGGGTTGAACACGCGATGAATGGCATGGCGCGCACCGGTGCAGTATGAGCGCTTAGAAAGTAGTCGGCATAATTGGGCATAATTGGGCATAATCCGAGCACAATTGGATGAATTCGGGGAATAGAGCATAGGGAATTTGGGCGAAAGAAAGCATGTATCGCCTGGGCCTCGATCGCTGTCCCTGCCAGGGCTTGCGCAGGGTCTTAATGATGCTGAAGATCTGCTGCCACAGCCCCTTGGCCATGCCCACGATGATGACGTGTCCGCCCGCGGTGATGATCGCCCGCAGCTGCGCGTCGTGCGCCGAGCTCAGGCTGTCGTCGAAATTCGCGTCGTGGTCCGTGTCGTCCTCCAGCCAGGGGCTTACAATCGTCCACTTCTCAGCTCAACCTGAGCCGTTTTTGTCACTGAAGTTTCATGGACCACCCAGCGTATCTCACAAAAGGCGCTTATGATGAGCCGAAAAGTGGCCGAGTGTAAGCCCCTGCCTCCAGCGTCACGCCGGCCATGATGTTGTTGGCCGCCCCCGCCGCCGCCCCTGTCCCCGCTGCCGGTTTGTCTAAGTGCCGCATCAACCCGCCTGGAAATATGGGAGTGTTGCCCGGCGGCGGCGGCGACCGCTCGCCGCTGCCACCACCGCTGCCGCCGCCGCTGTCGCCGCCGCTGCCGCCGCCGCCGTCTCTGCCGCTGAAGCTGCCGCCGAGGACAGCCGAGGACAGCCGAGCTCTCACATCCGCGCTCGCCTGGTGAGAGGTGCATCGGTAAGAGTAGCGTGAGAGGTGTGTCGGTACGAGCAGTGTGAGAGGCGAGCGGCGAGCGGTTAGAGGGGAGCGTTTGGTGAATTGAGGGGCGAGAGGCAATAGGTATAATGTGAGCGGCATAGACAGGTGAGAGGTGCAGTGCGGGCAAACTGTCTCCACACGGTGCAATGCGGGCAGACTGTCTGCACACGCACCGTCTCCTGCTTGTAGGCCTCCACTTCTTCTGTCGACTCCGCCGACGACAGGCTCTGCCCCCTTTCAGAGCCAATCAAAATGACGCTCGCCACGTCATACGCCGGCGTTCAAATCAGCAATCGAGGGGTCTTGTCTACACGTGTAGGCTGACGTGGCGTAGGACGACGAGGCAGGCATTATTGGGAGGATCAGTCGGCATTAATTCGGCATAATCGGGCATAATCAGGACATAATAGGCTAAGTTTGGGGAAGTAAGCATCGGGAATGTGGACAAAAGAAAAAACATGTTCCGCCTGGGCCTACATTTTATGTGTCTTGTCCACGTGCGAGGCATTGACCGAGCGGCGGCGGCGGAACAGCGCAACCCAGTCCGCGATGCGGTGACTCACCGGCGTGATCTGCGCCGCGTCCCCCGCGATTGCAAAGCACACGTCGTCTTTCCCCATCTTGTACTCCCCCGGCGACATGCAGACGATGCCCGTCTCCAGGGGCTTACACTCGTGCATTTTTCGGCTCAACGTAAGCGCTTTGAATGTGACAGGGGGTGCACGTAGGGCTTATTTAGAGGGTATTCAGTGGGTTTTAGGGGGTATCAGTGGGTGTCTAGGTTGCATTTTGTGTCAGAGACGGCTCAGGTTGAGCTGAAAAGTGGACGAGTGTAAGCTCCTGCCCGTCTCGCGCTCTTGCGCCGCAAACACTGTCACGCCATTTTCCCGGAGACAGGGCCGGCCACATCACGCTCCCCACGTCACAGCACGCCATTTAACTCAAAACACACAAGATTTCATAACGCGGCGGATGACGTGACGGATGACGCGGCTGATGTCGCGGCGGGTGATGTGGTGAGCGACGCGGCAGATGACGTCCCAAGGGGGGTTCAGGGTGAGGGTTTAGGAGCGAGGGTTAAGGGTTTTGTGTTTTGGGTTACGGTAAAATTCTAAACCCTAAACCCGTGTGACATGGTGTATGACGTGGTG
>Ga0307489_10001349_pt1 | contig 16096 bp, 18 predicted proteins | sample SB12metaG_FD_202247 | JGI IMG/M metagenome (GOLD analysis project Ga0307489, IMG submission 202247) | Sea-ice brine microbial communities from Beaufort Sea near Barrow, Alaska, United States - SB 1.2 | ecosystem: Environmental > Aquatic > Marine > Coastal | place: USA: Alaska | collected... | reverse complement strand
GCCCGATGCCATTACGGCGAACTTTTTCTGTGCTTTCCAAAGAGTTTGCACCGCTTCGCAGAGCCTACTCGTGACGGCGTGAACTAGGTGTCCCTCGAAGCGCGCGCGTCGCCGTGTGCGGTTTCGGGCGCACCGTGCCCGCGTGCATGGCCCATCTTCGGGAGCTCCCCAGTCCGGAGCACAGGCAAACAGTCAGGTTTTCTGTTTCTCGGAATCCTGCTTTTGCTCCGAGAAAACACAACCACACTTGTCCGTCCACGGGCTCGATTTAACTCATGAATCCGTGGTCTAAAACGTACGAAAGCAAGACGATCTGGGACTTTTTTGGGACTCGTAGACCGTGGGGGGGGGTCCTGTGGGCGTTCTGAAAAAGGCTCACAGGTTATGGGTGATATCGATTTAGACCAAGATTGACGAGAACAACGAAACGAGATGTCCTCAAATTGCGTGGAAATGAGGGCGCCATGCACACGCGCTTGACAGGCCGTGATGGCGGCGTCGCCGGGAGGCACAAAAAAATGTAGCACGGTAGATCGCCGTGACTACACATAAAGTTTCGCGTCATCGGAAATCCCGGACGACATTCGAGCATCTAGAGGGTTTCCACACGGTGGCCGTGAAATTGAGCCATTTCTTCGTTCTGTCTGACTAGACACCATACGAAGACTTGGACGACTCAACCGCACGGCGCCGCGGAACACCACGCGCGCCGACGTCCGCGAGCACGGTGCGCAGCTGAAACGCGTACTTTATGGCATCGATAAGCAGTATAGCTCGTCGGCGGCGGCATGCAATGGCGCATCGCCGACTTATGGCGCGCGTCAGTCGAGGGTCATTCACCACTGTAAACAACACCGGCTCGTGGCGCGTGTAAGACCGTTTTTGGACGAAAAATCCAGACCCCATTTTGGTGATCTTACCAATTCAGGGGTTCTCAGTTCGGGTGTTTGGCCGATTTCGGACCATTTTCGAAACGCGAGGATAAACCGAAGATTTGTGCAGGAATCGATTCGCACCGGACGCGCGACAGCGACGCGTCGACGTCGCCAGGCGGCGGCGCGGCTGGCGTTCCATTGCGCACACCGTATCGCCATGCGATTCTGCGAATCGCCGCTGCGTTTGGTCCACGGACGCCGCATATCTTGCATCGATCGTGTGCCGTCGGCCTCCAAAACAGACCTCTCGAGACCGCTCGAAGCTGTTATGGACCCGACGTGCGCTGTGTCGTAAAAAAATGGCGTTTTGGTCGGCCGGTCCCAAGTGTCTGGTGGAGGGTTGGCGGAGAACAGGTATGAGACCCCCGGCAGTCCCTCGCATCGACGAAATTTGGTCGATACGGCTTCCACTTTGCAGTCGTATGGGCAATTCACGTAGGGATCGGGCGCACGTGACTTGCCCATACGAAAGCTTTCGTTTTAGCAATTCGTTTAGGGATCGGCACTGGCAGACTGGTCGAATTGGCCATATGAAAGTGGGAGCCAGTCTCGACCAAATTTCGTAGATTCGTGGGACTGTCCGGCCAAACATTCGTCCATGAACGTACATAGTCGCGATATGTACGTACATATACGCACATATACGCTCATACGGGTCTATGAGCATTTAGTCCGAACGTATATATTGACGTTCGGGAATTCTACACGTGGTGACCGCTGGCCGGGGGTCAAGCAAATACCATCACTTAAAAAATATTTTCGAACATTTCCGAAGCGCGATCGAATATGCTGTCGTATAGTTCACTTCCGCCGGCGGAGCGCCGCTTATGGACGTTCATGTCCGTACTGTTCGCAGCGAACATAGGGTTTAGGGATTAGCACATACTAAACTTTGTCTTATTATGATATCGTTTCTGAACGTTTACTATCGTTCCCATTACAAGACGTCCGCGGCGGCGGCGTCCGTGTCGGCATCTCCGGCCGCCGTCCCTGGGTCGTTGGGCATTTCCGCGGAGGATACCGTTCCCCGCCTCGAATCGCGTTCGGGGCCGCCGCGGCGGCCGGTAAGCGAGCTCATCCGGGAAAGGGCTGCGAACAAGGTATCACCCTTTTTGGCCACCCCGGTCGTTGCAACTCCGCCGACGCGCGAGCGCGTCTGAACGACACGTGATATTTTGCTTGATTGCTCGCGGGGGTCTAAATACCACGTCTGCTTTTGTGGATCAGCTCTGCGCAATTGAAACACTGTGCGTGAATGTTTCTTGAGTCACAGACGGTCATTTTCCCCCCGCCCTAAAACTCTATTCGCCGCCAGTACTGAAGTGTGGAAACTACGTTCACGCGGCCGAATCCGGTGGCGATGTGACGAAATGGAGGGTCGATACCAGTGTGCTGTACTTGCGCCATGCAAATCAGGCCATTTGGACTGTCGTATGGTTTGTTTTTTACGACACAGGGGCCTAGGCCCGTAGTTGACAGTGGGATCACGATCGGCATGAGAATAGGAACTTTGGTAGCCAGTTCCGGAGAGATCTGGTAGCCACTGGCTACGGGACTTTCCGAGCCCATACAAAATGACTAAAGATTTAGACAGGCGGTAGCCAGTGGCTACGCCCCATACAAATTGACTTGTGAATTAGACCTCCGTAGCCAGTTGTGTGTCCAAGCCAGGCTGGATCGCGGAATCCCAAGTCCGGCTGAGAGGGGGTTTTTTTAGGTTTCGCAATGCTGACGCGCTCATCTGCCGCGGCCGCCGCGGCTGCCGCTGCCGCCGCGGCTGTCGTTGCCCCAGTCGTCGCCGCTGCGGCCTTCGTTACGTCCGCGGCAGCGCGAGGCTTGGACGCCAGAAGGCGCGCGGGTCGTTGTCTCCGAACGAAGCACACACGCGCGCGCACGGCCCGCACTGGTGACATTCTTGCACTGGGCGGAAACGAGAGACTACGCGGTGACTTCGATGGAGTACGCCGTTCGCCTTCAGAGGGGTGTACCGACCCGCGCGCCTTCTGGCGTCCAAGAATCGCGCTGCCGCGGACGCAACGGAGGCCGCAGCGGCGACGACCGTGGCAACGGCAGCCGCGGCGGCCGCGGCAGCTGAGCGCGTCAACATTGCGAAACCAAAAAACCCACCTCTCGGCCGGACATGGGATTCCGCGATCCAGCCTGGCTTGGACACACAACTGGCTACGGAGGTCCAATTCTCGGGTCATTTTATATGGGGCGTAGCCACTGGCTACCGACTGTCTAAATCTTTAGTCATTTTGTATGGGCTCGGAAAGTCCCGTAGCCAGTGGCTACCAGATCTCTCCGGAACTGTCTACCAAAGTTCCTAATCCTATGCCGATCCCACTGACAGCGTAGAAGGGCTGCCCACCTTCTGCTGTTATTTGTTCGAAACGCCGCGTCGCGCCCTGCAACCATCGCGAGAGTTTTGAGGGTCGCGCCGAGGGCACTTAGTTGATGGATCTCAGCCAGGATTGGTCCGCGGTGGGTCCGCAATCGTCCGCCGCCTTTTGTTCGTCGAACGTCGGACCGACCGCATGGTCGCTGTTCCATTTCCGGACCATCTCGCAGACAACTTCTCGCAGACCGTCGCGTCGTCAGACCCTCCTGGTCCGGACAATTCATGAACCATGTTTGCGGACCCGTCGAGCCAATCCTGGCGGAGAATCATAAACCAAGCGCCCCACGCGACCCCCAAACTCTCGCGATGGTGCGGGGCGCGACGCGGCATTGAAAACTCATACCAGCAGAAGGTCCGACGGAGTTTTTTATGTATCAGTGCCTTACGCAGATTCGGCCTGTGTATCAAGTGCTTTTTAGGGGAAAAGTATTCACGGGGGAAAGTGCGGACTGTCAGACCGCCATTCAGGTTTTGGACACTCGGACTGAAACAGAAGTAAGTGTAGGAACATCCGACACTAACAGTGTTCTTAGCACGCGCTTCGCGCGCAAACCGCGCTTCTCGTGCGCCGCGGACGACGAGCGCACCTCCGCTTGGGAAGGACGCAGTGTTCACCATGGGCTCTCCGCGTCGGTTGACACGAGTTGAAGCGAAGCGCGCCCAAGAGAAGCAAAGCGCGGCGGCGCCGAGCCTCGCGCTGGGCCTCGCGATGCCGAAGGCATTTGCGACGAGGATCTCTTGGCCCATTCACCCGGCCAGAGCGTCGCGAGAGTCTGCGAGTACTTCAGATGGTGGCTCGAGGTTTACGCTCGCGGCGATCGCGCGTTAACGGAGGGGGCGGTGGGGAAGGAGGGGGGGGAGGCGGCGCTGATGCATCGCCGCTGGAAGCGCCGTCCAACGCCATCTCGGCGCCATTGATTGCTCAATGATGAGTCTCACGTCCGCGTGACACGAGTTAAGCTCACCTCGACACCCTAAACGCACTTGACACACAGGCTGAATCTGCGTAGTCCCAAAATGGCGATCAACGCGGGCCAAAATGAAATTCAGCGTAGCGGCAATCATCGTGACAGAAACGGACAGTCCGACCAGCCGCACGTGTCAAATGGGTTTCCGGTTTCTGGACCAGCGCAGTGCGTCCGCTTCGAGCATGGGCAGCAGCACGGACAGCGTCGAAGATGGACCGGGCCGCCGTGTTCAGCCTCTTCGGCGGCACGAGCATCTCCATCGCTGGCCCGGCGCCATCCGGTGCCGCCATTGCCGCGCGCGGGCGTGGCGCGGGACGTCACGTTAGGGTGCCGTGCCCAGTTGGATGCCCTCACGTCTGCGCCCAGCCCCGTAGCCCCGAGACCCCGCCCCCCTTTTTGTGTCGTGGGAGGACCCTCGTAACGAGGCATCCGCGCAGCAGCAGCGCGCGGAGGGTGGCGTCGGCGGGCGCGGATCGTCGACGCAGACCACGGCGCAGCGGCGGCGCGGCGACCGACCCACGGCCGCAAGGTTGTGGCATTTCATTGCAAGACGGCAGGTGACAGGTGGCAAGACACCAAACACGTGTCCGTCTTGGCGCCACACGTGTTCAAATGGGAACCACGTTTCACCTGCGCCCGAACAGCCCTGCTCAAAATCGAGTTGCGTTGACCGCCATTTGGGGTACATGAAAAAACTCTGGAGTCTGGTGGGCAACCCTTCTACGCAGTTCTGGTGGGGGGGCCAAATGGGAATATGGATTTGCTTGAGTTAATAAACGTCCGCTCATATAAATTACAGTGTAGATCAGGCTGCCGTACACGGCAGGCTGCCGTACACGGCAGGCTGAAAAATGTATGGGCGAGGGTCTATTAACTCACCGATTGTGAACATACCGCGCCACGCGCAATCCCCATTCCCCCCCCCCACCAGAACTGCATAGTTTGCGTTTATACGAGCAATCTTTTTTTTTCAGTTCGGTTCAACGTCCTGGCAAGTAGTGTAAGGAGAATAAGCAGTGATTGCTACAAGACGAACGTTTTGGGCGATAAGGCGATGCATCAGCAGTCATTTTGCTCATATGTTTTCTCAAAGCCGAACGCAATGTCAGACAATGTGACGTACACGTTCTGCCCGTCAGCGTTAACCCGTATGGGTCTGAACCCTGAGAACGAACGCCTATCTTATCGGTCCCACTGCCAATTCTCCTTACACCCCTTCCCTGGGGATAGCTTCTCGCAAGCTAACCCGTCGATTTCTTGGACACGACCGACCGACCTATTCTGCCACAATCAATCGCATTACGGGTGTTGCGCGCAACGAACCGCAGCTCAAACGCGCAGCGAGCGCGTAGGGCGCTCCGGGTCGTCGAGCACGAGCGTAGCGAAGAAACCGCATCCGAAACGTCGAAGGGACGGCGGAGATATGCGCGATAGGTCTGGCGCACATCCCATTCGAATTGTTCACCGAGTGCGACGGCTTTCCGCGCGGTGCCAGCGGGCCTCTCTTGCAGAAACCGGTCAATTCCGTCGCGTTGAGAAACTCTCTCACCGGGGGCGCGCGCAACACCACTCTGAAATGCGACGCAATTGGCGATGTGGTGGGCTCAGCAAAAGCGTGACTCCTGTCACGCTCTTATCAAGCTCAATCTGAGCCACGGCCATTGCTCGTTGCGTCGCATTTCCCAGTGGTGGTGGGTGCGCGACCGCAGAGAGAGTTGTTCTCCCCGCCGGACTCTACCAGGGAAGACTGATCGGCGCAGCTGTATCTGCGCGCGCAACCTCGAAGTGCTCACCTGTCATAAAAAAGTGTCCAGTTTGTCACGAAATATCGATGGATGGGCTTGCGACACGCTTATGCGTGATTCGAACGTTCCCCCCGCTTCCAGTTTAAGTCGTGGATGTGGCTGGTATCGTTTCGGAATTGTTACAGATCGTTTCAGAAATGTTCAATCATTATCCGCAGGGTACAGCCCATACAAATACTCACCCCTGTCCTCACACCCGTCACCTGTGCCCCTGCATAGATATGGAACTGACCCAAACTGAGCCCGCCATATTGTCGGGAACAGCTCAAATAGTGCCCTGGCTCAGTGAACTCAGGTCGTTCTGCGCCGTATTGACGACGCAACGCCCGTATTCTGGGTAGCCAAAGCATAGGAGGGCGCCCCTAAAGTCAAACTTTTTCGACTCAGGCTGACCGTCTAATCTGGACTTTGTTACGCGAGCGGTGAGTGCAGTCTCGCGAGAAGCGAGCAGCGGCGCCGCGACGATCGAATCCGCGTGGTATGAATGTCTCACGACGATAGTACCGGCAACAGCACCAGCGTCTCGCCCCGACCGCCACTGTCCTGTACGCGTGCACAGTTGGCGTCTCCCCGTGCATTTTGCTCCATTTTGTAGCACCTTGTCGCACCTTTTAGCTTTCGCGCGTGTCCCATTTGGCGATCACCCCCGGAGTGACGCGCACCATGCGGCGGCGTATATGCGGCGGCGCTCCGCTCACAGCCCACACACGCAAACCTTTGCCTTTCACGAGGCAATCCCTGGTCGGGGGTACCCCAAAGACGCGACGGCGTCGCCGCCTGCCGACCGCGGTCGCCCCATCACAGTCGAAGATCCCCAAACAGTGCGATGTGCTTCAAGATCGACCGTCTGTAACTCAAGAAAGCCGAAAGTTTGACTTTAGGGCCGCCTTGACTTTTGGGGCGCCCTAACCTCAAGGCGTCGGCCACCAATACGTTACGAGAATTCTGGAAATCAGGCAAGTGTTCGGTTTTGCAACGATCAGGGGAATAAATACGGCCAGCGCCAAATCTGACCGTACCAAACTCTCGCAAAACTGTTAAATGAGGGCCTCCCTTCAGATGTGACCGGATCCGCGAGTCGACAGTGTTAATGCGAAATGTACAATGATTTTGCTGACTTACGCCCATTGCGGTAAAGTGTTTGAGTTAATAGACCATCCCTTCGCCACAGGACGTCCCCTCCAATAATCCTTGGTGGGGCGCAGGCACGACAATGAAGAAAACGGTGCTGTAATCGGCGATCTGCATGGCGGCATGGCGGAGCGCCGCGCCAGCAGCCGCGGTACGTCCACCGGTACAAAGGCTTTGTTTTGCTCACGGGACGACGCTCCTCTGGCGGCGGCGCCAGATTCGGCATGACGTCGTGTGCGGCACGCATGGCGTTTGACGAGTTAAATGTTGAGTGATGTATACGGGGACAGGCAGTGCGCGCCGCCGACGCCGCGGCGTCGAATCTGCCGCCGCCACCAGAGGAGCGTCGTCCCGTGAGCGAAACAACGCCTTTGTACCAGTGGAAGTACCGCTGCTGCAGGCGCGGCGCTCCGCCATGCCGCCATGCAGATCGCCGATTACAGTGGCGCTTTCTTCATTTTCGTGTCCGCGCCCCACCGAAGCTTCTTGGAGGGGACGACGTGTGGCTAATCAATGGTCTGTTAACTCACAAACTTTACCGCAATGGGTGTGTGGGTTTGGATTCTGATTATTCTTCAGATCAGCCTTCCAAAACCCATAATCAATTCCAAAATGACCAAACCAGCCTTTCAAATTCCTCACCACATCGGCGTACGAATCATCGTGTACGCGTTGCCACGCAGTAAGTTGCCGCAAAATATCGGCGCTGGCGGCGATGGACTTCCGCACAGTGCAGAAATGGATGAAATATGGGTTGATGATTTGCGACAATTTGCGAGAAAGTTGAGGCGTGTTCGCGGTTTGTATGGGCAAACAGTGTAACAGTGTGTTCCATCATCGTGATCGGGGACGGGCTAAGTCATTATCGACTCGCAAATCCAGTCATGCATGGTCCTTCCCAGGGTCCAACGAATTACTCAGAGACAGGGGTGTGGCGTGTTGCTCGGTCACTTGCTAACAGGTGTAAAGGCGAAAAATAACCGAGAACTGGTATCGGCGAACCAGGGGTTTTGACCAGTTCCAAAATTTCGTCTCACTTCAGTGTGCGGAATCTATGTATGCCGTATGGTCTGTCGTACGAGTGCACTCATTAAATAATGTGCCGAGCCAGGTCGCACCCTAATTGACCAGTTGGCGTATATCAAAACGGCCTTCCCGCGCGAAGCGGTAAAATGTAGCCCCCTTCAAAACGGCCGGAAGCTCTGTTTTGAGTGGGCAATCGGCGACAATGACGCGCGAACAATGGCGTACGAAGTTGCGGCGGCGGCTAAACCGCCGTAGACAACCCCGTTAAATTGGCACGCGCGTCGATGCGCGGGGGGAAACGGCGAGTATCGCCGCCGGCACGCCTCGGGGCGATGCGCACATTTAGACTGTCGTTGCCCATGCAAATGACTCAAGAAACTGGCAAGCGCCCCAATGGCGCGGCGGCGGCGATACTCACGGAATTCACGGCGTGAGTACTACGAATTGATTCCGCGCCTCGGCGCAGCCGCCGCCGCAACTTCGTACGCCAATGTTCGCGCGTCATTCTCGCAGATGTACCACTCAAAACAGAGCTCTTGGGCGTTTTTTGGCTCCTGGGCAAATTTTGGCGCCCACGCGCGTCAGGACCGCCTCGAAATTCTTGAGTCATAGACCGTCAAATTTGCCGTCTCCATATGCGCCGACTTGTCTATTGTTCCGGAGATTCCGGGCTCTGTCCGAGACAATAATCAGTGATTTCGGGCGATTTTGTTCAATTTTGGGCGATTTTAGCGTGGGTGCGCTCCCTCAAAGCACACCTGGTTTCCATGTTGCTGGGTTGGTACGGAACATTATTAAAAGCACTCGTGGTCTACAGGTGACCTGTCGAATGGTGTATTTTATTTCTGTGTAGAGTACGGAAAAGTGACGCGGCACCCAAAAGAAAGATCGCGCTCGTACGAAAGAAAACGGTGTACATCGAGACGAAGAATGCTCTCTAGAAAATGTTCCGTCAGAATCTCGTAATTTCATCCCGAGACTCCTATCAACGGCGTGAGCATTTGACCGTCAGCCGTGAGGTTGGATCTGATAGGCTGATCCTGCCACGTACAGTATCAGACTATGAACGCGAGCTCTGACTGAAACGGAGATGCAAGTGCGCGGCATCTTCGCCAATGTCGACGCCATCGCACGCAGTCAAGTTCTGTGAGACTCCATATGATTAGGCGGTGATTGTTCGCGCGACGACGCAGCGGGCATTTCATTCGGGGACGCGTTACCCCAGAAGTGCCGTGAATGGCTGCCTGGCGCCGACACAGGCGGTGACGGCGCTTTCTGCGTCACTGAACTTCCAGTCTGTCATATCCCACAGGAGACACGTGTTTCGCGGCATCTTCGCCGACGCCTACGCCATCGCGCGACGTAAAGTTCGATGACGCGCCATATGATTAGGCTAAGATTGTTCTCTCGACGACGTTGCGGGCTTTTCCTCTGCGGACGCGGTGCCTCAGAAGCGCCGTGCAAGGCCGCCTGGCGCCGACATAGGCGGTGCCGCGAAGGTAACGTGCCTCTATCAGGGCTACTCCACTGTTTGCGGTTCATGGCTCGCTGTAACCACCCATGTCGGCGCCAGGTGGCCTTGCACGGCGCCCGTGGGGCATCGCTTCCGCAAATCACGTGCCCGCAACGTCGTTGCTCAAAATACAATGCCTACTGATATGGCGCGTCACCAAACGTCACAGCGCACAATGGCGTCGGCGTCGGCGAAGATGCCGCGAATTTTCTGTCCTCGAGCAAGGTCTGACAGACTTGAAAAATGAAAGATCAGAAACTTGCGAAAGTGCCGTCACCGCCTATGTCGGCGCCAGACGGCCTTGCACGGCACTTCTGGGGCAACGCGTCCGCAAATGAAATGCCCGCAACGTCGTCGCGCGAACAATCACCGCCATATCATATGGCTGTTCACCGAATTTTACGGCTCATGATGGCGCCGGCGTCGGCAAAGATGCCCGCGAAGCCTGTGTCCTCTCGGGTGTATGATCTTCTGACGGGCTGCAAGTTCAGAGGCGCAGAATGCGCCGACACCGCCTGTCGGCGCCAGGCGGCCTTGCAAGGCGCTTCTAGGACGACGCGTCCGCAAATGATATGCACGCAGCATCGTTGCGCAAAGAACAATCGCCGCGTCATGACATGGCGCGTCACCGAACTTTACGACGCGCAATGGCGTCGGCGTCGGCGCAGATGCCGCGAAGTCGGTCTTCTGGGGGGTTCTTCTGTGGGGCCCTGTCCAGATTTCTGACCTCGAATGCCCATACATCTGAAGGGAGGTCTGCATTCAACAGTTTTACGAGGGTTTGGTACGTGCTCGGTTTCTCGTGGGTCGCCGTGGTTATTAGGGTGCCTTGGGGTGACGGCTGGACACCTGTGCACGAAACTTTTGGTAGTTTATTAATTAAAGAAACCAAACAAACGTGCTTTCCGACACCATACGTCTGGTATCGATACAGCATGGATGTACGCGGATGAGCGCATAGCGGCGCCGCCGCAACGATCGCGCCATCGCCGCAGCTGGCGACACTCTCGCACGGCGCGTTGGAGGCGCCATAGACCGCGTCGGTTCCCCGGGCGCGCCTTTCCGAGCGCGCCCGCCGAACCACCTATCGGTTGGTTCTTGGCCCGACCTGCCTCGTAACGGGTTAGATCAAATCCCGATTTCCAGTCTGAGCCAGCCTTTGGACGGGGATTTGAAAAAAAAGGAAACGGGGAAGCGGTGCGGCCGGGAAACGGGCTGGGACGGCGCGACTCGCGCAGAACCGCGGCGTGACGCACGCTACATCGCACGCACAGTCCCTTTCTGGGTCAGTGTACACACTGCGCGGCGCGAGTTCACCGCCCGGAGACTGTCACGGGGCGCGGCGCTAGCATGCACAGGGGCTGCGAATCAAAGCAAACAACACTAGAATTCAGCTTAGCTAGTGCGGGCCTGACTCCGATGGTTGCCCAGTCGGCTCGGCTGGTGCGCGCCTACTCAACGCCGCCACTGCGGTTGGGCAAGAGCCACTGAAGTGCATTACGGAATGTCCCGGCGGTCGCTATTGCGGCGGAGAGACGGTTGGCTTGCCGGCCCCTCGCCGTCTCCGATGACGTCTTGCCCTAAACTCAAAGTGGCCTCGATACCACGGCGAATTAAAGCATACGCGGCCCAAAAGACGCTGCGCACGGCCAACAGGACGGTGACGTTGTCGCTCGCCAACCCGCCGCTGCGGAAACAGGATACTACTCCTCGTGACTACTCATCAACGGTGACGGCGGCCGGCAACATGCTTGCGGGCGCGTGCGTGCGTGTCTGAAGTGGCGCCCGCGGCCTTAACTCCTCACCGAAAGGGTCTCGCGGACTCGTATTTTCCCGCTCTAGGAGGGGGGTAACTTGCCCCATTAATATCACCCCTGACGAAATTAGCTCCAGGAGCAAATCACGTTCAAGTGAAGATTTGTTCACCGTGACACGGAATAATGTTCTGCGCAAGAATTTACTTTTTTGGTGTCCATGTGGCATCAGGATTTGGCAACAAGCGGAGAGGATTTAACCCGACACGGAAAAAGAACATTTTTACAACGAAAATCATTCCTGGCTTTGGACTCGTTCGCCGTCGACGAAACGCTTGCCATACTCGTACGAGTACTCGTACTCTACGCCGTCGGTGCCCCTCCACTTTAATAAATTAGAGGGTTCAGTGTGAAACTACCTGATTCTGGGACTACCACAGTCTCCTGACCGACCGGTCTCAGTGTGTGAAGGTGTGTGTGTATTCAAAAGCAGTCTTGGGTTGATTGATCAGATCAGCCAAAACCACCTAGGCTACCAGAGCACTAAGATGAAAAACCATCGAAGCGTGAAAGGCATGTAAGGTATAGGGACCAAGCGAAGGCCTAACCTCGATGAGCTAAGTACGACAGGAGCTACGTAAGTAGGCTCATGTCTAGAGACAGGCACAACTAGTATGCCGGAACAAAACCAACACAACAACATCCGGGAGATCATCCTGGAGGGAGACACGAGGTCGCCCGCACTTGACATCGGCGGCCGTATCGACCCATCATGTCAGCTCATTCAACTCCACTCATCGTTGTGTAAGACTGGTGTGACGAGAGATAAACATTCAACCGCCATCCAAATGGTCGGAGGACGCAAAGCGCTCATCCTAATCGAACTCAAGCTCAAACTCAAGCTCCTCATCCACGTTGGGGCAATCACCATGCCAACAACCTCATCCTCCTCGTCCGCGCTGGGGCACTCGCAGTGCAGCAGCCGCGTCAGTGGGGCACACGCCATGCCCGCAACCTCCTCCTCCTCCTCCGGCTGGGGCACACGTCGTGCCCGCGACCTCCTCCTCCTCCCCCGGCTGGGTCACACGCCGTGCCCGCAACCTCCTCCTCCTCCTCCTCCGGCTGGGGCACACGCCGTGCCCGCAACCGCCACCTTCTCCTCTGACTGGGGCACTCACCTTGCCCACAGCCTCCTCCTCCTGCCAACTCAAGCTTAAACTCGTACTCAAACCCGAACTCAACCTTAAACTCAGACTCAAACTCAGACTCAACCTCAACCTCAACCTCATCATCAAACTCAAACGCAAGCTCAGGGTCAAGCTCCTCATCCACGCTGGGACACTGTCAAACTCCTGATCCACCTGGACGGCATCACGGCGTGGCGGCGATATCCTCCAGGCTGGACGGCATCGCGGCGTGTGGCTCCAGGTTGGACGGCATGGCGGCGTGCGGCTCCAGGCTGGACGGCATCGCGGCGTGCGTGCGGCTCCAGGTTGGGCGGCATCGCGGCGTGCGGCTCCAGTTTGAACGGCATCGCGGCGTGCGGCTCCAGGTTGGACGGCATCGCGGCGTGCGGCTCCAGGTTGGACGGCATCGCGGCGTGCGGCTCCAGGTTGGACGGCATCGCGGCGTGCTGCTCCAGGCGGCATGGCATCGCGGCGTGCGGCTCCAGGTTGGACGGCATCGCGGCGTGCGGCGCCAGGCTGGACGGCATTGCGGCGTGGCGGCGTGGCAGGCTGTACGGCATCGCGGCGTGTCGGGGGTGAGGGGGAGGAGGCGCGTCAACGGACTAAACATCCGGTCAACGGGGGCACTCCGCCGCGTGAGGCACTCCAGTAGCGGGGGCAGGCTGCGGCGCTGGGCACGCTGGTGGGCGTTATCGCCTCGTGGCAGCCGAGCTCGGCTCAGGGGAGGGCATCGACGCGTGCGGCGCGCGTTGCGTCCCTACGGTGTCGTGCGCAATGCTGACCTCAGTTCCTTCTAGATACCCCGAAATGTAAATCAGTGTGATCCCCAGCCATGCACCTGAAATGTTGACATTTCGACCAAAAAAACGATTTTAATCGTCGTTTTGTTGCCCTTGAGGTGAAACGCCGTGCGCCCCACCCGACACTCTCCGCCGCGCGTGACGCAAGCATGCCCCTCCGCCGTCGCCCTCCCCCCCCCGGGGAGTGGTACGACCAACCACGAGTCTGCCGCGACCCCGATCGCTGAAGTCGACCCGCCGTCGGCGCGTCGGCACGACCCAGCGCGTGCATTTCGCAATGCGGTGAGTGCCACTGTTGTTGTCGTGAACAAAAAGTACCCGCGGGGCCCACTGCGGGGAAGGCGCGCGGCGGAGCGTACCCGACCACCACGCCGCACTGACATCCCTCACCGTTGAGTACGGGCGTGCGTCTTGGGGCGTGGCTGTGGCGGAATCGGCCCGGCGGCGGCGATGCGACGTGTAGCATCTTGAGTTTCCAAATCACTGTTGGAAAGAGTGAAAATCCAGTGAGCCAACCACATCGACGCGCCACGGCGATGCGCGACCCTGGCGACGCGGCGACTCTCTCGAACGTCACCCAGGGGTCATCGGGACCTTCTGCTTCCGGATTCCTGCCTCCCCGAGCGACGCAATTCACGTCTTGGGGCGCTGGGTGTCACCCAGTCGCCTTTGAGAATTTAGAGTAGTGTTCAGCATCCAACAAGCAAGCTGAAAACTCACGTGCGCGCGTGCTGCGCAGCCGCCGCCGCGCCACCCTGAGACGTTGGAGACCTCTGAGTTCTCCACGAATTCGGAGGTCCGCAACGTATCGCGATTTTGGGGGACCTGACGGCGCGGGCGCGCCGGGGGGTGCGTGTTTGCAGGGTGGAGTGTATTTGGGAGCTAGCGCACAGACACACCCCCCGGCGCGCCGTCAGGTTCCCTAAAATCGCGAAACATTGCGGAGCCTCCAAATCAGTGACTGATTCACAGGTTTCCAACGTTGCAGGGCCCTCGGCGCGGCGGCGGCGGTGCAGCGCGCATGCGGCCATTGTGACAGCGCGTTCTATTTTGGCTGGGGTTACGAAAATTTAACTCAAGAATCTTTAATTAATTTTCGTTAATACGACGAACTTTTGGCCGAAAGTCGTAATTTCCAATAATTAGGGGTGCATGATCTTAATCCCAGTATGACAAAGTGCTTCAAAGTGTTACGGAGCAAAAGCAAAGCAAAAAGCATGGACCAATCACAAGCTCGGATCAAACCGTTCCAAACCGTTCCGACTCAATCCGTGCCTGTGATTGGTCCATGCTTTTTGCTTTTGCTTTTGCTCGTAACACTTTGACGCACTTTGTCATAGCCGGGAACAAAATCGCCAGTCATTTGCCTGGGCGAAAGTCGCGAGTTGGCGGCAGAGATCGCACAATCAATATTGACTTTGGACAGAATCTTGCCCCAATCTTGCACTTTTGGCAGAATCTTGCGCTTTTTTGGGGGGTGTGAAACCCGTAACTTTCCTTCCGCGGCGTGCGAAGAGTGGCAAATCATCTGTTATGCTGGTCATCAGGAGATCTATTGGCGATGCGCCCTGATGGCTGACGATGAGCCAATCAAAACGCTCCGTCGCTCCATGAAATGACCGGTAGACAAAAACAGGTACCCGGAATCACTTTTGATGCCCTAAAAACACATGTTTTCAGGAGCCTGGATAACCATCGCATAACCCTCGGATACGCTGCGCGCTCGAAGGGGACGGCAGGGCGTATATATCCATTTTGAGATGTATAAGAGATCACGAAGGACAGCAAACGCACTCGAAGGTGAAATAAAAGCATCAGCCACGAGCAGTGAGTGGCGTCAGGAACTAGCGAAAGCTATCTCTAAACTAAAGCTCACTCAGCTTTCCAGGGCTTTTTGTTTTGTTTCTATGTGTTAACTAGTAGCTCTACGCCGGTCAACCGGTCAAAGCCGATCAAAGCCGGTGAAAGCCGGTCAGCAAAGCCGGTGACAGCCGGTCAGCATCAGCAAGGCCGGTCAAAGCCAGTCAAAGCCGGTCAAAGTCGGTAAAAAAACCGGCCAGCACAGCCGGTAAAAGCCGGTCAAAAGCTCAAAACCGGTAACAGCCGGTCAACCTAAAAAGCCGCGATCGGTAAAAATCGTTGTACTCGGTAAAAGTCGGTAAAACGTGTTTTGGCCCAGTCAAAGTTTCCGCCGAAAGAAGGTCCAGGATCGTTTTTTGTCTCGTGTTGTGTCTTGCTATGACAAAGGGAATGAAGGTGTTGACGATCGATCGATCGATCGAGCGATCGATCGATCCATAGATGTTGCTACCGGTTTTCATCGATTTTACGCTGCTGTGATTGGTCGACAGGTCGAGCCAAAAAACAGAGCTGTCGACCAATCACAGCAGGGTATATCGTTTTCGTTTCGTTTTCGTTTCGTTTTCGTCGCAGACTTTCCGTCACTTTGTCATACGTTTGGCGAGTCGGGGCAAATTGTCGGTACATTGGGTGAGGGGCCCAAAAAGGCGCCGCGCGCGGGGAGGGGGAGGAGGGGAAAGGGGAAAAAAAGGAGGAAAATAGGGGGAAAAAAGGGG
>Ga0307489_10001348_pt1 | contig 16097 bp, 15 predicted proteins | sample SB12metaG_FD_202247 | JGI IMG/M metagenome (GOLD analysis project Ga0307489, IMG submission 202247) | Sea-ice brine microbial communities from Beaufort Sea near Barrow, Alaska, United States - SB 1.2 | ecosystem: Environmental > Aquatic > Marine > Coastal | place: USA: Alaska | collected... | reverse complement strand
GTGAGCGAGATGGGGAGGTGGACCAGTTGGTTCAGAAGTACAGAGATGTGTTTACGAGTAAAGAGGATGCAGAGTACTTTGCGATGCTTCCGTTGTCGGTAAAAGATCGTGTTAGCGTGCTGAATCGAGCTCGTGAACTTCGTCGTGGTGATGATTGTAAATCATCAAAATAAATTTATGTTTTATATGTTAAAGAGGTCTTTCGTGACAGTGGGACCATGGGCGACGACGACTCGCCGGATAGGGCACGAGCGAAGCAGAGATTTTGGGAGAGATACAGTGTCAATGTCTCCAAAACTGCTCGGGCCAATGTAAAAGCGCTTGCGGCCGTGGTGAAGACCCCATTCAAGTCCCCAGTTGCGACTCATACAAGGGCGGCAGGGGAATCAAACAAAGAAAGGCTTAAAAATATGGATGCATTCAAAAAGGATTCCGACCAAACACGAAGTGGTCGTTCCAAGTGGCAGTTTATACTTGGCAAAAAAGCTAGAGAGAAAAAACGCGATAAGCCCGGTCAACAACCTTATTATAGTGAGAGTACGTTCGACTGGTGCATGGACGCACGGGGGAAAATGAGAAATATCAAAGACTGGTCGGACATTGAGGATATGATGACGGAGATGTTTCGCAAAGCTGGTATTAACGCATATGTCGAGCAACCAGATAAAAGCAAGCTCCCCAATTATGAGTCGACTGAAGCACGGCAAAAATATGATTATCTGCGGGGAAGTGGGGCGACCGTGACTGGTCCACGACCACCCCATTCCGCGGGGGCGGAGATTGAATTAAGCCAGTTATCGGCTGACTCGGGAGTGATGTGGTCGAATGAGGGTGACCCGGCCAATATGAACACGGCCAATATGGAGGTAAACTTACCAAGGGAAGTGCCTTTTCATCCACCGACTCCTATACAAGGTGGTATTCTTGCTGAGCGGTTGTCGTCTCCGGAGGTGGGGGACGATGGTTTTTCGGAAACACAACCAAAGTATGATAATTTCGATCCTAATAACCCAAAGTATGATGATCTCGATGTTAATAACCCGAAGTATCTGAACAATTTGGATTCGGCTTATCTGTCTGTAGCGAGACGGTTAAATATGGACACGGCGAACGTTGCACCAGTTGTTGGTGATATGAGTGTGGTAGCCGGGGCCGGTGGTGGTGGTGACGAAAAGGAAGCAGATGGTGAAATGACAGAAACTGACGATGATGGGGGGAGCAGTGCAGACGAAAAGGGCGACGATGCGGATGGTAGTTCTGATGATGGGCAACACGACGCGAATAGTGGGGGTAGTGGACCGGTCGACGCTGATCTGGGTAATACCAATTTGGGCCCTGCTGGTCAGAGTAATTGTAGCAACGCGGGCGGTGGAGCGTCTGGCGGTCCTGGTGGTCCTGCTGGTCCTGCTGGTCCGGCTGGTCCTGCTGGTCCTGCTGGTGGTGGTGGTCCTGCTGGTCCTGCTGGTGCTGGTGCGGCGCAGGGTGTGGTTAATCCGACTGGTAATAAGGGCCAGTTTGGATATAATGTAAACCGAGTAATTAGTTCTAATCCTCCGTTTACGATGGGTCGAATTGGTAATACTGGGCCAGATACGATTGGTGATGTGCCTGCGGTTGATAATGCTCAGGGGAATTTGAGGCCTCGGTATGGTATGATGGATGCGGCTAATGTAATTCCGTCGGCGCAGGATCAGATCAAGTCTGATCTTCGTTTTGACATGTTTGATACGGTGAATCCTGGTTTCGGGGAGGGTGCGGACAATAAGTTGTATGTGATGGAGACGAATCGAGACGAGAAGATAATATTCTCGGATCCTATGTTTAGTCCTGGGTCTAACATTGGTCCAGAGAGTGGTGTGGGTGTATCTTCATGGAAATTACAGCGTACGATGCCGACTAACAAGATGGCAGACTTTAGTAGAAGCGTTCAGACAAATACTCAGTTGATTGCTTCTTTGGTCAATAGTGGTGTGGGTTCGTCTAATGTTCTGGGTGACGATGTTGGTTATTATTCGTCTTATTCGTCTAAGGGTTTAAAGCGTAAGAAGATGAGCCCGTTTGAGCCGGTGATAAACAATTCGATGCAGTTTCATAATGTAAAGACTCCGTGTGGAGCCGAGTTGAATCAGTATAAGTCTCGATATGAGACTGATTCGATGCGGTATCCTCGTCATTTATCCAGTTTCACAAATGGTAGGGGTGGCCCGACTCTGGGTAAGAGACGTAGTCTGGAGATTATCTTGCAATAAAAATAAAACTTTATGGTGTTTGTTGTAACAAGACAAATGGATCAATTCACGGGAAATGGGCCGACTGCTGGGTCTTTTGGGTCGGTTCCGGTGTCTGATGCTGTTACTGATTTGGGGTCGTCGTCAAAACGATGGCGGGATGGTAGTTTTGTAAACGTGATTGCAACTGGTTTGGTGACTGCTGGGGCAGTTGATGTTCAGAGTGGTTTGATTTCGAATGTGGGGGAGCCAGTCTCTGCGCAGGACGTCACAACAAAGAATTATGTGGATGTTGGTTTGAGTGCCCACATTGCAACGAAAGGATTGGCGAATGGTTTTGCGTCGCTTGATTCAGATGGGACTGTACCGTTATCCCAGATACGGTTAAACGATGTTAACTATTGTGGTACATGGGATTCGGCTGCAAACACTCCGGCGCTGTCGTCGGGTACGGGTGTGAAAGGATGTTACTATGTCGTGACGGTGAAAGGAACAACAACTTTGGACGGTATATCTGTTTGGGATATTACGGATTGGGTTATTTTTAATGGAACTGTGTGGCAGAAAGTAGATAACACAGACCAAGTAGTAAGCGTTGCTGGTCGTCAGGGTGTTGTGACACTTACTACTTCAGATTTGGGGACATTTGTTCCACCTAAATTAACGACTGTTGAACGACTTGCTATTACTAGCCCAGTTGAGGGTGAGATTATTTATAATACGGATACTAGGAACCTTGAAACATACTATGAGTCTTATAGTTGGAGAACACACTTATCACAAATAAGTCGTGACGGCATAGTTACCCCTCACAATCTAACTTCTAATACCTCAGACAGTAATTTTATTGTATCTGAAAGTTCCACTTATAATAACAATGATGGTTACGGCGGTTTTAGATTGTTTGACACTGGTACTGGTAGTCCTGCATATATATCAGGTGTAGATACATATGCCAACTCGACTGGGCAACCAACCACATTAGATTCTTTTGAAGGGGTTTATGGGTCTTGGGTAAAAATTGTTTTACCTACACCAAAATTGCTTGAAAAATATCAAATACTTCCGTTTACTCAAAAGTATGTACCACATAGATGGAGAATTTTAACGTCAATGGACGATATAACATATGTGCTATCAGCAACCCAAGCAACGGATTATGTATATAACAATGGGGATGGTGTATATTCTGATGATATATATCTACCATCTGGGGTTACAGCAAAATATATAGTAATGCAATTTACACAAGTATCTAAAAATGTGGGTGCTACCAACATTGCAATTTCTGAACTTAATTTTGATGGTGCTGATTATAATACAGTTGATATAGGTAGTGCTAGCGTGGGGGTTGTCAGTAACAATCTCCGGTGCGAGATAGATAATACAGTATACCATATAGCGGGTAATAATAATATCAGTAAAACCTTTGACTTGGCTGGTGGTGGTAATAACACATTGTATGTGGGGGGATATTTAACACTCCGTTGGGGTAATACTCTGTCACAATTTCAATATTACATTTCTGGTGACGTAACCGCATCTTATGATTTTACAATTAGTTATAATCATAATACGAGTGGGACTGCTGATTTTAAATACGCGAGCGGTACATCAACGCATAATAGTTGGCGTTATTTTAGTGCAGATGGTGGTGTTAGAAATAATGATTTTGATATAGCAAGTTCGGGAGGACGGTATGATTTTACACTTAGACACACAAACGATAATACCAAGCCCAGTTTGATTGGAACTATTTTCCATGGAGACCCTACTGGTTGGGCTACTATTAAGGTGGAACAGATTTATCGATAGTCGGGGTTGTTTAGTTGTGTCTTCATTATTAAAGACTGTTGTGTTATGACGTCACGATCGGAAGTTCAGCCGACTGGTCCGTTTGATTTATCTAAAGAGGAGCCGGTTCAGAAGAAGCAGAAGACGTCCGCGGGTGGTCTGGATTTGTCGATAAAGCCAATTAAGACAACAAAGGATTTGATTGGACAGCCGGCGTTGGCGAAGGATGACATGATGTATATACCGCCACTCGGGAGTAGTGTGGTTATTAGTGGTAAAAGTGGATCGGGGAAATCGACGTTGCTTGCTAATTTGTTGTTGGATAAACGGTTTTACGGTCCGTCTCCGGAAAAGCCGAAGGGATGGTTTGATAAGATTTTTTTGTTTAGTCCGACTGCGAATGGTGATGATGTTCAAAAGTCGTTGAAGATTCCCAAGAGTCAGGTGTTTACCGATTTGGAGGATGCTGCTGAGTTGTTGGATGTAATTTTGGATAGTCAGCAGAAGAAGTTGGATGGCGCTAAGGGTGCAGATCGGGTGGGGCAGTATTGTATTATTTTCGACGATGTGATTGGGGACACTAAATTTATGAATGAAAAGGCATTTACACGTTGTTTTTATCAGGTTCGTCATGTTAATTGTACGACGTTTATTTGTACACAGCATTTTATGAAGGTTCCGAAGGTGTGTCGTTTGCAGGCAAATTTTGTGTTTTTCTTTGCGGGTAGTCTGGCGGAGGTGACAATGATTACAGAGGAGTATGCTCCTCCGATGGTGTCTCGTAACGATTTTATGACGTTGGTGAACGATGCAACGAGTCGTGATAAGTATGCATTCTTGACGATTAACAATAAGGTTCCGACTGAGATACGGTTTCGTCAGAATTTGTCTGATGTGATTAGTTTACCGATGAAGAGAGACGGCCAGTTGGTGGGTGGTGGTGATGGTCGTGGTCGTGGTCGTGGTCGTGGTCGTGGTCGTGGTGACGGTGGTCGGGACATAAACGCGCGTACAAAATTAAGGAACAATTGGACGATTACTCCGTTTACAAACAGTGGTCCTCCCACTGGTGGTGGTGGTGGTGGTCCTGGTGGCCCTCCTGTGGGTGGTGGTGGTGGTGGTAGAGGTACACCAGTTCGTGGTGGTGTTGTGGGGCAACCAGGTCGTAATAATGCTGGTGGGGGTAGAGGAGGGCAGTATGCGACTCCTCCTAATCAAAAAAAAAATGCTGGTAACGGTAAGAGTCAAACAAACTTATTCAAAAACAATCCCAAGTAAATTTGTTGTTTGGAGTGGTTTGTAAGAAATGGTGCAACAAAACAAGAAACCAGAGGTTGACGCTAAGCGGAAGGCATTGGAAGCTGCGTTGTTGGATGGTGATACTCCAGACAATATGGACGATGTTGATACTGGTCGTAGTAAAGTTCTTGAAAACAGTCGGTTTCAACGAAAGGCTACGACAAACAACAAGTCGTTTCGAATTCGCCAGGGTTTGCGCCGTCGTCATCCGCGTCGGGTGCTGAACAAGTTTAAGGGGATTAATAGTACGTCGTCTGAGTCAGTGTCGTTATGGGAGAAGTCCCTGATCGACGAGACGAAACGGGCGGAGATGCCCCGGGAATATCGAGTTACTGGTGATTCTGATGGGATGGTGAATCAGATGGGGATTGTGAGTGTTGCGCTTGATAATTACAAGGCAAGTAAGCAGAAGTTTAATCGTTTACATTTGGTAGGTATTTAGTGGTAAAAGTTTATGCAAGTATAAATAAACGAGAGAAGAGACTTGTTAATTCGTTGATTGTTATGAGTCGTGGTGGCCCTAAGGACGATATGGACATGGATACTGGTGGCGATACGTCGAATTCTCAGGACATGAGTAAGCGTCAGGGGTTGATTGCGGTAAACGATTTGATGTACGTTCTGGAGCCGGATCTGAGTGTGGCATCGAATAAGACTCATAAGAATCATTTTTTTCAGCAATCTGAGTATAGTGGGGGCAGTAATGCAATTTGTATTCTGAATAGTGGGGCTGATTATATCGACACCCGTCGGTCGTGGCTTCAGTTTGACGTCGAACTGACTGTGGACGATGTTGTACCACCTACAATTGCTGCTCCTGATAATGGGGTCGATCACCCAGAAAACGACGTTTGTCATGCGTCGTTTGGTGCACATGGAAGTGCTTGTAATTTGATCCAGAGTATTCTGATTAGTACTCGATCTGGTGATGAGCTGGCGCATCTGTTTGAGTTTGGTTTAATGCAAAACATGTTGATTCCATTGGCGTATGGTCGTGAGTGGATGGATGGTCCTGGCAAGTTGATGGGTATGGGTGGTGGTATTCAAAACAAGGATCGTGGTGGTTTTGGTGAGGGTGGTTCAAAACGATTTTGTATTCCGATGTATTGTCTTGCTCCTCTGTTTGGGTATGGTCGTCTGATGCCGTCTATGTTGATGTCTGGACTACGGATTGAAATTAATTTTGCTGAACCTGCAAAAGCATACCAAATGGTGACAAGTAATCGAGTCACTAGGTTTATTAACAACCCTGTAATTTCCAGGCCAGTTGAACGTAAATCTTCATACAAGATTAAGAGTCCTCAGTTTGTTTTGTCGAGTGTTCAGTTGAGTGATAGTATTCAGCGTGCGTTGAACGAACTGAGTGCAACAAATGGTCTGGAGATTGTGTATACCGATTATGCGCACACTAATGGTGGTCAGTCAATTACTTCGGACATCAACACTGAAATCCGTAAGTCATGTTCTCGCGCTTTGAAGGCATTCGCTCGTGTTAGAAACGTTGGGTATGATACTTCGAAGACTCTTGACTGGACTAGGTATAACGCAAATGATCCGACTGGTAAGGGTATGGAAAGTTCAAATGATAGTTTTAGGGCCGAGCAAGAGTTTCCGTTTACGGAGTATCAATGGCAGTTGGGATCACTATACTTTCCTCAACAACCGGTTACTGGTGCTGGTAACACCGACGAGCTTAAGCGTAAAAGCTGTGCGGTTTCTTCGTATGCGCACTTGCTTGAGGCGGTTGATAAGTACCAGGACAATGCGGCTATTTTTAACACTTTTACTGGTGTTCCAACTGGTGGATCGAAAGCGGGTGACGACTACTATTCACAATCAACACGTCTTTCATATAGTGGTGGGGATCGTGAGACTATGCACGGGTTTAATGGGCGTCAGACGACACTTGCAGTCACGTTGGAACGTAGTACGATGTTTAATCTGGCGGGTGTCCCTGTTAACAACAGTCGGGTACTTGCGTTGCGTGCAAAGCTTGACCCCACAATCACTGATCTTCGGTCACACTATGTTACTCTTGAAAAAGACGGGAGACGGAGTCTGAACTTTAAACGAGACTTGCACATTTTCTTGAAGTATGTTAAGCTGGCTCGTGTGTTCCTGAACAATGTCGAGGTTGAGCAGTAAACTAATTTAAGATGTAGAAATAAAATATGGTTCTGTTTATAAGTGAAACTTAGTTGTGACTATGAACGTTATTACGAGACATGATTCGCATACGATTGTATACACGAGTGCGGATGCCACTCTTGTTGACCCGGTGGTTGGGAATGGGCGGTTTTCGTGTCATTTGTCCAACGTCAACAGAGGAGGAACCCATGCAGTTAAGGTCGTTCCAACCAGGGTGTTGATTCCGAATGTGTTTTACAACGTGCTTGCCGGGGCGACGTTTGTGGGTGTCGAAGATAATGCGGCGGGTGGGGCAACTACGAACATCGAGGCTGGGTTCTACAGTATAGAGCATTTGTTGGCCCGAATTGAAACAATTTCAGGTGAACCGTTGGTTGTGTTTGGTTACAACACCGACACTAATCGAGTGTTCGTTACCAACGGGACGGCTGATATTTGGACGGTTTCGTTGTCAATGCCGATCGCAGTTCGAATGGGGTTTATTAATCCGACAATTGATGGTACGGGTAATGCGGTGATTACGGTTTCTTCAGGCACCACGGTTTTTGCTACCGCGTCACCGTATATGGGTACAACTCCAATTGTACATGTAATTGCAAAGAAAATTGCTACTAGTAATTTGCTGTCTAGTAACAATGGGGAGTATAACGTGCTTGCGACGGTTGATATGACACAGACTTCGTTTGGACAGTATGCGTCGTTTTCGTCTCAGGACATTTTTTTGCATGATATTGATTTTAGGTCCCCCAGGCAAATCAGTGATGTAGATTTTGAGTTGGTAGACAACGAGTTTCAGACGTTGACGGTTGATCCTCGATTTCATGTTGTAGTTGCGCTTAAAGTGTACCATACAGACACGAAAAAGTAGAGATAAACCATGGTTAAGAAACAAGTGATATTATTTTTTTCTTATGGTACATGAGGTATCAAGACAGATAAACAAGCCAAGTACAATCATGACTAAAACCGAGACATCAAAGCCTACAAAGACCGGAACTCCTTCGGAGATCGGCACGTGGATTAAGCACGTCCAGGCGTATCGACAACTTCATGGAGTGTCGTTTAAGGTCGCACTAAAGGCTGCTGGGGAGAGCTATACCAAAGTTGTCAAGGTTAAGAAGGAGAAGAAGGATCATAAGGCAAACCCTTGGATGGTGCACATTGAGTCGTACAAGTCGGCACACCCAGACTGGAGGGAAACCATGTCGTATAAGGAGGTCCTAAAGGCCTGTAAACTCACATACTTATCGGTTTCGGACAAACCAACTACTGATATCTCGGTTTAAATATAAATACATTAAAGACGCTTGAAAAGTTTATGGAGCGTAGTGTACAATCAAGGGACCCCTTCTCTTTCAACTTCTTCGATCATGACCGCGGCTGTTCAAACTCGTTTCCCGGTGTGGGAGCCAACGGACAAACAAGATACCGGTTTGCACATGGAGGTAGATAAGGATATGAGTATTCGTTATTTGCAGTACGACTGTAAATACAAGATGTGCAAGTATCGAGACGAGAACGTCAAAACGTGGGGATCACTACTTAAGGACGATTATGAGCACTTTGCGTTTTTGATGAGTACAGAGGTCGGGGTTGAAAGTAACACATTTCTGGCGTTGAGTCCATACTTAACAGAAGCCGATCGATTAACTGCTCAGATATCTGTTCGTCGGAGAGACACTCTGGAGGGGAAACAAAACATGAATGATGACTTTTTGGGTTTAATTTGCTCTCATCGTGGGCGGATGAACGGGCTCTCATGGGGTACAGTACGACAAAAAGATTACTCGTACTTCGTGTGGGCTGTCGGCAACAGTATGAACCGGGACACAAAGAGTTTTGGTGTATTTTATAATTGTCTCGATTCAATGGGGAAGAAGTTGGTAGACTCTGCCCAGAAGGGTCAAGTTAAAGTCCCTAAGGGGCTTAAAATGAACCCGGTGTTGTAAATAAATTTAACTTACAAATTATTATTTCTGAATTGGTTCGTCGATTAGGGACTGTTGGATGTAGTGATGTTTAATACGCGTACTCGTCGTCGTCCTCTCGGCGGCGCTTGAGCGCCGGAGGCGGAATGTAGAAGGATCCATCCATAGCGACGGGGCCGGATGACGCATCGTTGGACGGCACATCTTTGATCATTTTCCAGCATTTAAATCGATAGACAGAGTCGGAGTCCTGCATGACTTCGATGTTCTCTTTCTCCAGAGCTTCTTGAAACGACACTCGGTTCATGCAAGTGAGTTTCTTGGAATTCTCGTTCTTGCCGAACCGTTGAAATTGTGCAAAGGCATGCTCAACCGTGACATAGTCGGCCACGTTGCCCGAGTCCTCGTGCCCCATAAAGTTGTTGAGGAAGCCCATAACGGGATGCTCTCGTTCGATGGTGAATTTGGTGGCGGTTTTGACACAGGCTGGGACGGGGATCGATTCGAGCTTGGCGGGTCGTGTGGGGTTTTCGGGGTCCCGGGGGAGAGATTTGAAGAAGAGGTGAAGAGCGTAGAGGCATTTTGTCACCATGGCGTTGCCCCATGTATCCAGTGTCTTCTCTTTGAAGTATGGGTTGTCTTGGAACACCCACAGTTTTTGGTTAATGTCGGTCATAGACGCAATCACCTCCGCCGGGTTACGCACCCACCGAGCGTTATATGGTAGCACACGGCATCGGTCCATGAGGGCGGGGTCCCCGTAGTCCAGCTTGGGAGTTTTGTTGGCGATGATCCACAGTTTGCCTCTGTTTGACACGTTGGTGCGCTCTGCCTCGTAGAGGTTACGACCCGATTGCCGATCTCCACTCACAAGCGCTTTGATGAGGGGGCCGTCTAGTGGCACGTCCCTGCATTCGTCGGCGATGATGACGGCCTTGTTCGCGAGGTCGGTCATGACGGTATCGGCAGCATTCGCTCCCTTGCGGTCCTGGCCCGACTTGGTGAGATATTCACGGCTCATGTAGTAGCCTCGGGATGGGGTGAGGCTCATGGTAACCACATTGAACAAGTGGCTTTCACTGCCTTTGCCGTTACGACCGATTGGGCCGAGCGGCATGTAAAATGATCGGTCGAAGTTGAACATAGACAGTGAGAGCCCCATGATACGCAGCTTGTATTCTAGGTACTCTGGGTCGCCACAGCACACTTGATTCTGCCACGAGACGAACTCGGTCACCTCGTCGTCTTCGAGGTGGATGAGGGTGCCGTTGAGACACGATACGAAGTAGTCGGTGGGTTGGATGGTGCGCACGCTCCAGGTGTAGAGGTCAACACACTTGTTGTCGAGGAGGGGCACGAGGTGGATGAAGGGCTCCATGCATTCGACTTGATGGGGGTGCTCGTCGGGCTTAAGGGACGAGATGAGATCTTTGCGCGAGCTGATGGGCACCTTCCAGACTGGTTTGAGTGCGTTGTTGAACTTGCGGCACATTTCATCTTGTTCGTGGGCATTTTTTTCAATCTCGTCTTGATCGGCATTGGGGTTCATCTGGATGAACTGAGCAACGAATTTGTCTCGGATGTGCATGTTTCTGGCGCGGCAATAAGCAGAATGCATGTCGTTGAGTGCAGTGATTTTGCTGAGCAGGAGGCGGTTGCCGTCCGAGCCGGTCTTCCAGATGCCAGAGGTGGGGTCAAACACCATGACTTGCTTGGAATCACGCGCGAAGAGGATCGTGTCAGAGAAGAACTTCAGGACAAACGGGATAATGTTGGCATTGCCACCGATGGTGACGAACTCACTGGCCTCGCACCGGGCGGTTTTGTCGTCCATGATGGGGAAGGTCAGTTGTCCGGTCATGATAAAACTGTACCATTTGAGCGTCGATGGGCGGCATTTGGTACACTGTTGAGTGATACGGCCTTTGTGTAGATCGACCACATAGCTGATGGCGTTGTCTTCGAAACCGTGCACATGGGGAGTGGCGCCTGTGTCGTACTCGCAGAAGGTGTCCCCCTCCAGAGAAATGCGAAATGATGCGGGGTAGCGTTGCAGACGCTCGATGTTTTGAATGACGAGCGTGTCGGTGTCTGGGAACGAGCAGGAGACGTTTAGATGGGCGGCCTCTTCTTGACGGAATTTGATGAAGTTGGGCACGACGAACTTGTGCAGGACTGGGTGCCAGAAGTTGCTCCAATGGGCGAAATCGCGCTTGTTTTCTTGGTGAAGTTGCACGATGTCGGCCGATGGCTGGGGGCCACTCACGGGTGGGCGGGCGATCTGGTTGACGCGCACTTCGACAAATGCGGAGGGGAAGAGGGTGCAGATAGACGAGTCTTTGATGGTACCCGAAGGGTTGCCCAGAAGCACATTATAGTCCCACTTGCGTGTAGTTTCGTCTAGAGCGACTCGAATCGGGAGCAGAGCAGCGGTCGCGTCGTTCATTTTGCCACAGTATGGTAGGCGGAATAGTTGCTGAGATGACGAGTAGGGCTTGGTGTCGAGTAGAGGTGCGCCGTTGGGCTGTGTAGGGGCTTTTGACGAGATATGCAGGACGGCCTGTGCCAAGTCGGTCATACTGCTCATCACCAAGTCTGGCCAGTGCACGTGAAAGCTGAACTTGATTTTGTCGACCCCGACCGTACGGCGGTTGTAGCAGATGAGGTTGCGGAAGGTGGTGGCGTTGCAGCATGTCTTGAAAAGCTCATGGAATAGCATGATGGTTGTATACACAGGCGCAAACACGTCGTGGAATTGCAAGTCCTCGTCGAGTGTGCTGCATATATCGATGTCCAGATAGGGGTGCACGCTGAGTTTTTGGACGTGGAAGTGGTCCCAGTAAACACCAGTTGCGCTCAGATCGAACAGGAGGGTGTTGCCGACGCACCGCCCGAGGAAGTCGCAGAGACGATCGATCGATGCCCAGATCTTACCACCACGGGGGTTGACTCGGGCAGGCTTGTTTTTGATGGTGATGGTTCGATCGAACGACACGTGACGCATCAAAGACGTAGAGCCCCTTTTGTCTGCGATTGGGTAGAGTTTCTCGACCATAAAAGCCTTGTGCTTTTGATGGGAGATCCAGCTCCGTGATGTCATCAACACCCCTTCTTGTAGCAGTGCATGGCGCATGAGAAACTCGCGCTGACCATGGAGAATACGCAGGCGGTCTAGCACTTCTTGCATGGTTTGGGTGCCATATGGAAGCTTGCAGCCGTGCGGGACGGTGATCGTCGACATTCAATCAATCGAAAACGAAGAGCAAATGGAAGATGAGCTGCACACACACCACACACACATGAAACACCATGTTCACGTATAGTCTCAAATAGAGAGGGATGGGGGTATTATATAATAGATAATACTCATCTTAAAGAATAAAAAAAGGTTTTGTTGTGTTTTTTGTAGTACTATTTGTAGTACGTCTACAGTCTTGTACTATAGTAACTCTATGTTTCTTTAGTAGGTGTCGTCTATAATATAGTTATAGACGTACCACAGAAACAACCGCAAAAAACAATACATATTACATATTATTTACCTGACATGGGTTACACATTATATTTAAATTTTTAAACTAGTGAGTCGTAGGCAAGTCTGGCCTCGAGCAGATTTGACGAGGTTGTAAAAAAACTGTAGTTTATTCATTCATTCAATCATTTCCCAACCGGCTACTCATCGGCGTTGGAATGACCCGCCCGCGTTTTCACGAATAAGAGGGGTGTAAAACATAGGGGGGGCATCAAATTGGGTACTATCTAAGTTGAGCAGGGACTCGATTCCCGGAATCGTGGTCAGGTCCTTGTTAACCATCGACGTCGTTCCAGCAACAGCGAATCGCTTGCGGTGTTGGTGGTGCGCATATTGGAGCGTAGAGCTAGTATAGGACGTAGGGTGGAAGTTGGTTTCCGATCCAAAGTCGATGTTAAAAGTGGATTGATATTTGTCGAGGTGTGTGAACATACGCTCCACGTGATCTGCTGTGTCTTTCTTCGCAGCCGGGTGGCAGTCGCACCCGAAGCAGTTGCCTCCGATGGGGCATGACTGGGGCTGGTTGTCTTTGCGCGTGCAGGTAGTGCAGTCCATCTCTTGATAGTTATATCTCACACATTGACCATACAGGTTTTTCATATCTATATCGAATGAGGTGGAAATTTGATTTGACAGAAGATCGAGTGTAGTCGCCCGCCCTTTTGAAGCCTCGCATGTAATATCATCGCGAAGGGCGCAGTCGGTCTCATACAAAACCTTTAACAGGTCGTTGTAATTCTTGCCCATATACCGATAGATGATTGCCACGAAGCTGTGAAGACGCTTGATGTGCCATTGAGTATGCAGAAATGGCACATTGAACTGGGGGGTGACTCCGGCAGCACGACAGATGCGAGAGTGGCAACGCCACAGTGCGAAGCACCGATCAACCTCTGCTCGCGGAGGCTCGTCGTCGAACACAGCGAGAGCAGTAAGTGTGGACATATCCCGCCAGGCTTGCATGTAGTTGTTGTGATCTACGGCATGCCGGGCGGCAATGTGTGCCTGCTCCTTGCTGCCGTCGATTTGTACCCGAGTCACACATAGATCAGTCATTCGCCGGCAGATGTCCTCGATCGCAGGCACCAGGTTATCCGTAATAGTAGTCGCAATTGCAATCAATGCCATACTGCGTGCGTTGTGGCGGTTGCAAAAATTGCTTAGGTCGTATGTTGTCTTGAGATGCCACAGCTGGGCAAATGGCTTCGTCGTGCGCGCGTGGTACCGTGCACGCTTGATCGATGCCACCTCCTGCATAAGCGCACTTAAGGGTTGAAGTCCACCGATCATAGCACCAGTGAATACAGATCGGCGGATGTTCTGTTTGGGTTGGGGCCTGGTCGTCGTGGTCGGATAGTGCACACCGTACAAGCGCTCGCATGTATCAGAAGACAAATACTGCGCCCACGAGCACTTCTCATTGAATGGCATGAAAGCCATGACATGACTCCACGAGTTGGGGTCTGCGCTTGCGAGTTTTTTTAGGATTTCGAATCCATCGATCAACGATAGTGGTTCTCTCTCACGCCACATGCGCGCACGCGCACCCGGGTCGGAGCATGTCGCCAGATCAAGACGAAGCGGGTAATATCCATGCATGGATTTGTAGATGGTATGGTGATCGACACCATGGAGAAATGATCGATACTGCCAAGTTGGGTGACGTCGAATGTTGTATGGAGCCGGCTCCATAAAGTCTGCGAAGATCGGCTGCCCTTTGCAACCACTGCCGATGTGAGCACGACAATTAATGTCAATCGGCATCCACAAGAGAGAACGTTTGAAACGATCACAGCACAAGAGCGGAATCGTGTGATGGTCATGATTGTCATCCCGCTTCACATACTTGCCACGCGGACCCCCAGCTTGCCGAACGTTCAGCCGCGCAAATTCGCGCGTCTTGGAATCGTTTGTGTTGTCCACCAGATAAAACCGACAAGTATCATTCAACAGCCGATAAGACTGATAGTCGAATTTCCGTCGGCACCACCACCCCACGCGCTCATACCCACTCTTCATGCGCCCCCAGGAAAGTTCGGCAAACATAGCAGAAGACGAAATTAACTCGGGAAATGCGGTGTAGTTATACCGCATCAGTTGCGTGGCCATGTACACATCCGTCTGCAGTGGCATCAACACATCGCCTCGAGTACAGTCGTCACGTCGACTGCACGGGGATACCGGAGTGGTGCACGGGGGTACTGGAGTGTCCCAATCCTGCAGAAAGAGGGGGGGCATGTGGAGATCTTCGAGTTGATTCCCCTCGTCAAAGCCATGAAAGTCGGAATCGTCGCCGGACATCGCAGGCAAATCGAAATCAAACTCACTTTCGTCGTAGCCAAAGTCCATGTCCATGTTCATCGCCTGCGCACGCACCACACAACAATAAAATCTTTTGAGTGGATTAAAAATCGCATGCAATGTTTACGCTCAAAGGGGAGTTGCTCGGAATCGAACCGAGGGCATGAATCTACACAAGATTCATGAGATAACCTTCCAACCCCACACACCCCACGCAAATGGGTGCGGAGCACGGGCTCTAACCAGAAACAACCTTAGCCTGCGTCGAGGAGGCCGCGAAGCTGTGTGTTGACGGCAGCGAGCTTGTTGAAGTTGACGTTCATTTCGTTGCTGAGAGTGATCAACTGGTCATTCTCGGCCTTCACGCGGGCCAGCTCAGCGTTACACTCAGCAAGACACGCCGTCTCAGCGTAATAGGCGGTACGCCACGAAGCCACAAGTTCCGCGTCGCGCCCGGCGTTGAACTCATACTCAGAAAGCTTGGTGTGGTAAGTCGACGTTAGGTTGAACAGCCCACTTTTGACTTCTGCGACAGATGCGATGATTGCGGCCTTCTCGGCGGCGTCGGAGTCAGCGTTGGAAGCCGACTTGGCACGCGCGGTCTTGGAATGCCACATCGCCCGCTCGTCGAAGTCGCGGGTGCGGCGACGAAGCATGAAGCGGAGCCTGCGGGTTTCTTTAGCGGTCTTAGTCATCTACAAACAAGTCAAAACATAAGACAACCACGTGCTTGCAAGGACAGGCTGGGGCCCTGTCGCGCTGGTCGCTACCCTTCCACAGAAAATATAAACATGAACAACGATGGTTTGTGTTAAACAAAAAACAAAGAAAGAATGAAGGAAAGTAGGAGAGAAAGAAAAGAGAAGA
>Ga0307489_10001345_pt1 | contig 16099 bp, 21 predicted proteins | sample SB12metaG_FD_202247 | JGI IMG/M metagenome (GOLD analysis project Ga0307489, IMG submission 202247) | Sea-ice brine microbial communities from Beaufort Sea near Barrow, Alaska, United States - SB 1.2 | ecosystem: Environmental > Aquatic > Marine > Coastal | place: USA: Alaska | collected... | reverse complement strand
CTGCACGACTCGGTGATAGCGCGGCAGTAGCTGCGGCACGGCCGCTGAGCGCGGTGCTGTGCGCCAACGCCGGCACCAGCCCTGCGGTGACCGAGTTGTAGCGGCGCAAGTTGAAATTGAAAGCAAATTTTGAAGGCGATGCTTCATATTTCAGTTTCAAGCGCTGAGTTCCAGGCGCTTTCAACAAGGAATTCACAGGGTCAACCTGCACCGCCCTACCGAGTAGTAGTCCCCACCCTTCTCCTTCGCCGCCACGATTTTGGTCAGCGCCGGCAGCACCGCGGTCTCCAGGTTGTAGCGGCGCAAGTTGAAACTGAAAGCAAAGTTTGAAAGCGCTTCATCACATTTCAGCTTCAAGCGCTGAGACCAGGCACGGTCCCCGGGGATGCGTATACAAGCACCTTGCAGATACCCTCACGTGGTTGGGAGTAAAAAGCTTCAATACGAGGAAGAAAATGGTGAAAGACATAGCATTGCATGGCGCGCGGGAGGCATCAAGGGCGCTGCGCGCATACGAGAGGTTGACGCGAACGAAGCAAGGAGGGGACACGAGGATATACGATGGGTAGCACGGCCCGTTCCCCGCGCGTCCGCGCGCGGGTCACACCACACAGGGGCCAGGGCGAAAGCCTGGTGCCTCTCTATACACGCGAAAGCGTTTCCCTCTCTCCTCTCTCAGGCGCGGTCAAGTTGGGGTCAACCTGGGGTCAACCTGCACCGCCCTACCAGGTGGGTCTGAAAGGCGCCGCACGCGGGCACCGCCTGCGCGCAGTACGGCTCCCTCGTTGTAGCGGCGCAAGTTGAAATTGAAAGGCAAAGTTTGAAAGCGGTTCATCATATTGTAGCTTCAAGCGCTGAAACCGTAGGCGCTTTCAACATGGTTTTGGATACTGTCAACCTGCACCGCCCTACCTCATGTTTTTCTCGCATCCCGGGCACGGCGCCTCGTTGTAGCGGCGCAAGTTGAAATTGAAAGCAAAGTTTGAAAGCAGTTTCTCATGTCATAGTTTCAAGAGCTTAGATCCAGGCGCTTTCAATGTGGGTTTGATAGGTCCGGCCAGGCGTGGACCGTTTGCCCCTGCCCCGTTTTCCCCTCGATTTTGATCGGGAGGCAATAATTGGATAAAGCCAATTGATCGGCCGTTTCGAGGGGCGAATTGCGAAAATATGACTCGTCATTTCAAGTTCAGTTTTTATTTGGTTTTTCAACGAGATCAACTTTTCGAGGGGCAAATTCAGGGGCAAATGGCTCAAAATGTCGGCGAGGGGCAAATGGTAAGGCAAAAGCTTACCGTTTGCCCCTGGGAGGGGCAAATGGATTTCGTTTGCCCCTCCGTTTTCATAATGTCGCCGCCATTTGCCCCTCCCAGGGGCAAATGCCAAGAAGTGAACCATTTGCCCCTCAAATCGGGCAAAAACGCTCTCGTTCCACCCCCATTTGCCCCTGCCCGAAATATAATATGCCGACCATTTGCCCCTCGATTCAGGGGCAAATGCTTATTCAGGGGCAAACGCTTTTTCCAGCCAATCACGTGCCCGCATTCAGGGGCAAACGCCGAGGAAAATGGGCAGGGGCAAATCATTTGGGCAAAAGGAGCTTGTCAGTGACACCACTGAACCTTCCAGTTTCTTAGAGTACAGGGGCTCCGACCGCGTAGTGGGCATCTGTCTGAAAAAGTTTCATTAAGAGCCAGACTATCAGAGTATGAGACTGCATAGATCGGTCCTTCGTGCCAGCTTACCACTAGAAAGGCGCGTATCATGGGTCAGTCTGTCTTTCGTCGTTTATCATCTACCAGTACGGGACTCAGGCCCTTGTGTCGTGATTTGGCTAAGACCGCTAGGCCACCAAAAGAGTGTTCGAACACATGTCCGGCTACAGCGATTCTAGGATACATGTATGAGTGAGAACTCAATTCATTACACGCCCCTTTTCCGATTATCGCTGAATCACCGGACACCCGCACTGAAAGGTAGCCTTTTTAGCCACCACCTTGAACGGTGGTTTCGATAATTCACGGTCACTCGGTGAGCCGATGCTGCTTTTTATTCAGTTTCTTTGAACTGTTACCGATCTCGATGACACTCTTTTGAATTATCTCGGGTGATCCATCTGGGGATCGAACCCGGTACGTCAGGCTTACGAGACTGACGATTTTTACAGAATCGTACTCGAAGCGTGTGTGGGCACACAACCTGTCGTGATTTGGCTAAGACCGCTAGGCCACCAAAAGAGTGTTCGAACACATGTCCGGCTACAGCGATTCTAGGATACATGTATGAGTGCGAACTCAATTCATTACACCTTGGATCGTAAGAAAATCCCCCTTTCTGCATGGCGCAAGGTCAGAGATCTGGTATCGACGGCGTCATAATGACGCTGTCGATGCCAGATCGCTGTCCTTGCGCCATACGAATCAGGCCATTTGAACTGCCGTATGGTTTGTTTTGTACGACACAGGGACATGAGTCCCGTAGATATCTCAGTCGCCTTAGGGCTGTCTTATACACAGGCGAGATTAATCCGGACCAAGATCTTGACTTGGCGACGACTGCACCAGTTTGGGAGTTGTGACTCGTCAAAAAATATCTTGGAGTGCAGAAGTTTGCAAACGGGTTTGCAAAAGATGTTGCGAGAATGTTGGATGGGATTCTCCGAGATTCGGTCCCTGACTATTTGCCCATAGCGAACATTCGGACAGTCAGAATCCAAAGCTCTGTATAAGACATCCCTATTAGGCGGTGAGCTGACGATCATGGGGTCGTCAGTTCGATCCCCAGACGGAGGTTTAGATCACTTTTCAGTGATCTGGTGGATGAGCGTATAGTCAGACACGTGGTGACGAATTCCATCCTCCCACGTGTTATAGATGATTGGGGTATTTAACCCTCCCGACTAGCACGACACTTGCTCTCGCTGGAGCAGGCAGACGCGATGTCTGTTTACAGGAGCGACCTTTTGGTCGCTGACGGTTGGACTCCGTTGTCGTGGTTCTAACTTGAAAGGCGACCTCCCTGGTTGATACGAGCTATACGTTGTATTGCCACATATCATGGGTCAGTCTGTCTTTCGTCGTTTATCATAGCTCAGTCGACTTAGGCGGTGAGCTGATGATCATGGGGTCGTCAGTTCGATCCCCAGACGGATCAGTTGGAGATCACTTTTCAGTGATCTGGTGGATGAGCGTATAGAGTTAGATACGTGGTGACGAATTCCATCCTCCCACGTGTTATAGATGAACTCCCATGTGCCCTCAACCAGCACGTGCCGCGCTTCCCTTTCCCGGGCATGCTTGCGCGTTCGAAACCTCGACCTGTCGACCAATCACAGTAGCGTGGCATCGATGAAAACCGGAAAGAACGTCGATGGATCGATCGACCGATCGATCGATCGTCAACACCTTCATTCCCTTTGTCATATATAACACATGGACCCAATGGAGTAAACGGCAATACTCGTTTAACGGTTGGAACGCGTGGGCATTCCATATCGAACATAAACAACAGTGGTAGTGTCATGCTGATGGTTTCAAATTCGATTTTTAACATTGGCTGCGCTGCAGGGCATAATATGTACCTCAAATCATTTAGGCGGATCCGCCTTACGCTCCTGAGGCACATATTACTAAATGATGATCGGTTGAAAACACAAAAGAAACATTATATAAATTGAGACCACAAACATACATGAAGAAGCTCAACGTCGAAAGAGACAACAACTCTGAACGGTTTGAGGCTGGTCAGGTTTCACAACAGATATACAATGATTGTCCCGAACTGAAGCACTTAGTGTATATAGCCCCGGGGGTAACGCCAAATGAAAAATGAAAAAAGTCCGATGACCCAACAGTCAATCCAGACTACTCCGATTGTGGGGTGATAAACCCTCGGCTGTCAATTACATGGATGTACTACCCTAGCTGATGAGCGCAGTACAAGGAGTAAAGGCTAATATTGAATTATTGAAGGCCTAAAAAGGTACGAAATTTCAAAACGAAATAACCGGTATTGAAAACGATGCATTTTCTGCTCAACTGGTAGGCTGTATATTTAAAAAATTGTAAATAATGTGATGTGATGTGATCTGTGACAATGATGTGATCTGATCTGTCTGTGAAATTCTTCCACGTTGTTGAGATGGGTCACAAGTCACTGGTAATCCTTTTTTCAGACTTGCTCATATATGTTTTCACCGAAACAGGGGACAAAAACGTGGAAGAATGAAAAACACCTTGTTTGATGAACGGTGCCAAGTGACTTGCGACCGTCAAGAGATCTTTTAATAACTATTAATGTATCCACAAGTACGTAGTAGGTATTTCAATCAACATTAAACCTGCCACGTATTTTGACCGGGACCTGTCAGGACCTGACACGTATTTGACCTTAACATGTCGGAACCTGCCACGTGGTCCTATCAGAACCTGACACGTATTCACGAAGACCAGTTAGTGTCCCCCATGTTTCATTTACCAAGTGGGGGGGGTCATTCAAGCTTCCTCCTTGGTCTGAATATTTTGTCATTTATTCAAAGGCGAACGGTCGACGAATGCAGACATATCGCGCGTGTTGCGCTTTACAGATGATTTTTCAGAGCCGACGAGATAATCGGTAAGTTATCGAAGGCTAAGTCACCCTCCTAGACATACGGGAAGAGTACCACAAAAAGCTAGTACAATCACTCGGACAAAGGCAGGATCGGGAACCTCACAGGGCGGGCTGGTGAGGTGGCACCACGAGCGTGGGATACATACGGGCTCGTGGATGAGTATGGGGCCGGTAGCCAGAAAACCAACAACAGCGTGGGAAGCGGGCCTAGAAATAGGAGGGGCAGTAAAACAGAGGCCCGGCGTACTGCGAGACTTGAAGGGGAAGAAGGTTGACAACGGATGGGGTTGGGGGATGCAACGGACCTTGGGGAGGCTGATGCGAACCCCCTCATTGAGCTGGGTATACTGACACTAGATTTCATCACCACGCCCCAATGTACGGCAATAATGGGAGTCGAAGGGTTCAATAGAAAGTTCCCCACTGTGAAGGCTAGGCACGTCCGGTCCTTGATGAAGGCGAGGGAGGCCCTGTGTGTGGTGACAGCGGACGACAACAGGCCGGCACCGCTGGCAGAGGCCACAAAGCACACCCCCCCTCCAGACTAATCCATTAAAGAGGTCGTGGCGGGCACAAGAAAACGGGCCCGACGCGGCGGAACAGACCCCCTTTGAATTGACATTGCGAGGACCACGCAAGAAACAGAAAGCGAGGAAACAACAGGCGGCGACCCCAATACCACCCCCCACAGACCAAGAGGGGGAGCAAGCAGTGCGCTTACATAAATGCCGAGCCGTCGGCGAACACCGACAATACCTCGTGGAATGGGCTGACACGTGGACGGACGGACACCAGGTGAAGAGGCAACCACACCACAACATTGGCATCATACCAAAGAAAGGGGGCCGCCGGGAGGAGATTGAACGAGTGATTGAAGAGAGACGGAATGACCAAGGGACCACCGAATACAAAGTGAAGTGGGTGTAAACATGGGAGCCGGCAGCGTACCTCATCCCAAAGATTGGAGGCACCTCCCCACTTATCGTCGAATTCCACCAAGAAAAAATGGCGAGCGGGAACATGGACGGCGGGACAAGAGAGCGGGGAGAGGCAACCCAAAAAAATTCCCCCTGGTTTAAGGATTCTCTAAATCAGATTGAGATAGTTCGACATTTGGCTCTAAATCACAGAAAGACATTTCGTCAGATTTAAGACAGTGAAACGCGTTCTTCGGCCGGCAAAATAGACGAAAGAAAAAAGATGCGCTTCCTGGTGCCATCGCAGCGATGCCGCGACAGTGCCGCACTTCGCTCCAAATCTCGCGTTTCCTAGGAGACAGTCCCGTTGGCATCGACGCTCACACCACTATCGCCCACTGACGCACTTTGAACAAACGTCGCACAATGGCGCTATGGCCGCGCCAACTGAGCACCAGGTGTGCTTGATTTCATTCGCTAAAAATACAGGTCTCAAAACCAGAGCAGGGTACCATCACTGCAATGCCGCGACAGCGGTCCGTACTTCTTCTCGAAGCGCACGCTCCGAACGCGTTCTAAGCGCCAACCGCGAAGCCCTGAGAATGCGCGCTTCGCGCGCACCCGCGCTCCGCGCGTTTCTTGGTGGACGGTCTATTATTGTAACACAATTCCTATCACCTGTTGTAGGAAACCGAGCCCGTAACGCGTCCCGCAATTCACCCTAAACCCGAGCGCGGAGCGGCGTTGGTACGACAGCTGCGCGTCGCGGCGAGCGCTGCGGGACACGGTCGAAGGCGCGTCGGGTTTACGCGGGACCAGAATGAGCGGATCGTTTTCTCCCGTGGTCGAAATGTCGTGTGCTGAACCCGTCCGTCACTAAATCACAGAAAGAGAAATCGGAGAATCCGCTGGAAAACGCCAAATCACTAAATCACAGAAAGAGAAATCTTAAATCCGAGCTATATTTTTGGCTGCCCATTTGACAGTCAATGGGAACCATCATTCAATCATCCAGCTTGAATCGACGGTCTATTGACTCAATAACAGAGTGAAACTCAGTTCGATGCATCTCTCGCCGTTTTTGCTGGGCGCAGCCGGAACACAACATTTGTTCATGATAGGGTATTCGCTGGTAAGCTCCAGGCGCGTTAGACACGATTCCGTTGAGCTGTGCTTGTCCGTGGGCTTTCCACACCCATCCATGACAGCATGGAGGCGTCGCTTGAGGGCGGTTTGCAGCAGTAACGGCCTGTGGAATTAGCCCCCGAATAACGCTGTTGGCCAATATGTTGCGCGGCGGTGGACTTTAAAGGCACGGCGGCATCTACATGCGCCTTCCGACTTTTAATGCGTTTATGTGTGCGGGTTCGCAGCCTACTGTACAATCTCACGCCGCCAGAGGCCACCCACCCAAACCAGAGGACACACACCCAAACAACCCATCGATGGCAGAATTGAGTGCAAATTCGCCCGACACGCGTCGCTATTATGCGGCGCAGTGCGGGGCGACGGAGCGGCGCCCCCCGACTAACTCGATCACTGCGAGCAAAGTCATCACCTTGAATCCGGAGGTGTTAGGGTACGGCGTCGATGCCGGTTGGGGGATGGCACGGGGCGATATGGCCCATTGACGCCGACGTTAGCGACCCGGGCACACCTAGCTCAGCCGTATCGGTGGTATCCGGCATTGCGCAGGTGGAACTAACGCCGCGCAGCGGAACCATCGCGTTTTACGCGGCGTACAGCGCAGTTGTTGTGCGCCCCACGGGCAATCCGTCGCACAGTATCCGCGCGCCGAGGCTTGTGATCGTGTCCGTAAACCTGGCAGGGGGTTTCCGTATTCGGTGCGATTCTGTCGAGGGTCGGATTCGGGTGGATTCGGGTAGAATCCTAGCCAAGTCCGGATGCTGGGCAGCCCCGCAGGAATCTGTTTTGCGATATGTTACAGTCTGTGGGCTCGGCATGAGAATAGGAACTTTGGTAGCTGAGAATCGGTAGCTGAGATTCTCAGCTACCGGCCCCGACCGACCCCCCATATCAATGACTCAAGGAATTAGACCTCCGTAGCTGAGAATGGGAGCTTCTTTGCGCTCCATGCAAATGTCCCAAGGAATTAGCCCTCCGCAGCTGAGAATGGGGGCCTTCTGTCCAGCCGAGAGGAGGGTTCGCGATAATTGTTTCGAACGTACAAACAATGCTGACGCTGACCCGCCGCCCCCGCGGCCGCTGCGGCTGCCTGCTGCCGCGGTCGTCTCCACAGCGTCCGTCGCGTTCGCGGCTGTGCACGGGTCACTCGCTTCCTGCGCAGCACACACGCGGGCACGCGACCCTCACTGGCGGCCATCTTTGCTCGGTGACGGGCATCTATTGAATCCACATGAATCGCGCGACTCAGGTGGCTTCGAGTACGCCGTTGTCGTCAGAGGGGTTTGCCGCCCCGCGAGCCTCCTGGCGTCCAATAATTGCGCCGCCACGAACGCGACGGACGCCGTGGAGACGACCGCGGCGGCAGGCAGCCGCAGCGGCCGCGGGGGCGGCGGGTCAGCGTCGGCATTGTTTTTAAGTTCGAAACGATCATCGCGAACCCTCATCTCGGCTGGACAAAAGCCCCCAATTCTCAGCTACGGAGGGCTAATTCCTTGAGTCATTTGTATGGAGCGCGAATAATCTCCCATTCTCAGCTACGGAGATCTAATTCCTCGAGTTATTGATATGGGGGGTCGGTCGGGGCCAGTAGCTGAGAATCTCAGCTACCGATTCTCAGCTACCAAAGTTCCTATTCTCATGCCGAGCCCACAGTCTGTATGGGCATTGACATGACCATGCAGTTGAAATGGATTGGGTGCATTGTCGGATTCGGTCGGATTTAGGTGTGAATTCTAATCCGCCATCCCAGCCGCAAACCGATTCTCAGAAAAGAATGATCGGCCGTCCGGAATTTTGGCTTGACCGGACTACATACAAGGGCACGGCACGCTCCGAGGGTTTGCACGTCGCTGCCAAAATACTTCGATGAGGACGAAACCTCCACTGTTGTGTGCGCCGCTCGGCGAGATCCCTCTCTACCACAAAGGTAAACTCTTGTCGTGCTTATGTTTCACATCTGTTTTTTTTTCACGAAGGCGGCGCCGTCAAAAACACCCCCCTTGCGCTTCTCTTTTCCTGCTTGCGCCGTGAACGGGGTGCCCCTGGCCTCCCCACAGACGTGTCGAACGCCCCCGAACTACGGAATGGCGGTGCTTTCTTGCCTGCGCCGCTGTCCGGCCCAGTGGTGTCCCGGCTCACGCGCGGCGACGGGCAAGGTGTGATCCACACTCGTCCTGTGAGCGTCCCATATCTGGTCGTGTGGTGACTGGGCTGTCGCGTGCTTGAATTGGGAGGTGACGGCCCCCTTCACTTTCGCCCCACGCGCGCGGCAATCATTACGATGCATGTCAATCGTGCCCGCACGCTCATTCGGACGCGCGCGTCCGCCTGGTACCCCAAATATACAACGGCTGTCTTCGCCCGCCTATCTTACCCTCAGGCGGCGCGCGCGACGCACGGCGTGTCGGCTTGAGCCAGCATCCCGATTATGTCCCGTCGACCACACACGTTATGTCACCGTCTTTTGCCGACGCCAGCGATGCGCCTCGTACACCGTAGTATTTTGTTTACAGAATAGCGCGCCCGTGAGTGATATACCTTGACCGCTGTCATACAGCCGTCCGCATCCTAGGATGTGGCGCGCATGGCGTCGGCGAAGCTGGCGTCACACCGACCTGCAAGCCGCAGGCGACAGCCAGAAACTGACGACGACGGAAGCTCGAGCTCGAAACGTGGAATCAAGTGGGTTCAGATCGTATGATTTTTTATGGTCAGCAGCCAGGGGAGGGGTCACCAGATCGCGAAAGCAGAAAATACCGGGACCAATTCTCATCGCACCCACTCGAATCGGGCGCCAACTACAGTCAGGTGATGCGACGCCTAACATCGCTTCAGATCTCGTTGGACACAACGACCGCGGCGGATGGCGATCCTCCTTCCTCGCTGCCGGCTGCTCGAGCTGGCCTATCTGGCGGAGGTTCTCACACGGCTGAGGCCCACGGCCCTCGCCTCGCTCGCGGGGGCGGGGCGTGGGTGCCGGGGGGCGGTGCAGGCAATCGCACTGATGGAGTGGGCCGCAATAGAGAGGGATCCTTCCCATCATGTTCGCCTCTAACCCCCACGGTTGTGTATGAGGGTGGGTTGTTCACTCGCCGCTCGTGGCGGGCACCTGGAGGGTTGTACACTCGCCGCAAGTGGCCGCACCGCACCGGGTGCCCATTGGACCCTACGACGTATCGCACCGTCGCTGTGGACGGGCGCGTGTCAGGGGGGTTGTTGTGAACAAACACTCGACCGATGGTGAACCTCCTCCTCCTCCTCCGCGCGTCTCTACGAGCGTTTGTGTATGAGCATTCACACCCAAGGTGAGGCCGAAAGTTAGATCACTGAACGCACGTTCGAGCTCCGGATTCTGCGGATGCAATACAACGTTACATTTCGATGGTCTGTTTCCAATTTCAGATCCGTTCTGTATCCTTCGATTCCAACCTAACAACGTTCAACTTTGAGATGATCGAGCAGCAGAAACGCAGAATTCCGTGCGTTCAAGTGGATATATAATCTGCAGAGTTGTCTAAGTTTTGGCCTAAGCCATGCTCCGATCTTGTGCAGTGCGTGTTCTCGATGACCATCCTGCATGGAGGTGCTGACTGGCTGCACAGCGCCGGGTGCCCATGGGACGGGTTGACGAGTCGCGCGCCGCTGCAGGCGGGCATCTGAAGGCACTAAAGTGGCTACACCACCACAACTGTCCTTGGCATTCGATCCACGTTGTGCGCTTGCCTCGCATGGCGGGTACCTGAGGGGCCTGAAGTGGGCGCGGGAGCATGAATGCCCATGGGATGAGATGACAACGTTGCGCGCGAAGGCCGCTACAGGCGGGCACCTGGAGGTACTGATACCGCGCGGGGGTACGGCTGCCCGTGGAAGGAGTTCGACGAGGAGTTTTGTTTGGACGCATGTGCACTTACCGCTGGGGGCGGGCACCTAGAGTTGTGGAAGTGGCTTCGGGAGCACGGCCGCCCGTCGGGCGTGCACACGTCTGAGTGCTGCAGTGGGCGTGGTCTCTCGTGCACGCGCCACGCAGGGCGGGCACCTGGAGGTGCTGAAGTGGCTTCGGGCGTACACTGCCCGTGGGATGAGTCGACGCGTGCCCTCGCCGAGGAATACGGTCACCTGGAGCTGCTGCCTGGGCGGTGGGGAACGGCGCTCCCTAAGACGCGCAGACACCGCTCGCTGCGCTTCAGACGCAACTACCGCTGCGCTGTGCTTTACTGATATCTGACCACCTGTACTAAGCTTCGTCACCTCTATGCTGTTGCTATTCGTTCACAACGTTTGAAGGGGGATGGGGGCCAGGGCAAAAGCCTGGTGCCTCCTGATACACGCGGAAGCGTCTCGCTCTTGTATGAAGGCTGATGGGGGGGTGCATGATGGCCCGGACGCGGGTGCGGCAGGCTGCCGAAACCGAGGTCTGGGCAGAGGAGGAGCCAGGATGTTCTAATGACAATATCCACTTGATGCGGTTACACAATCTGAAACTGGATTCCATACTTCGTTTTTACTATGATACCGATGCTGTGGTGTGTAACATCCTCCGCGACGAGTACGGGGGAGTGGGGCGGCAAAGTCAGAGGCTGCCACACATTAGCAGACAGGAGAACACGCGCTTGGCACACTCGCGGTACGTGCGTCTAATCGTCGTGATACGCACTGAACAATTTACGAATGGCTGCGCTCGTGCCGGCGTGGTGCAGCATCTAAATACTCCATGCGGTCGTCCCCAGTCGGTAAACTCAAACTCACACGTCATTCACGCCGCGGCTAAGTCGTTTCCGCTCATGCTTAGAGCAGTACCCGCATGAGCTTCACCTTCCGCTTGATCGTTGGACAGTCGGGACAACACAGGATATCCTATAGTGATATCCAAGCCGAAATGGCTCAACCTCGGGCGTGAACGGAACACTTTGAGCGAATACTAGCTGGGGCCTGGGCGAACGCCCGGTGCCTCGTCATACATAGTGGGGGCCAAAGCGACAGCCTGGTGCCTACCCGCGGAAGCGTATCACATCGAGGCGCAGCTCTGCTCCAAGTCTGCCACGGTCGTTATATGTAGTACAACGCTAGGACGCTTGAGAAACGTGTGCTACACACGTGCGAACTTTGTCTCATAATACGTACTTCCACCAGAGCCCCACGATGAACCACGCGATCTCACCCTCGCACGCCAGCGCGACCAGGGTCAGCAGCAGCGCCCACACTACGGTCAACACCCTGGACTTGGTCCCGAACTGCTTCGCCGACGACGGCCGCACCTTTATCCGCACTGTGCCTGACGGCGTCGGAATTTCCGCTGTCGTCCCCCCTGTCCCTACGGCCGCCCCCGCCCCCGACCCCTCCATGATCTCATCCACCCCCTCATCATCGTCATCCAGGCTGCACCGGGGCTCCCTCCATCCCTTCTTGTCATTGGACGCCATGCCAACGGCGAATAGCCAGCCCAAGAATATGAGGAAGGACCCCGCTACCTCCCGCAGGCTCGGCGCCTCCCCGTACGTGCCAACCGCCAGAACCATCGGCTGCATCCCCACTGCCAGTGTTACCGCCAGGCCGGAGGGACATTGAGGACAAGCACTCGACCATAATGGAGCATGTCATACCTTGAGGGTACATGCTCATACAGACGCGCGGTCTCGGTTCGTAGATTCAACGTCGGTCGAGTGCTTGTTCCCAATAAACCCCGTACCATTATCATGGCCAGGATCACGGCCAGTATCAGCGGCTGCAGGGTGTTGTAGCACGCTGTCACCACCGGCGTGCTGTGCTTCTCAGCCTTCGAGGTTAGCGTGTACCCGATGGCCGAAAACATCGACACGGCAAAGACCAGGCCCCACGCCCAGAAGGTGCTCCACGCCCAGAATGCGCCGACCTGCAGACCCCCCATCGATGTGCTGCCCCCACCGCCTTGCAGCGCGAAATAAAGCCCCAACGCGGCAGGCCCGGCAGAAATCGGGTTCAGAACATTAGGCGGGTGGCATGCAACACAATAATCGAGGATATGATGCAGGAGAGTGTGTCGAAATAGAGTGTGGAAGGAGGGTGTGCTGAAGGGCATTTCGAGCAGTTTCTGCCACGGCCCTACCACCACGATGGAGACCCCGGCGCCTATAAGCTGCGCGGTGGTGGCCACGGTGACCGGCAGGTAGGCCTGCAGGATGGGGGCCTGCAGCGCCAGGTAAGCGGCGAACAGCGCCGCGCGGCCCAGCAGAAACAAGTTACCCTGCGACAGCCATAACTTAGGGCCTGGCGGACGTTGTTCAACATGCCGCTTCAACACATTTAAAACCCTCGTTTCTTTGAATTACACGACAAGCGGCTAGAGCCAAGCATTGTATAGTCTGAACCTCTCTTTATTCGTCACTTAGGTACCAGTAGTTACATCTTGCCCTTGATATAGATGCTGTTTTGTAGTCTAGGTCATTCGGTTGATCCATCAGCCTGGTCTTCAAGTCTACGTATGAATACGAACACAATCTCACACTCTGTGATGCCTGGAGGATTTTCTGCCGGGCCCACCACATCTGCGCGGGGTCCAGCATGACGGCGGCGCCCACCACGCCCGCGCCGATGGCCAGGAACTTGTAGAATCGCGGCTTCTCAACCCCCTGGACCGAGGGCCTTCCAAACGTTCCATTGTTGGCGTAACGCCTAGCTCAAGAACCTTCGAGGGATAACTCAAGTGGGGTCAGGGACAAATCGGCTCGAGTTGAGCTGGAACAGGGGACAATTGGAAGGCCCTGTGAGCCGCTTTGTCCCTGAACCAACTCAAACAAATTATCGAAGAAGGTGCTCAAATTGAGCGAACGATTGAAACGCCCGCCTGGAACACCGCGATGGTGCAGCTGAACACGGGGACGAGTTGCCCCAGCACCACCGCGTTGCCCGCCGCCAGGATCTTACACATCATGGCGCTCCTTCTCCAGCTTGACGTACCTCTCACCTGTATGCATCCTTGAGCTTTCAAATGGGATACCTGCTAGTGATTTCAGGGTCACCACAGTTAACCATGGAGTTGTTTATGAGGCAAAGACAACACGAATTGATGCCTCGAGAGTTTCAAGGACAACACTGCTGGATAAGATAACCCGAGGAGTGGTGTTCGGGGGGTGACGACTTAAGCTGAAGAGGGATTTCCAGTGGGCGGCCCCGCCCACAGCCGCGCGCTGCAGGCCGAGCGCCAGCAGCAGCTGTCCCGCGAACACCAGCAGGCCCAGGAACAACAGGTAGCCGCGGGGCCGGGCCCTGCACCAGTTGCCGCGGCGGCATAACTTAAGCATATTTTATGGGAAAACGCGATCTCAGAAAACGTGACTGGTACACACGTGGGCAGTCTGGAGGATTAGTATCGCTTGAAGCACGGCGGTGGCGGCGGCAGCGGCGTACAGGCGCACTATGAGCAAACAGTGCTGAAACGCCTCCCCGTTTGTGACCCCGCCGCTGGAGAAGAGCTCCTTCCACTTTCGCCCCAGCTCCCGCTTCGCCGCAGGGTCCGACAGGAAGAACTTGATGAGGTGAAACTTGAAGAAGGCCGAACGAGGCAGGACCTGACGGACGAGGAAGAACTTCCATAAGAAGAAGAGAATGGCGACGATCCCTCGGGCGGCCATGAAGCTCAGAGGGGTGAAGTGTTGCAGGGCCTGGGCCATGGCGACAATGGCCAGGACGAAGAAAACCTGCGCCTTGATGTAGCGGCGCAAGTTGAAGTTGAAAGCAAAGTTTGAACGCGGTTCATCACATTTTAATTTCAAGCGCTGAGACTAGGCGCTTTCAATAGAGTAGCTAAAGGCAAGATTACAGAGTGTTTCACACGGGCGTTGAGTTAGAGACCAAAGGCGAACGACGTCGTATTCCGTGCTTGCAAATACGGTTCTCAACCTGCACCGCCCTACCTTGACGAGGTACCCAAAGGCCATCTTGCTCAGCCGCACCTCGTCGGCCACCTTCCCTCGCAGCTGGTCCGTCTCCTAGGGCCTGGCAGATAACGCTCGACACGTCATCGACACGCATTGTTAACACTCGCTTCTTGGGTTGAAAGGCATCGATGACGTGACGAGCAATGTCAATATGTGCCAGGTCTGCCATCTCCGTTGGGAACTTGCTGGAGAGGTCGTCCATCAGGCGCAGATGATTCGACTTGACCCACCACTTCCACCATTTCCAGTTCCACCATCTCCACCACATCCAGTTCCACGGCTTCCGCCAAAGACCGCGCGGGCTGGGTCTCGCGCCGCCGCTGCCGCTCACGCCGTTGTCGCTGACTGCCGCCGCCCGACGCAGTCTCTGCCGCCTGCAGAGGCCATTTACGCCACCATGTTCAATACTGCCGCCAGGCTTGCGCGTCCCTGGTTGGCCCGCGTCCGCGCCCGCACCCACGCCTGCGCCTGCACCCGCGGCGACGTCACGAGCGCGCCGCCTCTCCAGCAACACTCGAGATGTTCCCACCATCACCACAACTCCCTGTCTCGCCTCACGTCCCACCGTGGGCTCCACAACGCCCCCGGACGCGCTGTCGGCGGTGGTGTGCCCATGCCCACCCCGTCGTTGGACGCCACGACCCGACGTCGACGCGGACGCCACCACGCCTCCCAGGCTCCTCCGCGCGCGCAGGCTGTCGCCGTCCGAGCCTGAATACGTTCGAATGCTCTCGCTGTGTACCGGTACATGTACCGGTACACTCCGCGAAAAGCTAGGCGCCGCGGCGGCGCATCCGCCCGCACCCCGCGAGCCGCTCCGTCCTTCACTTGTGTTCGTTTGCCACCGGCTCAAGTCGGGTCGACATGCAGCCGCCGAACCCGCTCGTCCGCTCCCGGCGACGGCGCTCCCCGCCCAGCGCACGCCGCCGCCGCCTCCGCGCGATACCGGGACCGCCACGAGACTACATAGGCTGACGCTCATCGTCGCGCCGCCCCCCGGCCACGCGGCGCCGCAACCAACTCAGGTTGTCGTTCCGTTTAAACATCGTTTGGAAGAAGTAATGTGTGCACATCATTTGGTGTCTAGCTCTACTGTCTGACTATGGTACGAGCTGGTGAAAGTCGTTGAAGAAGCGGTGAACATTCGAATCTTGACCCAAATATATCGCCAAAAATGACCGGCGTTTTTAATCAATTCCAGCCCGGCTATATCGGAAATGGCACTTATCACCATTTGCAAAACTGATGTCCGGATTTTCAGTCTATCCACGAGCGGGCTCAGAGGACTCGACCCGCTAGCGGACCGCTGAGATCTGGGACTGCTATCTGAGATCGCGGCATCTTCGCCGACGTCGACGCCATGCGCGCGGTTTTCCCCAACGAGACTTCATGTTTCTGGGCCGTGACTAGCTTCGTAACGACGTGAAGGGTATATGACGTGCGGACACTCGGTACAAAAAGCGCCGCACCAGGCCGAATGGCGCCGGCAAAGAGCGTAAAACCCACTGAAGTAAA
>Ga0307489_10001344_pt1 | contig 16102 bp, 27 predicted proteins | sample SB12metaG_FD_202247 | JGI IMG/M metagenome (GOLD analysis project Ga0307489, IMG submission 202247) | Sea-ice brine microbial communities from Beaufort Sea near Barrow, Alaska, United States - SB 1.2 | ecosystem: Environmental > Aquatic > Marine > Coastal | place: USA: Alaska | collected... | reverse complement strand
TCTTGCCACCACCAAACATGCCCGCAATGCTCGGCTGGTGCCCCGACTTGCGCAAGGGCCTGTCAGATATGGCTCGCCACGTCACTATCATAGAGACATTTTTACCATCGTTTCTTGATCCAAAGAGCATATAATGACGTGGCCGGCAATATCAGCTGGGCCATACCTTGCGCTTGCTGCCGCCCGTCATCGCGCTCTGCCTACGCGCCGAGAGGAAGGGGCGCAAGTTGAATTTGAAAGCACTGCTAAAAATTGGTTCATCATGTTTTCGTTTCAAGCGCTGAGACACAGTGCAATCAACCTGAGGTCACCCTGCACGCTCCTACCGAGAGGAAGTCGCCGCAATCCTTCTCGCTCTGATCCTCGATGTATAGGCTTAAAAGCAAATATTTAATGGGATTTATCAGCTTCTAATTTCAAGTGGTATTCTGATTCTAGTCGGAGGGGCGCATGTTACCGTCGCAAATATATATTTAAAGCACCGTATGACATCTTAGTTTCCAGAGCTGTTGCCACCAACCAGGCGTTGCGGATACGGGTTTCAACGTGCACCGCCCCACCACGGCGCTCAGACCCTTCTTGTTCTGATCCTCAGATTAGGGCCAAGCCGATTTTGCCCGCCACGTCTTAGGATGCCATTTCATTCAATAATTCAGGGTTCACTTGCGTGTCGATGACGCGGCGGGCAATGTCTGCCAGGCCCACCTGGGAGCAGTTCGCAAGGAAGAGTTTGCGCTCGGTGTCGGTGCCGATGTACTCATGCGAGTATTTCACCGCCTTGCGGTTGTCGCTGGGGGCGGCGATACTGTTGACCTTACTGACTTCCTTGCTGCAGGGGCGCGAGTTGAATTGGAAAGCAATTGATACGAGTAGCCGTTAATGATTTTTTGTTGCAAGCGCTGAAATCAGGCGCTTCTAACACGGGTGTCAATCAAGTTCAACTTCGACCGCCCCACATTGCCCGCCTCCTTCGCCTTGGAGTAGGGTCTGTCACAATATGCTCGCCGGCTGGTCGGGTCACTCGTGTCTCATGAAACGAGGGTTCGGATGCATTTTAAGACGTGGTGGGCAATGTCTGCCAGGTGCCACCTTGGTGTTAGTGAGGCCTGCCGCGATCCAGGGCCAGCACTACCAAAACACATTGACGCTCACTCCCATCCAGAAATTGAGTTGGATCGCATAATACACTTAGTAATTGCTGTTACTCGGAGCGGGGACCTACGAAGGTTCTTCCAGTAAACGTTTCACTGCATCTGGCCGTAGTATAGAAAACTATAAAAGTAGGGCCCTGCCGCGAGCGATTTTGTCTTTTTGTTGACGAGCGCGGTGTTGCCGTTCTCGGAGCAGGACCGCCACATCGCGCTGTCGTCGCGCGACTTGCCGAGCTTGGAATGAAACGTCTGGGAGTAGGGCCTGGTTGATACTGCCCATGCTCGCCACGTCATATGATTCCATTATGCTCGCCACGTCATATGATTCAATTAAACTCATGAAACATGACGGGTAAAAAATGAGTGTCGATGAGGTGGCAAGCATTTACTCTTGCAGATGATGCGTGCGTCATTGGATGCCAATTTAGAGAGTTAGAGGTGCGTGTCGATGACGTGGCAGGTAATTTCTGCTGGGTCCTACCGTGGAGAAGTAGCGGTGGGCGGACGGACCTGCGGCGCCGTCGGTGGTGCTCACGCGCACGGACTGAATCTCGCGCGACGCAGTGAAGCGGCTCACCGCGCCGCCAAACCCGATGCTAGGGTCCGAGTGTTCGAGAAACACTTCCGCATGTGTACGGAGGCACCAGTGCAGTGTGTGTAGTGTACGCAAACAATCCAGGTGCTGGAGATCGAGGTGGATGAGGAGAAGGGAGCGCCTCTGGAGTGCCTCTGGAGCGCCTCTGGAGCGCCTCTGGAGATCGAGTCGGATTCGGACGGATTCGGACGGATTCCAGGACCCCAAATATGGAAGTCGCCAACCCAGCCTGCGCACCACGAGCAAATGCTCAGGTCAGATACCGCGCCCTGCCCCATGCCCTGGAAGTCGGGGAGAACCACCAGGCGGTGCTCGCGGCGGCAGCGCAGCATGCCGCCGGGCTGGGGCAGGGTGGAGTCGAAGGCGCAGGGCTGCCCGTTCACGTAGAACACGTAGACGTCGGCCTGCTTGTTAAAAATGCCGCCGCCCAGGGTGTAGTGGCGCTAGTAGAAATTGAAAGCAACTCTTGAAAGCAGTCAATCACAATGTCGTTACAAGAACAGAAATCAGGCGCTTTCAACATGGGTTTCGACTAGAAACGCTCCGCAAGCAAGGGGGGTCATTGAGAACATCGACAGGACCGACATCGAACGGATAAAGAAAACAGTTGGACAGCTTGCGAGGGCATGATTGACAATGCTCAAACGATGTCCCCGTGGCCGTCGGAACAAGTGCACGCGATTGACCGACGACTCGACCGAGGCCAAATAGACCGCGCGTCAGATTGAGCATTCAACGTGAAGGTATTTGAGTTGTATTACTGAAGAAACCCCATGCCAGGTAGTGGTGCGGGCTAAATTTGTGCCACCTCGCAGGAGGGTCGTTGAGAACAGCACTCGAACCGAGATTGGAACATGACTGACCTTCAGGGTGTATGCTCACAAAGTCACGCGGAGGAGGCGGAATGGACTCAACGTCGGTCGAGTGCTTGTTCTCAACACCCTCCCTGCCACGCTATCTTCAGGTCCGCGCAGCCGGGCTCAACCTTGCGCCGCGTCACGAGCAGCACCGGTGAGTCCAGCAAACTCGCCGCCGTCGCCGCCGGAGTGGCGGAAGGCGTCAGCGCCGCGACGGCGAGGGCCGAGGCGAGCTCATTAAATTGCAAAGCAGAGATGACATCCCGTGGATTAAGTGTCACGCGCAACTGAGCATGACTGCTGGGCAGACACACCATACTATTGGATACCTCCCCACCGTGGACGACGGCGGGCGGCGGCGGCGGCACAGGCACCTCGTGCCCAAGCTCTGCAGATAAATGTGCGCACGGCTGCAGCGCTGCCGCGATTTCCTCCCCGAGCCGTAGGCCCGACACGCGGATTGATCATTGACACTTCGTGATAATCGTGTTCGTTAGTACATGGTGTTCCATCGCTAAACTTGCAGTTGAGATGGACGTTATATAATGAAATCACATCACGGATTGGCGTTCAACACAGCACACGAATGGGTTGTGATGGCTGCTGTGGCAGTTGCAATCCGGCGAGGCCTACCGTGGCAGCTGGCGAGCACCACCCCGCGGAACCCCCGCGCGCGGATGAACGCGCCCACCGCCGCCGCCACCTCCAGGCGCATCGCGCGCGGCAGCGCCGTGACGAACTCGTCGATGATGGCGCCACTGCGCAGCGCCGCCGCCAGACCCATCATGTAGCGCTCTGAGGACGACAGCTGACCGGACACCACCGAGCCGAAGGGCCCGGCGAATACTGCTCACCACGTCATATGATGTCATTTGACTCAAGAAACGATGGCTCGAAATGCAATGGATTACAGGGCATGCTTGGCAGATACTGCTCGCCACGTCATAGATTTTCATTTAATTCAAGACACGAGGGTAAAATGCGTGTCGATGACGTGTTTGGTAATATCGCCACAGGTCATGCGTGGAATATATTGTTCGCCACGTCATAGGATGCGTGACGGATTTTTCTTGTCCCTGCCTTGGCGCACAGCTGTTTGGGCGTCAACCCAAAGTGAGCCGCGAACCCGAGTTCCGCGACGCGCCCTTCGAGGGCGAGGGCGGCGTGGTGGCGACAGTCTTTGTCGGCGGACGCGAGCATGCTGGACAGGATCACGAGAGGAGGGCCGCTCTCCTGCAGCGCCCCGGCGCCGCCGCAGCCGCCGCAGCCGCCGCAGCCGCCGCAGCCGCCGCCGCCGCCGACAACGTTGTCTTCGCCGCCGCCAGGGAAGGCGCGGCGGATCGCGGCGGACTTGCCGCTGCCGCTGCGGCCGCTCATGAGCAGCACCGACATAGCGCCGCCGCCGCCGCCGCCGCTCCCACCGCCGCCGCCGCCGCCACCGAAGCGCTCCACCAGCTCCGCCGGCAAGCTGTTTAGCTTAGTGGTGCACTCGCCGGTGAAAACCTCCGCCATGGCCTCGGCCACCTTCCTGGTGTGCTTGTCGATGTTCACGGACGTAGTGATTGTTACCTTGATGGAGGGACACGCATATTATGCCTGCCACGTCATAAACCGAACCGCGTTCTAGATCCTCACTTCTTGGGTCGATTGACACCCGATGACGTGGTGAGTAGTGTCTACGTGTCCACACCTCAGTGCCCACCGCGCCCGCCGCGCCCAAGGGCCTGGACGATATTGCTCGAAACGTCTGAGGATGTCATTGAACTCAAGAAAAGAGGGTTCAAGATGCGTGTGGTTGACGTGCCGAGCAATATCTGCCAGGCCCTACCACACCGAGACCTCGTCAACTGCCACGCCCACTGCCTCCGCCACCGCGACCGACTCTTGCAGCCCGAGTCCCGCCGCCGCCGCCGCGGAGCCCTGCTGCGGCCCCTCCTTCATATATGGCATGAATTACATTGCTCGCCACGTCATAGGATGCAATGTCATCAATACACGAAGGGCACAAGTCCGTGTGGATGACGCGGCCGGCAATGGGCCTGACATATGTTGCTCGCTACGTCATAGGATGACATTTAATACAAGCAACGTGGGCTAAAAAATGTGTTGGATGACGTGGAGAGCAATATCTGTTGGGCCCTACCTTGATGGTATTCTCCTGCTCGTCCTCGAACTCCAGGGTTGGCCCTCGGACCTCGCGAGCCCCTTTGCTGCCGCTGCCCAGGGCCTCACATCAATTCGTCATCAGCATGATATCGTTAGTACCCAGTACACAAAATACTTATGTTGTATGAGCAAAATGACTACCTATGTTCTCCCTATATGCCCATACCCACACTCCGCTTCTCTTGTTATGAGTTGGGGCCTTTATTCAGCAGTTGGACGATAAATTCACTTGCGTCATCGCACTAAAAGGACCCCACGATACTTAAGGTCAAGTGCCAGCTGGACAAGTGCTCTCTTCTGACAGGCCCTGCCGCCACCAAGGGAAGCCGCGCGGATGTAGAGCGTGTTGGTGTCCAGGTACAGCACCCAGTCCGATGAGTAGGGCCTGACAGATGTGGCTCGCCGCGTCATAGAATACCATGGAGTGCCAGCTGTGTCTGACGGGTGCATGCCAGCTGTGTGCCAGCTGTGTGCCAGCTGTGTCCCAGGAAAAACCCTGACCCTCCTCGTGCGAGGTATCAGAGCCCCCCCCGCCACTGCCGCCGCCACCGCCGCCGCGGAAGCACGCGCGCATAAGCGATGTCTTGCCCGTGGCGGGCATGCCGAGGACGACGCCGAGGCTCCAGCTCGGCGGCAGTTCGCGGAGAGAACCCTCCCAGCCCGCACCGCCGCGGGCCAGCGACGCCACCTGCGCGGTGCTGAGAGCCTCCTGCACCACCACGTGGTGCTGTTGTGGCGGCGTCGGCGGCGGCAGTGACATAGCGCTCGCGGGTGGTCACGAGGGAGGGAGGGTGCGGGGGCGCACGGGCGGCGGTGCGCGTGTCGTGCGCGCGCGTGTTGCGTGCGTGTGTGTATGTTGTGTGGGAAGCGTCGCGGCACTTGTTGCAGAGGGGGAAGATAACAAGGGACCAACCGACCGACTACTCGAGCCACATCGGCCGTCTACAACTCAAGGAAGACCGGACTCTAAGCCTGAGGGGTGCCGTCTCTCCTGCAAATCGACTCTTATTTGCGCGCACAACCACGACGCACCCTACTCGTACACGCACAAACCCCACCACGCCCTGCGACGCCTCGGCAGGCACGCCGCGCCGCTGAACCTTCCCGCCCGGCTCGGGTTCTTGCTAACGCTTCATGTAGCAGAACCCAACGCGCGCCCCCCCGCTCCCCGCGCACCGACGCGTCTCGCTACCGATCCTCACCTTTCACCGCGCTGCAGCCGTCAATACGAGCGTCCTCCTGTGAGCGTCCTCCTTCGGGAGCCTGTGCCAGAAGCACGCGCGAGTCTGGCGTGAAGCAGGGGAGGTGGGGCGGGATGTCGGGTGTGAGGAAGAGTCCGAGCAAGCCGCCGGTGTACAGCGACCGCTTCGTGCCGTCGCGGTCGGCATCCGCGGGCCTCAGGGGTTTCAACCTGCTGGACTCCGACCCCCCTACGGCCAGCACCTCGCACCCGTCCAGCGAACGTGAGGACACGTCCGCGGCGTACTCGACCCTGCTGCGCACCGAGCTGCTGGGCGACGCAGCGGGGCCCGTGGGAATGTCGCCCACGAAGACCAGCCCGAGGGGGGAAGTGGAGTACTATCGGCGACAGTACTCTTACTCCAGTCCGAGCCGCAATTTATTCCGCTTCAAGAGCGACGGAGTGGCGGGCCTGGGCACACCACCGGAGTCGCCCTACTCCCTCTCCCCAGTGGGCATCGACGGCCCGCTCGGCACCGCCCTCGCCACCCCAAGACGCTCGCCGCGCAAAATCGCGCGCTGGTTCAAGGCGCTGGACGCGCCGGCGCTGCAGGACAACTTTAACCTGAATCTGCTCGACTGGTCGGCGCACAATGTGCTGGCGGTCGGACTAAGGACACGCGTGTGGCTGTGGAGCGCGTGCACTAGCCGGGTAGGGCGTCACACACATTGCCCGCCGCGTCGCGTGCCCGCCGCGTCACCCGACGCGCTCTTGAATCTTGTTTCTTGACTCGAATGACATCCTGTGACATGGCGGGCAACATCTGCCTGGCTCTACTGCCGGGTGACACAGCTGTGCGACCTGGGGCCCAACGACTCGGTGTGCTCGGTCGGGTGGACGCAGCGGGGGACCTACCTGGCGGTGGGCACCAGCCAGGGCGAGGTGCAGATCTGGGACGCCAATCGGTGCAAGAAGATCCGCAGCATGGGCGGACACCGCACGCGGGTGGGCACACTGGCGTGGAGCAGCAGCATCCTGTCCAGCGGCAGCTGGGACCGAAACATTCTTCACCGGGTAGGGCCAACTGCGTAAAGCTTGCCGCTTCACCCGCCACGTGACTGTGTTGAGTACACCGGCATGCTGTGACGCGGCAGGCGTTGCGTTGTTCACCGGGCCTCGCCCGCGGGACGTGCGGGCGCCCGACGACTACGTGAGCAAACTGGTGGGGCACCAGTCGGAGGTTCTCGGCCTCAAGTGGTCCTACGACAACCGCCAGCTGGCGTCCGGAGGGAACGATGGCCAGCTGTTCATCTGGAGCGCCAACTCCACGCGCCCGATACTGCGGTACACCGAGCACTCCGCGGCAGGGGCTTACACTCGTCCACTTTTCAACTCAACCTCTGCCGTTTCTGACACAAAATACACCCTAAATACCCCCTAATATCCCTTAACATCTCCCAAACACCCCCTACAGAACCCCTATATGCGCCCCCTATCCCACAGAAAGCGTTCACGTTGAGCCGAAAGTTGGACCAGTGTAAGCCCCTGCTCCGTGGCGGTCAAGGCCATCGCCTGGAGCCCGCATGAGCGCGGCTTGCTCGCCAGCGGCGGCGGCAAGGCGGACCGCTGCATCCGCTCTTGGAACACCATCACCGACACCAACACGGCGCTGAGCTGCGTGGACACCGGGAGCCAGGTGTGCAACCTGGTGTGGAGCAAGAATGTGAACGAGCTGGTGTCGACGCACGGGCAGGGGCTTACACTGATACACTCGTCCAAATCTTTGCTCAACCTGTGTGAGCCGGGTTTGTCACTGAAACCAGCCAAGCACCCTAACATATGGTACAAAAAGTGCTCACGTTGAGCTGAAAATTGGACGAGTGTAAGCCCCTGCGCACGGGTACCACCATAATCAGATCATTGTGTGGCGGTACCCAACCATGTCCAAGCTGGCCACGCTGACGGGGCACGCGCGGCGGGTGCTGTACCTGGCAGGGGCTTGCACTCGTTCACTTTTCAGCTCAACTTGAGCCGTGTCTGACACACAAAAACACCCTACACCCCCTAAACACCACCTAACACCCCCTCAACACGGGCTACACAACCCCTACGCGCACCCCCTACCCCATAAAATGCGCTCAATTGAGCTGAGAGGTGAACGAGTGCAAGCCCCTGGTACATGGCCATCTCGCCCGACGGCCAGACCATCGTGACGGGCGCGGGGGACGAGACGCTGCGCTTCTGGAACGTCTTCCCGGGCCCCAAGAGCCAGGGAAGCTTGCACGAGAGCTCTCTGTGGTCGTCGGGGCGTACGAACATCCGGTAGCACGCAATATGACAGTTGGGAGGGGAACTTGGACGGTCGGACTGTCCGCTGAGCGCCGGCAGTCACACATCACGACAAACTGTAGTTTAGATTAGAGATAGCCTTCGCTAGTGCTACGAGTACGCGGATCACCGCAAACAGCGTATGGGCGCGGCCGGGCCCGCGCCCAACAAGTTCAAGCCGTTCACCAGGCCTTCTCGCACGTACAACGCCTTTTCTCTGCGCGCACCCCCACGCCGCAGCCCGCACGCAAACCCTACCACGCCCTACGACGCCTCGCCGCGCCGCTGTGCCTGCCCGCCCGGCTCGGGTTCTTGCTTACGCTGCGCGTGAACCCAACGTGCGCCCCCCCGCTCCTGGAGGCGCTGCGGTTGGCGAGGCAGTGCGGGTGCCCGTGGGACGCGGCGACGTGTTGGCGTGCCGCTGCGGGTTGCCACCTGGAGGTGCTGCAATGGGCGCGGGCGCACGGCTGCCAGTGGAAGCGCTGCTGCTGAGTTCAGGCACCTTGCGGTGCTGCGGTGGGCGCAAAGACACAGCTGCCCGTGGGATGAGTGGAACGGTGCTTGGGAGCGGGCGCACGGCTGCCCTTGGAACAAAAACTTGTGTGAGTATGCTCCTAATGGCCAGCCCAAGACTCACTTATGGGTACGCCAGCAGCCAGTGGAGGACGAATGCCGCACATCAACACGCACCCAACTAAGGAACATTGCGACGCCGTGTAAATACGACTACCACATTGACCCTGAGAGTAAGTTCCATCGTTGAAACTACATTAAGCTAGCCGCCGGTGCTTCCGTGATTCCACATCGACGCCCTCTATCGTGGCCGCCGCACGGGGCGGTGGCAGCGGAATCGGGCCGATCGGACCCAAGTAGTACATGGCGTTGGTCGCGGACCGCAGCCCTGCTGTGTGCTTGGTGTGACGCCACGGCGTTGAGGTATAAAAGCCTGCGCATATCCGGTGGGGGGAGGGCGTCATCGATTTTTTCACTCGTCTTCTTCGTGCGCGCGTCAATCCTCACGTCACTAGTTCGAGGGCACGCTTCGCTCACGACTGACGCGCTCGTCCTTGGCGGGACTCCGCGACGTGTCCGATACCCTCCGCGTGTCGGGCCGCCCATCGCCGTTACTTCAAGCGTACGTTGGGTGCAAACCCGGCCGGATTGTTTTCCACCTTCAGTTCAATTCAGATCTCTCGGGCTGTCGGGTCCTCTACAGGTCATCCTGTTTCCTGCAGCAAGAGGTTGGCACCATCCCGTCAAATGCCCTCACGCCAGGAGCGCAGGAAAGCGGAACGCGACGCCGCCAAGCGCGCGCCGGCCACGACCGGCGCCGCGGGTGCCGGGGGCGCTGCCGCTGCTCGCGCAGGTGTGAACGTGAACGTGAATCCACTCGGCGACTGGACGACGCAGACGGCCGACCCCAACGTAGGGCCTACCCTAAACCGCCACGTTCACGGGGGGCGCTCCGCTGACCTGGGGGTTACGATGCCCGTACACAGTGGCCCGTAAACGGTTTCTATCGCCGCCGCCGCGCCGTTGGGGCGCCTCCCTGTTCCTTCTGTCATTCGCTTCGGAAACGAAATGACACCAAATGCGAGCACGCCCCGCGGGCGCAGCGGCATACAACACAAGAAACGAGGGTTCGGTGTGCGCAGAACGACGTGGAGAGCAAAATTCTGCCTGGCCCTACTCGTCGGCCCTGTTTCGCGAGCACGGAGACGAGGTGGTGGCGCGGAGGGCTGCGGCGGGTGACCGTGAAGCGCAGTGGAGTCTGGGCTTCCGCTTAGTGTGTGCGGACGGGGTAGCGGGGACGCCGCTGGGCGCCGCTGGCCGCTCACCAAAGTCGGATGTAGGGTCTTTACTGCGCACCGTTCGGGGTGTATCAGGTGTGCATTAGGGGTATGTCAGGGGTGTATCAGGGGTGTATCAGGGGTGCAGTAGGAGTGTATCAGTCGTGTATCAGGGTGCAATGGGGTGTTAGGGGTGCATCAGGGGCGTATTTGATTGGAAGGAGCACGAACAAGCCGTGGAGTGGCTAACCAAGGGCGCTGAGGCCGGGTTGCCGGGAGCGATGGTCAACCTCGGGATCTGCCTCGACGAAGGGGTGGGCGTGGCTGTGCCGGACTACCCGGCGGCAGCAGGCTGGTTCAGGCTCGCGGCAGATGCTGGTGAAGCGGGAGCTGCGGCGAACCTCTCAAACATGTACGCTCTCGGCCGCGGTAGGGCCTGAAAGATGATGCCTGCCGCGTCCTCATTTTAGACCCTCGTTCCTTGGGTTGAATAGCATCACGTGAGGAGGCGGGCATTTATATCTGTCTGACCCTAGGGCGCGGCGTCACGCGAAGCAAGCAGATGGCGATGCGGTGGATGCGCAAGGCCGCCGAGAATGGCGACGCCTGCTCATGCGCGCAACTCGCCATTGACATGTACGAAGACCTGCCCTACGCCCGCGATGTTGGGCACGTGGGGGAGGTCGCTGGGTTCGCCACGTCGGCTGGGGTCACGGAGGGGCACGATGTACCCCCTGATGTCTTGGCCGGCGCAATATATTGGTTGCGGAAGGGGGGGCACAGTCCTGTTCTGAAGCTCGAGGCGTGTCGTCGCAGAGCGTTGCTTGGGGCTGCGTATTGTCAAAACGAAGGGTGCGAGGTTGTGGGCCATCTGAAGGAGTTCAAGGTTTGCCCGCAGTGCAAGACCGCCCGGTACTGCGGCGACGCGTGCCAGAAACAGGACTGGCATGCGGGTGGGCACAAGGAAACATGTGGCAAATTCAACGCAAATTGCAAATTCACCGCGTAGTAGACCAACGTTTCGGTAGCGTGTGATGTGATATCGATATCGTCGCGGAAAGTGATGTCCTCTCTCGTCTCTCTATCATTGAGACAGTAAACCGTAGGACCTTGCGATGTGATGTGAGGTGTGATACTAGAGTTTCATGCCATCGATGCAATATTGTTCTCCGACCCCTCGCTCATTGAAACCATTCCGCCCCCAGGCCTCCTAGCCTGCCTGCCAATCGTGTCATTATCCCCTAAATTTTCGCAATGATGTATGTGTTATCAGAAACTGTCGCTCTCTCCCGTGAAACTTTGTGTCTACAAATGCAAATAAAGTGCATGTGTGTGGACACTTTGTGTCAGAGAGAGACAGAGACGCTTCCGCGTGTACAAGCAGGCCACAGGCTTTCGCGACCAGACCCCGTGACACATTATTGTGTCGAAAGTACAAGTGAAGTGTGCTTTGTGCGTTACTCGAGAGGCTCTGAAGCGAGTCAGTCTAACACACGTGGGGCACAGTCAATCGAACACGTGGCGGAGCTCGAGGACCGCCATAGACTAGGGCCTGGCCATATTGCTCGCCACGTCATCGGATGCCATTTAATTCAATAAACGAGGCTTCGAATTGCGCTGGGTGACGTGGCGGGCAGCATCTGCCAGGCCCTACCATGGACAGCTGGGTGACCGGCGCCGAGGGACTGATGGATAGTCGCCGCGCTGTAGGATGTCGTTCAACTCAATAGATGAGGATTACATCTGCGTTTGATGACGTGGCGAGCATCATCCATCAGCCCCTACCCGCGCCATGACTGACGGTGTCTCCGCCGGCCGCAGCTTGGCGCCGTACACCTGAGTGAACTTGTCGGGGTGCCGCGGCTCAAGGCCAGCTGCCGCAAACCGACCGTATTCACATGAGTGCCATCGTGGGTTGGGATTGATAGATACCATATTTATAGCGGGAGTGAGTTGAAATGGCCATACTGATGCGGATTGGATGATACTGGGCATTGGGTGAAATTGCGATATTTAACGTGGATTGAATGATACTGGGCGTTAGGTGAATGGCCACACTGATGTGAATTGGAAAGATCCAGGTTAGGCAAAGGGTGTGGTGACTCGGGCATGCACCACGCGGTGTGGCGGAGTAGGAAGGGACTGAGACGTGTAGACGTTTACCTCCATCTAGCCTTAGAAGTGTCACAAAATCATCAGAGAAAGCACAATCAAATATAATGATATGAAATGAAGGGTAATTCGAGGCCTGACCAGCGCATCATCGCCTGCGTGACTTTCGCCTTGAGCTCCTGACTGTAGGGCCTGGTAAGAAATAGTCAAAATCTACTCCGACACAACGCAGTTTGTTGATTGAAATGCCACCTTCGTTCGTTGATTCTAACGCCACCTGTGATGTGTTGAGCCTTTTCTGCCAGGCCGTACCTGACGGGTGTCTCCCGGAGATGCGAGCACGATGTTGGAGGGAGCCGGCCACGGGATGTCCCCCTCACGCACAGTGCCGTCACCGGCAGTCTTGAGTGTCTCGAACCTCCCGCAGTGGGCGCTGTAGTCGGCGGCGGTGGCGGAGCGCCTGCACGTGTCCGCGGCCCGAGACCGGTTCGCCGTCGCCGCTCGCTCCGCACGCCAGGGGCCCAGATGGTCATGTGATCAGCACAGCTTTTTCGTCTGTGTTGTGTTCTTGTGTATTGTGATTCAGCAACCCTTATGTTGAGCATCTGAACTGACCTCCATGTGTTATGACTCAGCATCAGTTAGTTCTCGAGGAGCCTTTTTCTCGACAGGTTATGGGCCCACCACGCCGTTTTGCTCAACATCCCAGACCTCACCTTGCGCCTGTCGTGTTGGCGCTGCTCGCGCTGCGGTTGGTTCTCCTTGTCCCCCGCCCCCTCCTCCACTGTATGCTCCTCCTTGCTGTAGCAGCGCAGCTTGAATTGAAATCAAACATTGACAGCAGTTTATCATATTTTAGTTTGACGCGCTGATACCATAGGCGCGTTCAACACGGTTTTGAAACTGTCAGTTAGGTCCGAGCAAGGGCCGGTAAAGTGACCCCAGAACTTACCAATTAAGAAGGGTATGTTTTGATTTCAAGGAGGTGTCACGGGGGTGTCAGGGGGGTCATCACGTGAAAATGGAACCCTAATACCTCAACCCTAGACCCTAAAGTACTTTTACAATCTGTTTACTTGTAAATTATGGGGTCACTGTACCGGCCCTTGTCCGGACCGATCAGTCAACCTGCACGGCCTTGCCTTGCGCTTCTGGCGCACTTCCTCCTGCCGCCTCCACCGCGCCGCCTCCTCGCGCCTCCACCCAGAGCCGGCCGGACATTGCTCGCCACGTCATAGGCTGCCAACTTTAATCTAGAGACGAGGCTAAAACATGCGTGTCGATGACGTGGCAAACAATATCTTGCTCGTCATGTCATAGGATGCCGTTTTACTCAAGAGACGAAGGTTAAACATGCGAGCCGATGACGTGGCGAACAATGTCTGCCAGGCCCTACCTCCAGCGCGCCTCCTCCTCGAGCTTCTGCCGCGCCGCCTCCTGCCAGCAGGGTCATTGGGAACAAGCCCTCGAACTGGAATCGGAGCATGACTTACCTGCAGTGTGGATGCTCATACAGACGCGCGGAGGAGGAGGAGGAGGAGGCGATTCGACGTCGTTCGAGTGCTTGTTGCCAATTACCCAAGTCAGGCCCACCAAGAGGCAGGAGGGTCATGGAGCAAGCACTGGAAGTGTGATCGGAGCATGGGGCAGGAGTAGGGAATTCAACGTCGGTCGAGTGCTCGTTCTCAATTAGGTCCGAGCAAGGGCCGATAAAGTGACCATGACCCCATGATTTACCAGGTAAGAGGGGTATGTTTTGAAATCAAAGCCTAAATCACCTGAACCCTAAACCCTAAAGTACGTTTACAGTCTGTTAACTGGTAAATGCTGAGGTCACTTTACCGGCCCGTGTTCGGACCTATCAATACCCCCCCTGCCTGGAGCTTCTCGCGCGCCGCCTCGCGCCGCTCGCGCCCCGCCTCCTAGGGCCCGCCAGCTGTTGCTCGCCACGTCATAGGATGCCATTCAACTCAGAAATCGAGGGTTCAGAATGCGTGCGCCTGGCAAATATTGTTTGCCACGTCATAGGATGCCATTCACCTCAAGAAACGATGGTTCAAAATGCGTTGATCTGGCAGATATTGCTCGCCACGTCATAGGCTGCCGTTTAATTCAATAAACCAGGGTTTAGAATGCGTGTCGATGACGTGGCGGGCAATATCTGCCAGGCCATACCGCCTCCTGGCGCACACGGCGCGCCTCCTCCTTCTCCAGCTTCAGCTCCTGACAGGAGGGTCATTGAGAACAAGCACTCGAACCAAGGTCGGAGCATGTCTGACCGTCATGGTGCATGAGCATACAGACGCACGGAGGAGGAGGGGGAGATGTAATGTCGGTGAGTGCTTGCTCTCACAGACCCCCATGCCAGGCGCGCCGCCTCCTCGCGATCCTGCCGCGCGTTGTCCACATCGGCCGCCGCCGCCGCAGCCGCCACCGCCGCCGCCGCCGCCGCCGCCGCCTCCTCGGCTACCGCCGCCGTCACCGCCGCTGCCTCCTCCACTGCCGCCGCCGCCACCGCGGCTGCCTCCTCGACTGCCGCCGCCGCCACCGCCGCCGCCTCCACGACTGCCGCCGCCGCCACCGCCGCCGCCTCCACCTCAGCTGCCGCCGCCGCCGCCTCATCATCACGCTCCTCCTCAAGTGTCTGGCGCTCCTCCGCCTCGAGTGACTGGCGTTCATCTAACTCGAGCTTCCAGCGCGCCTCGTGCTTGCGTCTGTGGCGGGCCGCCTGACACAGCGGCATGTCGCACTGGATTGCCTGACACAGCACCTCCTCCTCGACCTCATCGCGTGCCGCCTCCTGGCAGGTGGGTCATTGAAAACGAGCAATCCAACCGATATGAGATCATGAATGAGCCCGCAGCGCGAATGCTCATACAGACGCGCGGAGGATGAGGAGGAGTCGTAACGTCTGTTGAGTGCTTGGGCACAATCACCCCCGCGGAGGAGGAGGACGCGATTCAACGTCGATCGAGAGCTTGTTCTCAACAAACCCCCTGCCTGGAGCCTCTGGCGCTCCGCCGCCTCCCGCTGAAGCGTCCGCTTAGCCTTCCGCTTCGCCGCCTGTTCTGCCTGCCACCAAGGCCTTAAACTGTTATTGGCCGGAGTCTCGATATGGGTCATTGCGGCGTCGTTTATGCGGGTTGAGGGATCATGTGTTGTATGCTTACCCGGGTCGTCGATTCAACGTCGGTCGAGTGTTTGTTCTCAATACACCCCCTGCCTGTTCCGCCTCCCGCTGGCCCGCCAGTACCTTCTGCCAATGCTGCTCTGTTGCAGCTTCACGTGCGCGGCTGGCGTCCGTCGCCGTCTCTGTCACAAACATCGCAACAAAGTACACGCCGACCATCGCAATGGTCATACCAAAGGCGGCGGCGGTGGCGGCGGCGGCGGTGATGGCGAGTGTAGCGGGAGTAATGACGGCGCTGACCGTAATGAAGCGGATCAAGTGGACGGCGAACGCCCCAGCCGTGAACCAGACCGACACCAGCGTCGCCGAGAGCAGTGTAGTGCGCCGCACACCCTGCTTACCACTCCACCAAAGTGCAATAAAACCTCCCAATCCTTTGAGCACCACGGCGATGAGCTGCGCAATCTTGAGGATGTTCTCCCACAGGGTGGTCGGGCGGGCGGCCCCGCCCTCGCGCCTCTGGCTAGAGCATGGCATAGATTGCTCGCCACGTCATACGACGCCATGTGATTCAACAAACGAGGGTTCAAGATGATTGTTCATGACGTGGTGGGCGATGGGCCTGGGCGATGTTGCTCGCCATGTCATAGGATGCCATTTAATTGAAGACATGAGGATTCAAAATGCGTTGGATGACGTTTCAGGCAGTGGGTCTGGCAGATTCTGCTCACCGTGACATAAGCTGCAATTTGAATCAACAGAGACGAGGGTTCAAAATGCATTGGATGGCGTG
>Ga0307489_10001343_pt1 | contig 16116 bp, 25 predicted proteins | sample SB12metaG_FD_202247 | JGI IMG/M metagenome (GOLD analysis project Ga0307489, IMG submission 202247) | Sea-ice brine microbial communities from Beaufort Sea near Barrow, Alaska, United States - SB 1.2 | ecosystem: Environmental > Aquatic > Marine > Coastal | place: USA: Alaska | collected... | reverse complement strand
TCTCAACAAATGCCCCGGCCTCGTGCGCCACAAACCCTGGTTTGCCCTTCTGCGTGTGTCCCCCCTCCGCCACCGCGGTGTACTCGAACCCATGATGTAGTGGCGCAACTTGAATTTGAAAGCAACATTTAAGAGCAGTTAACCACGTTTCAATTTCAAGTGCTTAGTTCCAGGCGCTTTCAAAGTGGGTTTGATAGGGTCGACCTGCACCGTCCTACCATGACTGTCCACCACGGGCGGCCACACCGGTTCGCCCCCCGCCCCGAGGTCCTCAGCTGCTCTCGAGAACGTGTAGGCGCTATGCTTACCCGTCGGCGTCGGCGTCGCCGCTGCCGCAGCACCCGCCACCAGGGGCTTACACTCATCCACTTCTCAGCTCAACCTGAGCCGTTTTTGTCACCAAAACTCCATGGACCACCCAGCGTATCCCGCAGAAGGCGCTTATGACGAGCCGAAAAGTGGACGAGTGTGAGCCCCTGCCCGCCACCTTCTCCTTTTCCAAATCCGCCGCTGCCCCATCCCCCGCCGCCGCCGCCCCAGTCCCCGACCCCGCCCCTGCAGCCGACCCGGCCCCACCCTCCGCCACCGTCGCCGCAGCCCCAACCGCCGGTGCCGGCTCTGGCCTACCCGCGCACACCCACCGGTCGTACATGATCTGCAACCCCCGCAGGATACCCCGCTGTAGCGGCGCAAGCTGAAATTGAAAGCAATATAAAAAAGCGTTTCATCATATTGTGGCTTCAAGTGCTGAAACCATCTGCGCTTTCAACACGAGTTTTGATACTGTCACCCTGCACCGCCCTACCCCGAGCTGTCAACTCCTGCCCACACTCGTTGGGATGCATTCCATCCGTGGACACATCACCCGCCTGGATCCCACTTTTGCCATCCCCCGCACCCTCCTGCCCATCCAACACCACGTCCAGCAAGCAGGGGCTTACACTCGTCCACTTTTCGGCTCAACGTAAGCGCTTCCGGTGGGACAGGGGGTGCGTTTAGGGGTTGTTGATGGTGTATTTAGGGGGTGTTAGGGGGTGTCAAGGGTGTCAAGGCATATAAGGGGGTGTCTAGGGTGTACTTTGTGTCAGAGACGGCTCAGGTTGAGCTGAAAAGTGGACGAGGGTAAGCCCCTGCCAGCAAGTGATCATACACGGAGAAGTGCGGCTGCCCGAAGTGCGCCGACATATTCCGCAAGGCCTCCTCGCGCTCGTTGTGCTGCTTGGTAAACTCGTCCCCTGGCCCGGCCGGTGTCCCAGGGTGAGGGCCTGGCAGTTGTGAATCACCACGTCATAGGATGCCGTTTAACACAATAAACTAGGGTTGATCGCCACGTCAAAGGGTGCCAGTTGATACAAGAGACAAGGGGTCAAAGTGCGTTGGATGACATGGTCGGCATCCGGGAAGCCCCACCCGCGGCGGCTGTTGTCCGACCGCCAGTTCGGGCACGATAGTTTGCCGGTGTCCTGCATGGCCGGCGCCGTCACACACTCGAAGGGCTCTTTGGGGGCCTCTGACACTCCACCCTCATACCAGGGTCTGACACTCGTTCCAGTATCAGCTCGAGTTATGTTGTTTTGTATGTGAGCCTCTGGCTGTTATTTCTCGAAGGGACGTGCTGAAGCGAAGATGAAAAGGGAACGATTGGAAGACCCCGCCTCACACAGCCCGCACCACATTGGAAACGAGACAGGGATCATCAGTGGTCGGTTGGGCATCGCCAGCAGCCGTTGCATCCACGCGGACACCTCCCCCAACCCCTCGGCATCATCTACGTTGGGCAGTGTGATGGCGAATTCCAGAATATAGGGCCTGAAAGATATTGCTTGCCACGTCATCCAACGCACTTGAACCCTCGTCTCTTGATCAGAACGCACCCTACGAAGTAGCGAGCAACATCCGCCATGCTTGCCACGTCATCCAACGCACTTTGAACCCTCGTCTCTTGAGTCAGAACGCACCCTATGACGTAGCGAGCAACATCCGCCAGGCTCCACCAGAATCCAGACGTCGACTTCCTCCGGAAAGTCCATCACGTGGTCGAACGTGTTTCCAATGAGCTCGATGTAGCAGCGCAAGTTGAATTTGAAAGCAAAGTTTGAAAGCAGATCACCACATTTAAGCCTCAAGCGCTCAGATCCTGACGCTTTCAACGCAGAATTTGATAGAGTTCATCTGCACCGCCTTACCTCAATCACACCGGTGCCGGGCACGCCGAGGTTGTACAGCTCAATGTTGGCACCCTTCTGTTGCACTGCGCCTCCCAGCAGGGTCTTACACCCGTCCACTTCTCAGCTCAACGTAAGCACCTTTTGCGTGGTAGATTTGGCGGTTTTACTGCCAAAAAAATGGCACAGGTTGAGCTGGGACGTGGACGAGTGTAAGCCCCTTGCACTCGTCCACTCTTCGGCTTGACATGAGCACCTTTTGGTTAATACGTAGGGTGTATTGGTTGGTTTCAGACATAAAATCCGCTCAAGTTGAGCTGAGAAGCGGACGAGTGGACGCCCCCGCCTCCCAGCACCATCGGCAGCCGCTCCACGACTTTTCGCATCCATCCGTTGTTGGCGCCCGCCTTGGCATCGGTGGCCTTGGCCCCGCAGCAGTCGTCGCATGCACGTGCCTCGGCGGAGGGTCGTTGAGAGCAAGCACTCGAAGTTAAGGAGGAGGAGGAGGAGGAGGAGGAGGAAAGAAGGAAGAGGAGGAGGAGGATGTGGAGGAGGAGGGAGACCAGGAGGATGAGGAAGAGGAGGAGGAGGAGGATGAGGAGGAGGAGGTTCAAAGTCGGTCAAGTGCCTGTTCTCAATAAATCCCCTGCCACGACGGGAAGCGCCTTGGTGCACCCGCCGTGCTGCGACGCGATGGACGATCCACTCATGCCGACAACGATGTCCTTGCCTTGCTCGAGCTTGCGCCACACCTATGCGAGAGGCCCCGCAGGCGTTATTGGCGTCTGCGTCAGAGTGGTCCCGGTCATGGTCACGCTACCTCCACGATACCACTCACGATACCACTCACGATACTTGGCATAGCACGATACCACTCACGATACCACTCACGACTCTTAGCACAATACCACTCACGATACCACTCACCATACTCAGCACGATACCACTCACGATACCACTCACGATACCACTCACAATACTTAGCGCGATAGCACTCACGATACCACTCACAATACCGCTCAGTGCAGTCACGCTACCTCACACGATACCACTCGGCACTGTTTCAGGCGGCGGGGGAGGAGAATGCGGCGAGTGTGTACGGGTAAAGCGGTACACTATGAGCACACAGTCAGGCCTGACCGACGCGCCGGCGTCCGCTGCACCGAATATGAGCCCCGGGGGCGCTTCAAGCTTGGATGGGTCGTCGCATTGGGGGCCGTCGGGCAGGGGCATACACTCGTTCCCGTTTCCACTCAACTTGAGCTTACTTTGCCCCTTTTCGCTCAACTTAAGCTTACTGTGTACCCCATGGAACCCAAATTAACCGGTGGATGTGTCCCGGAGGTGCTCAAGTTGAGCTCTAAGGTGAGCGATGTGTTCCCGAAGGTCCTCAAGTTGAGCTTTAAAGTGAGCGAGTGTAAGCCCCTGCCGTCGGGATGTTGGCGCGCGGGGTCGTGAACCTGGGGGCCGTCGCGGTGTGACGCGTACGCGGCGAGGACGTCGGGGGTACACACGCCCGTGTTTAGGGACTACTGGCAGATGTTACAAGCCACGTCATCGTTGTGCACGCTCGACCCTTTTGTCTTGAGTTAAATGGCGATGGCATCATACGACGACGTCGGGGCAGGTCATCGACCCGCGTGTTGAACTCTCGTTCCTGAATTGAAGGGCATCCTATGACGTGGCGAGCAACATTTGCCAGCCCCCAATGTACGCCACGTCATCGACACGCCTGTTTAACCCTCGTGTCTTGAGTTAATTAAGTGGCAACCTGTGACGTGGAAAGCAATATTTGCCAGGCTCTACCAGCGTTCCAGTCCGCGACGTCCATCGGTGGAGGCATCAGCGGCGGGAGCGGCGGGGTCGGCGGGAGCGGCGGTAACGCCGGTAGCGGCGGTAGCGGCGCCAGCGGCGGCGGCAGCGGCATCTGCGGCGGCAGCGGCGGTAGCGGCTGAAACGGTGGCGGAGGCTGCAGTGTAGGTGCCGAGGCCGAGGAGTGCAGGTCCAACGCTGCTCCTCCCTCCGTCGCTTCCCTCATGAACGCCGTGTTGGCTCCCACGTCCACAGCCTCCACCACTGTCCCATTCACGGTCCCATTCCGCTGTTCTTCAGCAGCAGCTGAGCGGACGCCGAGCCTCACGAGATGCTTATGCACGTGATGCTTGACCAGCAATCTCTTGTCCTCCAATCCCAAATCCTCGTAAAAGAACATGACCATCGCGAGCGACAGCAAGGCGCCGATATAGGTAAGCAAGATGGTGTCACTGGTGCCGTGTTTGCCGCGAGGTGACCGTGGTGGCGACATGCCGGTATTTGCCGTGTCGAGCGCACGTTAGATGCCGCGCCGTCCTGTGAGTGCGTGCAATCGGGCAACACTTTCGTTGCACGTTTTCTTGGTGACCTCTCTCCATCTTGTTCCCGGAAAGCGGAAACCCTACGCCCTAAAATAGAAACCCTAACCTACACGAGACGATGACGATGACGTGGCCCCGATACCACCTTGTAAAATAAATATCCCCCCTCGCTTCGGCCTGGAGGTGTTTATTTGGGTGCCGACGAGAAAAATGACAAGCGAACACACGCTAGGCACGGTCGTGGCGGCGCGAGCCGCGGTGGAGACACGCCGGGCAACACCTCCGTCGTCATGCATGGCGCGGCGGGCGCCGCGCAGCCGCTCGTCCTCACACCGTTCAGTTGCTGAGAAAATACACATACTAAAAACTAAACAAACTGAAAAACGCCAACGCCATCGCATCTCCGACGAGCCGACCCGACGCCTGCCGCTGGTAGCCCAGACCTACTGCGCCGGTGCACATCGTCGGCTGCTGCAAATAGTGCACCGGTGCCCGTAGCCGGCTGCTGCAGCTGAGCTGCAGCTGAAGGCACAGACCTGCTGCGCCTAGTGCACAGCTGCACATCGTTGGCTGGTTTGGTTTGGTTCTCCACACGCGCGATATAAAGAGATGGACCCACACCTGGTCCTGGGCGTGCCCCGCGGCGCGTCCGAGAGCGAGGTCAAGGCGGCGTACCGCAAGGCTGCGCTCAAGTGGCACCCCGACCGCAACTCCACCAGCGGGTGGGCCCCAGGCGGATGTTGCTCGCCACGTCATAGGGTGCCATTCAACTCAAGAGCTGACGGTTCGAAGTGCGTTGGATGATGTGGCGAGCAGCTTCCGCCAGGCCCTGCGAGCGGGCCCGAGGCCGCGGCGCATGCCTCACACCAATTCAAGCGAGCCGCAGGTCGGGCCTCTCCATCTTCATAAATTCCGACGCTCACTCTCACTCTTCACCTGTCACTCTCACTCTCACTGTCACTCTCACTCTCACTCTAACTCTCACTCGCGGGGACGTGACAGATGCTTTCCGCCACATCATCGACCCGCATATTACGTTTCTTTGCTCGCTTGAATTGGTATGACGTTTCTTTGCTCTACGACACCCTACCCGCCCAGCGATACGAGGTAAATAGCATCCTATGACGCGGCTACGAGTAGCGATATCTGCTGGGCCCTAGACGCAGACGCTTACGAGTACCTCAGCAACGGCGGTGGCCGTGGCGGTGGCAGTGGCGGTGGCAGTCGAGGTGGCGGTGGCGGCGGCGGCGGTGGTGGTGGCGGGGGCGGGCGGCGGGGCGGCGGCGGGGGCGGGGGCGGGCCACGCAGACCGTGGGGGGCGTCTGGCGCAGGGTCAGGTTCATACGGTTACGGCGACAGGGGCAGCGGTGGCGGCGGTTATTACAGCGGCGGAGGTGACCCGTACGGGTTTCATGCTGCTGAGGGCGAATACATGCGAAGGGTAGACCGTAGACTCAAGCAGGGCCCATCCACCAAAATTGGTCTCAGCACGCATTCATCGAACCCCAAGGCGGCTCACATCTATGGGGGGAACACTCCCCGTATTTGTTCTGTCATCCCCCTGACGAGCCGCTATTGTGTCCAGGCATTGAACCCTAATACCTAAACCCTATGCCCTAAACCCTAAACCCTAAACCCTTAACCTGGCACTGTTTACAAGCACGTTGAGTGTGTCTCCATAGATGTCGAGCATCAAACCAACCCCTTCCGCCAGAACCGGTTTAGCGCTGTGAATGTCCCTTCCACACGGATGGTTTATGTTTCGTTGGCGTGCCTGGGCTTATTCATCTACTTTTTGCCGCCGGATCCGCCAGATCCGGCCAGGACGCGGCAGGGACTGATGGAGAGTGCTCGCCACGTAATCGAACGGTTTTCCATCCCTCCTTTCTTGAGTCAGCTTACATCCTATGACTGATGGATATTTCTCGCCACGTCATCAAACGTATTTCGGACCCTCGTGTCTTGAGTCAGTCCACATCCTATGACTGATGGATAGCGCTCGCCACGTCATCAAACGCATTTTAAGCCCTATCATCGACCTAAACGGCATCCTATGACGCGGCGAGCAATATACAGCAAATCCTTAAAGCGCGGCGCCGGAGGGGCGCCAGAGGGAGGAACGGCACAGCAGTTGCGGAGTTCGCTCCAACGCGGCCCGGGTCGCCTCTGTACGGAGGATCCGGATACGAAAGCGGCAGAGGAGGAGGAGGGGGAGGGGGAGTCGGCGGGGGCGGGCGTTGGGCCGGGCAGACGGACTACAATGGAGGCAGGGGCTTATACTCGTTCACTTCAGCTCAACTTGAGCCGTGCCTGACATACAGAAACACCCTACACACTCTCACCACCCCCTAACACCCTCTTAACATGGGCTACACAACCCCTACGCGCACCCCCTATCCCATAAAAAGCGCTCAAGTTGAGCTGAGAGGTGAGCGAGTGTACGCCCTTGAATGGAGGCGGTGCCAGGAGCGGCGATCCAGGGTACGAGTATTTGCGCGCGTACGAGGTGGGGCGCTGCAGGTTGACCCTATCAAAACCAAGTCGAAACGGCCTGGAACCAAGTGCTTGAAGCTAAATTCTGATATACCGCTTTCAAACTTTGCTTTCAATTTCAACTTGCACCGCTACAACGAGGGCAATGGCAGCGAAGGAGGCGGCGGCGGCGAGGGGGTGTATGCGCTCGACGCAAGACGACGAGACCAGGTAGGAGGTCCATTGACAACGGGCACTCGACCGACATTGAATCTCCTCCTCTTCTTCCACTCGTATGTTTCAGCATTCCCTCAGAAGGTTGGTCATGCTACGATCTCAGTCGAGTCCTTGTTCTGACCGACCACTTGTTCTCAATTACCGCTGGTTCTCAATGACCCTCCTGGCAGGCGCAAACGTCGACCTGGCGTCGGAATGCGGAGCCGCGGAGCGTCGGCGAGCGGGAACAGCGGGCGGCGTTGGAGGCCACCAGCGCTGTGAGAGGGGGACGTGCCGGGGCCGGGGCCCGGGGTGGGGGCGAGGGTGGCGGCGAAACCCTAGACTGGGCGAATGGGGGCTACGCTGGTCGAGGTAGGGCGGTGCAGGTTGACCCTATCAAGACCCGTGTTGAAAGCGCCTGGAACCATGCGCTTGAAACTAAATTATGATAAAGTGCTTTCACGCTTTGCCTTCAAATCCAACTTGCGCCGCTACATCGTGGCATCAGCAAGCGCGTGCTCCCCTACCACCAAAGGCCGGGGGCCGATGTGGCGTGCGGACGGTAGGGAACCCCACTCGTCCACTTCTCAGCTCAACCTTAGCCGTTTTGTCACTGTTACTACCCTATTATCGGCACCTGCCCCCCTAATAATGTGCAATTGACTCGCCTCGGCAAGACGTACAACTCAACGTATCCCACAAAAAGTGCTTACGTTGAGCTGAGAAGTGGTCGAGTGTAAGTCCCTGGTGGCCGCTGCGGGTTCGTCCTGTCGACCACGGCGCGCTTCTGTAGTATATGCGGCAGGGCCAGACACGGCATCCTTACCATTTGCTTGGAGTTGCTTTGTAGACGCAGTGTGAGCGTGACCGGTCATGCTTGTCTCCTCGAAATCGAGGGTTCATTTACTCAAGTATCGTGACTCGGCTAGAGTTTCAGCGAGTCGGTCGGGGGGATTCTCGAAATTGGCAGCTCTGATTTTTCGAACGGGATTCGATACCATGTTTTTGATACCATACCAGACGCTGAGTTCAAACCTAGACAGCAGTGTAGCTGTGGTAGCTATGGTTCAGTCCCTGCAATCACGCCAATGAGCCCAGCTTGGAACTTCGCAAAGATGATTAAGTTGCGCTGAAAATGGACTCGTGTCAGGCCCTGACATATGGTCTCAGGGTGGTGGCGACGGGATCGGTGGTTAGACGTGGCGAGGGGAGGGACGAGGCAGTGGTGAACAGTACGAGCAGACATTCGAGGTATGTGGAGAGGAGAACGCCGTACGCAGACCCGCAGGACACGGGGTTGAATGTGGGACGGGGGAAGCATCGGGCGGCGGCGGCAGCGGCGGCGGCAGCGGAGGCAGAGCAGGCGGCTGGAGCGGCGGCGGCGGGAGCGGCGGCGGCGGCGGGAAAGCGATCGGGGCAGGCGGCAGAGGAGGCGGCAGCGTGGGTAGTAACGGAAGCGGAGGCCGTAGCGGGAGCACAGGCGGCGGCGGGAGCAGGGGCGAAGGCGAGCGCGGCGGGATTGGATGCGGCGTTGGAGGCGGCAGAGGCGGGATTGGATGTAGAGGCGGCATTGGAGGCGGCAACGGCGGCAGAGGAGGCATCGGCGGTGACGGCGAGGGCAGCGCCGGTGGCGACATCGAAGGCGGCGGCGACGGCGACTACTGCCACCGCCGCCGCTGCCGCTGCCGCCGATGGGGGCGTTTCAGCAACTGCGACGGTAATTACCACGGCCGCGGCCACAGACAACGCCTCCTCTCTGTCCATCAGTAATAGACCCACCAAAATAGCTAGCCAGTTGGCCTGAGTCTTTGGTCCTAGTCGATAGGACGTAAGGTGCGTGCTTATTGTGCTCGTATGTTAGGACACTGTATTTTCCGGGGCGCGGGTTAGACTCTCGCTCTGAGTGAAACAAAAGCCTCATTTACATATATTGGACAAAGGTTCACATAATGGGGGTTTCCGCGCCGGGCGGCTCACGCGTCGACTCTCGCTGCATGTGGAAGGAGGATGGTGAACAAACATATAAATAACTAAAGATAACATCAATACAATGTAACAACGGTAACCCAGGTTAGTCCACAACTGCTGACTGAGGGTTCTGGTGTAGCAGGTGGGAATGCAAGACGATATAAAAGCTTGCATAAATAATTTTCAGACTTCAATCGGATCTGCAAACGGCGTTGTTGTCAACGGGGTGCAGGGCGAAAGCCTGGTGCCTCCTCATGCACACTCAATATAAATATGAAATAATTTGACTTTGGAGATAATCACATCTCCATGTCCATGAAATCCACGGACAGTGGTGCTCCCGCGCCCACTGATGCTATAATAGTTCTGTTCTGATGACGCAGATTGTCACAACTGCTTCTACTTTTATCTTGGCAGGTTTCCACAACATCAGGCGCCAGGGTTTTGCCCTGGCTCCGAAACCACTAGGTTCCCCACGGGCTCGACTGGCCAAAGCTGAAGAGGGCGTCGGCGTCGGTGTAATCCATGTTGACCGCGGCGTCGGGGTCGCCTCCGGAGGGCTCTGGCGCCGGGGGCTCGCCGGCCTCGCTTTCGTGCATCAGCTGGTCCGCAAAGATGGCAAGCTGTAGGTTTGCCGCCGACCCGCTCCTGCCGCCGCCGCCGCCGCTGCCGCCGCTGCCGCTGCCGCCGCCTCCGCCGCCGCCGCTAATGCCGCCGCCGCCGCTGCTGCCGCCCCCGGACAGATCTGGCGGCGAGTGCGCATTGTAGGACCATGCTGCAGGGTCGCCAGTCGAATTGAAAGCCAAGTTTGAAAGCGGTTCATCATATTTATGCTTCAAGCGCTGAAGACACCAGGCGCGGTCCCGGGTCCAACCTAGAGTCAACCTGGGTTCAACTAGGGTTTAGGGTTTAGGGTTTAGGGTTTAGGGTCAACCCAAAGTCAACCTAGGATCAACCTGCCCTGACACCAGGCGCGGTCCCGGGGTCAATTTGTGGTCATCCTGGGGTCAACCCAAGGTCGACGTAGGGTCAACCTGCACCGCCCTACCGTGAGCGCTGCGGCGGGCGCGATGCCGGCGTCGGCGCGAGAGTCGGGAACTCGAAGGTGCTCTCTGAGGGGTTCGGAGGCAGAGGTTCGCTCACCGAAGTCTGGAGCAAACCGGAGTGTAGGGCCTGGCGGTTATTGCTCGCCACGTCATCCAACACGTCTCTTCAATTGGCACCGTATGAAGTGGCAAGCAATAATCGCCAGGCCTGGTGGTTATTGCTCGCCGCGTCATCCAACACGTGTGTAACCCTCGTCTATTGTGTGGCACCATACGAAGTGGCGATCAACATCCGCCAGGCCAATTGCCCGCCACGTCGTTCAAACGCGTTTGACCCCTCAGTCTTGAGCCAAAAGGCACCCTATGACGTGGCAAGCAATACCCGCCAGGCCCTGCCCGGATGCTCGGATTGATGAAACTGCCCCGCCGACGCGCTGTGCTGGTAATGTTGTTGCTGGTGATGGTGGTGGTACTGGCGCTGCGGACTGGTTGCCCACCGGACACCTCCATGACCACGACCACCATAGTGCACCGGTACACCACCATTACTACCACTGCCACCACCGCCACCACCACTACCACCGCCACTACCACCGCCACTACCACCACCTCCACCAAACCCACCACCGCTACCACCACTACCACCCCCATCCCCACCACCGTGTTGCTGCGGCTGCGGCTGCTGCTGCTGCTGCTGCTGTGTATGCCGCAGCTGCTGTTGCTCCTCCTGAATGGTGGCCCACAGGTCATCCCCATGTTGTTGCCCACGCTGCTGCTGCGGCGCAGGCCCCCGCCCAGGGGAGGCACGCGGCTGCATGCCCCCCGCGCCCGGCTGCAATGGGCTCCCTGACGGCGCCCGCTGCTGCTGCTCCTCCGCAACGGTTGCCCACAGGTCACCCCCAGATACGCTGTGCCGCCGCTGCTGCTGCGGCTGCTGGTGGTGGTGGTGGTGGTGGTGCTGCGGGCGCTGCGGATGCTGCTCCTCCTCAATGGTTGCCCACAGGTCACCTCCGTGTGTCGTCCAACGCTGCTGCAGCTGATGTTGCCGTGCGGGCGAGAGCAGAGAGTAATCCGGCGGACTCGGCAGTGGCTCGCTTACCTTCGTGTAGGGGCGCAATTTGTGACTTGAAAGCACAATTTGAAAGCGGTTCTTCATAATTCAGCTTCGTCAAGCGCTGAAATTGAACGCGGTGAACCCCGGTGAACATGGGATGAATTTGCGGCGAACCTGGGGGGAAGCTGGGGAAAACCTGGGATGAACTCGAGGCGAACCTGAGGTGAACCTGGGTGAATCTGGGGTGAACATGCGGCGAGCCGAAGGTGAATCTGGGGTGAACCTGGGGTGCCCCTTGGTGAACCCGGGGTGAACCCGGGGTGAACCCGGGGTGAACCCGGGGTCAACATGGGGTCAAAATGGTGTAAATCTGCGGTCAGCCTGCACCGCCCTACTGTGGACTGAAGCAAGCCCTCCGCGCGGTTCATCATGTGCATGTGTTGCTGCTCGTGACCGGCTGTCCATAGTGCACCTCCCTGACGTTGACGCTCCTGGAGTTGTCGGTGGTACTCGAGTTGCTGCTGCAGATGCTCCTGCTGCTGCTGCCGAAGTTGCTGTTGTTGCTGCTGGTGGTGGTGCTGCTGTTGTTGCTGCTGGTCGTACGAGGCGGCCAGCGCCTGCACCTGCTGCGGCTGTTGTATGTGCTGCTGGTGCTGCTGTTTCTCATAGTGTTGCTGCTGCTGGCTGAGCCCTGAGTGCTGCGGCGACTGCTGCTGCTGCTGCTGCTGCTGTTGTTGCTGGTGGTGGTGGTGCTGCTGTTGTTGCTGCTGCTGGCTGAGCCTTGAATGCTGCGGCGACTGCTGCTGCTGCTGCTGTTGTTGCCGCTGTTGCTGCTGCTGGTCGTAAGATATGTATGAGCCATGAAATCTACAATGCGGCCGGGTGGTGTGCTGCTGCCGCTGCCGCTGCCGCTGCTCCCCAAAGTGCTCCTCCCAAAGTGCACCTTCCAGTAGCGGCGCACATTAAAATTGTAAGCAAAACTTGGAACTTGATAGCGGGTCATCACAGTTCAGTATCCAGCGCTGACACCAGGCGCTTTCAAAACGGGGTTCCACTGGTTTCAACTTCCCAGGATTTAGGGCTTAGGGCTTAGGGTCTAGGGTCTAGGGTCCTCACCTTCCAGTTCCCGCTGCAGCTGCTGCTGCTCCTGCTGCAGCCGCTTGTTGTAGGGGCGCGTTAAATTAGAAAGCAAAACTTCAAAGCAGTTCACCATGATATAGCTTCAAGCGCTGACACCAAGCATGGCCATGACGGGGTCAAGCTGGGGTCAAGCTGGGGTGAACCTGTACCGCCCTACCTTGTGATGCTGATGCTGCATGAGGATGAAATCCGCCAACTCGAACTTTGCCATGTTGTTGTCTCCCGTATCGTTCTGCGCTCGAGCCTCGACGGAGGGACAGAAATTCATTGGTTGCTACGTCATGATACCGAAACCCATTGCTTGCCTCGTCATGAGACGCCATTTGTCATTCCACTCACGGTTATCGAACGCCAAGGGCATGAATAAGTGAATGAAATTATCACGGGAGAGACAGAGACGCTGCTGCATGTATATAAGGAGGCACCAGGCTTTCGCCCTGGCCTCCGTTTGAAACTGGTGAATGCCAGCCTACCAGGATGGCTGCGTACTCAGTGGCGCCGTGAACGCTGGTGTGCGGAGTGTTGTGGACACTGGCGCGGGGAGTGTTGTGGACGCTGGATGTAGTGCCGTAAGTCGAATTTGAAAGCAACAATTGAAAGCAGTATATCTCACTTTAGTTTCAAGCGCTTAGAGCCAGTTCCAGGCGGTTTCAACTTGGGTTTCATGCGGACGACTTGCTGCGCCATACCTGGTGCGAGGTGTGTTGTGGACGCTGGGGTGGGGCCTGCGGTATGGGCTGTGATGTTGCGGGTGAGCGCCGGCGCCGGCGTGGCCCGTGCTCCCTGTCCTCTGCACTCCTCCTCCTCCACCAACTCCTCCTCCTCCTCCTCCTCCTCCTCCTCCTCCTCCTCCTCCCCCACCTCCTCCTCCCACATCTTGAAAGCGCACAGTGCCGGCGCCGGTGTCGCCGCCGAGGTGGCGAGTGCTCCCTGATCTCTGCACTCCCACGTCTTGAAAGCGCACAGTGCCGGCGCCGGTGTTGCCGCCAAAGTAACGTGCCGGGCTCGGGCGCATGCCGGACGAGGCGTCATCCCCCGAACTGCGACGCATCGGGGACGCGCCGGCGCCGGCACCGGCGCCGGGATGGCCCAGGCTGCTCGCCCTCCGTGCCCCAACGTCTAGGGCCTGACACACCTTGCTTGCCGCGTCATAGGATGCCAGCTGTGTTTGGTCAGTTGCCAGCTGCGTCTGGTCAGATGACAGCTGCGTTTGGTCATATGCCAGCTGTGTGTGGTCAGTCATCAGCTGTGATTCGGTCAGGTGACAGCTGTGTATAGTTCATGGCGTTTACCTCTGGAAACGAGGGTTCAAAACGTGTTGGATGACGTGGTGGCCAGGGTCCGCCGAGCCCTACTCGCAACTTCTAACGGCACATGGCCCATGCTCTGCGGCTGCCGCTCCCTCCATGCTCGAACATGTTCTAAGCGCTGAGCACCGCCGCCGCTGTCGGCGCGATCCTCGCTCCTCGTCTGCTGCTGCACTCCCACATCTTTGAACCGTAGAGCGCTGGCATCGAACCGCACAGCACCGGCACTGGCGTGTGCCGAGTGTGTCGAGTGCCCCCCGGCACCGGCGTGTGTCGAGTGCACCCCCCCGGCACCGGCGTGTGTTGTCGAGAGGTCCACGCTCCCCGTCCTCTGCAGGTCCAGTTGTGCCAATTCCCCCGCGGCCGCCGCTGCCACCGCTGCCACCGCAAACCCCGCTGACACTCCCGGCGACGATCCCGGCGTGAACCCCGGTGATACGCCGGGAGACAACCCCGCAGACAACGCTGCCTCCGCAGTCCCGATGACAGCGGGCGGCCGCGTCGTGGAGTGCCTGGCGGCGGCGGCGGCGACGGCGGTGGAGGGAGTGATTGTTCCAAACACGTCGCCGTCCGCCCCGAACCCGTCAGCCCACATGTCAAAGTCGTTCAGCAGGTTCGGGTCATCGAGATCATCGTGCATGTCCTTCTCCTCATAGTGTACCGGTGCACGGGTCGGATCGTTGAGATCATCGTGTACTTCCTCTGCCGTTACATAGGGCCGAGCAGCTATGCACCGACAGTCCGACACATTATGTGGTGAATGCCGTGGCGAGCACCGTTATATCGTGTGGTGGATGATGTAGCGAGCTTCGGTACACTATGTGGTGGATAACGTGTGGCAGATGACGTGGCGAGGACCGGTACGCTACCTGGCAGATGACGTGGCAAGCACCGGTACATTGTGTGGTGAATGCCGCGGCGAGCACCGGTACATCGTGTGGTGGATGACGTGGCGAGCACCAGTACACTGTGTGGTGGATGAGGTGTGACAGATGACGTGGCGAGCAGCGGTCCACTATGTGGTGAATGCCGTGGCGAGCACCGGTTAACCATGTGGTGGATGACATGGCAAGCACCGGCACACAATGTAGGGGATGACGTGGCGAGCACCGGTGCACTATGTGGCAGATGACGTGACGAGCACCGGTACACTATGTAGTGAATGACGTGGCGAGCACCGGTACACTATGTGGTGGATGATATGTGGCATATGACCTGCAGAGCACCGGCACACGATGTGGTGGATGACGTGCCGAGCACACACTTGAAATGCGGATGGTTTGGGGGACAAAACACAGCTGTGCACAGCTGTGCACAGCTGGCAGTTGAGCGGTGAATGTAAGCCCTGCCGGCTTCGTGTTGAATCGTGCGATCGACTCGGCGGACTCGTACTGATGCTGCGACTCGCGTTCTGTCTTCGCCTCGGACACCTCCAGGTAGGGGGTTACACACGTGCACGTTTCAGCTCAACGTAAGCACTTTTTGGGAGAGTAGTTGTTGAGTTTTAGTGACAGAAACAGCATTGCTCAGGTTGCGCACAATAGTGGACGAGTGCAAGCCCCTGCCTCTACGTCATAGCTCTTGGAGTCGTTGCGGGAGCCTTCATAGTGTCGCGGCGACTCACGTTCCATCTTTGCCTCGCAGGAGTCAAGGCGCATGCTCCTCGCAGAGTCATGGCGCATGCTCTTGGCAGAGTCATGGCGCATGCTCGCCGTAGCGGCATATTGCGTGCTCACTACCGAATCATGCCGCATGCTGGCCGCAGAGCCATGTCGCGTAGTCGCCGCCGATGCATTGCGCGCTTGGCCGGGCATCAGGGCCGTACACTCGTTCCGTGTTTGAGCTCGTGGCACTATGCTGAGGCTGACGTGACGAGCACCTGAACGCAATGTCGATGACGTGGCGAGCACCGGTACACAATGCGGTGGATGGCGTGGCGAACACCGGTACGGCATATGGTGGATGACGTAGCGAGCACCTGTGCAGGATGTACTGGATGACGTGGCGAGCACCGTAACACTGTACACTGTGCGGTGGATGTCGTGGCAAGCACCGGTGCACTCTGTACTGAATGACGTGGCAGCAGCTACGAGGTATGCCCTGCCGGGACGGGCGGTGTGGGTGCTGAAGGCGCGAGTAATGTCGGGCATGAGGTGCTTCTCGTCGATCTGGTCCAACGCCGCGCTGATGCTGGTGCACCCCTTGCGGCAGGGACTAGCATTTACAACTGCCCTCCACATAGTCATCGTCACGCGTTGCAACCCTGCTGGTTCCTCTACTCGTACTGTCAGGCAGTCAGACTGTCATAAAAGCCCTGCGCTTCTGGACTAACTGTTTCCCAATGACGTGGCGAGCAACATCAACATCTGTTAGGCCCTACGCCCTACAGTCAGA
>Ga0307489_10001342_pt1 | contig 16120 bp, 19 predicted proteins | sample SB12metaG_FD_202247 | JGI IMG/M metagenome (GOLD analysis project Ga0307489, IMG submission 202247) | Sea-ice brine microbial communities from Beaufort Sea near Barrow, Alaska, United States - SB 1.2 | ecosystem: Environmental > Aquatic > Marine > Coastal | place: USA: Alaska | collected... | reverse complement strand
ATTGTAATTCTATTCGAAGGTGCTCAAGTTGAGCTGAAACGAGTACGCGTGTCAACATCATATCGCCGTGCGAGGTCGCTCTCCCAACACTTGCTTTTCTCCTCGAAGGTGCACTTTCTCCCTTAGCGAAGGGTGAAACTTCATCTTTATTCACCCAGATGAGCGACCGGAAGGTTAGCGGTCGGCCGGTCGGGTCGGCCGGCCAGGGTGTCTAGGGTAAGTGGGTTAGTGGCGAGCGAGCTGGGAGGCTCGTCACTCTCGTCGCCACGCCGCACCCACCAGACGCACGACGCGCCTGTGTAGGCGTGTCAGGTGGTGGGGCGGCTCTCGAGGGAACTTTATTTCTCGAAGATCCTCAAATTGAGCTGAAAGGTGAGCGCGCGTGCCGGTACAATTGGAGCAAACAGTTATGGAATGAGAGAACGAGGTGTGCGGCCGCGTCCCTGCAGCGCGGGCACCACGTACTCGTGCGTGGTAGGGCGGTGTAGGTTGACCCTTTCAAACCCACGTTGAAAGCGCCAGGAACTAAGCGCTTGAAACTAGCATGTGCGATAAACTGCTTTCAATTTTGCTACAATTTTGCTTTGAGAGTCAACTTGCGCCGCTACAGCGTGGGCATCTGGCAGCCCGCCACGGCAGGCCCTGCCCTCACTCGCCCTCCCCTTTCAGTTCAAGTTGAGCCGTACACGCCCCCTGACCCTGCCTGGCCACCCCCCACTCGTTCGCTTTCCAGCTCAACATGACCGGTATCTCATAGTGTACCGGTGCACCCTGGGGGCGGGACCGCGTGGAGATCATCGCTAACGACCAGGGTGAGGCGGTGCAAGTTGAACCCATGAAAACTGTGCTGAAAGAGCCTGGAACTTTCTGCTTGAACCTGAAATATGATACACTGTTTCAAGTTTTGCTATCAATTTCATCTTGCGCCGCTACACCCGGGCAACCGCACCACGCCCTCCTACGTCGCCTTCACGGCAGGGGCTTACACTCGTCCACTTTTCGGCTCAACGTAAGCGCTTTGTGTGGAATGGGGGGTGCCACTAGGGGTTGCTTAGGGAATGTTTAGGGGGTTTCAGGGGGCAACGGGGGGTGTTTAGGGTGTGTTTTGTTCCCGAAACGGCTCAGGTTGAGCTGAACAGTGGACGAGTGTAAGCCCCTGCTTCACGGACACTGAGCGCCTCGTGGGCACGGCCGCACACGTTTTTCTTTCTTTCGTTTCAGCCAGAGTGACAAGATATGGAGGATCGATCTCCAGGATGACCATAAATAATGTCATCCTGTCGGTTTGAGGATGACTTAAAATCCTAAATATGGCCTTAGAATATTGAGGATGACCCCCAAAATTCTGTCATCCTGTCATCCTGTCGGTCAACCGGACAGTATGACCAGATCATATCTTGTCACTCTGCCAACTTCACTCATCAATGTGTCCTGGAGTTGCTCGAGTTCAGTTGTAACGTGAACGAGTGTAAGCCCCTGCCTTCAAACACGCAGTCTTGATTGATGTATTTGCTGCCCCACCCCAACCCGAAATCCCAGCCTAGATGTAGTGGCGCAGGTTGAATTTGAAAACAAAACTTTCTTTCGTTTCAGCTCAGCCAGACTTTTCGCTCATAGTGTACCAGTGTACCCGGACACACTTGCCGGTTGCCGCATCCTCCGGTTGACCGGTCCACTGTGCGCAAACAGTGGGGGGGCACGTGCAAGGCCCTTGTAGAGGGCGACGCCGCTAAGAACCAGGCAGGGCGGGGTTGACGCGGGCCGCACCCAGCACCAGAGTGACAAGATATTCCATATCGATATGGGAGATGACCGTATCGATACTGTCATCTCCCATATCATTAGCCTCATCTCCCATATCGATATCCAGGATGACCATATCGATATGGAAGATACCCATATTGATTAGTGATATCCCATATCGATATACCATATTCTATATCGATGACCCTATCGATATCTCATTGATGTCCGATCTCCCATATCTCCCATATCGATCTCCCATATCGATCTCCCGATCAGATCTTGTCACTCTGCCCAGCACCCTCCCGTACCGCATACGGGGGTGGCGTACCAGCCATCAGGCGGGCACTCGCATAGTCGTGGACGGAGGGGCCGCCCTTCGGGGATCCTTCGGGAATACTCGAGCGCCGGGCTAGAATCTCTCATACTCGGGGAGGGAGGGATTGGCATACTTAAGGGTGGTGGCAAAGTCGGGACGCAAGGTGATCGCTACTGTGCACGTGTCCCCAAGGTGGCTTGCATCCCGAAAGGGAGAGGGCTCTCTTGGGTGTTCCAGGCAGTCCGGGGATGCCTGTCACGGTAGCACCACCTCTGGACGGCACCCCCTCGTGCTGCGATAACTATCGGGTTTCCTGGGCATCAATAAGCTTCCTTCGTCAAGGCGCTTCCTGAAAGCCTGGTTGATAATCTGAGATGAGCATTCGTGCTGGGTTGATCAGTCATCGAGACTGGAGGCAACTCATCACAGATGGTCAGTATTCAAGTATCTCAGTCCTGTGTTTCTTTCCGTTGTGGGTGGGGACTGTACTTCCCAGGTGGCGGTGAACCCGCACAACACCATCTTCGATACCAAGCGCCTCATCGGCCGCAAGTTCGACGACGCCAGCGTGCAGTCCGACCTCAAGCTCTGGCCCTTCAAGGTCAGGACTGCGAACAATGCAGTTTGCCACGTCCCCAGCAACTTACTTTCACCACGTCTCCAGCAACTATTGTCCACCATGTCACATACGAATAAGCTTCACCACGTCTGCAGTAAATAACATTCGACGCGTCTCCATCCACCACACATTAATCCCTCGTGGATGGGTGACTTTGTGTATAGATCTGGGAGTATATCCAAAATCGTGTATCACTATTATATCAGCCATTTGTTTGAGTTGAATGCCATATCCTGTGACGCGGCGGGCATTATAGAACCGCTCCTGTTATCAGGTGGAGGCGGGTGTGGCGGACAAGCCTATGATCCGCGTCGACTTCAAGCACGAGTCCAAGGCAGGGTTGGATGCATGGTGTACCGGTGCTCGCCACGTCATCCACCGCACCGCGTACCGGTGCTCGCCACGTCATCCACCGCACCGCGTACCGGTGCTCGCCACGTCATCCACCGCACCACGTACCGGTGCTCGCCACGTCATCCACCGCACCGCGTACCGGTGCTCGCCACGCCATCCATCACGTTTTTCGACCCGCATATATCGAGTTAAACGACGTCTGATAACGTGGCGAGTATTCATGTTTCATTTGGCTCCACTCGAAGGTTTTCAGCGCTGAGGAGGTAACTCACCATCTTGAGCCTACCATCCTATCAACCAGCATAATCCGAACCTGTCATTCCCCTGTCCTCCTATCAACGTGCAGAACGTGCACCTAGCATCCACTTCACCTCCTACCGAGCTGCAGAGCCTGAAACTAACATCCGCATGACCTCCTCTCAACTTGAACCAACCCGCGCTGACCTCCTATCAACTCGAACCAAACTGCGCTGATCTCCTATCAACTCGAACCAACCCGCGCAGATCTCCAGCATGATCCTGACCAAGATGAAGGAAACCGCCGAGGCACGGCTCGCCGGATCATGCTTATACTTGTCGCCCCTAAACTAGCCTACTAAGCACTAACCCCTAAACTAGCTTAAACTAGCTTAGTTCAAGCCCCCCTATTTTACTCGCCCACTGTAATTCCCAATACTAACCACTAACCCACTAACCACTAGTCCCTAAACTAGCTTAAACTAGCTGGGTTAAACCCCCCCCATTGCCAGCACTAACCTAGTTCGACAAGCATAATCATGCCCGCCACGTCATCCATCACATCGTGGACCTTAATTTCGTGAGTTGCGCGAAGTCATGTGTCGTGCTGGGCATATATTGCCGGGCCCTGCTCCTAGGCCTTCCTCGGCCACGAGGTAGGGGCTGGCGAAGTATGATCCCCATGTCAACTCACGCTTTGAGAACTGTATATGACAAAGTGCCGAAAGCTATAAATTTTCGGGCCCTTGCTCAAAAAATTCAACTCAATATTCTTGAGTTAAAAGACGCCACATCAATCTGCCGGCGTGATATGGCGTCTTTTAACTCAAGAATCTTGAGTTGAATTTTCTGGGCAGGGGCCCGAAAATTTATTGCTTTCGGCACTTTGTCATAATGAACAGGGTACAGTGTAACGCCCATTATATATTCCCTGAATACCGCCAAGGGGCACACAGGCGTCAGCTGGTTAGCAACGCACGCACGCCGCGTACTCCCAGGTTTAGGGTTTAGGGTTTAGGGTTTAGGGCTTTTCAGGCTATGGGCTCACCATGCTCCACTGCCTAGCGGTTTCACTTCGTACAAGGATTGAAAACGTATGTGTGACGTGGTGGATGTTATGTGCGCGAACCCTGCCGCAAGGTGAAGTCTGCGGTGATCACGGTGCCCGCCTACTTCAACGACTCGCAGCGGCAGGCCACCAAGGTAGGGCGGTGCAGGTTGACCCTATCAACCCCACATTGCAAGCGCCTGGAACTAAACGCTTGAAACTACGATGTTAAGAAGCGAGAAAATACGATAAACTGCTTTCAAGTTTTGCTTTCAAATTCAACATGCGCCGCTACACCAAGGACGCGGGCACCATCGCGGGTGGGGCCCGAGGGATAGGGTTTAGGGTTTAGGGTTTAGGGTGTAGGGTTTAGGGTTTAGGGTTTAGGGTTTAGGGTTTAGGGTTTAGTGTACATATACCGGTAGTCGCCACGTCGTCCGCCACATAGGGCTTGATAGATCCTATACGGCCACATCATTCGCCACGTTGTAAATCCTCGTTTCTTGCCTTACCGGCAGAGTGTGACATGGCAAGCGTGTTCCAGGTTGGTTACTGGGGTGTGGAAAATTTCTTAGGACTTGCTCCGGCGGTAATCGTGTACCTCCCTAGCCTATTACATTGTGTACACGCACAAAGATAAGCGTGATCCGGCGGGCTCTGATGGCGGCCTGAAGGTGCTCCGCGTGATCAACGAGCCCTAAACCCTAAACCCTAAACCCTAAACCCTAAACCCTAAACCCTAAACCCTAAGCGTGTTGCGGGGGGCTCTGATGTTGGGCCTGAAGGTGCTCCGCGTGATCAACGACCCTAAACCCTAAACCCTAAACCTGTGATGCGGCGGGCTCTGATGTTGGGCCTGAAGGTGCTCCGCGTGATCAACGAGCCGACAGCGGCGGCCATCGCGTACGGGCTGGACAAGAGCACCAAGCAGAAGAGCGGCGGGGCCGACGCCAACGTGCTCATCTTCGACCTGGGCGGCGGCAGGGGCTTACACTCGTCCAGTTTTCGGCTCTCGCTTTCTGTGGGACAGGGGTTGCATTCAGGGGTTCTTTGACGGTGTTTAGGAGGTATCAGGGGGTATTGGGGATGTTTAGGGTGTATTTTGTGTAAGAAATTGCTCAGATTGAGCTAAGAAGTGGACGAGTGTAAGCCCCTGAGCGGCGGCACCTTCGACGTCAGCATCCTGTCCATCGAGCAGGGCGTCTTCGAGGTCAAGGCCACCGCCGGCGACACGCACCTCGGCGGGTGCGGCCTTTCGCCGTATCAATGACCGTTCGCTCATAATTAGTGTACCTGTGCACTGTTGCATCTTCCCCGGTGCCGCCTGCCTGTTCGTTCAGGGTGCCTGTGGCATTCGCCTCCTTCCCGATATTGTCTGACTGTTTGTTTATAGTGTACCTGTAGACATTCGCCTCCTCCGCCTAGGCCCTGGACCGTCTGACTGTTTGCTCAAAGTGCACCTGGGTGTGTGCGGGGTGCGGGCCTGATTATACTTGTCGCCCCTAAACTAGCCTACTAAGCACTAACCCCTAAACTAGCTTAAACTAGCTTAGTTTAAGCCCCCCTAATTGACTAACCCACTGTATTCCCCCATACTAAGACACTAAGCCACTAACCACTAGCCCCTAAATTAGCTTATATTAGCTTAGTTTAACAACCAGCCTCGCTAACACTAGCTTATTTTGACAAGTATAGGCCCGATGGCGCGGGAGGACTTCGACCAGCGCATGGTGAATTTCTTCGTGCAGGAGTTCAAGCGCAAAAACAAGAAAGGCAGGGCCCCACACTGTATGCTCATACTGTACCGGTGTACCCGCACACACTCGCCACATCCTCCTCCGAAAACAGGGTTCAAAACGCAAGTCCAAGCACGAGAGGGCATGATTGGACCACGCCCGCCACGTCATTCATCACACTCTGATTGGTCTCAGGCCTATGGACATTCGACGTGGTTTGGGAGATCTCGCCCGCCGCTTCATCAACAAACCCTCAACCTTCGCATCTATGATAGACTCGAACTATAACTCAGCTCTATCTGAGTAAGTCTGATGACTGATGTTCCCTATATATGAGATGCACGCCGTTCAAGAAAGACAGGTCTTGACGGGTCACACGCCCGCCGCGTCATTGAGCACACTCTACTGCTCCCTGGCCTCTGGCCTATGGGCATTCAACGTGGATTGATGGACCACGCCCGCCACTATATGTATCACTCTCTGATCGGACAGGTCGCGCACGGGGGTTATTGGGAATAACGTCTCGACGGCCAGATCGACGTTCGCGAGGGCGTGGGTAAATGCCCATACAGACGCGCGGACTCGATTCGTGATCGCCGACCGACCGCAGACTGTCGTATGGGCATTCACCCTCAGCTCGCGAACGTCGATCTGGCGGTTTATGGCGATCTGGCCGTCGGTCGAGACGTTATTCTCAATAACCCCCCTGTCACGCCCGCCACATCATTCATCAAACCCGCATCTGATAGGTCAAGCCTGCCACTCTCATAGGTCTCGCATCTGTGATGATCTCGAAATGTGTCGTCTGAGTGTATCTCATGACCTCCTCATGCACAGTTCTGAGATGGGTGAGATGCACGTGAGGTTTTTCAATTGCTAGGCTCAGTCAGGAGGTTGACGTCTACGCGACTTAGTAGGCCCTCAGGAATTATCCTCTGATAGTAACCACACCTTTCGCCTATGCACGACATTATCCGCACTCGGATAGATGTCGAAATGTCGAACTGCACCGGCAAAGCTGCCGACAAGTCGAGCCCGAACCATCAACAAACCTGCCATTTCACGTCCAGGTTAGTCCGACCGGTGGCTGTTTTTGCCGATACACCATAGGACCGTTCTGAACCCTCGCATCGATGATTCCAACCGTACATCAGCATGTTCTGAGAACTTGTGATGAATAACGCGTATATGAGATGCAGGTCATTCAGTCATTGATCACATTCTTCAATCTAAACCCACGCATCGATGATTCAAACTATGTTGTTCGGAGTTTATGACGACTTCTTTTCACATATATGAGATGCGGGTCATTCGACGCATTCTAAACCTGTGCATCTACGATGAACTCGAACTATGATAAAACTGCATTCTGAGCACATCTAACGATGATGAAAGTTCGAAGTCTGAGATGCACGTACGCTTGAATCAGAGCACCAGACCAGTTCAGGCGGGTGAGATCGGTCAAAGGCGCGGCGAAGCGCCGCCCTGTAACGTGCCACGTGATATGCATGCAGTCCCCACTATACTTGTCGCCCCTAAACTAGCCTACTAAGCACTAAGCACTAACCGCTAAACTAGCTTAAACTAGCTTAGTTTAAGCCCCCCTAATTGACCAACCCACTGTAGTCCCCCATACTAAGACACTAAGCCACTAACCACTAGCCCCTAAATTAGCTTATATTAGCTTAGTTTAACCCCCCCCATCGCCAGCACTAACTTAGTTTGACAAGCATAGTAATGTGCCACGTGATATGCACGCAATCCCCACAGGGCCCTACACACAGACATCGCCGACAACCCCCGTGCGCTGCGCCGGGTGGGGCTTGTAGCAGAGTGACAAGATACGGAGGATCGATCTCCAGGATGACCATGAATCCTGTCATCCTGTCGGTTTGAGGATGACCTTAATTCCTAAATATGGCCTTAGAATCCTGAGGATGACCCCCAAAATCCTGTGATCCTATCATCTTGTTGGTCAACCGGACAGTTTGACCAGATCATATCTTGTCACTCTGGCTTGTAGGAATATGCTCGTCACGTCATGCTCTCACTTCAACAGAGTTTGCTGAACATGTCAATCGCTGTTTTCCACGGATCATGCTTGCCACAATGATGGTGCGAGAGTAAACCGCCGGGCTATACCAGGTGCTACTGGTAAATGTGTGTACAGGTACACGACGATCAGAGTGACAAGATATGATCTGGTCATACTGTCCGGTTGACCGACAGAATGACAGGATGACAGGATTTTGGGGGTCATCCTCTGGATTTTAAGGCCATATATAGGATTTGAGGTCATCCTTAAACTGACAGGATGACAGGATTCATGGTCATCGATCGATCCTCCATATCTTGTCACTCTGACGACGACCCTGCGTGCGGCTGCGGTCGGCGTGCGAGCGCGTGAAGCGGAGCCTGTCCTCCACCGCGCAGGCGGGGCGCGGGGCGCGGGGCGCGGGGCGCGGGGCGCCGGGCGCCGCGAGTGCTGCCTGCCGCGTCACCGCCATCCCTACTTCACCTCTACCACACCTTTCATATACTCCCAATACAAGCATAATACACCCCTAATACAGTCACATAAACCCCGTGTTTGTGGAGTAAGGTATGAGCACGTGTGGCGCACATGGCGGTATGCTTGTCAAACTAAGTTGAACTAAGCTAATATAAGCTAATTTAGGGGCTAGTGGTTAGTGGCTAATTGTCTCAGTATGGGGGACTACCGTGGGTTAGTCGATTAGGGGGGCTTAAACTAAGCTAGTTTAAGCTAGTTTAGGGGTTAGTGCTTAGTGGGCTAGTTAGTCTAGGGGCGACAAGTATACACATGGCGGCGGGCCCTCCGCTATGGCCACCATCGAGATCGACTCCCTGCACGAGGTAGGGCGGTGCAGGTTGACCAATCAAACCTACGTTGAAAGCGCTTGAAATTAAGCTCTTAAAACTGAAATATGACGATCCGATGTCAAAATTTGCTTTCAATTTCAACTTGCGCCGCTACAACGAGGGCATGGACTTCTACACCACCTGCACGCGCGCGCGCTTCGAGGTAAGGCGGTGCAGGTTGACCCTATCAAATCCACGTTGAAAGCGCCTGGAATTAAGCTCTTAAAACTGAAATATGATAAACCGCTTTCAAATTTTGCTTTCAAATTCAACTTGCGCCGCTACATCGAGGAGCTCAACGCCGACCTCTTCCGCCGCTGCATGGAGCCCGTGGCAGGGGCTTACACTCGTCCACGTTTCGGCTCAACGTAAGCACTTCCTGTGGGATAGGGGGTACATTGAGGGTTTGTTTAGGAGGTATTAGGAGGTAATTAGGGGGGGGCTTAGGGTGTATTATGTGTCAGAAACGGCTCAGGTTGAGCTGAAAAGTGGACGAGTGTAAGCCCCTGGCCCGTGGAGAAAACCATCCGCGACGCCAAGCTCGACAAGGCGTCCATCGACGAGGTGGTGCTGGTGGGCGGGTCGGGCCCCGGCCCCGGCCCCGGAACCCGCGGCCGCGTGGTGTGCCGGTGCTCGCCACGTCATTCACCTTCACCACCGTGTACCGGTGCCCATGCGGTATCAAACGGAGGCACTTGATACAATCACTATATTGAGTGCCATACGTTAGGTGACTGGACCATACTGACGTGGATGATACCCAGACCACCATATTGAGTGCGATCGTGTGCCGGGGAGCTTGAGCACACTGACGTGATAGATGATGCGTATAGTTGTCGCCCCTAAACTAGCCTACTAAGCACTAACCCCTAAACTAGCTTAAACTAGCTTAGTTTAAGCCCCCCTAATTGACTAACCCACTGTAGTCCCCCATACTAAGACACTAAGCCACTAACCACGAGCCCCTAAACTAGCTTAAACTAGCTTAGTTTACCCCCCCCCATCGCCAGCACTAGCTTAGTTTGACAATCATAGTGATGGATGATGCGGGCCTTATCGGCGGCTCCACGCGCATCCCCAAGATCCAGTCCATGCTCAGCGACTTCTTCGGTAGGGTTTGGGGTTCAGGGTTCAGGGTTTAGGATTTTGGGTTTGGAGATTAGGGTTTAAGGGTAGATGAACCATGTGAGCTCACCGCCTCATCCGCCGCATTTGACCCCCCTCGTGTGCTGAGGTTTCAACGGCATCCTCTGACGAGGCATTCATCTAATGTGGCAAGACGTGTTTTTCTGATGTGGCAAGACGTGTTGATGGCATACCCTATGAACGGGCGGCAAGCAGCTGAACAAGAGCATCAACCCCGACGAGTCGGTGGCGTACGGCGCCGCCGTGCAGGTGAACCCTAAGCCCTCAACCCTAAACGCTAAACCAAAACACTAAACCCTAACCCTAAACCCTGAACCCTAAACCTGGCCGCCGTGCAGGCCGCCATCCTGACCGGCCAGGCGTCTGAGAAGGTGACCAGCCTGCTGCTGCTTGACGTGGCGCCGCTCAGCCTGGGGCTGGAGACCAGCGGTGGGGCACACCCTGATTACACCCTTAATACACCCTTAATACACCCCTAATACACCCCTCATACACCCCTGATACACCCCTAATACACCCGTAATACACCCGTAATACACCCTTAATATACCCCTAATACCCCCCTGATACACCCCTAATACATCCCTCATACACCCCTCATACACCCGTAATACACCCCGCGGCCGGGGCCGTGCACCACCGTACGCCTCATCCCAACTTGAGCCAATTTGTCCCCAAACGCGCTCAATTGATTACTCGAAGCCGCTTGGATTAAGTAATGTTTTAAGCTAAATTGAGTCATGTTGTTCCCGAAGACGCCGAATTGATGACTGGAAGATGCTGAAGTGGCACAGCTGAAGAGAAGAGGAACCTGGAGGATAGTATGGTGTGCACTATGCTTGTCAAACTAAGCTAGTGCTAGCGACCAGGGGGATTAAACTAAGCTAGTTTAAGCTTCTTTAGGGGCTAGTGGTTAGTGGTTAGTGGTTTAGTATGGGGAACAACAGTGGGTAAGTAACATAAGATGACTTTAAACTAAGCTAGTTTAAGCTAGTTTAAGGGCTAGTGCTTAGTAAGCTAGTTTAGGGGCGACAAGTACAGTGTGCACGGCCGCGGCCCTGACGAGCGGCAATGTGATGACCACCATCATCCCCCGCAACACCACCGGCGGGGCTCGGGGCTATACTTGTCGCCCCTAAACTAGCCCACTAAGCACTAGCCCCTAAACTAGCTTAAACTAGCTTAGTTTAAACCCCCTTATTTCACGAACCCACTTTAGTCCCCCATACTAAACCACTAAACCACTAACCACTAGCCCCTAAACTAGCTTAAACTAGCTTAGTTTAACACCCGTTCTCGCAGCACTAGCTTAGTTTGACAAGCATACTCGGGGCCCGCCCCGCCTCCTCACCTCCCTGCTACCTACCTCGTCTCACACCACTATGAGACGCTATAGTCGAGACTTGAAACCCGGGACGAGTGTCAGGCCAGGGAGGAGGATGTGGCGAGTGTGCACAGGTACACCATCAAGTACTCTATGGGCAAACAGTCAGGTTGAGCGGAACGGGGGACGAGTGTGCGTGGCCCTGAGCGCGGTGCCATGCAAGAAGGCAGGGGTGCCCACACACCTATGCTTGTCAAACTAAGTTAGTGCTGGCGATGGGGGGGGTTAAACTAAGCTAGTTTAAGCTAGTTTAGGGGCTAGTGGTGAGTGGGTTAGTGGGTTAGTATTGGCGACTACAGTGGGTTAGTCAATTAGGGGGGCTTAAACTCAGCTAGTTTAAGCTAGTTTAGGGGTTAGTGCTTAGTAGGCTAGTTTAGGGGCGACAAGTATACACACACCTGTGCCAATCCACCCGAAACAGCCGGAACTCGAAGGAGACCGAGCTTTGGGCGTTTGGCCGCATGTTTTGAGCAGAGAGGACAGATCATGCCAGGATGCACCGGATAGGGCACCCCCACACTTGTTCCTCCTGTAGAGTGAGTCCAGCTGGCGTGTCACGGCAGTCAGGGCACTCCAGGCACTCGAAGTCAGAGGAGTCACGGCAATCACGGCAGTACAGCCAGTGCGCCAGTGAGCCAGTGCGTGCGCCAGTGCGCGAGTAAGTCCAGCAAGCCAGTAACGGCTGTTTAACCCGTGGCTGTCGATTAGTCGAACGAGATGGAGTTTGGGTGGCGATTGACACGGGTTTTTGCGGCGTGTGTGTTGCACTTCTCCTGGGATGGCGGTTCGGGATTCGGACGGATTCGGTAGAGGGTCGGATTCGGGCGGATTCGGACGGATTCCAGGACCCCAAATATGGAGGTCGCCAACCCAGCACTTCTCCGACCCTGCGCCACGGAGCAGCAGTTCTCGACGGCCGTGGACAACCAGCCCTCGGCATGGCCTGACTCTTCGATCATAGTTCACCGGTGTACATGTACACACGCGCCGCATCCTCCTCCCTGACCTGGCCATTCGTTCCCGCACTACTATGAGCAAGCAGTGAGGTTGAGGTACCGCGGGAATGAGGTTAAACTCGGTGTCGGCCTGACTAGTTAGGCTTATCTCCGCAAAACCGAGGGTCTATTTACTCAAGGATCGCGACCCGGTCGGACTGTCGGCGGATCGGTCGGTGGGTTCTCTGGAATGGACTGTTCTGATTGGTCGAACGGGATTCAATACCAGATATTCGATACCAGACCCGACACTGAGTTTAAGACCCTGAGTGTGGGTGATGATCCGGGTCTTCGAGGGGGAGCGGGCCATGACCAAGGCAGGATGTCTACGTCGTCCACTTCGTTGTAAACCCTGTTGTGTCCTTGAGCTAAGCAGCACCCTGTGACGTGGCATCATGTGACGTGACGTGGCATCCGTCTGACCCTAGTCCAAGGACAACAACCTTCTCGGGAAGTTTGAGCTGTCTGGCATCCCCCCTGCGCCCCGCGGGAAAGGCCCTGCCCGTTTGCCCATAGTGTATCTCTCTTCTTCCTCCTCCTTCTCCTCCTCCATCTCCTCCTCCTCCTCCTCCTCCTTCTCCTTCTCCTCCTCCTCCTCCTTCTCCTCCTGTGACTATTTGCTCGTAGTGTGATTCCCCTGACCCGTTTCACCACTCCACATGATCGTTGAAACGGGCCGTGCCCACCGGGTGCCCAAGATCAACGTGGCGTTCGACGTGGACGCCAACGGGATCCTCAACGTGACCGCCTCCGACTCCGCCACCGGCAAGGTATGGCGGTGCAGGTTGCCCCTATCAAGCCCGTGTTGAAAGCGCTTCGATCTAAGCGATTGATACCAAATTATGATCACCTGGTTTCAAATTGTGCTTTCAATTTCAACTTGCGCCGCTACAGCAAGGTGGACAACATCGTGATCACCAACGACAAGGGCCGCATGAGCAAGGAGGAGGTCGAGCGCCTGGCAGGGGGGTTATTGAGAATAACGACTCGACGGCCAGATGAAGGTTTTCGAGGCTGTTGGTAAATGCTCATACAGACGCGCGGACTCGATTCGTGATCGCCGACCGACCGCAGACTATCGTATGGGCATTCACCCTCAGCTCGCGAACGTCGATCTGGCGGTTTATGGCGATCTGGCCGTCGGTCGAGTCGTTATTCTCAATAACCCCCCTGCCTGGCGGGGCCGGGCGCCGGGGCCCGGGGGCCGGGGGCCGAGGGCCCGGGGATTGTTGCGTTACCCTTGGGTCGTTTGGCTCTGAACGCACCCTGTCGTTCAGTTAGGTCAGTTTAATACTTGGTTGGTGTGGCGGTGCAGGCACCCTGGCGGTGGGTGGAGGAGGCGAAGCTGTACGCGGAGGAGGACGAGAAGACCCGCCGCCGCGTCGAGGCCGGGCCTGCCATGTCATCCACCATGCCCGCCACGTCATCCACCGCAGTGTGAACCCTGTTGAGTTAGGTAGCATCTGAATATGACGTGGCTATCGAGATCCGTACGGCCCTGGGTGTGGGCCCGCAACGCGCTGGAGAACTACGCGTACTCGTGCCGCAACTCCGTGCGGCAGGGTTTAGGGTTTAGGGTTTAGGGTTTAGGGTTTAGGGTTTAGGGTTTAGGGTTTAGGGTTTACGGGCCGCGGGCCGCGCCCGCCCGCGCCATTCACCTCATCTCGAACCGATTGAATGTGTGTTGAACGACATGGCAGGGTGCAACGCGTGGAACTTTATGGAGTAAAATGACGTTCTGGTGACGTGGCGAGGCACGTGCTTTTGGCCCTGGCGTGCGCGACGACAAGTCCCCGGGCGCCGTCGCCCTGCCCGCCGAAGACAAGGCAGGACCTGCCACGTCATCCACCCCAAACCCTAAGCCCTAAGCCCTAAACCCTAAACCCTAAACCCCAAACCGCCACCTCATTCACCCCCGTGTATTGAGTCAAGTACCACGTGGCGAGCGGGGTCAGGAGCCAGGCCGCTAGGCTGATATGCTCGCCACGTCGCCGCGTCGTTCACCACTTCGAAAACTTCGTTTATTGAGTGAAGGCCCACCCTGTGACGTGGCGAGTAGCAGAGCACTCTAATATTTGCCACATCATCCACCTTCTCATGAAGATCGTTTCTTGGAATGTGTACCAGCTTGTGACGTGGCGCGCACGACCCGCTGGACCCTGAGACGAGGAACTGGTGGAGAAGGAGGTCCGCGAGGTGAGGCTTGAAGATTACGTTATCCGCGTTATCCACCACATTGTAAACCCTCGTTTCCTGAGTAAAATGTCAACCTATGAGACGTGGCGAGCGTGATCCGTCAGGCCTTTGCGCGAGGTGAACGAGTGGCTGGACTCCAACCTGCTGGCGGAGATCGACGAACTGGAGGACCAGCAGAAGGCGCTGGAGGTGGGGCCGTCGTGGCTCGCCCTCCCGTCCACTACATTGTAAACCCATGTTTTCAATTATGAGTTAAGTGACGTGATATGACGTGGCGAGCATCATTGATCTGGCCCTGGGTTACGGGGAAGCTGACCCCCATCATGACCAAGATCCACCAGTACTCCGCGGGAGGCGCCGGCGCAGGTGTCTCACCCGACCCGCCCACTTCAACCTACCATCCCATCGAACTGCACGTAACATCCCATCAACTTGAACCCCCATCCCTCAAACCTAATGTAAAATCCTATCAACTTGAATCTACCATCCCTGTTTACGACATATTCTATTCACTTGAACCTACCATCTTCCAAACTTAACGTACCATCCTATGAACGTGAACCATCAGGTGGCTGCGGCGGCGGCGCTCCGGGCTCGGAAGACTTCGCCGGTATGGGCACGGGCCGCGTGGCCGGCGGCGGAGGCGACTGAGCCACCTGGGCTCAGTATATCATACCTGCCACGTGATTCTGGACCCTCGTTTCTTGAGTTGTATTCACTCATCGGACGTGGCGAGCGATGTTGATGAGGGCCCCTGGCGGACGGCGGGGGCGAGGCGCCGCCGGGCGCGGGCGCGGGCGGCGCCGGCGGCCCGGGGCCCAAGATTGAGGAGGTGGACTAAATGCGGACCGTGGGAGGGGGGGTGAGATGAGCGTCTCAGCGGGGTACACGTGGAGGCGGGGTCAGCGTGGCGTGTATGCGGAAGTGGAGTGAGCGCGGCGGCGGACCAAACGGTGATGTGGAGTGTACAGAAATGATATGACGATCCGATGATGATCCGCGCCGCGCTGGTCGTGAATGAGAAAGCAAGAACCATGAATGCGAATGTGAATACGAATGCGAATGAGAGTGAACCAAACGACGTGGAAGTGAGAGCGAGTGCGAAGCACGCCGAGAATCAACACCGGTACAACTGTATCATAAGGTCGTCCTTCGGCACCAGAACCTGTAGATTGCAATTTTACGATTTTACGTCTTCCAAGTCTTCAAATATTATTTCGCCTCGCCTAGCTCTCCAAACCGTCTACGTTTATATACATACAGGTTATTGGTTTAGGGCTACGCGGGCACTTGCGAGGGTCAGCACTGCCACTGACCACTGCCACTATCACTGCCACGGTCATTTGCCACAATCACAGGGACTGCCACTGCAGCATCTCCTCCTTCACGGCGGGCTGCGGCTCCACGGAGGCGGGCGCGGCGGCGGGCGCGGCGGCGGGCGCGGCGGTGGGCGTGGCGGCGGG
>Ga0307489_10001341_pt1 | contig 16120 bp, 12 predicted proteins | sample SB12metaG_FD_202247 | JGI IMG/M metagenome (GOLD analysis project Ga0307489, IMG submission 202247) | Sea-ice brine microbial communities from Beaufort Sea near Barrow, Alaska, United States - SB 1.2 | ecosystem: Environmental > Aquatic > Marine > Coastal | place: USA: Alaska | collected... | reverse complement strand
CAAAAAAAAGCCCAACACAGGTTGGGCTATAAAAACTTACTCGGGAAAATACACATAAACTAAAACACACACCTAATAAGACTGGGCCAAGATAGAAAGGTTCACCGCAACATAAAAAAAAATTGTAGTGTTGTTTTTAGGGTTGATTTTCAGCTTGGATTCAAATAACTAGAACACAAGTAGCCACAATGCTAACCTTTATAAGGAACACGCTTATTTTTTCCCAAAAAAAAGCCCGATTATCGCTGGGCTGAAAAATCTATCCGAGGAAACACACATAACTAAAACACATGATAATCCTGAGGCTAATGATCACTATGTTCATTTTTAAACAGAAATTTTTTAGAACAAGTTTCTTACTGTTGGTGATCGTATTTTCAATGGTGAGTTGTACGGCCACGCCCCCGAAAAACATTAGCAATATATGCGAGATTTTTTTTGAGAAACGAGATTGGTTTGATTCTGCTGAAGATATAGCCAACAAGTGGGGAGCACCCATACATGTGACTATGGCGATGATGTATCAAGAAAGCTCCTTCAGAGCTGATGCAATCCCCCCAAAAGATTATGTGTTCTTTGGATTAATCCCCTGGGGCCGGGTCAGCAGTGCTTATGGCTATTCACAGGCCAAGACGCCCACCTGGGCAGACTATATGCGAGAAACGAATAACAACTGGGCGGATCGTGAAGACTTCGATGATGCTATGGATTTTATGGGCTGGTTTATCAGTAAAACCCATAAATTAAACAAGGTATCCAAGTGGGATGCCGAAGCGCAATACCTTAACTATCACGAAGGGTGGGGGGGGTATAAGCGTAAGTCATTTCGCAAAAAAAAGTGGTTAGAAGCGGTAGCAAAAAAAGTTAAAGCCAGATCATTACGTTATGCGACTCAATTAAAAGGCTGCCAGGAAGAACTGCGAGAAGGTTGGTTTTGGCGAATGCTTACTTAAGGATAAAGTCCAGGTGTTGTCGCCTTAACTGAATGTATGCTGCGACCATACAAGTAGCGGATACTATTCCCCTGACAATCCTAAATTAAGATAATCATAGGTGACACACCCGGCTGATGTGTAATTGATGGTTTTATAACTACGTTGTTCAAATACCTTTACCTGCCCTTTTTCTATTTTAATACAGGCCCTGCAAGTGAGGGAGACTGAGATGCTCTTAAAGCATAGAGTTAGTATTTACTGTTAATTTGCGGTAAATCAATGAGTACCAAAAGCGCCCCCTGGCCGCCCCATTCTAAAGGAGCCTGGTGAAATCCCTTGACCGCAGGGTGTTGTATAAGCCAGTTAGGGACGGTCTTTTTCAGTACGAAGCTACCTATGCCATGAACGATACAGACACAGTGGCAATGTTGTTTTTGGGCAGCGTGTAGCAAAGCGGCGATTTCAAGCTTTGCCTCATTTTTAGTGACCCCATGCAAATCCAAAATAAGATCTGGCGGGTATTCTCCCCTCTTCAGGCGTTTGACTTCATAACTGTTGGTACCAGGCTGCACATATTTCAGGGGTTGGCTGGGGTCAAAATAACCTTCAAACCCATCTGAAAAGTGAAATGAGGCCACCGCTTGTTTTAATTGCAGTTGATCTATCAATTTTTTCAGGCGGTATGGGGATTTTTGCTTGCTGGAAAACGCCTGAGGCGGTATTTTGTCCTGCTTTATTGGTTCCACATCGGTAAATTCACTTCTAAAGAGTGCGAGGTCGTCTGGATTAGGTGGGAACGTTTTATTCATAACACTTTGTGCGGGTAAGTAATTGGGACTAGTCTAGCAAAATGCTTGCACCTAATACATGTACAGCGTAACAAATGGTTCAGCAAATTTTAGGTATCAGATGACAGACAATATCGACATCGAGCAAACAGTATCCGATTTACATTCTATTTTGGACATCGTCAGGTGGTCCGTTAGTCGATTCAACGAATCAGGTTTACACTACGGTCATGGGACCGATAATGCCTGGGATGAAGCGGTTAGTTTGACGCTGCAACTATTGCACCTGCCGCAAGATATGATCCAGCAAACCAGTGAACAGCTATTTCAAGCGCATTTAACACGGGATGAGAAGCGCATCATTATCAATATGGTACTTAGACGGACCCAGGAGCGTATTCCGGCGGCTTATTTAACCAACCAAGCCTGGTTTTGTGGTTTACCTTTTTATGTAGACGAACGGGTGCTGGTGCCACGTTCACCTTATGCTGAATTGATTGAACGTAAATTTGATACCTGGCTTACCAAAACGCCCAATACTATTTTAGACTTATGTACAGGTGGCGGCTGTATCGCCATTGCATTAGCTTATGCGTTTGACGAAGCTATGGTAGACGCCGTTGATATCAGTACCGATGCTCTGGAGGTGGCGGATATTAATATTACTGAGCATGGGTTAAGTGACAGGGTCTTCCCTATTCAGTCTGATCTGATGGCGGCATTAAAAGGGCAAAAATACGATTTGATTGTCAGTAATCCCCCCTATGTGGATGCGCAGGACATGGCTGATTTGCCTGATGAATTTCGCCATGAGCCCGCGTTGGGCCTGGCAGCAGGAGAGAACGGTCTGGATTTAGTACACCAGATGTTACGCCAGGCACCTGAACACCTATCTGATAATGGGTGGCTATTTGTGGAAGTGGGTAACAGTCAAATCCACATGGAAACTGAGTACCCGGAGCTACCCATAGAATGGGTGGAATTTAGCCGCGGTGGCCATGGTGTGTTTGCGATTAACAAAAATTCACTCGAGCAATATTTTTCGACAGTTTCATCTAAATAAATTAAAGGGGATCCATTTATGGCTGGTAACACATTCGGCAAACTTTTTACCTTAAGTACCTTCGGTGAAAGTCATGGTATCGCCATAGGCGGGGTGATCGATGGCTGCCCGCCAGGACTTGAGCTAAGTGAAGCCGACTTGCAAGGTGATCTGGACAGGCGCAAGCCAGGTACATCTCGTTATACAACTGCACGGCGGGAAGAAGACGAAGTGCAAATTTTATCCGGGGTGTTTGAAGGCAAGACCACAGGCACAAGCATTGGTCTGCTGATAAAAAATACCGACCAACGCAGCAATGATTATTCAAAGATCAAAGACACCTTTCGTCCTGGCCATGCGGATTACACTTACCAGCAAAAGTACGGTTTTCGAGATTATCGCGGCGGTGGTCGTTCATCAGCGCGGGAAACGGCGATCCGCGTAGCAGCAGGAGGGGTGGCAAAAAAATATTTGAAATCTCATCTGGGTATTGAGATCCACGGCTATCTATCTCAATTGGGGCCGATTAAAATTGAGACTGTGGATCATGAGGTGACCAACACCAACCCGTTTTTTTGCCCTGATGAAACTAAGCTTGAGGCCCTGGATGCCTACATGCGTGAATTGAAGAAACAAGGTGACTCCATCGGCGCTAAAGTGTCGGTTGTTGCTACCAATATGCCGGTAGGGTTGGGAGAGCCCATTTTCGATCGCCTGGATGCAGAGCTGGCCCATGCCATGATGGGTATTAACGCAGTTAAAGGGGTGGAGATAGGGGATGGCTTTGCTACGGTTGAACAAAAAGGCAGTGAACATCGTGATTTAATGTCAGCAGATGGCTTTCACTCCAACCGTTCAGGCGGTGTATTAGGGGGGATATCCAGTGGCCAGGATCTAGTGGTGCATATGGCCCTTAAACCCACTTCCAGTATCAGTGTGCCCGGTGAGAGTATTGATATTCATGGCCAAGCGGCCGAAGTGGTAACCAAGGGACGTCATGATCCTTGTGTGGGTATTCGTGCGGTGCCCATCGCCGAAGCAATGATGGCGCTGGTGTTAATGGATCACTATTTACGTAATCGAGGCCAAAACGCTGACGTAACATCAATTACGCCTGTGATTCCCGCTCAGTCTAAACGCTAAGCTGAGCATGCACTTTCCCCAGACGGCATTTTCCAGAGGTAATCTGGTGATGCTGTCAGTTACCTATTTATTATATTTTGGTCAACTTGGGGTACTGGTTCCCTATCTTGGTGTTTTTTTGGATGGCAGAGGGTTTAGTTCACTCGAGATAGGTGAACTGTTTGCCTTGATAACCGTCATGCGAATTCTTGGGCCTAATCTATGGGCTTCACAGTCTGATAAATCAGGAAAAAATTTACAGGCATTACAAATTGGCAGTTTTTTAACCTTAGGTTCGTTTTGTCTGGTCTTCTGGGTAGACGGTTTCTGGGGATTGACGGTGGCACTTTCCTTGATGATGCTTTTTTTTACGGCCATATTACCCCAGATAGAGGTGATAACGCTGGGATGTGTCAATAGTAACCCCAGCCGCTACAATCACATTCGATTATGGGGCAGTATAGGTTTTATTTTGTTAACGGTTATTGCCGGAAAACTGATCGATGTATTTTCCAGCGAAGCGCCTATTGTCATCAGCGCGGCTGTACTGCTGGGACTTTTTATTATTACCCTAGGGTTAAAAGAAGTCCCCCCGCAGAAAAGTGAGCAAATTAACACCGATTCTATTTGGCGTAAGGTCAGACACCCCGTCTTTATTGGCTTTATCTTAGCTTCCTTGTTGATCCAGGTTAGCTTTGGTCCCTATTATGGTTTTTTTGCCTTATACGCTCGGGATTTGGGTTACACAGGACAAGAGACTGGGGCGTTGATTGCCTTAGGCGTGGCGGCGGAGGTGATCATATTTATTCTTGCCGGGCGCTTAATTTCCAGTTTAGGCGTCAAATGGATACTGTTTGCTAGCATGGTGATAACTGCACTACGTTGGTACCTGTTAGCTGAGCTGGCAGATTTTTGGCCCAGTCTGATCCTTAGCCAATCCTTGCACGCTTTTAGTTTTGGTCTTATTCATGCGACCTCAATCCACTTTATTCAAAAATATTTTACCACTAAATTTCGCAGTCAAGGCCAGGCATTATATGTCAGCATTGCGTTTGGGATAGGTGGGGCGGCGGGAAACTATGGTGCCGGCATGGTTTGGCAACAAGGCCTGGGTGCGGAACTGGCGTTTACATTGGCAGCACTTATGGCGCTATTGGGTGCGGTTATCATTATTTTCATCCCCACAAAAAGTATGTGACAACCAGTAAACTAAGACAGGTGTAGAGGTTTAGATGGGCTGAAAAAGAGTGGTGTCTGCAGTATTACACAACAAAATTCGTTATTTAACGATTGAATTATAGTGTGTATTTACTACACAATCAGGATGGGGCTCTCTCAGGGGATTGGGTTTTTAGGCTGCTATAAAGTGTTGATAAATTAGCCTTGTTAGACCAGTGCAGAGGATGAAAATAGTTGACGTAAACCCCCAGAGTGCTATTATAAGTGGGCTTGAAAGTACGTTTGATATTTATGTAGATTGTTTCGATGTTCCAATGTAGTACCTCGTTTTGTAGATCATAAGTAATAGCAACACACTTCAGCAAACCCCGCCTTGAAAAAGGTTTTTATTACTCTTGAAAATATATAGGAAAGACTATGTCTGCTACTACCGGTACAGTTAAATGGTTCAACGAATCTAAAGGCTTTGGTTTCATTCAGCAAGAAAACGGTCCTGACGTATTTGCTCATTTTCGTGCAATTACAGGTACTGGCTTTAAAACGCTAGCTGAAGGTCAAAAAGTTGAGTTCACTGTAACTCAAGGCCAGAAAGGCCCACAAGCCGAGAATATCGTCGTACTTTAATCTAAGCTTGCTTGATTAAATACGAATTGCAAAAAAAGGCAAACCTCAGGTTTGCCTTTTTTTATACCTGCACAAAACAGAGGTTGATCCCATCCCTGGTGCTGCGGCCAGCCATTCATCTCGATAACTGCTCCTGCGTTATTCTACCTTCCACCATCCATGGCGGTCGCATGAATGTCGTTCAACCGGCAGGAGCAGTTCTCCTGAAAATCTCGGTTTCCCCCTTTTTTTATGGCGGTTTGGATATTCAATACCCTACTAATCTATCGTCAATTCTCCCCGTAAGTCACTGACCAATAAATTCTTCATCTCTTGCACACTCAAATTTTTACTTAATAAGTAATGTAACTTGGCCAGAGCAGCTTCAGGTGTCATATCTCCTCCTGATAACACCCCTATATCCCGTAACGCATTACCATTAGCATAGCCGGACATATCCACTTTGCCACGCAAACATTGGGTACAATTTAATATCAATATACCGTTGTCATTGGCGCGCTTTAACTCTCCTAATAAGGCTGGATTTTGCGGCGCATTACCCACACCGTAACTTAATAAAATCAGCGCCTTGACTGGCTGCATCAGAAAATTATGTATCACCTGGGCGCTAATACCAGGGTATAAACTGACCACGCCAACGGGTTGGGGTGTGACTTCGCTAACCGATAAGGGGTGTTCGCTGATTGGGGTGACAGTACCCGCTTTTACTTCTATATTAATCCCGGCTTTAAGTAACACTGGAAAATTGGGTGAACCAAAGGCATCAAACCCATCAGCATCGACTTTCCTGCTACGGTTACCCCTGAGTAACTTATTGTTAAAAAATAGCGTAACCTCAGGAATGGGAAAGTTAGCAGCTAAATACAAGGCATTCAACAAATTTTCCTGTCCATCAGAGCGTAGCTGGGCAAGGGGTATTTGTGAGCCTGTGACGATCACCGGTTTACCTAAATTTTCTAACATAAAAGACAATACAGACGCGGTGTACGCCATGGTATCAGTGCCGTGAAGTATAATAAAACCATCATAATCCTGATAGTGGCATTGAATGTCGTTGGCAATGTATTGCCAGTCTTTGGGGCTCATATCCGCCGAGTCTATTAAGCTGTCGTATTCATGAATGGTAAAGTCTGGCATCTCGTGGCGATGAAATTCAGGCATTTTAGCGATAGTTTGTGACAAAAAACCCGCTACCGGAATATAGCCTTTTGCTGAGGGGCGCATACCTATAGTTCCACCTGTATAGGCGACATAAATCTGTTTTTTCACTACTTCAATACTCTCTCAGAAATTTCGTAGATTGTAACGCTTGTAGGGTCTATACAACAACTGGCCACATAGCAGCTCGTTAATCAAACTATTCAAAGAATCCAGAAGTTGAGCCGCATGACTATCTCCCTAGAGACAATAACGTTGATATTGGGCGATAAGGTACGGCAGACTAATATTATGTCTGGTGGTTAACTGGCAATTGGCCAGGACAAAAACACGCCTCCCAGTACCGAGCAGGATAATTATTCTGCTCCATCAAGCGCCAGATATTATCTACAGGAAAGCGTTTATCTATAGATAGGTGAATACTTTGGGTTGTTCCTCAGCGGGTATGAGCCTGGGGACAGGCTGATTGGCTTTTTACCCATAAACAAAAAACGCCAAAGTCTGGAGATAGACACCCAGTGTAACCCGCGTCGCATTCACACCATGCACCTTAAAGGGATCATACTGCGGTTCGTGTATCTTCTGGGTCCACAGTTCGCGCCAGCTGCAGGCAGTGGCAATAACAGGTAAATCCCCACTAGACGCTTATATTTTATTTGGGGCCAACATTATACTACAGGAGGTTAAATTAATCATTTTACCCCTGAGGTACTTAAGTTCTAAGCTTGCGATTAAACAGACTGACTGCCATTTGATAACATTGCATGGCCAATTGTGCATCATATCTTTCGCCTTCATCCCGCATAAAAGCATGGTGAGCATTAAACTCATGCCAAGTGAAATTAAGATTGTGATCACTCATCGTTTGCTGGATCAGCGTTCGCCCTGTTGCAGGCACATGGGGATCTTGTTTACCAAAGATCATAGTCAGCTCAGCTTGAATATCACCGCTGCGTGTTAATGAGTCATTTCCCTGTTTGCAGGGTAGGGAGTTTGAGTGGATATCTGTGGGATATAAACAAAATGCCGCTGCTATGCCTGGGTTTAGTGCTGCGCGAAAAGCTAAATGTCCACCAATGCACACACCCATACTGCCGAGTTGGTTATTACAATAGCTTTGCCCAAGGATGAATTCAAGCATCGCCTGGGTGTCATCGTCGTGTTGCTCCAGAGATTTGGCAAATTTGTCTGCATTGCCTTTATCTTTACCTATGTCGTCATAGGCTAATACTGTGCCCATAGGATTAAACTCATGAAAAACCTCTGGTACCAGCACCACAAATCCGTGACCGGCCATTATCTGAGCACTGCGGGTTACAGGTGCCGTTTGTTGAAAAATTTCTGAATAAAAGATAATCGCCGGAAATTTACCAGGGGCTAAAGGGCGATAGACTGATGTTTGCATTGCGCCTGTAGGCGTAGCGATCTTTGTGCTGTGAGACTGTATTAACATAGGGGCTCGTAATGAATGACAAGTAGCCTAAGAGTAATCTAGGCCTGTACCTGTTTAAAGAGAAATTAATATGGGTATAAGGTCAAACCAGTCAAAACTGACGATCACACAACATCTAAAAAGGGTTTATGCACCTTTAAAACTTCCCATCACGGTTTTTTGTAGACAAGTTTTCCACAGTTGCGGGCGACACAGCATTTAACGGATTAAATCAAAGCCTTTTTTGTGTAACTGGCCGTTAGCTTCAATCAGATCCAGTAATTCATCCCCTGGTACAGGTTTACTGTAATAATAACCTTGGTAACTATCACAACCAATTAGCTTTAGATAATCATATTGTTTTTTTGATACAACCCCTTCAGCTACTACCCATAAATTTAAATTTTTAGCCAGAGTGATAATAGTTTGTACTATGGCTTCATCGTTTGCGCCCATGGTTAAATCGTTAATAAAGAATTGATCAATTTTGAGCACATCTATGGGCAGATTTTTAAGATATTGCAGTGACGAGTAGCCAGTACCAAAATCGTCTATAGCCAGGCGAACCCCCATGTCCTTTAGTTCAAATAATTTTCTTTTGCTATCCTCAAGGTTGTGAATAAGAACAGACTCAGTGATTTCAAGTTCCAGTTGTTGAGGTTTAACACCATTTTTTAACATCACTCTGCGAATTTCTGAGGTAAAGTTTTTTTGTTGAAACTGGCGCACACTCATATTGATGGAGAGGTAAGGGGCCGGGGGAGACGGAAGTTTGTTCCATGCATCAATTGTGCGACAAGCTTCTTCTAATACCCAGGTACCTATAGGGATTATCAACCCCGTTTCTTCTGAAATTTGTATAAAGTCATTGGGTTGCACCAAGCCTTTATGGGGATCGACCCATCGTATTAGAGCCTCTACTCCACTAACAGCTTGTGTTTTGAAATTTATTTGTGGCTGATAAAATAGTCTGAACTGATTTTCCTTAAGGGCTTCACGTAATCCGTGTTGTATATAAAGGCGTTTATCTGCTTCTTTTTGCAAACTGGGTGTGACAAAGTGATAATTATTTCGGCCTGATTTTTTTACCTTGTACATAGCGTTGTCGGCAAGCTTGACTAATTCGGTAATGTTATCTGTGTCATCGGGAAACATGGCTATACCAATACTGACGGTTATTTGCAAATTATGGTCATGAATTGTGATGGGCTCAGATATATTGTGGATGATTTTATCACCCACATTGGTCGCATGACTGAGCGCTTTATTTTTATCTTCACCTAAATCTGCCAGTAAAACGACGAATTCATCCCCCCCCATACGGGATATGGTGTCCTCTTCACGTATACACGCGGTTAAGCGTTTGGCGATGACTTTTAGCAATTCATCACCAATTAAATGGCCTAAAGTGTCATTCACAACCTTAAAGTGATCGATATCCAGGATAAAAACAGCACCATGCTGGTGATTACGGTGTGACTGGGCTAAGGCTTGTTTCAACCTGTCCTGTAATAAAATTCTATTGGGTAAACCCGTTAAATTGTCATAAAACGCCATAAAGTGGATATTTTCTTCATCTTTTTTACGCTGAGTGGCATCGGATGACACACTGATATAATGAGTTATGGCATCGCCAGTATTTTTTACGGCTGTGAGGCTGATCCATTCAGGATAAATTTCACCATTTTTACGTCTATTCCAAATTTCACCTTGCCAACTCAGATTTTTATGAAGTGCATCCCACTTACTATTATTAAACGCTTCATTCATTTTTTCTGCGTGTAACATATTGGGGTTTTTACCCAGCACTTCTTTTTCAGTGTAGCCAGTTACTGTAGTAAAAGCTTTGTTAACTCTGGTTATTCGCCCTTGGGCATCTGTTATTACGATCATTTCAGCGCATTCATTTAGCACAGAAGCATCTAGCTTTAATGTTTTTTCCATCTCCTTTAAATCAGATATATCACTAATAGCAATATGAATACGTAATCCTGAATCACTCAGTTCAGGGGAACAATCTAATTTCACCCAAAATGGGCTTATATTTGTACTATGTAACCTCAGCTCACATGTTTGCTGTGTTTTGTGATCCGCCAACTTTTCACTGCAAAAATAAAACGTGTCTTGATCTTCGCTAAATATAAAATTATTGAAAGGCCGACCCAAAAAACCATCCTTATCGAGTTTCAATTGTATAGAAAGGGTCTGGTTTATTTCGATTATATGATGTGAATCATCTAATGTTATATATCCAATCGGCGCTACGTCAAAATGTCTGAAGTGAACAGATACTTCTTCTTTTAACTTACCATGTAATGTATTTAAATCAGAGTTTGCGGTATGTAAATCTTCGTTTTGTAATTCTAGTTCTATTCTGTAGGTATCCAGTTCTTGCAATAACCGCAAAAAATCTATTTTATTATCAACAACAGCAGATTTAGATGTGGTTTTTAATATATCTTCTGCACGCATCCTAAGCTGTGAAAAATCATCTCCGTTGTTCATTTTTGCAGACCTTAATTTAAGATTTTTCTGGGGTTATAACCAGTATCGTATATAGGAAATTAGACGTTTTATTTACATCTGGAATTGTAATTGTTATTTCACAATTTACCGAGTTATTCTTAAAATTCGTTATTTTTGATTTAAATGCTGCAGCGTATTTATTTTCAATAATCATTTTCATCTGATTGAAAAGATATGTTTCAGATTCAATATTAGCGGGTAATTTTTCTAACAGTGTGGCCTTGTTTTTCTCAGAAAATAATACCAGGCCCGTTTTATTAATATTAAGGGCGCAGATAAGATTCGTCATAATATGTGCATCAAAGTTTTGGTCATCAAAATGAGCCCTTAACTTATCTACAGTCGTGATTTTATTTATTGTAATATAGTTGGCAAGTTTTGACGTGTCAATTTCAAGTATAGTAAAAGGGCAGTTGTCGAATAGACTTTTGTATCGTTTTTCACTATCGATAAGTGCCATTTCAGAATTTCTTTGGGATGTTATATCTGTAAAGGATATAACAACACCAGCTATTATATTGTTTGCAGTACGATAGGGAAGCACCCGCATTTTATAATAATTTTGTTTGTCGTCATGGACATCTTGTTCAATTTTTTCTAGTGTTTTTAAAACAATAGCTGCGATTTCTGATAATTTTATATCCTGTAAACAGGACGAAAGGTGAGACACTGGGCGGTGAATATCGGTAGGCAATAGATGAATTATGTCGGTGATTTTTGGTGTGAAACGTCTGATTTTTAACTCAGTATCCAGAAAAAGAGTCGCTACTTGAGTGCTATCCAGAAGATTTTTTATATCATCATTTGCGCTGGACAACTCATCGATATGACTTTGCAACTGTGCATTAACGGTAACCGATTCTTCATTAAGGGATTGTAGTTCTTCTTTAGATGTTTCTAGTTCTTCATTGGTTGATTGTAGTTCTTCATTGGTCGATTGTAATTCTTCATTAGCGGATTTTAATTCTTCGTTCGCTGTTTCTAATTCTTCGACAGTAGTTTCTAAGTTATCACGGGTACTTTCTAATTCTTTAACCAGGATGTTGACTTCATCATTTTTAACCCCGCTATTGGGTATGACTTCCAATTCTTCTGGCTTAACACTTGTTTTTTCAGAAAAGGTAACCATTACCAAGTCTTTTAAATTACCTGCATCATTTAATAACTTAACGGTCAAATCAATACATTTTTTCTTATTGTCGATTTCCAATGGAATCGATTTTTTTGTAATCTCTTTTTTATGTAATAAGACACTGCGAATAGCATAGGATAAATCTTCTCGAAGCTGCGGTGTGCGTGCCATCTCCAATATGTTATTAGTTAAACGACCCTGAGCAGGTTCCAAATAATGTCCTAGGCGGCCGTGAACGTAAATTATATCCATTTGATTATTCACAATGACACAAGATGGGATATGACTTTTCTTAAGGATCGTTTCAACAAGTTGAAGTGCGCTCAACTCAGTGATTGGTGAGAAAGGCACAGGTTTAGTGTTTTTTTCCATTTTTATAGAACTCTGTTTATCAGTGAAATACAATTCAGAAGTCGAATCTTTCTCTAAAGACTTACGTTTGAATATTTTCCATTTCCGATTAATTATTTCAAAATAATTGTTAGATTGGCCTGTGGTTTCAGAGGGCCCAAGAAATAAAACCCCTCTCTCTTTTAAGCTATAATGGAAAATTGGGAAAATATTTTTTTGTAATTCATGACTAAAATAAATCAACAAATTTCGACAACAAATTATATCTAATTTTGAAAATGGCGGATCTTTAGTTATATTTTGGGTGGCAAATACAACCGTTTCTCGAATAGATTGTTTAACTTGAAAATAATCTCCTGATGTTATGAAGTAACTGTGGAAATATTTTTCGGTTATATCTATTTTACCTGACAAGGAATATCTACCACTACGAGCTTTATCAATCGAGTGTTCATCAATATCTGTGGCAAAAATTTTTATATTCATATTTTTGCCCGTGGTCTTGAGATACTCTTGCAACAATATGGCGACAGAGTAAGCTTCTTCACCGGTGCTGCAACCAGGCACCCAAACGCGAATAGTATAATTATCAGGTTTGTTATCGAGTAGCTGAGGTAATACGCTGCTAGAAAGTAACGCAAAGGCCTCTTTATCTCTAAAAAAACAGGTTACACCTATGAGAAGATCCTGGAATAATGTGATGACTTCATTGGTATCTTTGCCGACTAATTCTAAATAATCATTAATATTGGCAAGATGGAGTACTTGCATTCTTCTTTCTATTCGCCGGGAAATGGTTTTTTTCTTATAAAGGGAAAAATCATGGCCTGTTTTATTTTTAATAATCGTTAAAATATTGGTAAAAGAATTGCTCAGTATTTTCATGTCTGCAGGTTGTTGATGTTGATTTTTTTTATTAAAGTGTTTTATCAATTGTTGCGGCATTTTTTCTGGTACGAGTATGCAATCAACCAGACCGGTGGCTATAGCATTTTTAGGCATACCATCGTATTTGGCTGACGCTATAGATTGCACTATAACGTAACCTGAATGGTCTTTTATCTCTTGCAGCCCTACTTTCCCGTCTGAGCCGGTGCCCGATAGGATAACGCATGCTCCAGAGCTGCCATGGTCCTGCGCCAGGCTTTTAAAGAAAAAATCTATAGGCGACCTAACGTGTAAATCAACAGATTCTGTTAATTCCAGTCTACGGTTTGCAATAAGTAAATTTTTACCGGGGGGGATGACATATATTTTGTTTTTTTCTACGTATTGGTGATCACCAATTTTGACCACGTCCATTTTGGTTTGTCTTTGCAGCAATTCAGGCAACAGACTATTGTGTGAGGGGTCCAGATGCATAACCACCACAAATGCCATACCGCATTCTTTTGGCACGTTTTTGAAAAAAAGTTCTAAGGCTTCAAGGCCTCCTGCAGAAGCTCCTATACCAATAATCGGTAAATCATCATTCATATCGTATTAGGTCACTCATATCTTATCAGGCTTAGTTTTCGCTAACTTGGGTTTATAGTTTAAGTCATTCTAACGTTTAGTCACGATAATATTATTGCCTTGCTTATTAAATTACGTGGTCAGCTATTACTACTTAATATTTCATTAATTTGCTATTAATAAAATAGCCAAAAAGCAAACTCAGCTATCCCATGCTAACCTGCTTTTTTAGCCAAGACTTAGCGTCCTGGCGCGATACGAGAGAAAGTGTATATCAGCACATTATTTACCTTAACACTTAAGTATTCAGTGAGTAACTTATTAGCCGAGGTTATTTCACGGCACACCGGTTTTTTGGGCAACGCCATCCTCTGATTGAGTGATTCTTAGCTACTGTTAGTAGCCGAAACTCAAACCAAAACAAATATTTATGAATCTGAACCAATTATTTTGCTATATCTCAGACAGGTCTCCTCCATGATCTATCGGCGCAAAGCTGCTATGTTAGTGGCAATTAAATTAAAATAATTAGGAAATTAAAATGTTTAACGTAAACGAATATTTTGCAGGTCAGGTAAAATCTATAGCTTTTGATACTGCTGTAGGCAATTCTACCCTAGGGGTGATGGCACCAGGAGAATACGAATTTGCGACCAGTAAACATGAAACCATGTCCGTGGTAAGTGGTGTAATGAATGTCTTGTTACCCCAAACGACTGAATGGCAAACCTTTGAAGCCGGTCAATTATTCAAGGTTGCGGCCAATGTTAAATTTAACGTCAAGGTTAGTGTCAATACTGCTTATTTATGTGACTACGTTTAATTATTTTTAGATGAAAAAAACCGTAAAAAAACTGGATAACAATGTTATCAAAGCTCTGACTTTGGCCTGTGAAATTGCCAAGGATAAGATCCCAGGTTTTAAATGGTTAACCCATACCGCCAGCTATGATTGTTTCCCCGGCAGCCTGGCGGTATTTTGTGTTTTCGATACCCAAGCCTCCCTTTATCAAGCACAAAAGGACGAACTCGAGCTTTATTTGCGCCGCGTGATCCAGGGGCAATTACTGAAAGTCGGCATCAATCTCAAAGATGCCCGTCATCTTGTACGTCTGGATAGCGAAGAAGCTTGCGATGCACAAAACCAAGGTAACTGGGAGCAGCGCCTGAAAAAGCATTGATGCTGCAGCGTTGTTGGCTGCTCTCCTATCGCCAACTGTGTTTCACCTAGTACGCTTAAGCTCATGGCGCTGAGTTCCTTTTCCGCCTGGCTACCACTCCAATGGCTTCGGGTATAAAATAGGTGTGCTTTATTCTGGGATATGCCAGTTGTTAACAAAGTGCATGACGGATGTTGAATCTCAAGCTGATTTTAGCGCCGCCCAACTTACTAGTGTCGATCTGTATTTGCCCTTGATATGCATCGACTAAATCAGCCACTACTGCCATTCCTATACCTTGCCCATCCGCGTAGGTGTCCAATCGGGTACCGCGATTTAGCATGACCTGGCGTTTATCCGCTGGAATACCGTGGCCGTCATCTTCTACTTCAATAAATAATAGAGACGTGCGTTGGTAGACTGAGATGCGCACCTGATGCCTGGCAGCTTTACAGGCGTTGTCCAGCAGATTACCCAGTAACTCCATCAAATCTGTGCTGTCACCATAAAAACACAAACCTTGATCCTGTTGTGTGTGGCTAAGAGTCAGTGTTTTTTCCGCGTGTACCTTATTCATTGCGCTAATTAGTTTGGCTACCACAGGTGCTATCACCACTGCTTTTTTCCACGCATTAACTGCGCCTGCAGTTGCCCGTTTTAACTGGCGGCGGATTTGCTGATCGATTTGCTGGATAGGTTCGTGGGCATCCTGGGGTAAATTTTGATTACCTGCCAGCACTGCCAGAGGGGTTTTTAGACTATGGGCTAAATCACTGAGACTGTTTTTATAGCGGTTGCGTTGCTGCTGTTCGGTGGCCAGTAAATGATTAATACTGTTTTTAAGCTTTTCCAGTTCTGGAGGGTAGGTCTGCTCAATACTGTGTAATTTTCCGGCTTCTGCTGATTTAATCTGTTCTATTAAGCGATTAATGGGCAGTAAAGCTGCGTTAAGACTCAATAGCAGCAGCACCAGCAAAATAAATGCTATCAAGGTCAGCCACTTCCACAAGGCATTGATAAATGCCTGCTCCTCAACATTGTAAGCCCGCTTGTCTTGTAAAATATAAAAACTAACCGGAATAAAGGAATCCCCGGCATAAAACTCTGCAGTATAGGCAAACAGGAAGTAATCAGTGAGTAGGGTGAAGTCGTTGCGAAACAGTTCCTGGCCTATTTTAGGGGCACTAAAGGGGGGCATTTTCTGCCAATTCAGGGT